>ODAI011274150.1_pt1 | contig 19529 bp, 15 predicted proteins | sample 1539321 | NCBI WGS metagenome assembly ODAI01 (sample SAMN02144231, study PRJEB22623) | gut metagenome | biome: sheep rumen | host: Ovis aries | place: New Zealand
CAGACAAAATCGTCGGGCAGCTCCGCACCCTCATAGACATAGCCGCAGACCTTGCAGACCCAGCATTCCTTCTGCTCGGGCGCGGGGTTCTTCTTGGGCTTGATATGGGCGTGGTAGTAGCTGTAGGTGCAGGAGGGAGCGGAGGAGAGGACCTTCGCTTCGACCACATTGGCGATGAAGAGCATCTGCGTTTCCAGCTCGCGCGTCTCGACGACCTCGCAGGAGAGCACGGCGTTGGTATACTCGGGAATGTAGCGGATGCCATTTGCGCTGCGCTCGCTGTAGTTCACATCGGCAAACTTGTCCACATCGCGCCCGCTCTGGAAGCCAAAACGCTGGAAGAGACTGTAGGGGGCGTCCTCGGTGAGGATGGAGACGTTGAAGCGACCGGCCTTCAGGACCATATCGCAGGTGTGGTTTTTCTTGATGACGGAGATCGTGACGACCTTGGGATCGCCCGAGCCGACCTGGCAGGCCGTGTTGATAATGCAGCCGTAGTCTTTGCCGTCGACGTTGGTGGTCAGCACCTCGACGCCGTAGCTGAGTTTATTGAAGGCCTTCTTGTCCACGTCGCCGGCCTTGACCGTCTCCCCGGCGGGAGCGGCGGCAGGCGCGGTCACGGCGCGCTTCGGGGCAAGCTCGGTTGCCAGCACATCGGCCAGCGCTTCGATCTCGGCCATCTGTCCCTCGCGCAGGGAAGACTTGAGCGTGATCTTCTGATCGTAAATTTCGAGGCCCTTGAGACCGGAGAGGATCTCGGCCATGACCTTGCCGCTGGTGGGGGCCCAGGAGCCGTTTTCGGTCAGAGCGACTTTACGGTTCTGCAAATTGTGAGCGGCGATGTCGTGCAGCAGATTCTCCATCGTCACGAAAACGCCCGCGTTATAGGTGGTGGCGGCAAAGACCAGATGGCTGCAGCGGAAAGCCTCGGACACGATGTAGCTGGCGGGGGGGACAGAGGTGTCGTACATGCGCACCTTCACGCCCTTTTCGCAGAGCCGCGCGGCCAGGATATTCGCGGTGTTCTCGGTGTGGCCGTAGACCGAGGCGTAGGCGATCAGGACGCTCTTCTCCTCGGGCGTATAGCTCGACCAGAGCAGATATTTCTCCAGAAAATCACCGAAGTGGCTGCGCCAGACAAAACCATGCAGCGGGCAGACATAATTGAGCTCCAATGTGGCAGCCTTCTTCAGCACAGCCTGGACCTGTGGGCCGTATTTGCCCACGATATTGGTGTAATAGCGGCGGGCTTCGTCGATGCATTCGGAGTAGAAATCCACCTCGTCGGCAAAGAGACGGCCATTGAGCGCGCCGAAGCTGCCGAAGGCGTCGGCCGTGAAGAGCAGCTTCTCCGTCGTATCGTAGGTCATCATGACCTCAGGCCAGTGGACCATCGGCGCCATGACAAAGGTAAAGCTGTGGCGGCCGGAGGAGAAGGTGTCGCCCTCCTTGACAAGCTGGATGCGCTCGGAGAGATCCATCGGGAAGAACTGGGCAAGCATGGTCTTGATCTTCGCGTTGCAGATCACGGTCGCCTCGCTGTAGCGCTGCAGCACGAGCTCGAGCGTCGCGGCGTGGTCGGGCTCCATGTGGTGGACGACCACATAGTCGAGCTTGCGGCCGCCCAGCTCATGGGCCAGATTTTCAAGGAACACACCGTATACGGCCTTGTCTACCGTGTCGAAGAGCACGGTCTTCTCGTCGAGCAGCAGATAGGAGTTATAGGAAACGCCGTCGGGAACGCCATAGACGCCCTCAAAAAACGGGAGTCGCCGGTCGTCAGCGCCGACCCAGATCAGGTTGTCCGTTACTTTTCTTGTGCAATACATAAGATGTTCTCCTTATTTCTAAAATCTTAGTTGGTTTGTGGATTCAAAGTCCACTCTCTATTATACGGGACAAAGTCTCACCCTGCAAGAGGGAAAAACAGATTCTCAGTTTGACCGTAAAGATAAAAGCGTCGTTATCACAGCCTGACAGCGAAGATGATTTTTTTCCAGACTAATACGATATTCGCATAAGATCAATTGCTTTTTCGGAATTTTTACGAAGAATTGTAAAGCTCTAAAAGAATACAAAGAGAAAACGGAGAGTATTTTTAGCTTTTTATCTATTGATATTAGTATGTGATTGTGATATATTTATATAGAGTATGCTGGCCCTTGATAGGTAAATCCTGGCAGCGTACAGAGTAAATGGCAGTCCTCACAAAAGGAGGAAAAGAGGATCGCTATAGCGCCTGGCCCGTAATCGGGTGACGAGGATTGGCAGTTGTCGAAAGACTCGGCGGATGCTGCCACGGCATAAGGTGTGTCGTCAAAGAGAATGCAAAAAGCGGAATCAAAACCGTAACAGAGGTTCTCTTATCACTGAGATAAATCCCGGATCGAACCGGGAAAACAGCCCTTTACTGTCAAATGGCGGCATGCCCTTTGACAGGGAAGCGAAATAACAGTTGATAAGGAGTATATATATCATGCGTGTGGTTATTCAGGAAAACTATGAGAAAATGTGCAAATGGGCCGCGGACTATATCGCGTCCAAAATCAAGGCCCACAAGGAAGATCGTCCCTTTGTGCTTGGCCTGCCGACCGGCTCGAGCCCGATCGGCGTCTACAAGGAACTGGTCCGCCAGAACCGCGCCGGCGAGCTGTCCTTTGCCAATGTGGTGACCTTCAACATGGATGAATACCTCGGTCTGCCTCACGAGCACGACCAGAGCTACTGGTATTTCATGCACGACAATTTCTTCGATCATCTGGTCGACATGAAGCCGGAGAACATCAACATCCTCAACGGCATGACCGACGATCCCGAGGGCGAGTGCGCCCGGTACGAGGCGAAGATCGCTTCTTACGGCGGCATCGACCTTTTCATGGGCGGCATCGGCGTGGACGGGCATATCGCTTTTAACGAGCCCTTTACCAGCCTCGCCTCCCGCACCGGCGTCAGGAATCTGACCACAGATACCCGTATCGTCAACAGCCGCTTCTTCGGCAATGACCCCGAGGCGGTTCCCACACAGGCACTGTCTGTCGGCGTCGGCACCGTGACGGATTCCAAAGAGGTGCTCATCCTCATCAACGGCCACAATAAGGCCCGCGCTCTGGCCGCGACCGTCGAGGGCGGCGTCAGCCAGAAGTGGACCTGCTCGGCTCTGCAGCTGCACAACGGCGCGATCATCGCCTGCGACGAGGCCGCCTGCGGCGAGCTGACCGTGGACACCTACAAGTATTTCCTGGATATCGAGAAAAAGGAGAGACTGTAAGAATGTATACGATTACAGATCTCTACGATCTCGAGCACACCCTGGCAGCCGATTATCTCCGGCAGTTTACCTATCCCTGGGAGGCGCTGAAGGGGATTAAGGAGTTTATTCTTGCGCTCGGACCGAAGCTCGGCGAGGACTATGAGGAAGTATCCGAGCATGTCTGGGTCCACAAGACCGCCAAAGTATTCCCGTCCGCCTATCTGGGTGCGCCCTGCATCATCGGCCCTAACACCGAGGTGCGCCACTGCGCCTTTATCCGCGGTTCGGCGCTGGTCGGGGCGGACTGTGTGGTCGGCAACAGTGTGGAGCTGAAAAATGTGATTCTGTTCGATCACGTCCAGACGCCGCACTATAACTATGTCGGCGACAGTATCCTGGGCTATTACAGCCATATGGGCGCCGGCTCGATCACCTCGAATGTGAAGAGCGATAAAAAGCTGGTGGTCGTCCACAACGGGACCGAGCAGATCGAGACCGGCATGAAGAAATTCGGCGCGATGCTCGGCGACTATGTCGAGGTCGGCTGTAACACGGTCTGCAATCCCGGCACGGTGATCGGGCGGCACAGCAACGTCTATCCTACCTCCTGCGTCAGGGGTGTGATCCCCGAGAACAGCATCTGGAAGGACAGCGGCGTCATCGTTCACAAAGAAGAACGGTAATCAGCAAATCAGCAGCGACTATATAAAGAGGGGCAGGGGATACACTGCCTTGCCCCTCCGTGTGGGTATCGACGATAAGAAAAGCTTCCGGGACGATCGGCTTCCGGGAGCATAGATGCCCGAAATCATTCGGGGAGGGTGCCGATTATATGGATCAAAAACACCGACAGAAGATGACAGACCGGAAATTTGAGCACTGGCAGCTCATAGCGCTGTGCCTCATGGTCTGCGATTTTCTCTCCATACATATTTCCTATTTTCTGGCTCTGTGGGTACGCTTTGACTGCGTTTATTCCGCAATCCCAAGCCGGTATTTGCAGGCGTATCTCCACATTATCACGATCTATGCGGCCGGTGCGATCGTTTTCTTCTGGTTCTTTAAAATGTACCGCAGTATCTGGAGATATGCGAGTTACAGCGAACTGATCCGGACGTTTCTTGCTTCCGCATGCACATCGCTTATCCATATTATCCTCATCAGCGCGTTATTCGGAAGAATGCCGCTATCCTACTATCTGTGGGGTTCCTCTCTTCAGTTTATTTTCCTGGTCGTTCCGCGCTTTTCCTATCGGCTGCTGCTGTTCATGCGTGCCGGTATGAAGCATACGGATGAAACGGCGGGGCGCGTGATGATCATCGGCGCCGGCCAGGCGGGACAGATGCTGCTTCGCGACCTGAAAACGTCGAAGGAGCTGAATGACAAGGCGGTTTGCTTTATTGACGACAATCCCAATAAATGGGGCAGACTTGTTGAAGGCGTGCCGGTTGTCGGAGGGCGTGAAGAAATCCTTCTGAATGTTGAAAAGTATCACATTACAAAGATTTTCTTCGCGATCCCATCCGCTTCTGCGCATGATAAAAAAGAGATCCTTGGAATCTGCAATGAGACGGGCTGCGAGCTTAAACAGCTGCCCGGCATCTATCAGCTCGTTCTCGGCCAGGTATCCGTCAGCGCCATGAAGGATGTAAAGGTGGAAGATCTTCTGGGCCGCGATCCGATCAAGGCCGATATGCGCGAAGTATTCGACTTCATCAATGGCAAGGTTGTTCTGGTCACAGGCGGCGGCGGCAGCATCGGCTCGGAGCTCTGCCGTCAGGTAGCCGCGCACAGACCGAAGCAGCTCATCATTTTTGACATATATGAGAACAATGCTTACAGCATCCAGCTGGAGCTGAAGCATAAGTATCCGAAGCTGGATCTGGTCGTGCTGATCGGTTCGGTGCGCGACAGCCGGCGGATGTTCCAGATTTTCGATGAATACCGGCCTCAGATCGTCTACCACGCGGCGGCACACAAACATGTTCCGCTGATGGAGGACAGCCCCTGCGAGGCCATCAAGAACAACGCCATCGGTACATACAAGACCGCTTATGCTGCGATGGTTCACGGCTGCGAGCGTTTCGTGCTGATTTCCACGGACAAGGCGGTCAACCCGACCAATATCATGGGCGCGAGCAAGCGCCTGTGCGAGATGATCGTGCAGAGCTTCGACGCCAAGATCAAGGCCGGAAAGGCCGACGAAATCCCGCAGCTTTTCACGCATGTCGGCTATGAGAACGCGGACAAGGACGGCTCCGGCCGTATTTTTGAGAATATAAAGACTGAATTTGTCGCGGTGCGCTTCGGCAACGTGCTGGGGAGCAATGGCTCGGTCATCCCGATCTTTAAAAAGCAGATCGAGGAGGGCGGCCCTGTCACGGTGACGCACCCGGATATCATCCGTTACTTTATGACGATCCCGGAGGCGGTTTCACTTGTCATGCTGGCCGGCACCTATGCCAGGGGCGGCGAGATTTTTGTGCTGGATATGGGCAGCCCGGTGAAGATCGACACACTGGCCAGAAACCTGATTCGCCTGAGCGGCTATAAGCCCGATGTGGATATCAAGATCGTCTACTCCGGCCTGCGCCCCGGCGAGAAGCTGTTTGAAGAAAAGCTGATGGCGGAGGAAGGTCTGAAGAAAACAGATAATGAACTCATCCATATCGGCTGTCCGATCCCGTTCGATACCGACGAGTTTCTGCAGCAGCTGGACAGCCTGATGTCGGCGGCCTACAGCAATAAAAAGGACATCCGGGAACGCGTGGCGGCCATGGTAAGCACCTATCATCCGGCACAGCCGCCCGTGACGATCGTAAAGGATAACAAATATGTCGCTATGACGTCTGGAGTGGATAATTGAAAGCAATATAAGAGGAATATGAATGATTCCTCACGGATGAGTTCTTATGTAGAACACATGTAGATATAATAAGAATTAACAGACAAAGAAGTTGTTTAAGTTATTCACTTGACGTTATCATATATACTATTTTTTGTATTAGCTGACTTTAATACTATATAATTTAAAGAGGATTGTTCAAAAGATGGAGAAAAGAATTATTCCGTTTAGCCCGCCAGATATCAGCGAGCTTGAAATTGCTGAGGTTGCAGAGGCAATGCGTTCAGGTTGGATCACAACCGGGCCACGAACTAAGCTTCTGGAACGCCGTTTGGCTGCGTACATAGAGACTGGGCGCGTCGATGTAGATTGTTCCACACATGAGAACATACAGAAATATCAGAATCATGTTGTGTGTCTTAATTCGGCTACGGCCGCCGAGGAATTGAATCTACGTATTCTGGGTGTCGGTCCGGGGGATGAGGTGATCGTGCCAGCTTACACTTACACGGCCAGTGCCTCGGCTGCAATCCATTGTGGTGCAACGGTCAAATTCGTAGATGTCCAGAAAGACGGCGACCCGGTCACGCACGCGCCTGAAATGGATTACGCCGCGATGGAAGCGGCTATTACGGAGAAAACAAAGGCAATCATTCCGGTTGATCTCGGCGGCGTTGTATGCGATTATGACCGAATCTTTGAAATTGTTGAGCGGAAACGCGGACTATTTACGCCAGCAGAAAGTGATGGATCAGTACTCGGTGAATTGAGTAGCCAGGTTCAGAAAGCCATTGGCCGCGTGGCTGTCGTTGCTGACTGTGCACACAGTATGGGCGCATCCCGTGTTTTTTGCGGCGAGAGGAAATACTGCGGTGCGATCGCTGATTTTACGTCGTTCTCATTTCACGCCGTGAAAAACTTTACCACCGCAGAGGGCGGTGCATCCACATGGCTCCCGCTCGATGGTATCGATAATGCGGAAATCTATAAGATGTATCAGCTTTTGTCTCTACACGGACAGAACAAGGATGCTCTAGCCAAGACGAAGATCGGTGCATGGGAATATGACATCATCGGGCCATGGTACAAATGTAATATGACTGACATCATGGCAGCTATTGGACTGCGGCAGCTGGATCGATACCCTGGACTGCTTGCGCGTCGTTCTGAGATCATTAATATATATGATTCTTTGTGTGATGAACTGGGAATTACTCATCTCAACCATCATGTGGAAGGGATGGACAGCTCCAACCATCTATATCTGATCCGCATTCCCGGTGTCACAGTTGAGCAGCGCAATGCGATCATTGAAAAGATGGCTGAGCAGGGTGTTGCGACCAATGTCCACTACAAACCTTTGCCGATGATGACGGCCTATGGTGCGGATTGCTCGGCATATCCAAACGCGTATGATTATTATCATAACTTAATTACACTTCCGTTGCATACGAAGCTTATCAATGAGGATGTGGACTATGTGTGCGAGGCTTTGAGGGCTGCCGTTAAACAGATTATTAGGGGTTAAGCATGTTGCGAAAGTGGGAACAGTTGCCCGACTTCATGCGGGTAGAGGAAGTTCGTCCATATTGGGACAGTTTGAATAAAAAACGAGGTCAACTACTGCTTAAGCGCGCTTTCGATTTTTCGGCAGCGACTGTCTTGTCTGTTTTTCTTGCTATACCGATGGGGTTGATTGCACTATTGATTAAGTGCGATTCTGATGGACCGGTGTTCTATCGGCAAGAGCGAGTGACTACTTATGGCAGGCATTTCAGAATCCACAAGTTCAGGACAATGGTGTCAAATGCTGACATGATTGGCACAGCGGTCACGGTAGAGAATGACAGCCGCATAACGAAAATTGGTGCTAAGCTGCGGCGCTTACGGCTTGACGAGCTGCCGCAGGTGTTTGATGTAATGAAAGGCGACATGAGTTTTGTTGGTACTCGTCCTGAGGCTGTTAAATATGTGGAATGCTATAAACCTGAGTATTATGCGACTCTTTTGATGCCCGCCGGGATTACCAGCGAAGCCAGTATCCGTTACAAGGACGAGGACAAGCTGCTGAATGCGGCGGATGATGTGGACAAGGTTTATGTCGAAAAAGTGCTTCCCGCAAAAATGAAATGGAATCTGGAGAGCGTTGAGCGCTTCCAATTTTTGCGGGAGATCTTGACGATGTTCCGCACGGTGGCTGCCGTGCTGGGGAAAGAATATCAGTGACCAGAGAAACCTCCTTAGTCTTTGTCTGAGAAAAAAGAGGCTGTATTCGTATGAATTGTTTATGAGGTGCACGAGGACATGAAAAAATACTCCGTTTTGATGACAGTATACACAAAGGATAATCCAGAGTATTTCTCTCTTGCACTTGACAGCATGATAAACCAAGATGTCCCGCCGGATGAAATCGTACTTGTCAAAGATGGACCTATCAAGGAGTCGTTACAGGCAGTTATCGATGAACACGTTGCTGCCGGGGCACCTGTTGTACAGATTCAGCTGCCGAAAAACGTAGGGTTGGGTCTTGCTTTGAACGAGGGACTCAAAGTTGTGAAAAATGAACTGGTAGCTCGCATGGATTCAGATGATTATTCGCTTCCTGAAAGGTGCGGACTACAGGTAAAGGAATTCGAAAAAAACCCTGCACTGGATATTATCGGTTGTCCTGTTTTGGAGTTTGTTGGGACTACTGACAATATCGTTGGTAAACGGGATGTTCCGCTGACAAATGAGGCTATTTATAAGTTCGCCAGGAAAAGAGATCCATTCAACCATCCAACTGTAATGTATCGAAAGTCTGCTGTGGAAGCTGCAGGATTTTACTCTGACTATCGTAAAAACCAGGATACGGATCTTTGGATCAAGATGCTATCAAACGGTGTTGTCTGCATGAATCTTTCTGAACCTGTTTTTAGATTCCGTTTTGATGAGGGTACATACAAAAAGCGCAAATCATGGATTAATACAAAGATTCTGATTGAAATACGATACAAGGCGTGGAAATCAGGCTTCAATTCCTTTGGAGAATTCCTTGAGGTAGCTGTAGCGCAGCTTGGCATGTATATCCTTCCTGTTGGTTTCCAAAAATTAATATATCAGAGGATTTTACGGAGATAGTCGATAGCATAGATAAGACGAAGAGAAACTATTAATACCGGGAGTTTTTTGGAGAAAAAATGATAGGAAGATTATTTAGACGATTGATAATCACGATATTCCAGTTGTTCAACCCCAAATACAGAGATGCGGTTTTGTATGCATTACCCCGTGTTTATTATAACAGCAGACTGAATTTGGGAAAAAAGGTACATATAAACGATTCTATATTTATTAATGCGGTCGGAGGTGTAAGTATCGGAGATTATTCGGTTTTGTCTCACGGAGTAACAATAATATCAACAAAAAATGATGTCTCAAAGTGGACGCAGCGAGACGAAGCCCAGGATATTCATATTGATGAGAAGATTGTAATAGGAAAAAATGTTTGGCTTTGTGCAAATGTAACTGTCTGCAGCGGGGTTATAATTGCTGATAATTGTATAGTTGCTGCTGGATCAGTGGTAACAAAGAGCTTAATAAAACCAGAGTGCTTGTACGGGGGAATCCCTGCAAGAGAAATACGGGAGATATGATATGGAAACGATAACGGTTTTTACTCCTACATACAACAGGGCATACATATTGGAGCAGTGCTTCAAGAGTTTGCAGGCACAAACATGTAAAGACTTTGTTTGGCAGATTATTGATGATGGGTCTACAGATGATACTCGGGAAAAGGTGGAGAACTTTATTAAACAAGCAGACTTTCGCATTCAGTATTTCTATAAGGATAATGGCGGAAAAGTGTCTGCAATTAATCTGAGCACTGAATTGACAACAACTCCCCTTTGGGTGTGTTTGGACTCGGATGACTACTTAACTGAAGATGCAATTAAAATCATAATAGAAAGATATCCTCAAATTGAGCACTGTGAAGAAATCTGCGGTTTTTTTAGCCTTCGCTGCGGACCAGATCTATCTCCAATGCAAGGGAAACATATTCCGGAAAAATATACGTTTGTTACTCAATTTGACGTAAGAAACAAACTGAAGATTGAACCGGAGTATGTACAGATTTATAAAACATCTGTTGTATCACAATATAAATATCCGTTGTTTGACGGAGAAAGATATATGAACTTGAGCTATGTTCAGGATCAGATTGACGTAAAGTACAAGTTCAGAGTGATACAGAATCCATTAATGGTCTGTGAATACTTACCTGACGGAATCACTAATAACTACAGAAAGCTCATTAAGAAAAATCCTAAAGGTTATATCGAATTTCGCCGACAGCAAATGGTTTTGGCGAAAGATATTAAATCAAAGCTTAAAGCGAGTATCACATATGATACGGGTAATATAATAGCAAAAAACAAAAAGTGGATACATAATTCGCCAAATAAGATGTTATCAATCATCTGTTATCCGTTTGCTGTTATAGATTATTTGTTGCGATATAAGAACGTTTAATAAGTGTATAGTTTGGAGAGCGGAATACTAATCATCTATTCAATTTTATCGGAACATAATTATCCTTTATGAAAGAATGAAAGTATCTGAAACGAAGGGCATTGTAAAACAATGATAAATATAGCGAAAAATAAAGAGCCTTGGTTAAATAATCTGAATGTTATACTCTTGTCTGTAATAATATGTATGAATACAATCAGATATTATACAGGCAAAGACAGTAACAGTCTTTATTATTTGTTTTATGTGTTCTTTATTTCAGGAGGTTTTTTTGCTTATTGTGCTGAAGGCCATAATCTGAGAAGAATCAGAATTATTGCTGGTTCCATTCCCAGCTTGTTATCAGTTATATTGCTGGTATTATATTTATTTTTGAGAGCACCAGAATACGGAATAGGTGGAATTCAGGCTGCAATGAAATTGTTCGTTTCAATTATGGTTGCTCTTATGGCTTCGACATTTTCTCAAAGTAAAATTAAAAGTCTCTTTGTATTAATTGTTTTATACAATCTTATATATTGTGTGGTTATCTTGTCTTCACCACAAAGAGCGACCCAACAAATGATTTACGGAGGGATGAATTATCTCAATATTACGCTTACAATCGGTCTGCTATTATCCTTATCTCTGTGCTATGTGATCCTGTCATTCTATTCAATTTCTTCAAGGAGAACCTTCTTTGTATCAATTGCAATCTCTGCTGTGGCCTTATACACAATGACAAGATTCAACAGCAGGGGAAGCATCCTGTTGCCAATCATATCTACGGGGATTATATTGCTGATGATCGCACCCAATAAACCGCTTCGTTTTTTGGGCGCAGTTCTGGTATTTGGCGGTCTTATATATTTCGGATTTCAAATCTATGTCAACAATACAAGCGAGTATATTCATAACAGAATGTTGCGTTTGTTTCGTGATACAAACTCTGAGAGCCGCATAGATATCTGGGGTAACTATATTGAGACCATCATAGACAGAAAGTGGTGGATAGTCGGAGGTGGAACAAATTCCTCGAGACTCGAATTGGGATACTATCCGCACAATCTTTATCTACAGCTTATCGGAGAATTTGGTCTGATCGGTCTTTTTGCCGGTGTTGCGGTTACTGTTAGAATCATTCGATCCATTTTGTATGTTCATAAGTTTTCAAGATACTCTATGCGGGATAATTTCGATTTATTGACGTTATTCTACCTAACAGTCAGTTCTATGTTGTATTACTGGCTAACATTTATGAAATCATTTTCCTTTTATGATGCATGTCCACTGTTCGTCTTTTGTGCACTGTTGATTAAAGTGGAAAGTTTGATGAAGCAGCAGGAGGAGACAATTATATGAATATCTTAGCGTTTTATCTTCCACAGTATCATGCAATTCCCGAAAATGATGAGTGGTGGGGTAAAGACTATACGGAATGGGACAGCCTCCGGCGAGGTGAAATGTTAACCGAAGGACAGTATCAGCCGAGAGTTCCTCTGAATCATAATTATTATAATCTGCTCGATGTTGACGTTATGAAATGGCAGGCACAGCTAGCGAAAAGAGCCGGAATATATGGATTTTGTGTATATCACTACTGGTTCAACGGAAAGCTTCTGCTGGAAAAACCAATGGAGAACCTGCTGGCACATAAGGAAATCGATTTCCCATTCTGCTTCTGCTGGGCCAATGAAGACTGGAGCAATATCTGGGAAGGCGATTTAAATACCATAAAAATATTGATTTCCAATAAATATGATGATAAAAGTGACTGGATAAACCATTTTAATTATTTATTGCCTTTCTTCAAGGATGATAGGTATATCAAGGTAGATAACAAACCGGTGCTAGTTATCTACAACCCTCTGCTTATTTCCCGTATGGAGGAGATTATCGATTGCTGGAATCAGATGGCCATTGGAGCCGGCTTTTCGGGAATCATCTTCATGTATCAAAACGGCAGAACCCTTTTGTCGGATGATAAGCGTAAGTACCTTTTTGATTATGGGATGGAATACTATCCGGGATTGGCGGATTATGCAAAGAAAGAAAAGAATGATCTGAAAAGAGATCGCATTATTCATAATATCGGTACATATATCAGGCAGAATATTGGCCTGCAGTTGAATAGAAGAATTAAGGAAAACGCAAGCGGAAACAATAAGATTAAACAGATCGAATCTTATGATGAGGTATGGGATTTTATCCTTTCCAGAGACATCGAGGAAGAGAACACAATCCCGGGCGCATTTGTCGATTGGGACAATACGCCGCGACGGAAATATGCGGGAAAAGTGATTCTGGGGGCGACACCGGAAAAGTTCAAGGAGTATCTGAGAAGGCAGATTGTTCGGGCGAAAGAAGTCTACCACAAAAATCTTATGGTCATTTTTGCATGGAATGAGTGGAGCGAAGGCGGATACTTAGAGCCTGACGAAAAGTACGGGTACGCGTATCTTGATGCAATTCACGATACGCTGCAGTCATTAAACGAGCTGCCTACGGGAGAATTTTCGATTGAGGCGAGTCGGAGGAACTAAATGACCATAGGGATCATCGTTCAAAAATATTTTTGCAATAATCTTGGCGTTTATGCTTTATCATATTGCGCCATTGATACAATTGTATCCTTCTGTAAAAAAAACAATGTGGCTCATGAGATCCGCATTTTTACAACGGATGACGAACGCTTGCGGAAGGAGATTACGGAAGTATTTCCATATCGGAATATCAAGGTTTTTCCCCAGCTGGAAATCAAGGATATTCTTTCATATTATCGATATGCGAAAGAGATCGGGGCATGCGATGTGGTGCTTGACACCGGTTTGGGTGATGGTTTCTCGGATATTTACAGTAACGCGAAATTCCTCCTGCAGTTCTTTTTGAAGAGAATACCGGAATGGAAGCATTGCAAATTGATTCTCCTTCCGCAGACACTTGGACCGTATAAAAGTCCTCTTTTTGAAAAAATGGCAGCGAAGGTGATACATCGTTCCGCTGTCTGCTATGCCCGTGACGAACTGTCGTATTCTTACGCAAAAAAAATCGCACCAAAGTCAAATGTCGTATTGACCACTGACATGGCGATGAGACTGCCGACGTCAGAAACGGTATATCCCATGCCGAGAGGTATGAATATTGGCCTGAATGTTTCCGGCCTTCTTTACATGGGTGGGTATACAAGATCCAATCAATTTGGTTTGCAGTTTGACTACTCTGAATTCGTTGATAAGCTCATAGAGAGACTCCTTGCGCGTCATGTCAATGTACATTTGATTGCTCACGTATATCGCAATAATGGTGAGGGAGACGAGTTTGCAAATCAAATATTGAGTGAAAAGTATAAAGACTTGATCGTGGCACCTGAATTTGCTTCGCCTATGGAGGCAAAGGCCTATATTCGAAAGATGGATTTCTTTATCGGCTCAAGGATGCATTCGACAATTGCCGCTATTTCTTCCGGCATTCCGGTTTGCCCTGTCGGGTACAGCAGAAAATTCAACGGACTGTTTGAGACGGTCGGATATGACAATTACATCGACGCCACCAAGCAAGAACTGACAGACGCACTCGATAAGATCCTGTATATGATCGATCACCGGGACGAAGTACATTCCGACGTGATAAATGCGATGTTCAAAGCCGGTACGCTTGGAGATACGTTTTATGATACTTTGGAAAATGTTTTATCCGGCTAATAATACAGGAAAAGCAATGAAGACAAAAAGCGTTTTATCCGGGCTGTTTATAAAGATTTATCCGCACGCCCTCAATCCAGTGCGCAGACTGATCGAGCAATATTTATCGCATGCGGAGGGCGGATGGTATTTTTCTGAAACACTGAGAGAGATTTACAGAAAGGTGCATGGGCTGGGAATCGGGATCGGCACTTATGGATGCTTTATTCCGTCACGCTTTCCCAGGGGTACGCAGATAGGAAACTATTGCTCCATAGCAAGAAACGTTACGGTTTTAAATGCAAATCATCCGATGGAGCGGGCATCGATGCATCCCATGTTCTACGACCCTGAATTGGGAGCTCCCGATGGGTATGCTTTAGATAGAAGCAATTTGACAATTGGCAGTGATGTCTGGATCGGGCAGGATGTGATCATCACAAAAGGGTGCACCAGAATAGGAAACGGCGCAATAATCGGCGCCGGAAGTATAGTGACAAAAAATGTGGAGCCTTACACCATCGTTGCTGGAAATCCTGCTGGCATAATCAGAAAAAGGTTTCATGATGATGTAATTGCCTGCTTGGAAGATTCAAAATGGTATGACTTGCCGCCTGAGAAACTCATCACGATTGCCGATGCTGTTGGAAATCCGGTTGTATTTGCAAAAAAAGCAAAGGAAATAGCGGATCATGAATATCGCTGAAATCGAAAATAAGCAATTAAGCTGTACCGGCTGCGGAGCGTGTGTGCAGATGTGCCCGCATTCCTGCATAACGATGGAATATGATGACGAAGGATTTCTGTATCCGTCGGTAAATACCAAAACGTGTGTCGGCTGCGGTATCTGCGTCAGATATTGCCCTGATATCAATATACCGGCAAAAAATGCAGCGAGTAGTACGTGCCTGGCTGTAATCTCAACAGCTGATGAGACTGAGCGCAGTGCTTCCGGCGGAGCCTTTATGCTGCTTGCGGAATCTTTCGTCAGACAACTGCATGGCGTCGTTTACGGTTGTAGGCTCGATTTGGAAAAGAAGGCTGCTGAACATGTCAGAATAGACTCTGCGGAGGATTTAAAAGAAATCCAAGGTTCAAAATATGTCCAAAGCAGCATCTGGAATATCCTCGGCGAGGTTCGAGAAGATCTTGAAAGCGGGCGGAATGTTTTGTTTTCGGGAACACCCTGCCAGGTCGCTTGCTTGAAAAGCTGCTTTAATCAGTATGGCAATCTGTACACGGTTGATTTGATTTGTCACGGAGTTCCAAGTCCAATCGTTTTTCGTGATTATCTCAAATGGGTAGAGAGGAAAATCGGAACCCTGTGCGATTACCGATTTAGGATACACTCAAAGAGATCGATTCAGGGATATTTGGCGTTTGCCCGGGGGCAAAACGGGGAATACAGACGCAGAGGTCAGGACGATCCCTATTATCATGCGTTCCTGCATGAGTTAAGCTACAGGCATTCATGCTATACGTGTAAGTACACCACAGCAGAACGCATTGGAGATATTACGCTTGGCGACTGCAACAGCATTATCCATAATAATCCTGCTTTCTCAAAACATAGATGTGCATCTCTGGCTATAATCAATAACAACAAGGGAGCAATGCTGTGGCAAGGGGTGGCTGCACATTTAGACACAAAAGAAATCCCACTTGAGCAGGAGATTCAGTATAACAAAAGAATCACTACGGCAAGCAGGCTGAACGAAAATGACAGAAAGGCATTTTACAAGGCTTACAAAGCAGGAACATTATTTGAAAAATATCCTTTTTTCAATAATAGCGCCTTAAAAAAGGTGAAGAAACAGATAATCGGACTGTTTCCAGAGTATTGGGTCAGAATGATCAGATATTTCATGAAGCGTGACCAAGAGCCTGAGCGGTCAGAATATGGAGAAACAAAGGTGTCACATAATTAATTCTCTGTGTCTGTGCGATGCTGTAAGTGTTAGTTAAAGGCATGTTTGTAAATGAGTAGAGTTAAGAAAAATATAGCTTATCAGGCCATCTATCAAATCCTAAATATGTGCGTACCCCTTATTACAACACCTATTGTGTCTAGAGCACTGGGGCCTTCTGTTTTAGGTGATTATTCGTATACTTCGGCGATTGTGAGTTATTTTGCGCTGTTTTGTCTGCTGGGCGTCAATAACTATGGACTTAGAGAAATAGCAAAAGTAAACAAAACGAACATTAAGACGGAACTGAGCGCAACGTTTTGGAGTATCTATACGATGCAGCTTTCTTTGAGTGCGATCGTGATATTCTTCTATTTTGTTTATTGGGGCTTTTTTAATAAAGCAGATTCCAAACTTGCAATCATACAAGGCATCATGCTATTTTCAGCGGCAACAGATATTTCCTGGTTTTTCTTTGGACTGGAGGAATTCAGAATCACAGTTACCAGAAATGTCTGCATCAAATTACTCTCTGCACTGGTAATTATATTGTTTATTCGGCAGAAAAGTGATGTATATCTATACGCCTTTGCCATTGCCGCAGGTCCGCTGATCAGCAATCTGATCCTGCTAATCCTGTCAAGAAAGAGAGTATTATATATAAAACCCAACATAAAAGATGTTGTTAGGCACTTAAAGCCAAATCTGCTGCTATTTATTCCTGTTGTTGCAGCCAGCTTCTTCGTTTATATCGATAAAATAATGATTGGCAATATGGCTGCGGATTATGATGTAGGCTTTTATGAGGGCATGGAAAAAATTGTAAATTTCCCAAATGCTATGATCACAGCTGTTTCTTTGGTTATGTATCCCAGAATAACAGCTATACTTAAGGAAAAAGGGTTTTCTGAAAGAATTCGTGATTATATAGAGAAGTCTATCATTTCTGTGATCTTCTTTTCAACAGGTTGTACTTTTGGCTTAATTGCTATATCAGATTATTTTGTCCTGCTTTTTTTAGGTAAACAGTTTGAGCCTGTGATCCCTATTTTACGCATGGGAGTGTGTATCCTATTACCACGCGGAATTAGGCAGGTTATCAAGACTGAAATCCTATTGCCTAAGGAAAAGGATCGTCAGGTTACAATCGCGATTGTGAGCGGAGCTGTAATAGATTTTGTTATTAATCTGTTCCTGATTCCACAGTATAAAGCCTATGGCGCAACACTGGCCACAGTCTTATGCGAAATAGCGAGTTGCTTTCTCATGGTTTGGTATTCTAAAGAAAAATGGATCTATAAGCTATTATTACATTTTATACCGTTTTCTGTCTTTGGCGCAATTATGTTAGTTTTTGTTAATTATTTGAAGGCCAGGATGATTTGCAGTTGGCTTAGCATTGTATTGCTGGTTTTGAGCGGCGGCGCAGTATACGCTGTTTTGTCTCTCCAGTATTATCTGCTTATAAAGCAAAAAAACTACTGAGCAATATATTATAAATAATATTGATTCTTGAGGGGGGGGCAATTATGAACAATCGGCAATGGAATCAGGGGTTATCTTTGATCATGGGAATCATCATATTCTTACTTGCTGCTCCTTTTTCACCGCTTCAGTTTGTGCTTGAAATAACGCAATATGCCCCTCAAAAAACAATATTGAAGGCTTCTTTTCCAGACTCCCTATATTACATAGGCGATGAAGCGTTCAGCGATACTTCGATTGAGGTCGCAGTGTTTAGTAATACACTTCAATCAATTGGAATCAATGCATTCTTAAACGCCAAACGAATGACTGACGTATACATACCGGCGAAGACGGAACATATCGGATCAAACGCTTTTCCAGAACAGGTCTTCATTCATGGAGCGGAAGGCAGTTATGCCAAGACTTGGGCTTTGCAGAATTCATATGTATTCATTGAAGATGACATCTGGAACTTTAAATCTGATTTTCCAAATCCATACTATAGCCTAAGCCTTGCTCTGCTTGGGTACGTTTTGCCCATTGACACAGGTCTTATGGAGTGGATTAGAAGACAGACCATAAAATATGTTAAAAGCATGCGGCCTAAGGACAGGCCCGAATTATACCCTATCAACTACAGATTCCCATGACAGTGAAATGCATTTCTGTGTTGCCACAGACAGATTTTGTATTACTGTGGCAAAATAATGAATAGGAGTATTAAAATGAATAAGAAAAGATTGTTCAGCATGATCCTTTCAATTCTTATGCTCTTTACTCTTGTAATGCCTGTTGGTGCCGGCGCTGAGGGGCTTGTTGAAGAATTCAATGATGAACCGTATAGTGAGGAATTCTACGAGGAACCAACGGTTGAGGAGCATTTGGAAGAACCGAGCTTTGAAGAGGCTGGTTCCGAGGATAGCATTGTTGATGTTGCAGACGTAGTAAATACTGAAGTGTTTTTCGATGATACTGCAGAATCTGCCATTATCGAGGACACTTCTACTGAGGACACTTCTACCGAGGACATGTCTACTGAGAACACATCTACCGAGGATAAATCGGAGGTAGTTGCAGAAATCGAAGGTGCTTCAGTCGAGGAAATACAATTTGTGCTGGACGACGATGCTGTTTACGCGGCTGCCGCAAAGCCGACGATCGACACACCGCCCATTGATGCCACTGCGGCTATGGGCCAGACAGTAACGTTCTCTGTCAGATCCAGCAACGCGGACAGTTACCAGTGGCAAATCCTTTACAATGAAAAATGGACTAACATGACGAATGACTCCGTGTGGCTTGGAAACAAGACAGATACACTTCAGTTCACGGCAACCAGAGCAAACCTGAATTACCAGTATCGCTGTGTCCTGACCAACACATACGGCACCACAGAGACTGATCCGGTTGTGTATACAGAGGCCGGTAACGAAAAGCCTACTATTGACACTGCACCCATCGATACCACTGCGGCTATGGGCCAGACAGTAACGTTCTCGGTCAGATCCAGCAACGCGGACAGTTACCAGTGGCAAATCTTTTACAATGAAAAATGGACTAGCATGACGAATGACTCCGTGTGGCTTGGAAACAAGACAGATACACTTCAGTTCACGGCGACAAAAGCGAATCTTGATTACCAGTATCGCTGCGTACTGACCAATTCATACGGTACCACGGAAACTGATCCGGTTGTGTATACAGAGGCCGGTAACGAAAAGCCTACTATTGACACTGCACCCATCGATACCACAGCAGCGATTGGCCAGACGGTAACGTTCTCGGTCAGATCTAGCAACGCGGACAGCTACCAGTGGCAGATCTTGTACAAGGGCAAATGGAGCAGCATGACGAATGACTCCGTATGGCAAGGAAACAAGACAGAC
>ODAI013391172.1_pt1 | contig 19524 bp, 7 predicted proteins | sample 1539321 | NCBI WGS metagenome assembly ODAI01 (sample SAMN02144231, study PRJEB22623) | gut metagenome | biome: sheep rumen | host: Ovis aries | place: New Zealand
ACTAATTTTCGTGGAGCAATGAGTAATTTTCGTGGAGAGGCCACTGGTGATCGTGGAGAGGCCACTGGTGATCGTGGAGAGGCCACTAATTTTTGTGGAGAGGCCACTGGTGATCGTGGAGAGGCCACTAATTTTCGTGGAGAGGCCACTGGTGATCGTGGAGAGCACACCATCCTTCTTAGCGCGTAAACGATTGCGGAAACTTTTAACAGATTTTAAACTATCAAACGCTTACATTTCGCAAATTATACGTATCTTTGCATACTATCTTCTTACTCGCGTCTAAACAGTTTAATGAGAATCATAAAGAAAAAGACACTTGTGGACTACTACACCAGAGAACCCAAGGCAAAAGATGCCTTAGAATATTGGTACGACAAAACAAGCAAAGCCAGATGGACATGCTATGCAGACATGAAGAAGACCTTTAACTCGGTCGATAACGTGGGAAACCAGCACTACGTATTCAACGTCAAAGGCAATGACTACCGACTAGTAGTAGTAATAAAATTTACAATCTCTCAAGTATTAATTCGATTTGTAGGAACCCATAAAGAATACGACAAAATAGAAGACATACAAAATCTATGAACAATATAACGACAGAGCAACAATACGAGAAAGCCATCAGCCGCATAGAAGAGCTATACAGGCTGACAGACGATAGCACACCAGCTGACGACCCGCTCATGAAAGAGCTGGACGAGTTGGGCAGAGCCATTGAGGCATACGAGGACATCTATTACCCTATTGCTAAGCCCACCCTTGCGTCGGTCATCAGGCTAAGGATGTATGAAATGGGGCTTACCCAACAGCAACTGGCCGAGAAATTGCACATAAGCAGCAGTAGAATCAGCAGCTATATCAATGGAAAGAGTGACCCTTCACTAAAAACGGCAAGAGCACTCTCACAAACATTAGGCATCGATGCCAATACCATTTTAGGTGTATAAACATAATTCTTTTATATTACTAACTAAAAACTACAAGTTATGAAGTACAAACTATTACGTTTTTCGCTACTGAGCTTGCTTGTCATGCTCGGTGGAATGGCGTACGCCGACCAGGTTACGATGGAGTATCCTGGGGGCTCGACAGCCAACATGACCGGCGGGAACGACGCGGCCACGTTTGGCCTCGATGCCACAGCCTGGTCTGTAATCGCTGACAAGGGAGAGAACTCCAACTTTCCCGGTCTGAACCAAGCAGGCGACTTCCGCCTTTATTATTCTGCCGGTGGCAGCAATACCATCACAGTGACATCGCTGACTGGAGCCACCATCAACAGCATTGAAATGACTTTTACTGGCGAAAGTTATAGCAAAGTGTCTGTGACGGTCAACAATCAAGCCGTAACGGCCACTGATGGCAAATACAACATCAACAGTTCGTCGTTCGTGCTGGGCAATGCAAACACTTCGAATACTCAAGTCCGCATCAAGAAAGTGGTCATCGACTACACCGCTGCCGGCGGTCAGACGGACAACCGCACCGCTACCGCAGTCACCGTGGGCGAAGACCAGGCGGGCTTGGTGAACACGACGATGAACCTGCCCGCAGCCGTGGTCAACGATGCCAGCGGAATGCCCGTTGACGGAGCCACCGTGACATGGGCCAGCAGCAACGAGGAAGTTGCCAAGATTGACGGCACCACGCTGCAGTTGCTGGCCCCGGGCACAGCTAACATCACCGCTACGTATGCCGGCAACGAGACCTACAAGCCCTCGTCGGCCAGCTTCAAGGTGACCGTGAGCAAGCCCTACACCACCATCGGTGCCATGCTGCAAGACATTACAAGCACGAAGACCAACGTGACCTACACTTTTGAGAACCTGCTGGTGCGCTACGTCAGCGGCTCGTACACCTACGTCACCGACGGCAAGGACAACATGCTGTTCTACGGCAGGGAACTGGGCCTCGTGGCTGGCGACATCATCAGCGGTAGCGTGAAGGGCCAGCTATACACCTACAACATGTTGCCTGAACTGTCGCTCACAGCCAGCGACATCGCCGTGCAGGTGGCATCGTCTAACAACGAGGTGGTGCCCAGCGTCATCGAGCTGAACGCACTGCAGAACAACATCAACAACTACGTCACCATCAAGAACGCCGTGTTTGTTGAGGTGGGCAGCGGCAAGAGCCTGAGCTTCAAGATAGGCGAAGAGACGCTCACCGTCTATAACCAGTTCGGTCTGGACGTGACCGCCTTAGTGGCTGACAAGGCTTACGACATCACCGGATTCGGCAGCAAAAATAACGAAACCATTCAGATTTATCCCACCGAGATCAAGGAGGCTGCTGGCGAACAGGGCGGCGGATTCCGCGACTTCGGTGTTGACCTCCGTGATGCAAAAGGCGGAATCATAACAGACGAAGAAGCAGGCGCAAGCACCACCATCACCTTTGGATTAAGTGTTGCTGCAGACGGTACCGTCAGCCGTGTTGCTGCTGATGCCGCCAACGCCGCAGCGGTTATTACGGGTAAGACTGGTAACAATCACGGACTGCAGAGCTTTGCCGCCACTGTTCCTGTCGAGGGACCTGTCAAGATTACAATGAGCACCTGCAGTTGGGGTGGCAATGTGACCATCACGAATGCCGAAGGTGCAACCATCACGACTTTCTCCACAAAGAAAGGAGAAGGCGGTTCGGGATGTTACAAAGGTAATGGCGATAACGACGAAAACGTCATCAGCGCAACCTATGCCGGCGAGGCTACTACTCTGACCATTAGCGGCGGTGCATACGTAGGCTGGTTCTCTGTAAAGGCTGTTGATGCCACTGCATGCAATGTAACATTCTCTAAGGGAGACGTGGAGTGCCAGGGCGACGCCGTTCCCACTGGCGGTCAATATGCTTCTGGCGACAAATTTACCATCCCCGCCCAGAACTTCACCCTATACAAGGAAGGCTACACGCTGACTGGCTGGACAGACGGCGAGAACACTTACGACGCTGGTTCTGAGATTACACTTCCTAAAGGTGACTTGACACTTACTCCCGTATTCACCCAGAACGAGGTGAGCCTCAGCGACCGCACGGAGCCGGTGACGCTGAAGTGGAACTTCCGCCGCGACCAGGGGGCTCCTGTGCTGAACTATCAGAACAAGGCCGGCATCCTCGTCGCACAAGCCACCATTGGCGGCAAGACCATCGACGTGGCCATGCCGTTTACCACCAGCGACGGTGGCAAACTGAACAACACGAACAACACCGACTGCGCACAGTGCAACAACAACACCACATTCACCATTCCTTCATGCAAGAACGCAGTGGTGACCATGGAATCGTACGGCGGCAGTTTCATCTTCAAGGCAGACGGAAAGACTGCCACGACAGTGGACGGCCAGAGCGACTACGAAGCAGGCCAAACCCTGAACTACACCATTGCCAACAGTGCTGAAACCATTAACATCGTCATGGGTGACGACGCAGGCTACGTGCGCTACATCCAGGTGGTGCTGCCCGTGGTGCAGAGCCAGGCAGGTGGCGAGAAGTTCGACAATGTAGCCGGTACAATTCACTGGCCTGTAGGCAACGAGCAGGCTCCTACCATCAGCGATGGTATTGCCGGTGGTATCAGCAGTGCCTCTGTCAGCACAGGCAGCGAGTTGACCATCACCACTGCCAAGTATTTCGATACCGACATGGTACACTACACTCCAAAGACCGGCAATGCCGGTAACGTAGAGGGCGTGATGATTGAGTATCGCGTGAAACCCGCTAAGGGCATCACTTTCAAGCCGACACAGGTTGACTATGCCGCTGTGAAGGTGGGCACCGATAATGCTACCTATTCATGGAGCTACACAGTGGACGGCGTAGAGAGCAGCATCACTCAGATTGACGCCAAGAAAGACTTGCTGCGCAACAGTGGGTCAAACAGCGTTGAAAATGGAGGTACTGCCAAGCTCATGCACACCGAGACCTTCGATGTTGACGCATGCAACGAGTTCACCCTCCGCTTCTACATCTCGGCTTGCGCCAACACCAAGAACATCTGTATCGGTAACCTCACCATCAGCGGTATCGTCAACGGCGAGGCCGTCAGTGTCAACATGTACAAGCTGGCCACCGCCGTTGCTCCCGAGGAAGGTGGCAGCATCAACGTCTATCCCGTTTCGGAAGAATACGAGGAAGGCTCAGAGGTAACACTGACCGCTACCGAGAACTTCGGCTACGACTTCGTGAACTGGACGGATGCCAACGGCACTGTAGTCAGCGAAGAGGCTAAGTTCAAGTACACCATGAATGCCGATGCCACGCTGACGGCCAACTTCAAGAAGGTGAACACCTACGAGCTGGCTCTGACCGTAGATGGAACGAGCGACTACATGGTGACCGTACAGCCCGCTCCCACCGAGGTTGACGGCAAGTGGATGTACGAGGAGGGCCAGACCGTCGTGCTGACCGCCAACCAGTATGAGGGCCTGGTGACCTTCACCAACTGGAGCGACGGCACCACCAACAGCGAGCTGAGCGTCAAGATGGACGGCGACAAGCAGATCACCGCTTCCTACACCGAGGCCGACATCATCGCCGGTTGGGACTTCTACAAGGCTGGCAACAACGGCCGCAAGGCTGACTTCGCTGCCGCCGACAACGACGCCGACGCGCTGAACCTGGTCAATGAGAGTGGCGACGTGAAAGGCTGGCTCGACAAGTCGACCCTGGCCGGTGGTGGCTACGAGAGCTTCAAGGGCGCTGCCGTCAACTGGAACACAGGTTCGAAGGAAGGTGATGTGGGTAACTACTACTGGCAGACCAAGGTGAACGCCGAGGCATTCACCGATGTGAACGTCCAGTTCCAGATGCTCTACAACTACAATGCCTACCAGACCTACGACGTGGACTACTCGCTCAACGGTACCGACTGGACCAACGTGGGCAACATCACCATGACGGGTGCCAAGCAGGTGGCCAAGTTCAACAAGACGCTGCCCGAGGCTGCCAACAACCAGAAGGAGCTCTACATCCGCATGAAGGCCGACAAGACCTCGACGGTCGACGGTGCTTCGTCGAAGAACGACGGTAACACGCTGGCCATGTTCTTCATCACCGGCACACCGAAGCTGGTCGATGACCCCGTGGCTCCCGCAATCGTCTCGACTGTGCCTGCTGATAATGCCACCGGCGCATCGGCATCGGGCAAGATTGTCCTGAACTTCGACAAGAAGGTACAGGTCGTCGAGGGCACCAAGGCTACGCTGGGCACGATGGAGCTCACGCCCGTCGTCAGCGGTAAGGTCATCACCTTCGAGTACAAGGGCTTAGAGTATGCCACCGAGTACACCTTCATCCTGCCTGCCAACACGGTGCAGAACCTCACTGGTGCAACACTTGCTGATGCCATCACCATCAAGTTCACCACCATGGCGCGCCCGACCGTGGAGAAGAAACTCTACGACGCAGTGGTCAGCACGGCCGACGAGCTGGTCGAGGCTATCGACAACGCCGGCAAGCGCGCCGACAAGAACGTGCGCTACCGCATCTTCGTCAAGAACGGCGAGTACACCATTCCGCTGAAGTCGACCACCAAGACGGTCAATGGCTACACCGTGCCTGAGTGCATCACGTTCATCAACAGCAACAATATCTCGTTCATCGGTGAGAGCCGCGACGGTGTCATCATCACCAACGGCATCGACAAGAGCGAGACCTTCGCCGGAAAGTATGGCACCACCAGCAAGTACGACGGCATCGGCAACAGCGATGTCTTCCAGAGCAGCGGCAGCGGCCTCTACTGGCAAGACCTGACCGTCGAGACGGGTATGGACGATGCCACCGGCCGCGACCTGGCCATCCAGGACCGTGGTACGAAGACTATCTACAAGAACGTCGGCCTGCGCGGCTATCAGGACACCTGGACCAGCAACAACGACAACGGCCTGTACTACTTCGAGGGCGGTTACCTGCGCGGACGCACCGCCTATATGTGCGGTAAGGGCGATGCCTACTTCAATGGCGTTGAGCTGCGCCAGATTGCCGGCGGCTACGCCGCTGTGCCCTCCAAGCCCGCCAATATTGGTTGGGTCTACAAGGACTGCGTCATCAATGGCGAGGCTGCTGTAGTCAATTACGCTACCCAGGAGAAGAAGACGGCCGCCGATGCCGATGGCAACTACACGCTTGGTCGCCCGTGGGGCAGCGGTACTCCTGTGGCCGTATTCATCGACACCAAGATGAACGTCGTGCCCTCTGGCATTGGTTGGAGCGAAATGTCGGGCGGCTGGCCCGCACGCTTCGCTGAGTACAACAGCACCACATCGACCGGCAGCGTCATCGACCTCAAGGGCCGCAAGACGACTTTCGCCGAAACCCACGAGAACAATCCCGTACTGACCGCCGTCGAGGCTGCCGAGTACAGCGACATGTCGAAGATGTTCGGCGACTGGCAGCCGCAGCTCGCCACTGAGCAGGCTCCCATCCCGCAGAACGTGCAGATTGAGGTTTCGACCCTCACGTGGGATGACTCCAACTACGCCCTCCTCTATGCCATCTGCAAGGACGGTAAGGTCATCGACTTCACCACCGAGGCAACCTACACCGTCGACGATGCCAACGCAACGTACACCGTACGCGCAGCCAACGAGATGGGTGGTCTGAGCGAGGCTTCGGCCGCTGCCACCGTCGTCACCGGCATCGAGAATGTCACCAAGGCTGACGCCATCAACGCCAACACCGACGCCATCTACACCATCCAGGGTGTGCGCGTCGATAAGGCTCGCAAGGGTCTGTACATCATCAACGGCAAGAAGGTGATTGTCAAGTAAGCAATCAGCCACCTATTGCCAACCGCCAAAGGGAGTGCCGAACAGCTCGGCACTCCCTTTCCTTATTATATATGCGAGTATTTTCACCAAATTTAGCACAAAAAACATGTTATTCGTAAACGTTTGCGAAAAAAAAGGCATAAACCCTTTGGCGGTATTAATATTTATTTGTAAATTTGCAGCCAAAATATATATTTTTGTTAAATTCTAAAACTACTAATTTTATGTCTGTTAAATTAAAGAGTATCTTTCGATGGACACTACTCATGTGTCTGCTCTTAGTCGTGGGCAATCTGTCTGCACAGACCACAGCTAAGGGTACGGTCGTAGATGCCACTGGCGAACCCGTCATTGGAGCGACCGTAGTTGAGAAGGGGAACCCGAAGAATGCAGCAGTGACCGACTTCGACGGTAATTTCACGCTGAAGCTTCAGAAGGGTAAGACCCTCGTGATTTCATACATCGGTATGGTCACGCAGGAAGTCACCGCCAGCGACAACATGCAGGTGAAGCTGCAGGACGACAACGCCGCCCTTGACGAGGTGGTGGTGGTCGGCTACACCAGCAAGGCGCGTAAGGACCTGACCGGTTCGGTGGGTTCCGTGAGCGGTGCCAAGCTGGCTGCCGTGCCTGTGTCGTCGGCTGCCGAGGCCCTGCAGGGTAAGATTGCCGGTGTGCAGGTAACGACCGTTGACGGTCAGCCCGGTGCCGACATCAACATCCGCGTGCGTGGTGCAACGTCAGTGACCCAGTCGAACGACCCGTTGTTCATCGTCGATGGTTTCCAGCAGGACAACATCAACGATATTCCTCCCTCGGATATCGCCAGCATCGACGTGCTGAAAGACGCCTCGCTGACCGCTATCTACGGTGCAAAGGGTGGTAACGGCGTTATCATCGTCACCACCAAGTCGGCCAAGGAGGGCAAGGTGCAGGTGTCGTTCAACGGCCGTCTGACCATTGCCCACATCTCCAAGAAGCTTGACCTGATGGACATCCCGTCGTTCGTGGAGTATTCGTGGGACCGCGCCCAGGGTGGTGTGAAGCGTAGCGGCTCCAGCCCGGTTCGCTATTTCTACGAGAACTATGGCGACCCCTCCGACATGGACATCTACCGCACGCTGTCGCCTGTTGACTGGCAGGACGAGGTGATGAACGAGACACCGCTGAACTACATGGCCAACGTGTCTATCGGCGGTGGTAGCGAGAAGACCCGCTTCAACCTCTCACTGACCCAGACCGACGATAAGGGTATCATCATGGGTTCGGGCGTGCGCCGCACCAACCTGAGCCTGAAGCTGGCCACCCAGCTGCACAAGAACCTGAAGTTCGAGTACAACCCCACCATCACCTATCGTCGCGACGAGGGTGCCGGCGGTGACAACGTGGGTACCGGCGGTATCATCGATGTGCTGAAGTACGTGCCGACAGCCGGCTATCGCCAGTTTGCACGCTGGAACGGAAACTGGGAGGATGCCGACATCGCCAACGCGTTCAACGAGACGAACCCCGTGAACGATATCGGCACCAACGTGCAGAAGAAGCACACCTATACGCTGAACAACCGCTTCGCGCTGACCTGGAAGCCCATCAAGAACCTGACACTGCGTTCGGAGGGTAACTACAGCGTGAGCTTCAGAGACATCAACCGCTTCTACGGTGCGCTGACCGCCACCGGTAAGAAGTACAACTCGCAGCCGGTGGCATCGATCACCAACCGTACCACACAGTCATATACGTGGACGAACACCGCCAGCTACGACCTGACGCTGAAGGACAGCCACAACTTCTCGTTCCTGCTCGGACAGGAAATCTACAACCGCCAGTACAAGGAGACCGCACAGACCAACCGCTACTTCGACCGTACCGTGTCGGCAGAGAAGGCTTTTGACAACATGGGTCTCGGTACACCGTATCTGTCGAGCTCGGTGCTCTCTACGGCTGACCGCACGGCATCGTTCTTCGGACAGATTTCGTATAACTACAACCACAAGTACCTGCTGTCTGTCACCATGCGTGCCGACGGTAGCTCGAAGTTCGCAAGCGGCTACAAGTGGGGCTACTTCCCCTCTGTATCCGGTGCGTGGGACCTGAAGCAGGAGAAATTCCTGAAAGACGTGAAATGGATCGACCAGTTGAAGCTCCGCGTGGCCTTCGGTCTGGCCGGTAACAACCGCATCGATGCCGACCTGTGGCGCTACCTCTATAATATGGAGGTGGAAGGCGGCCCCGGCTTCGGCGAGACCCGCCAGTATGGCGAGATGTTCTACTCGAAGCCCGGCAAGTATCCCAACGAGGAACTAAAGTGGGAGACCACCATCACGCGTAACTTCGCCTTAGACCTGTCGTTCTTCAACGGACGCCTGAAGATTACCCCCGAGCTGTACTTCAACACCACCCGCGACCTGCTCTACGACTCGACGATTCCCGCCGTGTCCGGTTACACCAAGCAGCAGCAGAACATCGGTAAGGTGCAGAACAACGGTTTCGAGCTGACCATCAACGGCGACATTCTCCGTGGCAAGGACTACGTGCTGAGCGCCAACTTCACCTTAGGCCACAACAAGATGACCGTCAAGGAACTGAACGCTACCGACTCGCAGCTGTACAACTATAGCAGCCGCTTCTCATCGTCAGGCAAGGACGACTACCTGCTTGAGGTAGGCAGCGAGGTGGGCCAGATCTATGGCTACATCTACGACGGCGTTTATACCATCAACGACTTCAAGGCCAGCGGCTATTCGCAGAAGTCGAAGTGGGAAGTCCAGGACGGCGTGCCCACGATGACCACCGACGTACTGGCTGCCTCTAACTCCGGCGATCCCACGATGCCCGGTAAGATCAGGTTCAAGGACCTCGACGGCGACGGCAAGATTACCACCAAGGACCGCACCGTCATCGGTAAGACCAACCCGACGCTGCAGGGCGGTTTCGGCCTGAGCGGCTCGTGGAAGGACTTCGACTTCGCTGCCAACTTCCCCTACATGCTGAACTTCGACGTCTATAATGCTACGGCTTACGCCTTGTCGTCAAGCTCTGGCACGAAGACCACCTATTCGAACGTGATGGCTGAGTTCAGCCGCGACAACCGCTGGGTATATACCACCAACACCGGTCGCCACGAGGACTACTGGACCGAGCCTTACACCATCTCCGAGTACATCACCGAGAATGCCAACAAGGCTCTGTGGAACCCTGCCGACCTCGTGACCAACACCATCAACTCGTACTTCGTAGAGGACGGCTCGTTCCTGCGCTGCAACGACATCACTATCGGTTACACCCTGCCCAAGAAGTGGATACAGAAGGCTGGCCTCTCCAAGCTGCGCGTCTATGCGTCGGCCAGCAACCTGTTCATCATCACCGGCTACTCCGGCTATGACCCCGAGGTTGACATCCAGTCAGGTCTCACCCCGTCTATGGACTACAACCGCTACCCGCGCAACCGCGCCTTCACGTTCGGTGTAAACCTGTCTTTCTAACAACAAATAACAAGCAAACTGAAACAATATGAAATTGAAGAATATCATCATCGGTGGACTTGGACTGCTGTCGCTCACGGCATGCAACGACTACCTGGACGTAGAAGCGCCCTCCAAGTTCCAGCCTGAGGACATCTACAACTCCGTCAAGGACGCCGGTCAGGCCCTGAACGGTGTGTATGCGGAGATCATGTCCAGCAACTGCTTCGGTCAGGCCTACACCTACAGCCTCATTCTCAACAGCGACGTGGACTTCTGCACCAACAGCAGTGAGAACGACGAGACGAACACCCCGAAGCGTTACGACCAGACCGCAGCCGGCTCGACAGCCAACAGTGTATGGAACGCCACCTATTCGGCCATTGAGTCTGCCAACAACTTCATCTACTACCTGCAGAACAGCCCGATGTACATGCCCACCAACGATGCCTACAGCACGCTGACACAGTACATGGGCGAGGCCAAGGTGATTCGTGCCATGCTCTACTACGAGCTGATGTGCTACTGGGGCGACGTGCCCTTCAGCATGCTGCCCACCCGCGTGACCAACAACTTCTATCCCCCCATCACATCGCGCGACGTCGTCGCACGTACCATCATGGAGGACCTGATCTCGATTGCACCGAGCATGAAGCAGACACCGCAGATTGCCGAGGGTGTGGAGCGCATCTCGCAGGAGGCTTGCTGGGCCATGATAGCCCGCATCGGCCTGCAGGCTGCCGGCTACTCGCTGCGCCATGCTGCCGGCGACGCCACGACCTATGGCTTCATGGGCAAGCCGTCGGCTACCGACGAGCTGTGGTTCCTCACGCAGGCCCATACCTACGCCAAGAAGGTGATCGAGGCCCGGACGCACAACCTGCAGAACAGCTATCAGGACGTGTTCCTGAACGAGTGTAACTTCCGCGTGGTGAACGACGACGACCCCATCTTCGAGATTCCGTTTACCAAGGAGTCGTCTGGCTACATCGGCTACCGTACAGGTCCGAAGTTCGAGTCGAGCGGCGGTTCCACCAACTACCAGTGGGGTGAGTGCGGCGGCCAGCAGCAGATCAACAACCTGTTCCGCTTCAGCTACCTGCCCGGCGACACCCGCAAGGATGCCACCATCGGCTGGTGGTACTACACCTTCGACGGCATACCCAAGATCAACACCAACATCACGGTCTATAACAACAAGTGGTCGAAGCTGTTCAACACCACGAGTGCCTTCTCCAGCATCACCACCGGCAACACCGGCATCAACTATCCGTACATCCGCTATGCCGACGTGCTGCTGATGTTTGCCGAGGCCGACGTGAAGCTGAACGGTGCCGTGAGCAACGAGGCCCTTGACGCCGTACAGCAGGTGCGCAACCGGGCCTATATCGGCTCTTCGGTGGCAGCCCCGCAGATTTTCGCCCTCGACCCCGACGAGTTCCTGGACATCATCCTGAAGGAGCGCAGCTGGGAGTTTGCCGGCGAGAACAGCCGTTGGAAGGACCTCGTGCGCAACAACCTGCTGTCGCGTGAGCTCTACTTCACCTTCCTGCGCAACATGGCTGTAGCTGGCGAGATGGGCGGACAGAGCGATGCCACGCTGAACGACATGGTCACCATGCACGACAATGTCGACTACTTCGGCGGCGTGCTGGGCGAGACCTACACCCAGGAGGAGATTGACGCTGCCATCCCCGGCGACAACGCCTACGGCAAGACGGCCGGCAAGGACAAGGAGCAGATTGTACCCGCCACCTTATACTATGTGTATATGAAGAACCCGCAGAAGAACAGCTACTTCGCCAACAAGGAGCTACCCGTGCTCTACCTGTTCAACCCCGAGGCTGCCAACCAGAAGTACAAGAGCGACTACAACACCGCCGAGAAGTTCTTCAAGTACATCAAGGCCATGCATCCCGCTTCGCCTGTGGCTGACTACAGCCCGTTAGGCGACTTCGACGACGCTGCCGCCACGCTGAAGTATGAGATGAAGACGGCCGACTTCGCCAGCAAATACTGGAAGGAAGGCAACGACTATGCTGAGAACTCCGTGCTCTACTCGCTGTACGGATTCATCAGGGCCGACCGTGACAACAAGACTATCTACCAGTTCAACCGCAATGGCGTGGCTGTTCCCTTCGACATCTCTGTTGACCAGAGCGCCGACCTGCCTGTGGTGCGCTACCTGATGCCCATTCCCCGTGAGGCCATCACCCGCGCCAGCGGTGCCTACCAGAATTACTATGGTTACTAAACACTTTATTCCAACAAGAATATGAAAAAGATCTTATTATATTCATTCGCACTGCTGACCGCCTTCGCCACTGTCTCGTGCAGCGACAAGGACGAAGCCAGCTACGATGCGTCATCAGACCGACTGATGGCCCCTGTGTTCCGTACCAACCGTACGGTGGCCAAGGGTCAGACCGATCCCTACCTCTGCCAGGTAGTAGGCCGCAACAACATGCAGCTCTACTGGTCGCAGGTGAAAGGTGCCATGGGCTATGAAATCAGGGCCTCCTACGACCAGTCTATTGCCAATGCCCCCGAGAACTGGGAAGACAAGACCAAGCTCGTGCTCGACACCATCCTCATGGGCGAGACGCAGGACCAGATGTTGCTGAAAGACCTGCTGTTCTCGAAGACCTACCGTTTCGCCATCCGCGCTCTGTCGCCCCTTGGCGAAGCCCACCACTCCAACTGGTTCGGCACCGGCAACCTGCACCAGTGGACGGACATGGTGTACTACGACATGTTAGACAAGTACAAGGTGCCCTACATCCTCTCGCAGAAGGCTGACATCGGTGAGGACAAGTTCGACCTCTATATGGACCGCAGCTACGACCACAGCGGCACGTACCAGTATTCAGCCGACGAGTTGGCCGACTTCAACGAGAACTACAATAAGGAGACCGACAACTGGGGCAATACGGTGTGGAAGGTGGACTACCTGGTCATCGAGCCTGCCGCCTCGAACCCCGATGCCACCGTGCCTGCTGAGTACAAGTTCCCCGGCAAGAACATCAGAGACCTCTTCGGTGCCGACGGTTCTGCCAAGGTCACCATCGAAGGACTGGAGCCGAACGCCGTGTACAACATGTACACCTACGACGAGGCCATCCTCCGGGAAAAGGGTAAGACCGAGGCCGGTACCATCGACATTGCCAAAGGTCTGAACTACGCCCAGCAGAACCTGAACATCACCGTGCGCACCAAGGGCGACCCGGGCGAGCCCATCGTCATCGAGCCTAACCCACAGGACACCATGCACTACATCAGCAACGATGCCGAGTTAAGCATCAAGCTGCCCATTGCCGCCACCTCTATCCAGCCTCTGTTGGAGGAGTTTATGAAGAGCATGGACTATGCCGAGAACAAGGTGTTCTACCTGCGTGGCGGCGAGTGCTACTTCGTCCGCGCCGGACTGGAGGTCTATAAGGGCTTTAAGCTGGCCACCCATCCCGACGACCTTGCCGCCGGCAAGGAGCGTGCCAAGGTGTTCCTGTACTATCCGCAGGTACTTGATATCAGCGGCGGTACGTCGCCCTCACCGGCTATGTTCATGCTGAGCCGCAACCCCATCGGTTCGGAGAACCCGATGATTACCATCGACATCGACAAGATCCAGCTTGAGGACATCGACTTCTCCATCCCCTACGCCCGCAACATCGGCGACGGCTCGAAGGTCGTTTCCAACAGCTACTTCATGAACATGTACTCGTCGGGCATGGGATCCGTTGTCGAGGAGCTGTCCATCAAGAACTGCTCGTTCCAGGGCATCGTCGGCGGCTTCTACCGCGTGCAGGCTAACTATGGTGTGGTCATCAAGAACTTCATCATCGACAATGTCGACTTCTACAACAACGGCTACTACTCAACGAGCGGCCGCCGCTACAACTGGTTCCACGCCAACCCGGACAAGAGTCCGCTGGTGAACATCTGGCAAAACTTCGTCATGAAGAACAGCACCATCTTCGACTGCCCCGTTGGCTATATGTTCAACCACAACTCGCAGAAGTCGGTGGAATGGGCCAATGACCTGCACTACAACATCACGCTGGAGAACAACACGTTCATCAACCTGAACACCTGTAACGAGGGCAACTCGATGCTGTTCAACACCCGTTGGATTCCCGGCGGCTCGTCGTACACCATCAAGCGCAACCTCTTTGTGCTGACGCGTAACGACGACGACACCGAGCGCACCATGGTTCAGGCCGGTTGCGACATCCGTACCATCAACGGCTCGGGCACCATCACCCTGGACTTCGAGGACAACTACTCGACGAACGACAACCTGACCGACGGCCAGATCTGGAGCAACACCGCATCGGCATTCGACTACACACAGAAGAACACCTTCGGTGCCCTGTCGAAGACCTATGATGTGACGTGGGCCAATCCCGAAGTCGGAGCCGAGGGTCTTACCGTCAAGGTGGCCGACATCTCTGCCAAAGACCTGATGGTTCAGCCCAACCCGCCTCACAAGTTCAATCCTGCCGCCGTCAGCCACTGGGATCACCAGTGCGACGGTATCGACGGCACGGTGACGAACGTCGATAAGCAGATACGCAGCGACTACCAGCCGGGTATGGTTGACCTGCACTTCAAGAACAAGAGCAACGTGCTCGTCGAGAAGCAGATTGGTGCTCCGAAGTGGCGCCAGTAATCCATCGCTCGCAGACTATTAAGTCTCTATAGCCATGAGGGCAGACGCGACATCCAGCGTCTGCCCTCATTACTTTTAACAAGAATTATTTGGTGATTTCCACCAAATCAGCTAACTTTGCAGCATGAACAGCAAACTATAAAAAAATGATGAAACTGAACAAACAACACCTGATGGCGGCAGCCCTGCTGCTCGCCGCCAACCTATGCACCACGCCCCTGCTGGCCGAGGGCACGAAGACACCGGCTTTCCCCGGTGCCGAAGGCTACGGACGCTACACCACGGGCGGACGCGGCGGCAACGTCTATGCCGTCACCAACCTGAACGACGCGGGCGAGGGCTCGCTGCGCTGGGCTTTGTCGCAAAAGGGTCCGCGCACCATTGTATTCAATGTCGATGGCACCATCCATCTGCAGTCGCCGCTGAAGATTCCCTCCAACACCACGCTGGCCGGACAGACGGCCCCCGGCATGGGTGTCTGCGTGGCCGACTATCCCTTCTCCATTGAGGGCAGCAACGTCATCGTGCGCTACATGCGCATCCGTCTGGGCAACAAGAACGTACTCGTGAACGGTGCCGACGGATGGGACGGCTTCGGCGGCTACGAGCAGACCGACATCATCATCGACCACTGTTCCGTCAGCTGGAGCATCGACGAGTGCCTGTCGGTCTATGGCAACATCAACACCACCGTGCAGTGGTGCATTGCCGCACAGAGCCTGGTCAACTCCGGCCACTCGAAGGGTGCCCACGGCTACGGCTGCATCTGGGGCGGCAGCGGGGCCTCGTTCCACCACAACCTGCTGGCCCACCACTCGTCGCGCTCGCCGCGCCTCGGCGGTCGCCCCTGGACGCAGTTAGACGAGCGCATCGACATGCGCAACAACGTGTTCTACAACTGGGCCGGCGAGGGCAGCTACGGCTACGAGGCGCAAAAGGTGAACATCGTGAACAACTACTTCAAGCAGGGGCCCGGCACCGCCACTCAAAACACCAGCAAGCGACTGCGCGTGGCCGCTCCTGGCATCCGTACCACGAGCTACGTCCAGCAGTACCCCGCCTACGAGCCTGCCCTGCACATCTGGGGCAAATACTATGTCGATGGCAATGCCAACTTTACGGCAGCCAACAAGGAGAACACCGCCGTGCGCAACAACAACTGGAACTACGTGTATAGCCAGATAGACGGCGACGCCTGCGACGGCACCTACACCGACAAGACCAAGGACACCATCAAGCTGGCACAGCCCATCCCCTTCGTACATACCACGTCGCACCTCTCCGCCAACTATGCCTACGCCTACGTCACTCAGTATGCCGGAGCCTGCAAGGGCGGCGTGCATGATGCCGTAGATGAGCAGGTGCTCAACGACACCAAGAAGGGCACGGCCACGGCGACCGGCGAGGGTCTCGGTGCGGGCTTCATCAACACGCAGGACGACAACACCGCCATCGTGGCCAAGTACGGCTCGGCATGGCCCACACTGACCGAGGGCGAGAAATGGACCGACACCGACGGCGACGGCATGCCCGACAGCTGGGAAACCGCCAACAAGCTGAACCCCAACGACGCTACCGACGGCAATGCCACCACGCTATCGACTGAAGGCTACACCAACTTAGAGGTCTATATGAACAGTCTGGTGGCCGACATCACCGCCAAGTGTACCGAGCTGAACTACAACGGTGGAACCCTGACATCCGCCGAGGTGGTGGGCCAAGAGGATGTGCCTGAGTCGAGCATCGGCAAGCAGGGCGGAGGCAGCGAAGAGCCGACCATCACCAATGCCTATGCCATCCAGAGCGACGATGCCAACGTAGGTCCCGGCCTCAGCATCACCGCCGTCGAGGGCATCACCGCCACGTTTGACGACGGGGCGTGGACGGTGGGCGGCAGCCAGAGCGCAGCCACCACGTCCGACGGTGTGGCACTGACTGGCAAGTACGCCACCAACAGTACCACCAACGGCCTGAAGGTCACCTTCGCTACCACCCAGGCCGGCACGCTGTCCATCTTCTTCGGCGGCGACATCGCCACCAACAAGAAACTGCAGATGACCGACAACGACGGCACTGGGCTGACCGCCACCGTCATCAGCACCGGCGCACAAGTTCCCCACGACACCTATCCCGCTGTGGCTATAGCTGCCTGGGACGGTGTAAACTATACCCTGCAGGCCAACAAGACCTACACCTTCTGTGCCACCGGCACGAAGTGGCGCTTCGCCGGCTTCCGCTTCGTTGCCGATGCCGCCGGCATCAGCGGCATCACTGCCGACGGACAGCAGACCGGCGGAGCCTTCTACACCCTACAGGGCGTACGCGTCAGCCAGCCGCAGCGTGGCATCTATATCCGCAACGGCAAAAAAGTCATCGTCAGGTAAGCGGCGACAAGCCCTACCCTACCTCACAGCAGGAGCAGCACCGTCTGCCCCTGCTTTTTTATGGCTACATCTTGACGGTCTTTACCTATTCACATACCAAAGGTCTCTTGCTTATCCTCATAATGAAAAGTAACAAGCAAGTATATACCAAACCCTGTAACGATAACTAATGCTGCTATTATTCCCATAACTATCTGCCTCCCTTCCTCATTCTATACTTATTACGGTTACGTTCACGCCGTTCTTCTTCTTCACGACCCTTCCGCATCAATATCGCGCCAAACGCTAAACACATTCTTCTTTAATGTTCACGCTGCAAAATTAAATAATAATTTAGAAACATCCAAATATTTCAATGAAAAACATATCGTGGAGCGGTTAGTAATTTTCGTGGAGAGGTGTGTAATTATCGACCAACGCATCGCTACGCTCTGTCGGCGGGCGAAACATGACGAAACGCAACACTTCATTGCTGGTTGGTATAAAGATAATTTTCGACACCTGCTAAAAAAACGGGCAAAAAATTTGGCAATGTACAGAAAAAGCCGTAATTTTGCACCCGAAGTAGCGGCATGGCCCAACGGCTATCCTGCTGACTATCAGCAAACCGCCACACTGCCGCCGCGAGGCAAGGCGCAACGACAAGCTAAAGCAAACTCAATTTACTAACATTCATTTAATAACAAACAAAAAAAACAAGCGTATGAAAAAAATTTTTACTCTTTTGACACTCATGGTGCTCAGCATGACGGCGTGGGCAGGTGACGTGTACAAAATTACGTTCAATGGTGCAAACGCGCAGTTCAAAAATGGCGAAGCTGCGGATGCTGGCAGTTTCTTTTCATGGAACACTGCAAAGCATAATTTTAATAGTAAGTTTAATGATGCCACATGGGATGGAACAAGTTTTACCAGTGGCTTGAAAATGGAGGGTGCCACTAAGGTCTCTTTCAGTTCTACTGCTACTGCTACCGTGACCATTGTCCAGTCGACATGGAGTGATAAAACTCTCAAGTTTGATGGTGCAGAATTGGCTGTTGCCGATGATGCTGCTGGTACAGGCTGTCGCATTTACACTATTACAGATGTTGCCGCTGGAGATCATGCAATGACTCGTGGAAGCGGAGAGAGCGGCGTATTTGCCATTCAGGTAGAATACACGGGTGCAGTGATGACTAAGCTGGCTACCCCTGAGATTACCTTCAACGCTACTACCGGCGAGGTGACCATCGCCGCAGTGGACAATGCCACAGAGTTACGCTACACCACCGACGGCACCAACCCCGACGAAATGATTGGTGACGTTTACAGTGCTCCCTTCACTGTAGCAGACGGCACTGTGGTAAAGGCCATTGCCATTGGTACTGGTAGCTATATTAATTCTGATATCGCTTCGAAGCAGGTGCTGATTGAGGGTACCGTTCCCGTGGCTCCCACCATCGTGAGCCAGGCCGGTGCTGTGGGCATCACCTGCGCCACACCCGCTGTCACCATCGAGTATAGCACAAACAACGTTGACTTTAATCCGTACACCTCTGCTTTCTATCTGTATGAAGACGCTACCGTCTATGCTCGCGCAAAACGTGGCGACAAGACCTCTGAGGTGGCTCAGTTCGACTTCAAGGCTGTTGCCCAGCCCAACGATGTAGAGACAGTGGTGATTGTAATCCCCGATGGCACAGAAGACAACTCATTCACGGTTGAAGGTTGCACACTGACCATTACTGGCAACGCCAGCAAGAACTACACTCTTGGTGGTAATAAGATTACTGTTGATGGTGTTGAGCACAATACAGCAAAGCTCTCTAACGGTGCACAGAACACGCTGACGTTGCCCGAAGGCAAGAAGGCTGTCCGCCTGACGCTGTACAGCTTTGTGAACGCCGCTTCTGCTGGTGCCAGAACGTCTGGCTGGTCTGAGGTGAATGGCGTCAGCTACGACGTGAAGGAGGCTCCCATGGGCGCATTCACTGATGTCGCTGTATCGGATGGCTTGGTTGCCAATCCTGATGTACGCAGCTATCTGATTGACGGAAAGGACAAGGTGACCTTCACCAACACCGGCGAGCAGCTCTGCTTCTTTGCCGTTGTCGATATCGCTACCGATTCAACCGTCATTCCCGTCATTCCTACCGGCATCAACACCGTGAAGGCTGCTGAGGCTGCCGCCGACGGTGCTGCTTACAACCTCGCCGGCCAGAAGGTGAACGCAGGCTACAAGGGTCTGGTCATCAAGA
>ODAI012367576.1_pt1 | contig 19523 bp, 13 predicted proteins | sample 1539321 | NCBI WGS metagenome assembly ODAI01 (sample SAMN02144231, study PRJEB22623) | gut metagenome | biome: sheep rumen | host: Ovis aries | place: New Zealand
CCCAAGTTCCAGCTCCAGAAGAAACAAGTGGCATAGACATCACGGACAGCAGTGGCTTCTCCGCGTCGCAAGCCGTCCCGGCGGACGGTTTCCCCTCCTTTCACCCTCCTTCTCCCCCGCACCCCCCTCATCTTCCTGCTTTCCAACCCTTTCCGCTGGCGCAGAAAAATTACAGTTGCTGTCCCCACTTGATGCACCGTGGCCTGTCAGCCGATGAAACGGTCGAGGACGATGCGGTCGTTGAAAACGTCATGGACGCGCAGGCGGAGGTGTCCGCCCTCGACCTTCCCCTCGACAACCGTCGGGAACTTCGACGCGTCCGGCCGGCCGTTCCTGACCCCGAGCTCCGGCCCTCCGCCGACGACCTGCGCCCAGCGGCGAGAAGCCGTCGGCTCGTCGAAGCGGAAACAGTGCTGGTGCCCGCACACGACAAGCTGCACTCCCGCGCGGTCGAGAACCGGCCCCCAGAGCTCCGCGCACTCCCGCGACCAGTGCGCGAAATCCTCGGGGTCGATCTTCACGCCGTCGTGCGGATACTCCGGACTGTCCTCCGCCGCAAAGAGCGGAATGTGGCAGAACACGACCTTGAACTTCGCGGACGCGATCTCGGGGCGCGCGAACTGCTCCTCAAGCCACGCCGCCTGCGCGCGGCGGTAGGGCTCGAAGCTGGCGAGGCCGAACCACTTGGGATGCGCGTCGGGCTTGTCCTCACCGGTATCGAGCCCGATCATCGCGATATCGCCCAGCCTGACCGCGAAATTCCACTTGAGGTCCCACTGGTCGCCGCGACGCTCCGACGGATCACGCGGGAACACGCCCTCCTCCTTCTTCGAGATCCAGCTTCCCCTGAAGTCGTGGTTGCCGCTCTCGAAGAACGTCGGCACGTCGGCGGACCAGTCGCGGTCGGCGATCGGCGGGTTCAGGAAGATCTCGACGGCGGTCGCTTTCTTCTGCGTCGTGTTCGTGGCGTCGCCGTTCCACACGACGGCAGACGGCGCGAGCTCCTTGATCTTCCGCGCGATCATCTGACAAGGCTTCCACCGCGCGTGCGTGTCGGTGATCATGCAGAAGGGCCCCGCCGCGCCGGAGCCGGGCGTCGTGAAGGAATGCACCGGCGAGACGACCGGCTCGCCGAGCTTCGCGTCGTAGATGTTCGCGTAGTCGGTAAACGGCGTCGTCACCGTGCGGTACCAGTATTTCGTCGCCGGCCTGAGCCCGGTCAGGCGAACCTGAAGCGCGCTCACGTCGATCGGGACGAGTCCGCAGCCGCCGCCCTTCGCCGTCTTCGCGCCGCGGAAGTCGGGGTTGTCCGCATATTCGACGACGCCCTTTGAAAGCCCCGACACGGCCCACGACACGCCCATCGTCGTCTCGCCGGGCGCCTGCAGGCACGGCGCGCCGACCGTGAGCGGCACGCCGCCCGTCCCGAGGAACGGGTCTTCCGGCGCCTTCGGTTCGCGCGGCGCATCCGCCGCGCCGGGCGCCGCCGCTGCTGCCGCGCCCGCGGCGGCCGCGCCGCCCGCCGCGAGAAACTCTCTTCTTGTCGAGAACTGCATATGACCTCCTTTGCCTGCCTTTTGAAACCCGCGCCCCGCCCGCACCTCACGAGAACGTCTCGACCACGATATGCACGGGCCCGACGGAGGCGTTTCGGGGGATGCTCCCGCCGTCGGCCATCTGGTCGACAAGCCGGCGGCGGTTCGACCTGGTAACGGTAAAAGCGGGGAATTTTGCCTTGCTGTTCATCTCAAGCGTATTATACCAAAATCCCCTCCGCATGGAGTGACGGGATAGCGCCCGAGGAACGCCCAGATGTACCACGCGCTCATCTGCCCGCAGTCGTCGTTGCCGCACAGGCCGTCCGGCGCGGGGCGGTAGAACCTCTCCATGATCTCGCCGACAACCGCCTTCGCCTTGTCGGGGCGGCCGCAGAGCGCGTACAGCCACGGGATGTGGTGGCTCGGCTCGTTGCCGTGCGCATACTGGCCGATCATCCCAGTGACGTCGTCCTTGCAGCCGTCCCCGGTCAGCGTCGAGTCCGCGCGGAAGAGCTCGTCCAGCCGCCTCTCCGCCGCCGCCTTTCCGCCCAGCGCGGCGATCAGCCCCGGCGGATCGTGCAGGACGTGCCACGTCCACTGGTAGGCGTTGCCCTCGGTGAAGTCGTTGTCCGTGTCGGTGCTGTGGCCCACCTCCCGCGGATCGAACGGCGTGCGCCAGCCGCCGTCCGCGCACCGTCCGCGCATGAAGCCCGTCGCACGGTCGTAGACGTTCGTCCAGGCTCGCGAGCGCCGGTAGAACAGCTCCGCGTCATCCTTGCGGCCGAGCTTCTCCGCCATCCTGCCCGCACACCAGCAGTCGAACGCATCCTCAAGGATGCGGCTCACGCTCTCGCTCCTCACCATGTCGCACGGATAGTACCCGTAGCGGTCGATGAGCCCCCAGTCGACCTTCGATCTGCCGTGGCGATCAGTCAGCGTGTCCCTGACCTGCGCATACGCAGCCTCCCAGTCGACGCCCTGAAACCCTCTCAGAAACGCGTCGGCGATGACGGGGATCGAATGCGTCCCGATCATCCAGTCGGTCTCGCGCCCCCACAGCGCCCAGACCGGCAGATACCCCGTGCGCCGCCCCTGCTCAAGCAGCGAATTGACGAAGTGCGGCACCATCTCGGGGAAGAGCTCGCAATACAGCGGATGCGCCGCGCGATACGTGTCCCACAGCGAAAACGTCGTGTAGAACGGCGGCTCGCCGTCGTCCGACAGGAGGTTCGGCTGCAGGCACAGGCGGTAGAGGGCCGTCGCAAGGTTTCGCTTCGCCGTGTCGCCCGTTCCTTCGGGAATCGCGACGCGCGCGATGCACGCGCGCCACGCGCTCCGCGCGGCGGCGTGAATGCCGTCGAAGTCCCACGTGCCGCGGTCGGAGGCGAGATTGCGCTTCGCGCCCTCGACCGACGACGCCGAAACCGCGACGCGCACCCTGAGCTCGGTGTCCCCGCACGACCAGACGCCGTCCGCGAACGCCAGCGGACGGTCCGCCTCGACAACAAACCAGAGCTTTCGCGCAATCCATCCCTTCTTGGCGACGAAGCCCGAGAGCCGAGATTGGCCCTCGACGTTCAGCTCGCACGCGACGACGCGCGTCTGTGGATCGTTCGCTCCGCCGTTCATGACGCTCGTCGGGTCGACGAACAGGCGAATCGGCTCCTCGGCCCTGAAGCGGTAGTAGGCGACGCGACGCGAGCACGTCGCCTCGGCCCGCACGCCGAAATCATCCAGCGTCACCGCGTAGTAGCCGGGCGAAGCCGTCTCCCGCGCGTGCGAGAACTTGGACTCGAACTTCGCCGGACGCTCCCCCGTGAACGGGAAAAGCGAGAGGTCGCCGAGGTCGGTCGAGCCCGTTCCGTTGAGGTGGGTCTGGCTGAACCCGACGAGCGACGTGTCGGAATAGAGATAGCCCGCGCAGTGGTCCCAGCCGCTGCGCCCCGTATCCGCGCCGGGCTGCACCATGCCGAACGGGAACGCCGCGGCGGGCGAGCAGTGCCCCACGCCCGCCGTGCCGACCATCGGGTCGGCGAGATCGACGAAGTCCGTCGCGAGCGCAGCCGCCAGAAGCATCGTACAAATCATCTGCCCTTCCCCTTCTTTGCTTTCTTCGTCCAGGCAACGGCCCTGACGGAGAACGGACCGACCATGCCGGGCCCCGCCTGTCCGCCCTCAAAGGCGAAGAGCTCCTCGGCCTTCGCGCCGCCCTGTTCCGGCACAGTCGGCATCGCGACGGCCGCGGCCGTCGGGTTGACCACGATCACTGCGCAGTTCTCGCTGCCGCAGACGATGCCGAACGCCTTCTTCCCGTTCCCCGCGTCGACCTCGAACGGACGGCGCACGGGATCAAGGAGATACGGCACGACCCGGTTGACCCTCTCTATCGTGGAAACAAGGCCCCTGCGGCTCTCCTCGTGGTGCCGCACGCCAGTCTTGCCGTCGCCCTCGTCGTAGGCATACCACATGAGACCGCGCGCATCCCGCGCGATCGAGAGAAACGCCGTCATCATGTAGTCCGTCTCCGTCTCGTGCCCGAACGCGCCGAGAACGTGCAAAACCGGCTTCATCCCGCGCACCGCGCTTCTCGCGGCGTCCATCGAATCGACGATGCGCAGATACTGCTGCTGCGACGGGGAAAGCCCCGCCTTGACAGCATAGCAGTCCGGCGCGAGAATGTCGCATCTCGCGGCGTTCGCCTCGAAGCGCGGCGCGTTGTAGTCGACCGCCACCATCGGATGATGCACGTCCTTTCCGAGGATGCCTGCGACTTCTTCCGCAAACGCCGTGTCCACCTCATGGAGCGGTTCATCCGGAAGATACCACATCAGCATCGACTTTTCGTTTCCGTATTTTCCCGGCATGTGGACAAACCCGCCGGGCTGCTTCTCGTTGTTCTCGAAAAACACCTTAAGCCCGAGTCCCTCCGCCTGCCGGAAAGACTCGTTGCTGCGCGAGAACCACTGGAAGGTCTGCACCGTGTTGAAGCCCATCTCGGCCGCGTTCCCGAAGTATTCGGGCCGAATATGGTATATGCCGACCGGGAAGAACGGCTTGCCGTCCACGAGAAGCGTCATATCCTCGTCAACGGTCACCTCGCCAGGATGCTCGGCCCCAACGACAGTGAGCGCCGACTCGGCCCTGTACACCTTGCCGCCGGACTGCACCGCCGCCACGACCCGGTAGCCGTCCGACGCCTTGATCTCGGCCGACAGCGGAAGCGGCACCTTGACCACGACCTCGTTCTGTCCGATATCCGCCGGGAACGCCGCCTTTGCCGCGGCGATCTGAGAACCATTGGGATCAAGTATCTTCACCGCGACGCGGTCGCTCTTGGTGCGCCCGCCGTCGGGATATGCCTCGACCCTCACCGAAAAGGCGTCCGTCCGGCGGAATGCCGAAAGGCGATTGCGGTAGAGCGGTCCCGACACTGCGGCCGCCTCGGGAACGGACACCTTCTCGTCGACGACCGTCTGCTCGCCGAGCGCCGTCTTCAGCACGAGCCTGACCCCTGCCTCGCCGCGCATCTTGAACGCAACCGGGAAGGAAACGGCGATCTCACCGCTCGCGGACTGATTCGCCTTGAATACCTTGCGCTGCTTCGCGACGCTCCCCTTGGCATCGGCGATCGAAAGCTCCGCCGAGACCTTGTCCACGCCGTCGAACGCCCTGAATTTCGCCAGGAGACGCTCCTTGCCGGGGCGAATCCGCGGCGGTTCGCAGGCGACAGGCTCCAGCCCGAGCCGGCAGCACATCAGGTACGCCCGCAGATTCTCGGCCACCGAACTCCAGCGCTGCTGCATCGCGGCGACATAGACGAAGCCGCGCCCGATGCGGCGCACGGCGACGACGGGATGCCGTTCTTCCGGCCCCGAGCAGGTCGCCACCGTCGCCCAGTCCCCGCCGGGCCTGAGGCAGTGCCACTGGCGGCACTCGTAGCGGACGCGGCGCGGGAAGCAGCGCAGCGGATGCACGACCTCCGGGTCGAGCACGAATCCATAGCGCGTCGTGTTCAGCCAGCCGGCGCATCCGCGGCAGTCGATCGCCGCACCTTCCCCGCCTCCCGCCAGCGCCTTGCAGAAGTCGGCGAACAGCCGTCCATCGCAGGCGTCGAAGACGCAGAACCCGCCGCCCGACGACACCCATCTGCGCACATCCTCCAGATGCGGCTGGAGCTTGTTCGCGTCGACCAGGAGACCGAGCATCACCAGATCGAAGTCCTTGAGACGCGCCATCGCCTCGTCGAGCTGCTCGGTGGTGTAGACCGAGTACGCCGCCCCGATCTTCTCGAGCGGATACTTGTAGATGTTGCCCTCGAACTTCGGGTCCGGGAGCGTCAGCACCATAACGTTCAGGCGCGGCAAAGCCGGCTCCGCGCCGATGCACGCCGCCGCGGAAAGCACGCACAGCGCCAGGGCCGCGGCGCGGGAGGGCGATGGTGTTCTATTCATGGCCGACTTCTTTCATCGGATGCTTTTTGCAAAGCGAGCGACAAACCCGCCGCCAGGGGCGGTATTGAACAAAATCTTCTCGCCGGACACCACGGCCCGTGTTTCATGAATGTACCTTGTCGGCTCGAGACCGGCGTCGGGGGCATCGCGGAATATCTCGGCGTTCCATTCGCCGCCATCCAGAAACCTCCCCGTGTCTATTTCAATCTCCCGCGCCTGCGCGTCGGTGATCGCCACCGCGTACCATGAACCGTCCTTCGCCCTGCGCGCGACCGCCGCATATGTATCTGGGCAGCCGCCGAGGCCGACCGTCTTCGACCACACGACCGGCGTCACCACCATGAAACGGAAGCACTCCATGTTCTTTTCGTAATTTGTCGGCGAATCGCAAAGCATCTGAAGCGGCGCTTCATACATCGCCATCAAGGCCATCTGGCGGCAACGCGTGCCGACGGAGCCCGGAAACTTCTCGCTGCCCTTGTAGCTGCCGTCAAGCGGATGATTGATCATCGCACCCGGCGTGTAGTCCATCGGACCCGCGGTCAGGCGCAGGTAGAACGCACGCACGTCGTTCTCCATCATCTCCTTCTCCGTGCGCTCGAACCACTTCATCTGCTCGAGGCCGTGGATGCCCTCGTAGTTGACGATGTTGGGGAAGCGCCGCGAAAGGCCGACGGGACGGTAGACGCCGTGGTAGTCGACGAGCATCCTCTCATTCGCGCAGACGTCGGCGAATTTCTCAAGAAACCTCGCCACCTGCGTATCGCCTCGATCCATAAAGTCGACCTTAAAGCCTTTCGCGCCCAGCTTGGCGAAATGGCGCGCGACGCGCTCCTCGTCGCCGAGCACCTGCGCCCAGGCCATCCACAGGATGATGCCGACGCCCTTCTGCCTGCCGTAAGCGATGATGCGCGGCACGTCGACGTTCGGATGGAACTTCCAGATGTTCAGGAACTCGCTCCAGCCCTCGTCGAGAATGACGTACTCGATGCCGTTCTCGGCCGCGAAGTCGATGAACCGCTCGTACGTCTTCGTGTTGCAGCCTTCCTCGCCCTGGTTGTCAAAGGCGTTCCACCAGTCCCACGCGACCTTGCCGGGCCGGACCCATGAGAAATCGGTCCCCGCCGCTGCCGGCGTCGCGAGCGCCCGGACGATGTCCGCCTCGCAGAACCCCGCGAACGAATCGGCCAGCACGAACGTCCGCCACGGGAACGTGCGCGTACCCTCCGTATCCGTCAGGTAGTCCGCGTGATCCGTCACGACGACCTTGCGCCCGCCATCCTTGACCGCACCCTCGCGCCCGTGCCAGGACGCCCAGCGCGCCGTCTTCAGCGGCCAGCCTGCGAAACGCGACGCAAAGCTGACCGACCCGCCGTCCTGCGCGCGACGCATTTCTTCCGTCCGCTCGAAATTCCAGATCGGATAGTCACGCACGTCCGACTCCGTCACCGCAACGCAGACCCCGCCGGCCGTATAGACGAACGGCAGGTAGACGAGACTCTTGCCGGTCCAGTTCTTCGGGCCGCCCGGGACCGTCGTCAGCGACTCTGCGGCAAGCGACTCGGGGATGGACTCCTCCTGTCCAAACGCGCCCGTGCGGTTGGCCCAGCAGCGCACGTAGCCCTCCGGCATGACGAGCGGCGCGGACTCGCCGTTCACGCGGATCCGCCCCGGCCTCTTCGTTTCGAACCGGTACGCCACGCCGTCGTTGCGCGCGGCCAGACGCACCGCCCAGTCGCCGAAGTCAACGATCCGCTCCTCGCCGCCCAGATCGATCGCGTCCTTCTTGTAGACGGGTGACGCCTCACGTCCCGAAAGTCGCCGCGCCTCGCTCCCGACCGGCTTCGCGCCCTGCGCAAGCGATGCGCCGTCAACGGTCAGGTCGATCGGCATCTGCCCCGTGACCGGGATCCCGCGGCGCAGCACCTGGCAGGCGAGCGGCCTCTCGAAGAGTCGGATCTCGTTCAGTCCGTCGGGCGAGACGGCGCGCCATATCTTTTCGGACACCTCGTCGCCGCACGGCGAGGGACGGATCTCCGGCAGCCCGTCAGACGTGAAGCGGACGGGGATCCAGTGGTAGCGGCTGTCAGCCAAGTCGGTCTTCCGCCACTCGTCAAACATCAGAACGACCTCGTCGTCCGACAGCTGGATCGCATACGTCGACTGCAGCCCGAACGTCTTCTCCGGACCAAGCCCCGTCACCGGCGAAACGCCGCGGCACGGATTCTCCATCCGCCGCCACGGACCTGTCACGCGGTCGGCGACATAGAGGTGCGCGGGATTCGGATTCCATCCCGTGCAGCCCGAGCCGACGAGCCAGTATTTGCCGCCGTGACGAAACACCGCCGGTGCCTCGGTCCAGTCCTTCTCGCCCATCCGCCACCAACGCCCCGTGTAGCCGAGGCAGTCGTCCGTGAGCTCGGCAATGTGCATCGTCGAGTTGTACTCGGAGGCGTAGAAGTGGTAGACCTTGCCGTCCGTATCCTGATAGAGCGTCATGTCGCGGCTCATCTGTCCGCCCGCGTAATGCCAGACGTACGGATAAGGGCTCTTGTCGCGGATGTCCCGCCAGTCGCCGCCGTCATTGCGGAAAACGTCATTGTCGCAGATGCGGTCGATCTCGGCCTGCGAGAAATCCTTGCCTGGCGCGTTCTGCGGCCACTTGCAGGGGTTCGGGCGAAGCGCCCGCTGGAAGCGGAACGGACCCTCCGGACGGTCCGCCGTGCAGATACCCGTCATCGCCGCCGTGTAGCCATAGTCCGCCAGTTCCAAATGGAAATACATCACGAACTTGCCGGTCTTCGCGCAATGGACGACCTTCGGACGCTCAATCACGCAATCGATGCCGACCAGGCTCCCGGCGTTGTCGTGCTTGCGGAACGCAAGTCCCTCGTCCTTCCATGTCGTCAGGTCGGCGGACGAGTAGACGTGGACACCCAATCCCTGCGTTCGGTCGCCGCCGCGGTCCTCGCCGTACCACCACCACTTGTCCCCATGGCGCAGCATCCCGCCGCCGTGCGCGTTGATGCGACGGCCGTTCGTGTCCTTCCACAATCCGCCGTTGACAAGTCTCTCCGCCGGCGGCGCCGCGGACGCCCCGCCCGCAAGAAGCACCGCGCAGAGGAGTATATGTTTGTTCATCATTACCTTGCGATTTCCGCTACCTTACAATTATATGAAAGCCGCTTGTCCCGAGATCGGGGCAGAACCACATTTTCTTGCTCGACAGCGTAAACTGCCCCTTCGGTCTCGTTTCTCCCGGATAAACCGCCTCCCATTCGGCGATCAGCGTCTCATTCATCGGCGTCACCTTGTCCGCCTTGAACTGTTGCCACGTCGCATCGCTCTTCGAGACGTGAAAGCGAATCTTTTTGTCCGTCACGCCACCGAACGGGTTGCTTTCTCCGAATTGCGGCAAGGGGCCTAAAAATGTGACATCCTCGAGAGCCGTGCAACCGTTGAAGGCATTACTTAAAATCCAATCCACGTTTTTGCCGAGTTCGACGCTTTTCAACGATGTGCATCTGTAGAACATTCCGCGAGCAACACCCCGCCAGCTGGCGTCGACAACCGTCGCCGACAATTTCGCGCTTTTTATTTTTCCACAGCCGTTAAATGCACCAAGTGATGCATTGTTGCTGTTAATAACGACTGTAATAGGACTATCTCCGTTTATAACTAAATCCCCTTCAAGATTACTACAGTCCTGAAAACAGGATCGACCTATATATGTCAAAGTATTAGGGAGAAATGGCTCAACTGCCACAAGTTGAGATGCTCCATTAAAAGCATCGTCACCCAAGCTTGTAACGCCGTTAGGTAATTTAACGTTCTTCAGCTCTTTACATTGTGAAAATGAAGATCCTGAAATAGTTGTCATCGTCGCCTTTGACATATCGCACGAAGTGATTTTTGTTTTATAAAACCATCCATATCCGGCAGTAGAATATACATGAGGTGTACTGATCTCATTTGCCGGGAACACAACATCACCTGAAAGAAGGAGACATTCAGAAAATACACCTTCGCCTAAACTCGTCAATTTTGCCGGCATTAAAGGAACAGCCCATTCAAGCGAATAGCATTTACAAAATGCCCGATGTCCAATAGTTTTTATCTCATCACCGAGATAGAGAAAGCGAATTGACTTACCATTGAAACACTCACCCGCAATCGCAACAATATTATAAAGATTGCCGCTTGAGTCGCTGACGCTTTGAGAAAGATCTAACGAAAGCTGATCACCAACCGATACCACTTTTCCAATTTGAAGACCTCCTTCAACTCCGCTAACTCCTGTTACAGACAAAACCCAGTTTCCGTCGGTTATCGTTTTTGCAGATGTATCATACGACCAAGGCTTTGAAAATACTGCCGTAACGCTCTTGCCTTGATCCATAGTAACAGTGATTGTTCTATCAAGCTCTTTTCCCTTCGGAACATCGCCATACCATCTTAAGAATTTGCAGCCCGCTTTAGGTGATGCCGTTACATTTACTACAGTGCCCTCTTCATACACACCTTGGGCCTCTGGGGAACAGGTGACATTACCAGCATCAACATCATTGACACTCGTATTTAACTTATATCCGTCAGTTTCCCAAAGCCAAATAAGACGCCATACGCGATTGTCTTGCTGAGTAATGGTACATTGAGTTGAATTGTTTATTACAGGCGTAGAAAATTCTCTCGAGCCAACACCCATTTCATACGACAAGGAATATCCTACGCACTTAAATTTGCCCAAATCACTTGTAATATATTCAGGAGCAGTAAATACCTTTGTCATCCCGTTTTCAAACTCGGTTAAAACACCGTAATCTGGAGAAACGCCACCCCCGGCAACCTTAGCATCCTTTAATGACGAATCAACATAAACGACATTTTCCTCTAATCCAGGCATAACATCGGAAATCCATAATGTAGCATTATTGCCAGTCTTAACCTGCCCCAATGGAAGGACTTTATCATCTGGATATACTGCAAGATATTTTTCTTTAAGAGCGTCGGTCATCTCCGTGAAGGTCAATTTTTCCGCAACCGATTCCCATGTATCATCAAACCTCGTATAAAAAATTCTCGTATTCGCATTACCATTCGCATTAGCGCTGAAAGCATAAGTATTGAATGTTGCCGGCATAGATCCATGAAAAATGATATTAGTAAGCGAGGAGCAATTTCCAAAAGACATTCTTGTAACATTCAAAACATCGCCGTAAAATTCAACCTGCACGAGACCCTTACAATTATAAAACAATCATTGAGGAAGCTCTCCAGGATATTCAAAAGGAGAAGTGCTTGTATATTGCCCTATTGTGGTCAAAATTTTCGCACTTCTTATTTTTGAGCATCCTCCAAATGAACTTATATCCCCACTGTTGTTGTTATAAGCGCAATAAACAGGCTTAGATCCGCCAAGCACCAAATCCCCTTCAAGACTCGTGCAATCCTGAAAACAGCAAGCGCCAATTAGTGTTAAAGTATCAGGTAGAAACGGCTCAATCTTAGTTAAAGCCTTAGATTTCGCAAACGCCTGAGCACCGAGAGATTCAATATTTTTGGGAAGTTTAACAGTTTTTAATTGAGTACAATTTGAAAACGAATACTGAAGCACCGTAGTCATAGTCGCTTTCGACATATCACATGACGTAATCTTCGTGTTGTAAAAGAATCCATAACTCGCCGCGGCAGAATGCCACGCAGCTACAATTTCAATTACATTTTCAGGAAATACAACATCTCCCTCAAGAGAAGAACATTCTGCGAAAACACCCTGTCCAATTTTCGTCAATGATGCTGGCATAAGGGGAGTTACTTCTTTAAGTGCTGTGCACTTATAAAAGGCTCTTTTGCCGAGAGATTTAATCTGATCGCCCAAACGGACCACTTCAACTGCCTTTGTGGAAAAGCACTCATCCCCAATAGCGATAATATCAAACTGATTTCCCTCGCCGTCAACTGCCTTTTGAGAAAGATCAATCTCTTTAGGATCGGTTACCTCAAAAACCTTGGTGACGGATAGTCCGTCCTCGGACGCTGTAACATTCAAAGTCCAATTACCGTCCGTTATTTGTTTGGCAGAGGTACTATATGACCAATCTGCAAAAACAGATCCTGCAAACACAGCAGCAATCAATAGAATAATCTTTTTCATGATTTACCTCTCTTTTTTTTACCAACGAATTACAAATGTTTCGTAAGGCTTGAAAGTACGTTTAATCTTAAAATCCTCAATCGCATAGGACGGATCGACCATAAGAGGATTACCCTTGCGGTCTTTCATAATATTCCCATTTGCGTCCTTGCGTTCAACCTTCGGTGCGAGCGGAAGGAAAGCCGTTTTCACTCTGCGCTTCTTGATTTCAGGAATTTCGAAATCGGCCTCCACTTCCTTGTCGGAGACGTTTACCATCATTGCGCACCTGCCGTCGAGAACGATTCCGTGGATATCGCCTTCCTCGAACGTGCGGCGATCGGTCGACGTCAGGAACGGCATCAGCGTATTGAACTCCGATATAAGCTGCTTGTAGCATTCCTTGCGTTCCGGCTTTGAATGTATCCCCACTCCGAGCGGCCCTCCGCCGGCCTGATTCCAGCAGTACCAGATAAGACCGCGGATGTTGTGGGCAATTGCGATGTAGGCCGAAGTGCGAATGTCGCGAATATCTTTCGGATCCGCCCACGGCACGCAAATGGTCGCTTTGCGCGGCGCGATCTCTTTTTCCGCAAGACGGCACCATCTGACGACTTTGTCTATGTCTCCATACGGGTCGAATCCGAACACGTCTGCGAATTTGGCGTGATGGGCGAAGAGATCCGTGCGGCAGCTTGCCACATACGTCGGATGGTGTTTGTCTTCATGCCAGCAGTCATTGGCGAGCGTCATCATCGCCTCCGAACCTTCCGCAGGTTCGTCGGCAACATACCACATGAAAACCGACGAGTGGCTCCCAATGCGACTGACAAGGCCGTCGTAGATTGCCTTGCCGCGGTGATTCGGCTCGACGAGACATTTGATCTTGTTGGCGGCGGCCTTGTCGAGACCGAGCGGAGCGCCGTAGCCGTCATCGCCGATGTGCCACACCCAGAACTGCACCGCATTGAACCCTATTTCCGAAATTTCCTGGTAGTACTCGGGATTCGCATGGTAGATGCCGAGCGGGAAGAACGGCTTTCCGTTGACGAGAAACGTGCCGTCGTCATCGACGATCGTCTGGCCGACACGGGGAGCGAGGATTTCGAAAGGCGCGCTGGATGTGACGTAAATGCGCGGACTGCCGTTCTTCAGGAGTGTTGCGTCGATTCGATATCCGCCCGGATAAAGTCTGCCGCTCAATTCGACAGGTATCCACATTTCGCGGGGAATGTCGTTCGTGGGGAGAGTCGTCTCCACGGAAGTCACCTGGTTTGAAGCGGAGTCGAAAACGGCAAGCGTCAGTTTCGCCGCCGCGATATCCTCTTTGTCGGGAGCGAAATAAACCGGGAATTTCACTTCCTTCACGCGGCGCTTAGTGGAGAGTATTCCGCGATAGGCGTTCGCTCCTACCTTCATCAGCGGAGGCATCTGCGCATTGCGCGCAAAGAGAAGCTTGCGGCCGCCCTCCGTATCGAGATACAGGGATGCGCTGACGGGGCCGCGGAACGGAATATTGAACGGAAGAGACACCTTCGTTCCTTCGATGTCGCTTTTGAACGAAACCGTTTTGCCGTTTTCGCTTTCAACGGCGAATACGAGCGAACACTTCCCGTCGACCTTCGAAGCGAGTTCAAACTCCATGTTCCCGTCACCGGGCCGGAGCTCCGTCATCGAAAGGCTTTTCATGACGACGCCGCTCTTTTTAAGGCGGCTGAACGCGATCATATTCTCGATCGCCTGCGCCGATGGGAGGCGGATCGCGGAAACGACGACGGTCCCTTTGCCGATCTCTCTGCAGAGGACGACCGGCTTGCCTTGGGAACAGTTGACGATCGTCTTCCACCCGGACGGCACGCTCTCGAAGTGCGGCCAGCTGTCGGCGTTGGTGAGCAGATTGGGGAAACTTCTCACTGGGTGAACAGGCTCGGTATTTTCCGTATGACCAAGAACAGTCCACTGCGAAGACGTGCATTTACCCGTTTCCATGTCGACCAAATCATCTACGGCAGGCTCGAAAAATTTCCGCACCCCGGGATAAGAAGCATCCGTAATAACAAGCATTCCGCCGTCTTCGATATAATCCTTTAATTTTTTGGAGGAAATCTTCTCTTCAAGTTTGGCATCGTAATTGAAAAGCGGAGAGACAAGAACGACATCGAAATTGCCGGCAGCTTCAAGAATTTCCTTAAACGATTCCTCCGTATCGGTATATCTGACGGGAGTCAGGTTCAATGCGGCAAACGCAGCATCAAATTCATTTTTATGACGCCCCCTTGCATTTTGCAAGACAGCCACACCTTCAGCGTAAACAACACTGCCGAATAAGGCGAGCATTATAAGACTAATAATTTTTTTCATTTTTTCCTTTTTTCATTTTTTCTTCTTTTTCAATTAAAGCATTTTCTATATTGAAAGTGTTTCTCCAGAAACAAAGGTCGAGCCGATTTCCACATGTGGCAAGCCTTTGCCTTTTAAATACGTAATGATTGCATCAGCAACAGTTGCGCCGTGGGTAACGGGATCCATTTCAAGTCTGGTAGGGTCAAGGAAATAAAGCGGCGTAAAGCCTTTATTCGCCCATGTGACAAATTTAATCGACCTTGCTTTTTCTTCGCCCAAAAGAGAAATCGCATGCAAGGCGCCCATCGCGATAAAATCGTCGGGGAAGAAATAGACCGTCTCGCGACCTTCGGCCAAAAGCGCCTTCATCTTCTGATACGCGGCGCGCTGCACATCCATGAGAAAGCCTTCGCCGTGTTCGACGGCGAGCTCGTGCCGGCGAACCGCGATTCCCTTCGCCGCCAGAAGCGAAGACGGATCGACTTCGCCTTCCTTCCCGGAAAAGCCGAGAATAGTCACCTCGCGGACATTCCGGCGCACGCACTCCCCGACAAAACCGTCGAGTGCGCGTCCGCGCCCTAAACCGATATTGCCGAGAGACCCCTTGCGCTTCACGGCATAATCCGCGACCGTGACGAACGGCACGGATTTCGCGCGGAGCGTTCTTTCGACTTCCGGAGAACCGTAGAGCACGATAGCCAGCGTCGGACGGACCGAAAGCGCGGCTTCAAGCTCCTCTGTCGAGCCGACGGATGTCGCACCGACCGGCACGGTCGTTTTTTCGAGACGATACCCTTCGCGCGAGAGCGTGCGGCGAATAACGCCGATGAAAACGTCGGCATAGTAGGAGCCTTCATCGCCCGGAAGTATGAACAGCACGTTCCCGTACCAGACTTTGTCGTTTCGCGACAGCACCTCGCATCCGACACGCGGGCGCGAAAAGACATAGCATTCCTTCTCAAGTATCTCAAAGGCCTCGCGCGGCACGCGCAAGCTCACGCCGAGAGCCTGCGCGAACTCGTGCAGCGTCGGCAGGATGTCGCCGGCCGCATAGGCTCCCCCGACAATCAGACGCTTTATGCTGTTGGCCATCTGGACCGACAGCTTCACATCGCTCGAACGGTCGAGCGTGAATGGAAATGGATTTCTCGCATTTTCCATGGATGCTTCCGCATTCAATTGTCTACTCCGACTTGTCACGATTGGTATTGTACCATTTCTAATGCGCTTGGTGCAACAGTTTTTGTACATTTTGTACATCAGTGTGCGGGCGGGTGGAGGTGGGGGGCAGCGAGCAACTTATGCGCGCATGCGACAGACATCATCGCAGCCGCTGCAGCTGCATCAGAGAGCATTCGGGGACAGTCCCCTCGAAAGGCTCGTCTGGAGCGGCGATCCAGCTCCAGGCATAGTCGGAGGCGTGCTTCACGATCCCCGCGCGAACCGGGTTCAGGTACACGTAGCGCATGCAAGTCGCGCGGTAGCGCCCGCCCTCTATCTATCAGCGTCGACACGAACCGGCGGCTCAAGCACCTCGGAACCAACGGCACAGGCCGCTGCAAGCAGAATATTTGCTATCATCATGGCATTTTCATTTCGTGAATACAAAGAACTCAGGCAGCATCTGCCCGAAGACGCACTTGGGCGACCAGATAGCGGCAACCTTTCCGCCCTTCTCACCGCGTCCATCGACGCAAAGCCGCGAAACGGTCGCGCCTACCCATTCATCGGCAAGGGAGAAAGAAAGGTTCTCGCGCATGTCACCCGAAAGGTTGTTGACCATCACCATCATCTCTCGCCCATCCTCGGAAACGCTTGCGAGCGTCCAGATGCCAGGCGCATCGAGCGCCATCACGGGTATCGCGTCAGGCGCAAGCTTGCGAAAGAGGTTCTGCCACAGCTCCTGCTTTCTCAGGTTGAGAAGCCCCGACGAGCGGTTGCCGACAAGCGATGTCGCCATCACCGCGGCACATCCGCCGCGCGAGTTTCGCGCCACCGTGAGCGACGGCGTCACCTCCTTGCCGCCCACGCCCAAGAAACGGCTCCACACCTCGGTTCCCTCGTGCGGCGCGAGCGTAGCAAAGGCGCGAACCGTTCCTTCCGTCCCCGCGTTGAAAATATAGAAAGCATTGACGTCGCGCCCTCTCCGCTTGAGCCCCGCCGCAGGAAGAATTTCCTCGCGTATGACTGGAAGCCGCCCTTCCGCCATCTTTACGTCCACTCCGAGGTCGCGCCCGAAGCCGCGCTTCACGAGCAAATCAGCGGCGGGCGCATCAACGAGGACGCCGCCCGAGAGAATCTTGCCAAGCTCCTCGTCAGTAAGCGACTCGACTATGTTCCCCGCCAGGATCGCAGGCCCGTTGCCGCGCATCGCGTAGGGAAGGCCGAACTTCGCCAATATAAACGCCTCGTCTGCAAGCTGCGCGTCGCGTCCGCCGCCAAGCCCGCGCGTAAGCGCCATGGCGTCTGACGTCCAGACGATGCGCACGCCGCGCAAAGTCGCACGGCGCGAGCGGTTGAAATCACGCACCGCCTCAAGACGCGGCTTTAGGCGGTTGTACTCGTCAGCGTAGCCACGATCCTCGAATGGATCGTCGAGATACTGGAGGCAGTAGAGCAGGATGTTTTGCGAGCCCGCGAAAACAGCGCCGGACATAAGCGAGCCCATCTGCGCGGCGGAGGCAAAGAAGCGGTTGTGCGGATAGGGGTCCGCCTCGTAGAACGTCTCGATGTCCTTGGGCAGGCGCTCAAGCGTGTAGAACGTGTGGGCAAGAGCTCCCGGGATGTCCGCAGGGGTCGTTTGTGCGCCGTAGATCGCGCCGGATGGGCGTATTGCGGGGCGCGTGTTCGGTCCTGCGAACGCACGGGCGACCGCCTCGACGGACGAGCCGTCCTTGTCGGCGTTTAACCCCGGCTCGCAGACGCATATGCGAACCGAGGGATCGACTTCGTCGACGGCTGCGCGGACTTTCCTTGCGAGGACGCACAGCGACTCGCGCACGGTGCCCGCAAACGCGCGGCGAATCGGCAGGTTCTCGTCCGTGCGGTTCTTGAAAGCGTCTGCGATTTCGGCGGCGGAAAGCTTCTTGCCGTAGATTTCGGCGAAGAGCTCGAGATGGCGAGGGCAGAAGCAGCCGCCGCCGTCAAGACCCCTTCCCCACGCGAGCGTGTAGTCGTCTTCGATGTTGACCATGCGCGGGTGCGCCGAGGCGACCACCGACTTCACCTTCGCGGCCCAGTCGTCTTGGAACGCGGGGTCAAGTGGACACTTCTTGTTGTCCGCGCTCCGTCCGCCGCGCGAGTCCTCGACGGGGCTGAAGCCGGAGACGTAGCGGATTGACGGCGAGCACCACCAGCCGACTTCGATTCCGTCAAGCGCGACGCGTTTCGCGATCTCGCCGATCTCGCGCCCCATCTCGGCGTAGAGATTCGCGGCGAACGGCGCATACATCACCTCGTTGAAGCCAGGCCCAGCGATGAAGAACCGGCGAAGGCCCGATTTACCGTGAATCTCGCTGATGTCCTTCGCCGTCTCTTCTACAGCCCCGCGCCGCCACATGAGCGGCACGACCGGATCGAGTCCGTCGGCGGCGAAGACCACCGACGAAGCAAGGCCTGCCGCAACGACGCACAGAAACCTACGCCAAAGATAATGTATCGCCATGCGGGTTCCCTCTGGAAAATCTGCTGTATTGTGCCATGTCATGCTGCCTTACGAGTTCACGGATATTTTACTACAATCCGCTCCTAAAGCATACCCCCCCTAAATTAGGGGGGCACTCCCCGCCTGGATCCGCAGCCGGCAACCCGGTAACCGCACCGCGCTACCTGAAACCCGCGTAAACCCCATAAAACCCCTGAAAAACAAGGCTATCGAGGGGTCTGTCCCCAGAAGTTCCATAAATAACTCGTTGCACCCTTTGCGCGGGCGGGCTTTGTGGCTAAACAATCAGCGTGGCAAAACAAAAGACCGCGGCACTTCTGCCGCGGGAATTGCTCCTTTCACGCAAACATCAGCGAACCAGCACTGGTCGCCGCCTTATCGCTTAACGGAAATATCTTCAGCGAAAAGTCGAATCCACACCCTCGCAGGTAACGTGCGAAAGTCTCGAAGGTAACATTCTGTCCGTTCTCTATCCGGCTTACATTCGCACGAGGAATTTTCATGCGCCTTGCAAGTTCCGCCTGAGTAAGATTCGCCTTTTGCCGCGCCTTGTACAGAGCAACAGTGGCCCTATACTCCTGCTCCCAGGCAGCATACTCCTCGCGGAACTTAGGGTCGGCCCATTCGCGATTCATCTCGTCTCGCGTACGCTTCGCCAGCCTTGCTTTGAGCGCAGCAAGCTCATCTTTATTCAACTGCTTGGCTTTCATAGTCCATATTTCCTTTTTAGTAGTTTCACTCGCTTGAGTTCTCGCCTCCACATAATTGTATCATTTATGGTTCACTGCGTCAATGGGGTTTACAGCTTCTGAAGTATTCTGCAAAACCACAGACGTACCGCTCGACCACGAAAGCGCGGCGGCTTGCCGAGCGGCTTCGCCTTTGAAGAGTGTAAAGTGTAAAGTTGCGGAATGGTTTCCTGCATGCGATAGAAGAAACTGCGTCGCGAAGCGACTCCACCGTCTTACACTTTACGTATTCTACTGTTGTTTTTACAAGTTGTTCTACTTGTTTTCAAAAGAACTTATAGGCAAGAACGTATCGAGCAAGCGTGCAGGGGTTGCTATGGGTGCAGCCCCCATAGCATTACTACCTCACGAAAATAGTGAGGCCGCTGGCGCTGGCGGGCTGATCGGGGAGATAGACGGTCTCGGACCACTTGCCGTCGCCGGTGTAGAAAAGGACGGTTGTGGGCGGGTTGAGGTTCCCGATGGTTGGCGCGGGGTTGGAAAACGGCAAAAAGAAAGGGCCCGCTTGTGCGGGCCCTTTCTTTTTGCACGTCTGCTTGAAAGCGTCAGGCGACCGAGCCGCCGGCCTTCTCGATCTTCCCGCGCTCCGCGCGTCGTGTGGAGCCGACTCTAATCGACTCTAACCGACCCTAACCGACCCTAACC
>ODAI013166680.1_pt1 | contig 19522 bp, 17 predicted proteins | sample 1539321 | NCBI WGS metagenome assembly ODAI01 (sample SAMN02144231, study PRJEB22623) | gut metagenome | biome: sheep rumen | host: Ovis aries | place: New Zealand
TAAGGAAGAGTAATACGGGAGGAAAATCAGATGAATTTTACCGCATTGGACGTTAAGACTTTAAGAGAGAGAACGGGCGCAGGCATGATGGACTGCAAGAATGCGCTCGTAACCTGCGAAGGCGATATGGAAAAGGCTATAGACTTTCTCCGCGAGAAAGGCATAGCCAAAGCCGCTAAGAAAGCGGGCAGGATCGGCGCGGGAGGTATAGTAGACAGTTATATCCACATGGGCGGAAGAGTGGGCGTACTTTTGGAAGTCAACTGCGAAACCGACTTCGTGGCGAACGGGGAAATGTTCAGAAGTCTCGTTCACGATATAGCGCTCCAGATAGCGGCGGCAAATCCGCAATACGTTTCGGTAGAAGAAGTTCCCGCGGACGTTATCGAAAAGGAAAAGGCTATACTTCGCGCTCAGGCGCTCGAAGAGGGCAAGCCCGAAAAGATCATCGACAAGATGGTAGAAGGCAGGATCAAGACTTTCTACGAAGAGAACTGTTTGCTTTGCCAGAAATTCGTAAAGGACACGTCGAAAACTATCGAGCAAGTCGTAGTTGAGGCGACCGCGCAGATAGGCGAAAAGATTTCCGTAAGGAGATTCGTGCGCTACGAGATGGGCGAAGGCCTCCAGAAAAAGGAAGAGAACCTTGCCGACGAAGTTCAGGCTCAAGTAAACGCAATGAAGAAATAATCGTCCGGACCGAGCGCGGCTTTAAAAGTTTTGCGCCGGTCCGAATTTTTTTAAGGAAAAGTAATGAAAGCGAAGTATAAGAGAATATTATTAAAGATAAGCGGCGAGGCTCTTTCGGGGGCTAAAGGACACGGCTACGACGTGGCGGAACTTAAAAACGTCGCCGAGCAGATAACCAAGTTATCGGCGCTCGGCGTGGAAGTCGGCGTAGTGGTCGGCGGCGGGAATTTCTGGCGCGGCCGCCAAGGCGACGAAATGGACAGGACTACCGCGGACTATATGGGTATGCTCGCCACCGTGATAAACGCGCTTGCCGTCTCCGACGCTATCGAGCGCGCGGGCGGGAAAGCGAAGGTTCTGACCGAACTTGCCATAACCGGCGTGGGCGAGCCGTTCAACTACAAAAAAGCGGACGAATATTTAAAGTCGGGTTACGTCTTGGTGTTCGGCGGCGGAACGGGCAAGCCGTATTTTTCTACGGATACGGGCGCGTCGCTCAAAGCCGTGGAGATAGGCGCGGAAACGCTTATGCTCGCCAAAAACGTAGACGGCATATACGACAGCGATCCCAAGCAAAACCCCGCGGCGAAGAAATTCGACAGACTTTCTTACGACGAATACGTCGCGAGAGGGCTTATGGCGATGGATACTTCGGCGGTCGTGATGTGCAAAGAAAACGGTCTTAAAATCCACGTTTTCGCGCTCGGCGGAAAGGACAGTATAGTCGGCGCCGTCGTATCCGAAAGCGCAGGTACGGTAATTTCTTAAAAGGAGAGATAATATGGCTATAGATATTGAAAAAGTTGAAATGATAGTAATGGAGGCGGATGAGAAATTCGACAAATCCGCAGACGTGTTCAAGAGCGATTTAACGCAAGTGAGAGCGGGCAGAGCGAATCCGCACGTTCTCGACAAGATTAAGGTCGATTATTACGGAACGCCGTCCCCCATTAACCAAGTCGGAAATATCGCCGTTCAGGACGGACAATGTCTCGTCATCTCGCCGTGGGACAAATCGCTTTTAAAGGCGATAGAAAAGGCGATACAACTTTCGGATATCGGAATAAACCCGACGAACGACGGAAACGTTATTCGCCTCGTATTCCCGACGCTCACGGAAGAGCGGCGCCGCGAGATAGTAAAGCAAGTCAAGAAAATGAGCGAGGACGCCAAAGTCGCCGTAAGAAACGTAAGGCGCGATTGTCTTGACGCGCTCAAAAAGATGAACAAAAACAAGGAAATGACCGACGACGAATACGCGAACTACGAGGCGGACGTCGAGAAAGCGGTTGAGAGGACGATTGCGGAAATCGACAGAGCGACCGCCGAAAAGGAAAAGGAATTATTGACGGTATAATGTCTGAATTTATTCCGCCGAAACATATCGGCTTTATAATGGACGGCAACGGCAGATGGGCTAAACTGCGCGGCAGACCCCGCAACTACGGGCATAAAAAGGGCGCGGACGTCATCGAGGCTGTGGTAAAGCATTGCCACGACCGCGGAGTTAAAGCGGTGTCGCTGTACGCGTTTTCCACCGAAAACTGGTCGAGACCGAAAGAAGAAGTCGATTTCATCTTCGATATACTTCGTCGTTTTCTGAAGAAATACAAGAAAAAACTTATAGCGAACGAGATAAGGTTTTTGATCTCCGGCAACTTAGCCGAACTCCCGGAAGAACTTCGGGCGCAATGCGAGGACTGCATTTCGGCGACGGAAGTCTTTACCGAAAAGTTTTTGAACATCGCGATAAATTACGGCTCGAGGAGCGAGTTGACCCGTGCGGTAAACGCTCTTATAGCCTCCGGAAAAAAAGAAGTGACGGAGGCGGACGTTTCGGCGGCGCTTTACACCTCGCTTTTACCGGATATAGACCTCGTTATAAGGACGAGCGGCGAACAGCGGCTAAGCAACTTCTTTATGTGGCAATGCGCTTACGCGGAACTGTATTTTACGGACGTTTTATGGCCGGACTTCGACGATAAAGAACTCGATAAGGCGCTCGATTGGTTCGCCTCGCGCGGCAGACGCTACGGCGGTATTTAATAATAAATTCAAAGGGCATTATTATCTATGCCCTTATATTAAATGACTATGTTAAAAAGAACTATAACTTCGGCGGGAATAATAGCGATAACGGCAGGATTTCTGGCGTTGAGGCTCGTCGACAACAGATTATTCGATATATTTTTGCTCGCGATGGCGCTTATAGGCACTTTCGAGTATCACCGCGCCCTCGGCGAAAAGACGAAAAGAGCGCAGGAGATAATTTGCTATGCGTTCAGCGTTTCGGCGTTTGCCGTAGCGGTTTTCTGCGAAAGATTTTTATTTGTGCTTATCCTCGTGTTCGTCGCGGCGAATTTATTGTTGCTGCTCATAAAAGTCGGGAAATATACGCTTGAAAGCGTCGCGCTTTCGGTGCTTTGCGGCTTTTATCCGACGCTTATACTCGTCGCCCTTCACTTCTTAAACGTCAGCGGACACTATTCTAATCTGATACTTGCCTTCGTGATAACTCCGTTCGCGGACGCCGGCGCATACCTTATAGGCTCGGCGATCGGCGGCAAAAAACTCTGCCCGAATATCAGTCCGAAAAAGACGATAAGCGGGGCTATAGGCGGTTTAATCGGCGCAATCATAGCGAGCGTGGGCGTATACTTTATATTTGCGGAGACGATAATATCCGTTTGGGCGGACGTATGTATATATTCCGCGATAGGACTTATTTGCGGAGTCCTTACCGAAGTCGGCGACCTCGTCGAAAGCCGCATTAAGCGCGAGATAGGCATAAAAGATATGGGCAACCTTCTCCCCGGACACGGCGGAATGCTTGACAGAATAGACGGACTTATGTACGCGGCTATCGCCTTATATTTGTTTTTCTGTAATATTTTGCCGATTTTGTGATAAACTCGGCGATAATGAATAAAATAAGAGAGGGAGGAAACCCCTTATAATGATAAAAATAGCGTTGCTGGGTTCTACCGGCTCTATCGGCAGACAGACGCTCGAAGTAATTAAAAATTATCCCGACAGATTCAAAGTGGTATCGCTTGCGGCGAACTCGAACGCGGAACTATTGGAAAAGCAGATAAACGAGTTTAAACCGCACACCGCCGCGCTTACGGACCCCGAACGCGCGGCTCTGATTACCGCTCTTCCGGTCGGGACTTCGCTTTATACGGGCGACAAGGCGCTTATTCACGCGGTTACCGCGGACTGCGACGTCGTCGTGGCGGCGGTAAGCGGTTTTGCCGGGCTGGAGTCTGTGATTTACGCCGTAAACCGCGGCAAGGACGTGGCGCTTGCGAATAAAGAAACGTTGGTCGCCGGCGGAGAGATAGTCATGCGCCTCGCGGAGGAAAAGGGCGTAAGGATAATACCTATCGACAGCGAACACTCCGCGATTTTTCAATGCCTTAATTTTGACCGAAAAGCCGCCTATAGGCGCATTATTCTTACTTGTTCGGGCGGTGCGTTCAGAGATTATACGAAAGAAGAAATCAAAAATTTAAAAGCGGCTGACGCGCTCAGGCACCCGAATTGGCTTATGGGCAAGAAAATTACAATCGACTGCGCCACTCTTTTAAATAAAGGTCTTGAAGTGATAGAGGCGTGCTATCTGTACGGCGCTCCGATAGAAAAAGTCGAGGCGATAGTTCATAGGGAGAGTTTGATACACTCTATGGTGGAATTCGACGACGGCGCGATAATGGCGCAGATAGGCTATCCGTCGATGAAACTTCCGATACAACTTGCGCTTACCTATCCCGAAAGGCTTAAATGCGACGTTCCTATAATCGACCTCGCGGGCAAGAAAATGACGTTCGAGCCTATCGACGACGATAGATTTCCGTGCTTTAAACTCGCGATAAACGCATACAAAGCGGGCTATAACTATCCCTGCGCGATGAACGCCGCAAACGAAGAGGCGGTAAAACTCTATTTAGAGAATAAAATAGGCTTTTACGATATTGCCGCGGCGATAGAATACGCGCTTTCCAAAACCGTAAAAACGGAGGTTTCGGAGGAAAGCCTTAAAGAAACGGATAAAATTTCAAGGCTATTCGTGAGGCAAAAGTACGGACTATGACAAATTTACTCGGTGCAATCGACGTATTGAAAACGGCGGGGGATGCGCTTATCGCCATACTCGGAATAATGGTCATGATAACCGTACACGAATTCGGGCATTATATCGCAGGTAAACTGTTCGGTTTCAAGATAAACGAGTTCGCTATCGGCATGGGACCCGCAATAATAAAAAAAGAAAAGAAAAACGGCGAGATTTTTTCGGTGCGGGCGTTGCCTCTCGGCGGCTTTTGCGCGTTCGAGGGCGAGGACGAAGAAAACCCGTCCGAAAACGCTTTTAACAATAAAGCGCCCTGGAAACGCATAATAGTTCTCGCCGCCGGCGCGACGATGAATTATCTGTTGGCGCTCATTATAATTATAGTCTCCACTAACGTCTACGGCGCGTCGGCTCTCGGCGCGGTAGTCGTTAAAGATACGGGCGTCGAGGCGGAATATCTATCCGAAAGTTTAGAAAGCGGAGATTATATTTTGTCGATTAAAAAAGGCGATAAAACGACGGGGATTTACCTCGCGACGGATTTTATCTCCGCGCTCAATCACTCGAAAAAAGGCGAAACCGTCTACGCGGAAGTCTTTCGCGGCGAAAACGAGATAAAGACCGTTGCCGTTAAACTTCGCGAGGACGTGGAGTGTAAAAATCTTACCGAAATCGACAAAGTCTACGCGGCGCTCGGGTTCGGCTCCGCTATGCAGGTTACCGTAAACGGCGAAAGCGGCGCGTTTTCGAGCGGAGATTATATAATTAAGTATAAAACCGCAGATAATTACGCCGATTGTGACTTCGTGTTCGACGCGGAGGCGTTCAGAAGAATTTTCGAGGATAAAACCGCGGGGGATACCGTCGAGTTTTACGTTTCGAGAAACGGTGAGAGAGTGCTTACGAAGGCGGTGCTTGGCGAAGATTTTTCAGGCGTTGATAAGACCGACGCGGCGAAAGTCTTAGGGTATTTCGGAATAACTTCGTTCGATTACGCGTATTATACGGGCGAGGCTTACAGGAAAATCGGGTTTTTCCGCTCGTTGCCGCGCTCCGTCGGGTATTCGGTAAAGGTGGGCGGAACGATACTCAGAACGCTCGGCGAACTCCTTACCGGGAGACTCGGATTAAACTCGGTCGGCGGAACGGTAACGACGATAGTTACGACTACTAAAATAATGAGTTACGGCGCGGTGTACGCGCTGGAGATATTCGCGTTTATCGGCGTAAACCTCGCCGTGTTCAATCTCTTGCCTATTCCGGCGCTCGACGGCTCGAGAATAGTGTTTTGCATAATAGAGTGGATACGCAAAAAACCGATTAGCAGGAAAGTAGAAGGCATAATCCACGCGGTGGGCTTTGCATTTATTCTCGGATTTGCGATACTCGTCGATATTTTGCAATTTATTTAGTAACTTATTTTGCGGTTTACCGAATACAATATAACAGCGGATGAGATCCGCAGTTACGAAAGAAAGAGGTAACCCGTATGAGATGTGATTTGTTGATATGGGGCGCGTTGGCGGCGCTTTGCTGCTGCTGTTGCGGTTGTCGAAAACCCGAACCGCAACCCAAACCGACGCCCCGATGCAAATGTTTTTACCAAAGATACGAAAGGGTGTCAGACCCCTGGTGTTAAACTTAAATAACGGCGGCGCAAGCGATTTTCGCTTGCGCCGCTACGTCATTTTTAGACAAATCCAATCTTAAAACGATATTAAACGGCAGCAAAACTACATTTTTCGACATTTTAGATATTTAAACGACAAAACTTCCGTGTTTTCGCATTTTATCGGATGATATAATCGAAACATCAATTTTTTAAGGAGAACACTGCTATGGCAAAGCACACGGTAGTCATACTTCAGGATAATCTTCGCAAGGCGGAAGACCTTGCGTCGGCGTTTAACGATTCGGACGAATTCATCGCGGTGGGAAGTTTTGCGGACGGAGAATCCGGTTTTGCCGCGATAGAGAGCAGCGAGGCAGAGTTCTGCGTGATGGACCTCATACTCCAAAACCTCGACGGGTTAGGAGTTTTGGACAAGGTCCGCCGCGCGAATTTAAGGACAAAGTGCATAATATTCAGCGCTCTTTCCCGCGAAGAAGTGATAGACACCTGTATGGCAAAGGGCGCGTCGTATTACGTTACCAAACCGTGCGAGACGGAGACTTTGATAAGGCGGATAAAAGAACTGTTTATAGACGGCAAAGACAAGCAACCCGCCAGGGTGGTCGCGCGGTCGGGGAATATGAGTATAGACGAGCGAATCAGTCGGATATTCATATCGGTGGGCATACCGCCGCACATAAAGGGCTACGGATATTTGAGAGAGGGAATCAAATTAGCGGTCGAAAGCCCGGACGTAATCAACAATATAACGAAGAAGTTATATCCGATGATAGGCGAAAAGTACGCCACTACGCCGAGCAAAGTAGAGCGCGCGATACGTCACGCGATAGAAGTCGCGTGGGCGCGCGGTCGGATAAATAACATAAACGACCTGTTCGGAGTTCAGACGTATTTAGGCGGCGAAAAGCCGACCAACGGCGAGTTTATCGCCTTGATAGCGGATAAAATGTTGCTCGAAGGCGCATAAAAATAATTGAAAGCATTGTCAAAACGGCAATGCTTTTTGTTTGGCAATAACTGAAGAAAACCGAATGTATAACATTTTCTTATATAACGTATAAGCAAAAACAAGGGGAATACTATTGACAAAAAAACGGCAAACGATTAAAATAAGTTTAAAGCCGAAATGATATTATATATTATATAGGCATAAAAAACGAGGGACCGGGATCCCGGTTTCGCTTTGCGACAGCAAAGCGAAACGATCTTATATACGTTTAAAACCAACGATTATGAAGGGTAGATTCGATCACCTTAAAGATTTTAAAAAAAATTCGGACGGTAGTTATGAGTACGTCGGCGAAACGTACATATGCGACCGTAGCAGAAAATCTTTTACGGTTAAAACGGTTTCGTTATCCGTTGCGGCGTTTGTTTGCGTGATAGTCTGCGGCGTCATACCCGCGAAGGGCATGCTTAACACTTTCTATGTGATGTTGCCGCTATTACTTGAAATAATTTTTTCGGCGATAGTCTGCTACAAGACGGTCAGACTGTCTTTGGCGTCGTATCCCGTAAGGCAGTACGAGTATAAAAAGACCGTTGTTCCAATGCCGTATTACGCGGTTGCACTTGCGGCTTTTTCGGCGATAAGGCTTGTTTCGTATATCGTATATTTATGTTTAAATGCGAAAAGCGAAATGATTTTTGAAAACGAATCGGCTTACGTCATATTGCTTTTAACTTTAAATTCCATAATTATGATTACCTCGATTTACATAGCGATTTCTTTTGGAAAGAGTCGGTGGACTTTAACCGGAAGTCAAAGCGAAGAAAAATCGGATAATAAATAGAAAAAATTTTTTTATAAGGAGTAAAAAAATGAAGAAACACAGCAAATTGTTGGGTTTGGTAGCCGCGGCTGTATTGTCGCTTACCATGGTTGTCTCTTGTACGACTCCAAAGACTTCAGACCCCGAAGCAAAGAGTATTCTTACCGTTGGATATTCGAATTTCAACGAGAAGTTCAGCCCCTTCTTTGCGGAAACCGCTTACGACGTCGACGTCTACAACATGACCCAAGTCGGTCTTTTGACTTCGGATCGTACCGGCGCAATCGTCTACAAGGGCAAAACCGGCGAGACCATTAAGTATAACGGTACCGATTATACTTATAACGGAATAGCGGATTTGACCGTTACCGAAAATGATAACGGCACGGTTTATTACGACTTCGATATGAGAAACGACGTTAAGTTCTCGGACGGTAAGGCGCTTACCGCGGACGACGTAATTTTCTCGATGTACGTTTTAGCGGATCCCGCTTACGACGGAAGTTCGACGTTCTTCGCTCTTCCCATCGAAGGTATGAGCGAATACCGTGCGGGCATGGCTGCGAAATGGAAGTTGATACTTGCTGATATGGCGGCTAAATCGACAGACAATAAAGATGCAAATTATTATTCCGCTGCGGATGAGACAACGTTTAAAAACGCTTTTAATACGGCGGGTGCGAAATTTGCACAGTCTATAGTTGATTACTGTATTGCTAACTATGCCGATTACGGTGCTAAAGACGTTGCGACTTCGGCTAAGTTATGGGGTTTTGGCGGTTTGGCTGAAGACGCTACCGCGGCTGATTTTTGGAATGCAATACTCACCAAATACGGATATAACTTAGATAATATTAATGCCGAGAAAGCCGGTTCGGCGTTTACCGCATACCTCGCCGAAGAACTTAACGACGATATGCTTAAAGCGGTTAAGACCGGCGAGTCTGCCGCAAACATCACCGGTATACAGAAAAAAGGCGATTATAAACTCAGAGTCGTTTTGACCGAAGTTGACGCTACGGCTATATATCAACTCGGCGTAACAATCACTCCTCTTCATTACTACGGTGACGCCTCGAAATACGATTATAACAACAACAAATTCGGTTTCGATAAAGGCGATTTGGCTATCGTAAGAGCAAAGACCACTAAGCCGCTCGGCGCAGGTCCGTTCATCTTCGACAAATATGAAAACGGCGTAGTTCGTTTCACCGCAAATAAAAACTATTATCTCGGTTCCCCGAAGGTTGCCGAAGTTCAGTTCGTAGAATCCACCGATACCGAAAAGATCAACGGCGTTATCACGGGCAAACTCGATATAACCGACCCGTCGTTCAACGACAAAGTTGTAGACGCTATCAAAAAGGCTAACAGCAACGGCACTCTTTACGGCGATAAAGTAACCATCAACGCGGTAGACAACCTCGGTTACGGTTATCTCGGCATGAGCGCAAAGAGAGTAAACGTAAACAACGAAATCGACTCTGACGCGTCCAAGAGCCTTCGTAAGGCACTCGCTACCGTATTCGCGGTTTACAGAGACCTTTCGGTAAGTTCTTACTACGGCGAGAGAGCGAGCGTAATCAACTATCCTATCTCGAACACTTCGTGGGCTGCTCCGCAACCTGCCGACGACGGATACGAAGTTGCGTTCTCAAAAGACGCCAACGGCAACGCTTTGTATACGTCCACTATGACCGCTGAAGAAAAATACGCCGCCGCTCTTAAAGGCGCGCTCACTTTCTTCGAGAAAGCGGGCTACACCGTAGAAAACGGTAAGGTAACCGCTGCTCCCGAGGGCGCAAGACTCGAGTTCGAGGCTTTGATTCCCGCTGACGGCGAAGGTGACCACCCGTCCTTCAAATTGTTGCAAGAGGCTTCCGATGCTTTAAAGACCATAGGTATAACTCTTAGAGTCACCGACCTTGCGGATTCTTCCGAACTTTGGACTACCATCCAGGCTGACCAAGCGGACATCTGGTGTGCGGCTTGGGGTGCAACCGTAGATCCCGATATGTATCAGATCTATTTCTCCGGCGAAGAGGGCAAAGAAGCGGGCGGCTCCAACTATATGTACGATATAGCGGACGCAAGACTTAATAAATTAATACTTGACGCAAGAAAGACGACCGATCAGGAAGAAAGAAAGATTATGTACAAAGCGTGTCTCGATATAATAATCGACTGGGCTGTTGAAGTTCCGGTATATCAGAGACAAAACGTAATAATCTTCAGCCCCGAAAGAGTAAAGATGGATACGGTAACTCCTGACATCACGACTTTCTACGGCTGGATGAGTGAAATTCAGAATCTTGAAGTAAAATAATAAGATAAGGTTTTAATTTCAACAACGTTAAATCAAAGCATATTTTCCTGCGGCTTGATTTTCAAGCCGCAGGAAAGTTGTGTTATTACTTAGCGGGGCGCAAGCCCCTTACATGGAGAAACTTATGCGGAAATTTGTTATAAAGAGGATACTTATATCGATAGTTATCCTTTTCTTTGTCGGCTTGATCATTTACGCCGTAATGCGATTTTTGCCGACTTCTTACATAGAGACGATTGCAAGACAAAAGTCCATGCAACCGAATTCGAAGAGTTACGAAGAGTGGATGGCTCAACTTTCGGTTACTTACGGTATGGATAAGGGTATAATCCTCGGATATTTTCAGTGGCTGGGCAACGCATTTCGCGGAGAATTCGGAGACAGTTGGTTCTGGACCGTTCCCGTTACCGAAAAATTCCACGAAACAGTCTGGCTCTCGTTTATTATGGGGCTTATTTCGATGATTTTGGAACTTGCTATCGCGGTGCCTCTCGGCGTTATAGCCGCTACCAAACAGTACAGCAAGACCGACTATACTATTTCGGTATTATCGTTTATAACAATTTCTTTTCCGACGTTTTTCTTCGCGTCACTATTAAAGTTAGTCTTTTCGATAAAACTCGGTTGGTTTGACCTGTTCGGACTTATCAGCCGCGAACACTATCATCTGACCGCCTGGGGGCAATTCTGGGATAAAGCGGCGCACCTCGTCCTTCCTATAACGGGACTCGTCGTTTTGTCTATCGGATCTTTAATGCGGTATACGAGAACGAATATGCTCGAAGTATTAAACTCCGATTATATTCGTACCGCAAGGAGCAAAGGTCTTTCCGAAAGGAACGTTATCTATAACCACGCTTTCAGAAACACCTTGATACCGCTCGTTACGATAGTCGGCGGTTCGCTCCCCGGACTTTTTGCCGGCGCGCTCATAACCGAAACCTTATTTAAAATACCCGGTATCGGCTACACTTCCTATCAGGCAATGGTCGCGGGGGATATACCGTTTTCAATGTTCTATATGGTATTTCTCGCGATATTGACCTTAGCGGGAAATCTTATTTCGGATATATTATACGCGGTCGTAGATCCGCGCGTAAGGCTATCTTAAGGAGGCTGTCATGGAAGAATTAAACGAAAAAGAAGTAAAGCAGCCCGAAGAAGAATTATCGTTGAACGACGACAGAAGGGTCAAGGTTTTATCTCCCGGAACGCTCGTCGCGAAGAGGTTTTTCAGAAATAAGATAGCGGTCGTGGGACTTGTTATTCTCGTAATAATGTTCCTGTTCTCGTTCGGCGGAATACTTTTATCGCCGTATAGCGAGAAACAATATTTCTATAAAGAAGAAGAAATGCGTCAGCCTATAGGCGGCGCGAAAGAACTTACCGAATTATCGTACGCCTCTGAAGCGGGCTCTCCTTCTCCGACGCTCAAAATAGCCGCAAGAAGAGCGATAAAAGCCAATGAAACGGCGTTTACCGACGCCGGGGAAACGTATACGATAGAGTATTACGGCGATAGATTTTTCGAAGTTTTCGACAAAGACGGCAATCTGTCGTTTATTGCCTATTATAACAGCGTAAACTTTATCAGCGCCGGCGAAGAACTTACGTTCGATTTGCGCCGCGCCGCTCTTAAAGCCTACGAACAAAAGCCGATTTCGTTCTCAGTAAACGCGACGGATTCCACGTTATACTCTATAGACGAGGACGGCTTGATAAAACGCGGCGAAGAAGACTACGCTTATGTGCTTTCTTACAGCATAAACGCCACCGAGGAAGATAAATTCTTTTCAAAAGATTTCAAATTCGCCTTGATCGACTGTATCGAAAACGGCGAAATGAAAGAAGGAAACGAAAAAGAGTTTACGGTGACCGAAAACGGCGTCTCGACGACATACTTCATCTTTTACGACGCGGCTAAAAACACCTGGGATATAAAAGAATACCGTTATACGAGGATATACGACAGGTATTCCGCTCCGTCCAAAGAGCATTGGCTCGGCACGGACGGGCACGGTATGGATATGCTTACGCGTCTTATGTACGGCGGAAGAGTATCGCTTTTGGTAGGTTTCATCGTGGTTATAATCGAAACCGTTCTGGGCGTTATAATCGGCGGTATTTCGGGCTATTTCGGCAGGTGGGTGGATAACCTTATAATGCGTATAGTCGATATATTCTATTGCATACCGTCTACGCCGCTGTTGATAATACTCGGCGCTATGATGGACGCGATGAAAGTCGACCCGACGCTGAGGATGGTGTATTTAATGCTCACGCTCGGCTTTTTGGGCTGGCCGGGGGTCGCAAGGCTCGTAAGAGGTCAGATTCTTTCGCTCCGCGAGCAAGAATTTATGACTGCGACGGAGGCTTGCGGTATAAGGGCAAGCAAGAGAATATTCAAGCACCTTATACCCAACGTTATACCTCAACTTATAGTTACTTGTACGATGGGCTTGGGTTCTACGATTATAACCGAGGCAACGCTTTCGTTCTTAGGTTTGGGCGTTCGTTTCCCGTTTGCGTCGTGGGGAAACATCATAAACGACGTAAACGATATTTACGTTCTTACCAATTATTTATTCGTATGGATACCGGCGGGCGTATGTATAGTGCTTACGGTACTTGCGTTCAATTTAGTGGGCGACGGATTAAGAGACGCGTTCGATCCCAAAATGAAGAGGTAAACTATGTCCAACAAAGAAGAGAAGGGGTATTTGTCCGCTAAAGAGTCGAGACGCATATCCAAAGAGAATAAAAAAGTTACTTCGGTATTAGAAAAAAAATATCGCAGAAAAAACGAGAGCGAAGAAGAATATCTTACCTTTATGGAGGATACTAACAACGCTGTGGAAGTTCGCGACCTTCACACTTATTTCTTTACCGATATGGGCATAGTCAAGTCCGTTGACGGAGTATCTTTCGACGTACCCATAGGTAAGACCGTAGGCATCGTCGGCGAGTCGGGTTGCGGCAAGTCGGTTACGAGTTTATCGATAATGCAACTTTTGCAACGTCCGCAGGGACAGATAGTGTCGGGCGAAATAAGGTTAAACCTCGGCGATAAGGCTTACGATATAGCAAGAATCAATGCCGCCGGCGCGCAGAAACTTCGCGGAAAGTATATGTCAATGATTTTCCAAGAACCGATGACGAGTTTAAATCCCGTATTCCGTATAGGTAAACAGGTAGACGAAGTTATTGCCTTGCATAACAGCGAAATGACAAAAGAGGACGTCAAAAAGCGAACTATCGAACTGTTGGAACTCGTCGGAATAGCAAACAGTGAAGGCGTATACAAGATGTTCCCGCACGAACTTTCCGGCGGTATGCGCCAAAGGATAATGATAGCGATTGCGCTTGCGTGCAGCCCCAAACTGATAATTGCCGACGAGCCGACAACCGCGCTCGACGTTACAATACAAGCGCAGATACTCGATATTTTAAGAACGCTTAAGGACAAGATAAATTCTTCGATAATGCTCATTACTCACGACCTCGGAGTTATCGCGGAAATGGCAGACTACGTCGTCGTAATGTACTCGGGCAGAATAGTCGAGCAAGGCACGGCGGAAGAAATCTTCGCCTCGCCCGCGCACCCGTATACGATAGGGCTTATGGAGTCAAAGCCGGTGGTCGGCAAAAGGGTGGATAAATTATACTCTATCCCGGGGAAAGTTCCCAATCCCGTAAATATGCCTAATTATTGTTATTTTAAAGACAGATGCGAGATGTGCGTGGAAAAATGCGACGGGGATTATCCGGAGTTTATTTCGCTTTCTCCGACGCATAAGGTCAGATGTTACAGATTTTACGATCAAAAGGAGGGTAAGTAATGGACGAGAATAAAAAACTCGAAAAAGCGAAAAGACTTTTTATCGATACGTCTTTTACGCCCGTAGAATACGATCCTCAGTACATTTTGATGGTAAACAACCTCAAGAAATACTTCCCGATCAAAGACGGACTGTTTGCAAGCACCGTCGGCTACGTCAAGGCGGTTGACGGAATAACGTTTAATATAAAGCGCGGAACCACGATGGGACTTGTCGGCGAGTCCGGTTGCGGAAAGACCACTACCGGCAGAACCATACTTCGTCTATCCGGTGAAAAAACCGCAGGTCAAGTTCTTTTCAATGGCGAAGAAGTTTACGATAAATCCCCCGCGGAAATGCGCAAACTCAGAACGAAAATGCAGATAGTGTTCCAAGACCCGTTTTCTTCGCTTTCTCCGAGACTTCCCGTAGGCGAAATAATCGGCGAGGCGGTTAAGGAACACGGCATAGTTACGAAACGCGAATACAACGATTATATCGACGATATTATGGATAAATGCGGACTTCAGCCTTTCCATAAATACCGTTACCCGCACGAGTTTTCAGGCGGACAAAGGCAGAGGATTTGCATAGCGCGTTCGCTCGCTTTAAACCCCGAATTCGTCGTCTGCGACGAGCCGGTTTCCGCGCTCGACGTATCTATTCAAGCCCAGATAATAAACTTATTGAAAGATCTTCAGGATCATTTCAAACTTACTTATTTGTTTATATCTCACGATCTTTCCGTCGTAGAACATATTTCCGACGTGGTCGGCGTAATGTATCTCGGCAATCTGGTTGAATACGGCAAAACGGAAGACATATTCAAAAACCCCGCCCATCCGTACACTAAGGCCTTATTTTCGGCTATACCCGTGCCGGATCCGAAAGCGAAAATGAACAGAATAATTTTGGAAGGTTCTATTCCGTCTCCGGCAAATCCGCCGTCGGGCTGTAAATTCCATACCCGTTGCCCTTACGCTACGGACAGATGTAAAGAGGAAGTTCCCGTCCAAAAGGAAATAGAAACCGGACATTTCGTTACCTGCCATTTATTTGATAAATGATATGAAAAAAGAAATTAAAGACGACGACGGCAGAACTATAGCGGATATGAGTTCGATTGAGCGCCCGCGCTCGTTTTTCGATATTTTTCCGCATAAACCCAAGTCTGAAAAGCGCCCCGAAAGCGCTCAGCCCATGGAAAAAGAGGACAGACGCGCATACGTCAGAGCGGCTATTTTAAGCGCGTTGGTCGTCGGACTTATATTTGCGGTCGGGCTGGGACTTATCGTTCTGATACTGTATCTCATATGGTAGCCCGCTCAGACTAATTCGGCTATTGATTCAAAAAACACACGGTTTTTGATTGAAACGCTTTGTTTTAAGGGCGTTTCGGCTTTAAGCTGTGTTTTTTTTGTGCTTTTTTTGACCCTTTGCGCCGATTTTTAATTGACTTAAACTTTCCTTTGATATATAATATATAAGATAAAATTTATTCTGACGCTTTACGGCGTCAAGGAGGCATATATATGAAAATAATGACTATCGACGGTAATCCCGCCGCCAGCCACGTTGCCTATGCGTTTTCGGAAGTCGCGGCTATCTACCCGATAACTCCGTCCTCGCCTATGGCCGAGGTTGCGGACGAGTGGTCTACCGCCGGAAGAGAGAACATGTTCGGGCAGAAACTCCGCTTAGCGGAAATGCAGTCCGAAGCGGGCGCGGCGGGCGCAGTTCACGGCTCTTTGTCGGCAGGCGCGCTTACCGTAACCTATACGGCGTCGCAGGGCTTGCTCCTTATGATTCCGAACATGTACAAGATTTCGGGCGAACTTCTTCCCACCGTGTTCCACGTCAGCGCAAGAGCGCTCGCGGCGCACTCGCTCAACATTTTCGGCGACCACTCCGACGTAATGGCGTGCCGTCAGACAGGTTTTGCGATGCTTGCGTCCAACTCGGTACAAGAGGTCATGGACCTTGCGCTCGTTGCGCACCTTTCCACTTTGAAAGCGAAAGTTCCGTTCCTGCACTTCTTCGACGGTTTCCGTACCAGCCACGAGGTCTCCAAAATCGAGGCTATCGACTACGAAGATATGAAGAAACTCGTCGATATGAAAGATATCGAAGATTTCAGAAAAAGAGCGCTTAACCCGGATCACCCGATCCAAAAAGGAACCGCTCAAAACAGCGATACTTACTTCCAGAACAGAGAAACCGCGAACAAGTACTACGAGGCGACCCCCGCGATCGTTCAGAAGATGATGGACAAGGTGTCCGCGCTTACGGGCAGAAGTTATCATCTGTTCGACTATGTAGGCGCACCCGACGCGGAATATGTAACCGTAATAATGGGCAGCGGCGCGGAGGCTATCGACGAAACGATAACCAAGATGAACAAAGAGGGGCATAAAGTAGGTATGGTAAAGGTAAGACTTTACAGACCGTTTGCGTCCAAGGCGTTTATAAAGGCTCTTCCAAAGACCGTAAAGAAGATAGCGGTACTCGACAGAACGAAAGAACCCGGCTCGCTCGGCGAACCTCTTTACCTCGACGTATGCGCGGCTCTTCTTGAAAACAACAAAAAGCGCATCGAAGTTATCGGCGGCAGATACGGCTTAGGCTCGAAAGAATTCAACCCGTCGATGGTATACGCGGTATACAAAAACCTCGAGGCTAAAAAATCCAAAAACCACTTCACTATCGGTATTTACGACGATATAACCAACACTTCGCTCGACTTCTCCGAACAATACAACGCCGCTCCCGCAGGGACTATAAGTTGTAAGTTCTACGGTCTCGGCTCTGACGGAACGGTCGGCGCGAACAAGAACTCGATAAAGATAATCGGCGACCACACGGATATGTACGCTCAGGGCTATTTCTTCTACGACTCCAAAAAGTCGGGCGGTATCACCGTTTCGCACCTCCGTTTCGGAAAAACTCCGATACAGTCGTCGTATTTAATCGACGCGGCGGACTTTATCGCTTGCTCGCAACCCTCTTACGTCACTCGTTACGACATGGTAACCGATTTAAGAGAGGGCGGAAAGTTCTTACTTAACTGCGAGTGGGATAACGTAAACGACTTGGCTGCGAACCTTCCCGCGGAGATGAAGAGACTTCTCGCGAAGAAGAAAGTGAAGTTCTACGTTATCGACGCGATTAAGATCGCTCAGGCGATAGGTCTTGGCGGCAGAACGAACGCGATAATGCAAGCGGCGTTCTTCAAGATAAACCCCGAAATAATGCCGTATTCCGAGGCTGAGGACTGGATGAAACAGTACGTCAAGAAGTCCTACGGCAAGAAAGGCGACGCGGTAGTAAACATGAACTATGCGGCTATCGACAAGGCGTCGTCCGAACTCAAAGAGATAATCGTCCCGGCAGACTGGGCGAACGCCACGACCGGCGCAGACCCGATCAAACTTGCCGACGACAAGTACTTCCAAGAAGTCATACACCCGATAATTTCGCTCAAAGGCGATAAACTCCCGTCCTCGGCGTTTAACGCGGACGGCTCTGTTCCGACGGGAACGACAAAATTCGAAAAGCGTGGCGTTGCGGTCAAGATCCCGCAATGGAACGCGGAAAATTGTATTCAGTGTAACCAATGCGCGTTCGTATGTCCGCACGCTACTATTCGTCCGTCGCTCGTTGCCGACGGCACCGAAAAGCCCGCTACGTTCACTACGAAAGCCGCTATGGGCATGAAGGGCTATTCGTTCAGAATGCAGGTAAGCCCGCTCGACTGTATGGGCTGCGGCGTCTGCGCAAACGTCTGTCCTACCGCCGCTAAGGAAGCGGATAAGAGAGCGCTTACTATGGTTCCGCTCGAGAAGATCGTCAAGGAAGAAACCGAAAACTACGAGTTCAGCGAAAAACTTCCCAAAGTCGACACTTCGGCGTTCAAACCCACCACCGTCAAAGGCTCGCAGTTCAATCAACCGCTGTTCGAGTTCTCCGGCGCATGCGCGGGCTGCGGCGAAACTCCGTATATCAAAGTCATCACTCAGATGTTCGGCGACAGAATGCTCATCGCAAACGCGACCGGTTGTTCGTCTATCTACGGCGGCTCGTCTCCGACTTGCCCGTACACCAAGAACGCCGAGGGCAAAGGTCCCGCGTGGGCTAACAGCCTCTTCGAGGACAACGCCGAATACGGCTACGGTTTCAACCTCGCTTACGCTCAAAGACGCGCTAAACTCGGCGACTTAATGCAGAAAGCGTTGGATCTCGGCGTTAAAGGCAAAGTCGTAAACGACTTCAAGACCTGGCTCGAGAACAAGAAGAGCGCCGATATAACCAAGGCGGTTGCCGAGAGCCTTAAGGCTACGCTCCCGACCGCGATAAGGAATTCTCACGGCGAACTAAAAGACGTCCTTAAAGAGATAGAGGCTGCGTCCGACTGCGTTATCAAGAAGTCTATCTGGATAATCGGCGGCGACGGCTGGGCATACGATATCGGCTACGGCGGCTTAGACCACGTTCTCGCTATGGGCGAAGACGTCAACGTCCTCGTTGTAGATACCGAAGTTTACTCCAACACCGGCGGACAAGCGAGTAAGTCTACGCCTACCGGCTCGGTTGCGAAATTCGCCGCGGGCGGCAAGAGAGTCAAGAAAAAGGACCTCGGCATGATGGCTATGAGTTACGGTTATGTATATGTAGCGCAATGCGCGATGGGATCTAACAAACAGCAGTTCTTGAACGCTATAACCGAGGCCGAGGCATACGACGGACCGTCGCTGCTTATCTGCTACGCTCCGTGTATCAACCACGGTATCAATATGTCGAACTCGCAACTCGAAGAGAAGAAAGCGGTTGACGCGGGATACTGGCATTTATACAGATATAATCCGGATAAAGTCGGCACCGAACAGAATCCGTTCACGCTCGACAGTAAAGATCCTACCGCAAGTTATCAAGAGTTCATTTTAGGTGAAAACAGGTATGCATCGCTCAAGAAAGCGCAGCCCGAACTTGCCGAAAAACTCTTTGAAAAGGCGGAAGAAGAGAACAACGCGAGACTTGGCAAATACAAGACTTTAGCGGGTAAATAATTAAATAAAGCCAAAGCATAAAAAAGCGGCGGGGGGGAAAAAATTTCCCCCGCCGCGCTTTTCGCTAAAAAAAAATTAAAAATTTTAATATATGATTTTCAGAGCGACAAAACACAAGCAACAACAAAATAATTCACTATCATAAATA
>ODAI010833905.1_pt1 | contig 19517 bp, 19 predicted proteins | sample 1539321 | NCBI WGS metagenome assembly ODAI01 (sample SAMN02144231, study PRJEB22623) | gut metagenome | biome: sheep rumen | host: Ovis aries | place: New Zealand
TTGTACGGAAGCCTCAGCGAGCATAGCGAAACCGGTCTGGCGGCACGCCATGACATCCTGGTGGTCACCGAAGATACAGAGCACGTGGCTTGCCAGCGTACGAGCCGATACATGGAAGACGGTCGGGATCAACTCACCGGCAATCTTGTACATGTTCGGGATCATGAGGAGCAGACCCTGCGAAGCCGTGAAAGTGGTGGTGAGCGCACCTGCGTTCAGCGAACCGTGAACAGCACCGGCTGCACCGGCCTCAGACTGCATCTCCTGCACGAGTACGGTCTCGCCGAACAGGTTCTTGCGACCTGCGGCAGCCCACTCGTCCACGTTCTCCGCCATCGGCGACGACGGCGTGATAGGATAGATGGCAGCTACCTCGGTGAACATGTAAGCTACATGCGCCGCAGCGGCGTTACCATCCATAGTCATAAATTTCTTTTCTTTCATGAATATATTGTTTTATGTTGTTATTGCATTCATTAATAGAGGAATCCGAAGAGCCAAAGCGGGATTTCGTTACCCAAACCGATTTGGAGGTTTCCGATAGCAGTGGGACGAATACATCCGCGCTCCGGCGTGGAAGCCTTCACGTCAAAATAAAACTTTCCGTCCAAAACAAACATGGCATTACGTTCGGTAGCATTAATCTTATGGTAAACGTGAACCATATTATAGAAGAACGTCTCATAGATATCCTGCTTAACGAACTCACGCCCGATACACATATACGCCATATTGGTGTTCTGCATATACACGCGGACCGGTTTCATAGGATAAGCCTTGCCTTCCTGATAGAGCAGATTGAGCAGTCGTGCATCCTTGAGATACTTGATATAGTTCATCGTCGTGGCACGGGAAGTATCAATAGCCTCGGAAATAGAGCTGATATTGAGCGGACAAGGCGTCGTCTCGAGCATGATTTGCAGCAGGCGGCGCAACTTAGGCAAGTTACTTACCTCAATCTGCTTGATGATGAGCACATCCACCTCCAGCATCATATTCATCTGCTTAAGAATATCCGCTTCAAAGTTCTTGTGCTCCATAAAGGCCGGGAAATATCCCTCGCGCAGATAATCATCGAAGTAATCCAAGGGATTAATCTGCTCGCATAGCGTGCGCGCGAAAGAAGCATGGTTATGCAATATAGCCTCCAGCGTCATGGACTCCAACTTCAATCCTGTCTTGAGCACAAGGTACTCGCGGAAAGAGTACCCTCGCAGGTTATACATCTTTACGATGGACGCGAGATCTCTGTTATCCTCAACGAGTCGCATCACCGGCGACGCGACAAACACGATATGCAGCTCCTTAAAGCGGTCATGACACCGACGCAGTTCACGTGACCAGTTCGGGTACTTAAACGTCTGGTCTATTAACAAAGTACGCCCGCCAGCTTTCACAAACTTACCGGCAAACTCCACAAGAGAGTGCTCCGTGAAAAAGAAATTGTTAAGGTTAATGTAAAGGCAAGTACGCGGACGAACTTTCTTGCGCCTTTTCATCTGGCTCTTCTCCCACGCAGCTTCATCGGCCGCTTCTACCTCTTTTGCACGCGCTAAGAGGAAATCGGTCTTACCTACTCCACGGCCGCCTTTTATCGCTATCAAGCGATCTGACCAGTCTATTTCGTCCATTAACTTACGGCGAATAGGCGGATTAGAATTGGCCACTAAATAGTCATAAATGCGAAAAAATGGGTCTAACATGGTCTCTTTTTTCTAAAAAACGCGCAAAATTACTACTTTTTTTCGGAATTTGCAACTTCTAAGTAACATTTTTTGAAAAAAAATGCAAAAAAATGGAAACGGGGTATCCGTTTCCATCATTTTTGGGGCAAAAATAAGTGACGCTTATTTTGAAATGGCACCACTTGGACAAACCTCTGCGCAGGTACCGCACTCTGTGCAGATTTCAGGGTCGATAGAATATTGTTCGCCCTCAGAAATAGCGCCCATCGGGCATTCGTCTTTACATGTACCGCAAGCAATGCAGTCTTCTGAAATTTTGTAAGCCATAATATTTTGTTTTTAGATTAAAGATCGCTTCACTAATGGAATAAGGAATAAAGACTTAAATGTCTCGTCTCTGATTTTTATTGCTTTTAGCGCAGCGGTCCTTACTCCAATTGCGACTGCAAAAGTACTACAAAAAAATGAAACTACCAAATTTTAGGGATAGAAAAATCATTTTTTCTTCTTTTGACTTCCAGCCAAGGCTGCCATCAACTTGGCGTTAGGACCTGTTAAGTCTTTGTCGGTCAGTCCCTTGCGTTTGGCATAGGTTGTCCAGTCTTTAGCACCGCCATCACTACTAATGGGGAGTCCTAATTGCAGGAAATGACAATAAGCAATCGCTAAAGCATCGGTCGCATCCAATTTCTTAGGCATCTGATCATCAGGAATATGCATATAACGCTGCAGCATGGCAGCGACCTGCTCCTTGGACGAATGGCCGTTTCCCGTAATAGCCATCTTGATTTTCATCGGCGAATACTCATTAATAGGTATATCGCGTGAGAGAGCAGCCGCTATAGCAACGCCTTGGGCGTGAACAATCTTAATCATCGTCTGGGGGTTCTTGTCCACGAACTGCGTCTCAATCGCCAATTCGGATGGCTTATATTTATCTATCAGTTCCCGAAGAAAAAAGAACTCTTTCTGCAAACGGGGATACTGCCCTTCCATCTTATGTACATCCAGCACGCCAAACTCAACGATTTCGGCATTACGGCCGCTCGTGTCCAATAAGGCGTACCCCATATACAAGGTGCCGGGGTCAACCCCTAAAATACGGTGATGTTGAACAAGTTTATCTATCATCTTCAGGCACTAAATACACATCTTCGTTCGGAGTATGCATCAAGTATTTCTCCCGTGCAAATCGCTCGAGGCTGTCGCGCGAATGGAGTATCTTTAGCTGGTGCTGAGCCTCTTCGATAGCAGAATTGTACACATCGCGTTGTTCTTCAAGCTCTCGGATTTGCCGACCTTTATGCAACCTGACGCGAATACTCTGGTCGCCGAAAAAAAACATTATAAAACCGAACACAACCAGCGTCAGGATGTATTTATTGAGCAGATAGCGACGCAAAATCGCCCAGATTGCGGACCAATTTATCGGCTTGTGCATAATTTATTATCAATTCGGGTGCAAAATTACAAATATTTTTGGAAGTGTGCAAATATTTTTGTATCTTTGCGCCATAATTCTATGACTATGCCGAGAAAAATACATTATTTATTAACTATCGTGGTGCTGTGGTTCTCTTTCCACGGCGCGACTGCCCAACAACACATTTCTATCCAGGACCCGCAGAACTGGACGGTTGCCGATCTGACACCTTATGTAGGGCAGACGGTGATATTTGATGTGCCGATGTATATATGCAGCGCGCCCTCTGCCATTTATATTGGTCCAAGACGGTTGTTTACACCTACCAATCAGGTTCTTCCGGGCTCTTTGGAGTATCGGAATCTGCTAACGCTCAACAACAACGGTTCTATCCGCCTTGATAACTACGAGGCATCCTACCCGGAAGCGCAAGTGCGTACCGGAGTAAAAGTCTATAACCTCAAGGCGAAGGTGTATGCGGACCACTTGGAGATGCTTGACGGCGAATGGAGGGACAACTTACGCAAAGACCTCGAAGCGGAAGTGCCTGATGTGGATATGGTTGGAGAGCACACGCTCCTTATATGCGGCATGAACCTTGAGTATTACCTCAACCAGCAATATGACCCGTCAAGCTCGATGGGACCCGATAATAACACCGAGCACCAGGCACAACGGGCGAAGGTGAGCAAAGCACTCGCTAAAATCAATGCCGACATTTACGGATTAGTGGAGATTCAGCAAGGCGATAGCGCCATTAAAGAAGTGGCACATGATTTGATGGCTAATACAGGACGCACTTTCCGCATCATCTCGGACGGAACATCAGCTAACGGCACATATACCAAATCGGGATTCATCTACTGTCCGGATAAAGTTAAGCCATATGGCATGCTCCAGGAAGTGCGTGTGGGTGTCAAACTGCGTAAATATATGCAAATCTTCGAAGAACTCGCTACCGGAGAACGGTTTATCTACTCCATTAACCACTTCAAGGCTAAAAGCGGAAGCGGGGCAAGCGGAGCAGACGCCAACAGAGGCGACGGACAGGGAGCCTTTAATGCATCGCGGGTTGCTGAAGCAAACGGAGTAATCGATAAATACAACACGATCCGTGCCGCCTTGAAAGACGATGATATCTTAGTCATGGGTGACCTCAACGCCTATGCGAAAGAGGACCCTATTACCACCTTCCTCAAAAACGGATTTTACGACCTCCATCGTTATTTTCACGCAGACTCCAGCTACAGTTATATGTTTGGCGGCACGGCGGGCTATCTCGACCATGCAATCACCAGTGCTTCACTCGTCGGACAAGTTACCGGAATGGCGGCATATAACATCAACTCCGACGAGAATGACAAATACACCTACGACAAGTCCTCCGACCGAACTATGTTCCGATGCTCGGACCATGACCCCGTCTTGGTCGGACTGCGATTGGACAGTACTGCTCTACCTGATACCACGATTAGTATCGCCAACTGGGGCATTGACTACGACAACGGGCGTATCTTTATCCGTCACGCACTGGACTTGGACGCACCTGCTTATTACAGAATACACACCATCAGCGGCTTCTTAGTCGAGCAGGGACAGATTGTGGCGGAAGACCAAGAGATTGCACGACCTCAACAAAAGGGGCTGTTCATCATTAACATATATACGAAAAAGAATACCTATCAGTTTAAAATTATCAATCCATGATGGACCTATTCTCAGATATAGACGCCGAAGAGAGACAGGAGATAGTTTCGCTGCGAAAAGAACTGGAGGAGGCTAACTACAAGTACTATGTACTGAATATGCCTACCCTGTCCGACCGTGAGTTTGACGAGAAGATGAGGCGGCTGCAGGACTTGGAAAAAGCACATCCTGAGATGGAGGACAAGAACTCGCCTACTCAGCATGTCGGGTCGGATTTGCGGCCGAACGCGCAAAACAACGGAACCGGCGGAAAAGGTAAGGCTTTCGAAACCGTTATACATCGGTACCCGATGCTCTCGCTTGCTAACAGCTATAGTTTGGACGAGATTCAAGACTGGCTGCGCAAACTGCCGCAAAACGTGGAGATTGTGTGTGAGTTGAAGTTCGACGGACTCAGTATCTCCTTATGGTACGATGAGGGACGTTTGACCAAGGCGGTTACGCGAGGAGACGGCCAGAAGGGAGATAATGTCATCAATAATATCAGGACTATACCTACCATCCCGCAAACCATCGACCATGGACCAGCACACTTTGAAATGAGGGGGGAGGTCCTACTACCGTGGAGTAATTTCGAACGGCTAAACAAGGAACGCGAGGAGCAGGAGGAACCGCTCTTTGCCAACCCGCGTAATGCTGCTTCCGGCACGCTGAAGCTCTTAGACACCGACGAAGTGAAGCGGCGCGGACTCACCTGCTTTCTGTATTATATGTTGGGCGAAGACCTGCCGGGAGATACCCATTTTGACAGATTGCAAACGGCGAAGGCGTGGGGGTTCCCTATCTCTGATGCCGTGAAGGTCTGCCACACGCTGGACGAAGTGAACGACTACATCCGTTATTGGGACACCGAGCGTAAGAACTTACCCGTCGCTACCGATGGCATCGTGCTTAAGGTCAATAACCTCGAACAACAGCAACAGCTCGGATATACCGCTAAGACACCCCGATGGGCAATCGCATATAAGTTCCCCGCCGAGAAACAACTCACAAGGCTCAAACAAATTACATATCAGGTAGGCAGAACCGGAGTCATCACACCCGTAGCCAACCTGGAGCCTATACAGCTCTCAGGAACAATCGTACAACGTGCTACGCTCCATAACGAAGACTTTATACGCTCACTCGATATTCGCCCCGGGGACTATGTCTGGGTGGAGAAAGGAGGAGAAATCATACCGAAGATTGTCGGTCGTGCCGACCGAAATGATGAAATGAGCGCGACTTCGTCGCTCAATGATGGAATGATGTATTCTTTCCCGGATGTTTGTCCTGAGTGCGGGACTCCACTCGTCAGAGTGGAAGGCGAAGCCGCGTGGCGGTGCCCCAACGAGACAGGCTGCCCGCCGCAGATAAAAGGCAAGATAGAGCATTTTGTTTCCCGCAAAGCGATGAACATAGACGGACTGGGAGAAGAGACCATTGACCTGCTCTACCGCCAAGGACTGCTCCATAACATAGCAGACATCTACGACCTGAAAGCATCCGACATCGCATCGCAAGAAAGATTCGGGGACAAGTCTGCCGATAATATCTTGGCGGGTATCGAGGCCTCCAAACAGGTGCCGTGGGCACGGGTTCTCTTCGCACTCGGTATTCGTATGGTCGGAGAAACTACCGCCAAGAAGATTACCAAACGCTATCCCTCTATCGAGGCGTTAAGGTCTGCCACGAAGGACGAACTGACGGCTATCGAGGATGTCGGGACGCAGATTACAGAGAATATCGTTGCCTATTTCGCTAACGAACAGAATCAACGTATCATCGCACGATTACAGCAAGCCGGACTGCAGTTCGAGCTCTCCGAGGAAGAGCGCTCCACACTCGATGCTCCACTCTCGACTAAACTCCAAGGTCAATCAATTGTCATCTCCGGCACGTTCGAGCAACATAGCCGCGACGAATATAAAGCCATGATTGAGGCGCACGGAGGCAAAAACGTCGGCTCGGTCAGCAAGAAGACATCCTTCATTCTCGCGGGAGATAATATGGGACCTGAGAAACGCAAGAAAGCCGAAGAGCTGGGTATTCCTCTCGTCACCGAAAACGCCTTCCTCCAAATGCTCAGCTAACCCTTTACCCCTCACCGGTAAATTGTAAATAACTAAATTGTAAATCCTTTAACCTTTATATGCTACACCAATATATCTTCGACCATTACCGCGCCAAACAACCCCAACGGGAAGTCGCTTTCCCGCGCTTCGACGAAGTCAGAAGTGTGCTCATTCTCTTCGAGAGCGACCTTATCGAGAGAAATGACGCCATCAAAGCTATCGCTCAAGACTTGGCGCAGTACGATAAGGATGTCGTCTTGTGGGGATATTGTCCTAAGAAAGAAATCACTTCGCCTATCCTTCCCCAACTGCGTATCGTCGGAACGAAAGACTATAACATATTTGGCGTACCTAAACAGCAACTCATTGCCGACCTCCAAAAACGGCAATACGACTTGCTCATCGACCTCACGCAACACCAGTCACTCCCCCTTGCCTACTTGGCGATGTACGCCAAAGCACACTTCAAAACAGGAATGGCTATCCAAACGGGTATTCACGACTTGCTCATCAGTACACCACCTCAGGATACGCCTCTATTCCTCTACCAACAGATTGTTAAATACCTCAATATGATTAAGCCATGTTAGCTACTGCCCTTATCACGCCCTTCAAGGCGGACGGAACGATTGATTTCAACGCCTTACAACGACTTCTCGATTTACAAATCGAAGGACAAGTCGATTATATCGTCGTTTTAGGCACTACTGCCGAAGCGGCTACGATGACCGAACAGGAACAAGAACAAGTGCACACCTTCGTCAGAGATTATTGCACGGCTAATAATGGTCCCAAACTCATTCTGGGGCTCGGGGGCAATAACACCGCTGCGGTCTGCCAAAGACTGCAAAATACCGACTTCACAGGTTATGACGCAATCCTATCCGTCTGCCCGTATTATAATAAACCAACTCAGGAAGGCCTCTTCCAACACTTCACAACAATCGCCCGCAACTCGCCGATACCGGTTATATTATATAATGTACCCGGGCGCACGGGAGTCAACCTCCTGCCCGAAACAGTGATGCGTATCTATAACGCGTGCCCCGATAAGATTATCGGCATCAAAGAAGCATCCGGTAACCTCGACCAAATCAAGCACTTGATTAGTCTTTCTACTATAAGCGATAGCGATCTGTCAGTTCTCTCCGGTGACGACGCCCTCACTGCCGATATCATGCAAGCCGGCGGACGCGGACTTATCTCCGTTCTATCTAACGCCTACCCGCGACTCACCAAACAGCTTGTCACTACGGCGGACCAACAACTGCAGCAACAACTCAACCCGCTCATCAGTCTGCTCTTCAAAGAGGGCAACCCTGCCGGCATCAAAGCACTGCTCAGCCAAATGGGGCTCATCGAAAATGTTCTACGCCTCCCGCTCGTCCCATGCTCCCAACAACTCGCCGACGAACTCAATGCCATAACCCTTTAAACTTTCACCCTTAATCCTATAGTTTAAAGTTGACTTCGTACGATGCAATAGCACTGCTATCGCAACGTTTATTTACTTCACTTTCTGACCCGTAACACTGTACGTTTTCCCCTCGCGGAAGATATACATCTGCCCGTCGCGGATGAGTTTGGTATTATTGTCTTTATTCGGCTGTAAAGCACCGGAAATGGCAATCGATGTGCTTTGCGTCTTGAACGAACCGTTCTCCTCATCAATCACTTCGTCCCCGTTCAGACTCTGGCGGGTGTAATAATATGATGTATTGGACGTGAGACCGGTTATCGTGAACGAGTAATACTCCGCATAGCGTTGTTCATCTTCATCACCTGTATATAGGGCAGGTGCCTGTCTTGGTGCAGGATTGGTAACTATCGGAGGCTCAATAGGAAGAATATGTTGGAAACTACTCCAACCCGGAGCTTGCTGATAGGCGGAAAGACTTCGTTTAGGAACATATAAAACTTTTCGAGTTTTTTTCGTCTTTTACGGTTTCGTCCTTCGGGTGCCCCTTTCATACAGCACATGATGAACATTCTCAAAGATAGGATAGCGCTCGCCGAAAATACGCTTCGCACTCTCCGTAAAACCCGCACCGTCTGTTGTCTGTTCAAAAGAGGTAACGACAAAGCCTCCGTCTTTCTCTTCCAGCGTCATACGACCGGAGTGATTGCCGCCGGACACAAAACATAACGAGTCACCGGCATAGTTATACCACTCTACCATAAAATCCCCCCACAGAGTAAGTGTTCCATCGCCATGCTCTTCTACATCCACAAGCATTATAGCGGGAATACACCTGTCCCCCTTCACGTAGTAAGGAGCTATCTCGCGCACCAAATACGCACTGACAGCATCCCGCTCGGCTTCCTCACGTCGGCTGATAGCAATATGGCGGATACAATCAGCCTTGTGGTCATCGAAATCGGCTATCATCCACTGACCTTGAACTCTCTCCATCAATAACTGATGCCGCTCTATATCCGTTTCTTCATCAAACGAACCATCCTCCCATTGCTGACGGACTAAGATGGTCGCTACGGCGTGAGTCTTGTCTAATCGCTCTACAGTGTCAACTTCATAGTCTGCTATCGTCCCCCCGTTACTCGTCACAAAATAATACAGCCACTCGTGATCCATCGCCTCATATTCCGGCAAGTGGTTAAACATCGTATCCAATACCGCATAGAAATCCGGTGTAATGAACTTTTCCGAACCGGCTACCAATTCATGGTCTGGTATATACTGACATAACTCAGCGGCACGATTACGTAACTGCTCGTCCGAGCTACTGCAACCTGCCGCAAGAACTGCAACCAAAACTAAAATAATACGAACTTTCATTTATCAATACATCAATACATCATTTCATCAACAGCCATGCCACCCCAAGGCCGACAAAAAAATGATTGGCGGGGGAACTGTCTTCACGGTTGGAGTGATAGCAATTAAAACCGCCACTCACATCTAACTGGACTCTCGGATGAAGAAGATACGTAAGACCGAAATCAATCTTGATATCGTATGCCGTCTTCTGCCTCGACTTACGGGTCGAACCGTCACAGACAAAGAGATTAAAGCTCTCAACAAATAGACCTAACCTGTCTATCGGCGTGAAGTTTAACGCAAGGGACGCAAAGAAATCCGGCATGGGTGCCCAATCGTTCCAATAGGAACCGAAATCGTAATTGATATTGAACCACTCCGTGATAACATTCTCAAACAGGAGGTCAATCGTTCCCGTAACAGGTCTCTCTTTCGCCATCTGCTTTGTCATAGGAAGCCCGATATTAGCCAACACACTGACTCGAGGTATCCACTTCACGCCCGGCTCGTCCGTACCTCCCCATAGTTTTATCTTCGTTCCTATCTTCAATGGGTCAGGCTCATAACTCGCACGGTTCGGCACTGCAGGCAAACGGTTATCGACATATACACCACTGTACTCCAATCGCAACTCGGCATAGTCATGTAAGCCAAAGCGGAACAATGTGGTAGGTAAGGTATAGAATAAGGCATCGGATGTATAATCAAAGCCGAAACCTGTCTCCCATTGGATTATACCAGATGAAAGAATAGTCGTCCCCGTTCCTTCTCCGGGTCTGTCAGGCTGGACAACAACGTCCTCCGCCATCATCCATGCCGGAATAAGCACTAATATCAATATAACCCGTAACCGATACCCCATAACCGGTAACCCTCTCTCACTGCGGCCGCTTCGATGCCGGTAGCATCTTGTTGATATGATAGGCTAAATTCTGCTGAAATACAAGCGGGTCGGACTTGGCATATGCATATCCGTTCTGCGTGAGGTTGATGACACGCATATGACGACTGATAACAAGCCCCGTAATCGTGATATTACACTTGCGGGCAATCTCCTCACCTTTTGGGGTTGCCAGGTCTATCTCATAGAAAATTATATCCCCGTCCTTAACCTGCTGCTCATAATTTTTCTTGAGCAGGTCCTCCGTTAAACCGTGCATTCTTTCGCCAATACTGCTCGGTATCCGGGAGTCATAGAAATAGTATATCTGTACGTGCCCCATATGCGTCAACGGATTCTTGTTCGTACCCGCTAAATTACCCGATGACAGAGAAAATAGCATCAATAAATAGTATAAAAACGAGATACTCATAGTGGTATTATTTTATGCGCCAAAGCGCGGTTAAAGTTCTATAATTGTCAGCCCCGCTCCTCCTCTGTCCGGGTCTCCGTCGTGATAGATTATCTCACCGGCACCGCGTTTTTTAAGGGTCTTGTTCCGCGAAGCGAGATGGTCACGCACTATCTGCTTTAATGCACCAGTTCCCGTACCGTGCAGAATTGTAATCGTGCCGGCATTGACCATGATGGCATCGTCCAAATAGGCGATAAAAGTCTCTAACGCTTCGTCTCCCCGCATACCGCGTAGGTCTAACGTGTGCTCAAAAGACAACTTGTGCTGACGGATAGTATTGATAACAGACGGCTGAGAGGACGGCATCGACTTGGCAATAGGCTTCAGGTCACGGAAATCACGAAGCACGCGACTCTTGTGCACTGTCTCCTCCTTGGGTGACGGGGTTGTTACTTCCTGCTTCAGTTTCTCTACATTGGACCGGGCAGCCCGGGGCTTCATTTTGTCCGCCTTGGACTCTTTAATCTCTCTGATTGTACGCTCAATCGTGGCATTGGACTTCGCCAAGATATCGGCTGCTTGTTTATTTGCCTCGTCTATAACGGCTTCCTTCTTCGCCTTCAAACCGGCTATCTCCGTCTCGTAATAACTTATCTTCTCCTCCAAATGCTTCTCACGCTGACGGATATTCTGACGTTTGTTCTCCCAGTAACGCTTGTCACGGGCAATATCTTGGAGCTGTTTATCGTAGTCTATATGCTCTTCGCCAACTAACTCAACGGCACGGTTTATAATATCGTCCGGCAGTCCTGTCTGCTTGGCTATTTCAATAGCAAAACTCGCCCCCGCTTGACCTATAGAGAGCTGAAAAAGAGGCTTGAGTTGTCCGCGGTCATACAACATGGCACCATTCACCACCCCGTCCGTCTGCTCCGCGAAGTGCTTGAGATTGGTGTAGTGGGTCGTAACAACTCCGAAAGCGAACTGTCTGTTCAGGCGCGTCAGGACGGACTCGGCAATCGCACCGCCTATCAACGGCTCCGTACCCGTACCGAACTCATCTATCAGGAACAGCGTCCGTGCATCAGCATGACGCACAAAAGCCTTCATATTACGCAAATGCGATGAGTAGGTGGATAAATCATCCTCTATACTCTGCTCGTCTCCTATATCAATCATCAACTTGTCAAACAACCCCATCGTTGACGCCTCGCTAACCGGCACCGGCAAACCGCATTGTAACATATACTGGCATAAGGCTACTGTCTTCAAACAAACCGACTTACCTCCGGCGTTAGGACCGGAAATAACCAAGATGCGGTTTGTTTCTTTGTCTAAACGCAACGTAAGAGGCACTACCGACTTACCCTCTTCCTCAAAACGCAGATACAGCACCGCATGACGAGCCTCACGGATATCCATCACCGGACTATCTAAGAAATTGGGTGCTATCGCGTGCAAACGCTTGGCAAGGAATGCTTTAGCCATTATAAAATCGACATGAGCCAAAAACTCCTGCGTGAGCATAATCTGCGGAATAAGCGGACGGATATAGCCTGTTACCTCATGTAAAATACGTAAGCGCTCACGCACCTGCTCCGCCTCTAACGAGCGGATTCGGTTATTTGCTTCAACGACCTCCTGAGGCTCTATAAACACAGTTTTCCCCGTAGCCGACTCATCATGAACAATACCTCCTATCTTTTTCTTCGCTCCGGCGGGAATAGGAAGCACAAGCCTCCCCTCACGCATCGTAGGCGTAGCATCCTTATCAACCAATCCTAAAGCCTGTGCCTTACGTAAGATAGCGGCAATAGAGGACGATACAGCTCCTTGTGCCAGACTTAATTCCCTGCGGATACGCTGTAACTCCGGGGACGCACTGTCCCGTAGTTGGCCAAAGGGGTCAAGCACCTTGTCAATAGTGCGTATCACCGGTTGCAAAACACTTGAAGTCGTTTCGCCGGACAGGTTCTTCAGACTACGGGTCGGGAAAGTCTTTAGTTGTGGAAAACGTGTTGGGTCTAAATTCAGAAAGAACAACTCCAATTGGGCAGCATAGGCAATCGACTTACGCAATTGAAATAACTCGGCTTCATCAAGATATAGTCCCTCTATACGAACACGCGCAAGAGACTCGCGTAAATCATTAATCTCACCGCGGGGAAACTGTAACGAGGCATCATTGAGGATGTGAACTAATTCTTCCGTCTCGCGCAAACGATGCAGAATCGTCTGGTAGTTCGTCAAGAACTCCATCGCATCCACCTCGCGACGACCAAGTGAAGACGAGCACCCCTTATACAGCTGCTCACGAATGACACCAAAATCAATCTTCTGCTCTATGTTATCAGGATATATCACACTTAGCCTAATAGTCTGACGTCATCAACTACATTTCCACCTACCGACTCGTTCAGTTTGATAACTAACTCTCGTCTGCACTCGAATAGCTGCGCTTTCAGCGCTGCACTACTGATATGGACATATAGCACACCGTTCTTTAACTCCACTTTACGCGTAAGACGAGCCACCATCGGCCCCATAACATCAGGCCATTTCTCCACGACGCGATGCTCCAAGAGCGGCTTTTCCAAGCCGGACTCACGCAAGTAATCATTGAGGAGACTTCCTATCTTCTGAACGCTGTGCTGTTGCATTTTACTTGTCCTTGAGCTTACGTAACAGAACTTGTTGGCGGGTCTCAAACACGCGAACATCTACCGGTATTCCGTTCAACTCGCGGAAAGCCTTCTCTGTAATACCCTCTTTTTGTATCAACTCCCATACGCTCTCACCGGGCTGCACCCAAGTATAAGGGTGCTCCTTGGGAGCCTGGGTCTTCTTCTTGGACATATAAATACGGTCGCCGGGCTTAAGGTCACGGCCGAGCGCGTCATTGTTCTCGCGCAGACTACGCTCAGTAACGTTAAGACTAAAGGCCACGGTAGCGTATGTATCACCTTCACGGGCAAGCGTGTATTTCACACCATTGCACTTACCTTTACCGTGATGAGCAAAAAACTCAGCCTTTTCTTCTTTAGCAGTCAAAGGACGAACGTAAGGCGGCTCCGGGTCCTGCGAGAAAGAAGCAATCACAGGAGCAGCTGTCAGTACGACTACATCATCTTTCGAAGGCACTTCTGCCTTTTTATCAGTTGTCAGCACAGGCGCTACATCCTCTTGTGGCTTATCTTCCTTAGCTGCAATAACATAGTCATTGAGTCTGTATTCCTCTATTATACGAATAAGTTTTTTAGGATAAGTCGGGTCCGTTGCATATCCACAATCTTTCAGACCTTGTGCCCAAGCAGGATAATCCGTAAGCGAATACGTAAACAGGCGCTCGTAACGGGAACGCTTGAGAAATAGCGCATGGTCTTTAAAGGACTCCTCCGCATCTCTGTACATACGGAAACACTCTGCCTTTCGGTCATCGTCATGACGATACACATCGCCTAACCAATCCGATGTACACTTTATACCGAAGTGGTTATTTGCCTCCGTCGCTAATTCCGACTGACCGGCACCTGACTCTAATAATCCTTGAGCTAAGGTAATGGAAGCCGGGATACCGTAATCTTTTTGATGCTGCATCGCAACATCCTTCCACTTCGCAATATAATCCAAATAGGTTGTGTACTGCGTGGCATAAACGCCACTACCCAGCGCTAAGAGCGCACTAAACAAAAGAATACGTTTCATATAGCAAAAAAAATTATACTTTCTGCCCGCAAAATTACAAAAAATACTTTAAATATGCAAAAAAATTTGCTCGGTTCAAGAAAAAAGTGTAATTTTGCGCCGTTTTTGGGGTACTAAGAAGCCAAAATACATATAAAAACAACTTATTTTAAACGTTTAAAAAGTATTATTTTATGAAGAAATTAGTTATTGCATTAGCATGCGTTGCCTTGGCATTTGGAGCTATCTCTTGCAAAAAGGGTGCTAATGATCCTGACTCTATCGATTTGACCAAGTACAATCCTCAAGATGCTCCATCTTGCTGGGAGTTGACTCAAAAGTCAAACAGTATTACCATTACTGAGTACATTTGGGCAAACGAGTACTCCGTTGCTGCTGGCGTTAAGGGCTCTCTTGAAATGAACAAAAACACTGGTGTTAGCCTTTCTTATTCTTGGCAACAAGTTAGCGCAGCTAACGAGCAAGCTTGCGAAGACAAGAACGCTGATTAATTGCCTTGCATTTAAGCAACAAAGAATAAGCCCCGAGATTTCTCGAGGCTTATTTATTTATCTGTCTTTCAGTTTCTCTATTTGGCGGTCGATAATCTCGAGGCAAAGGTCAAGGCCTTCCTCAAAGGTATTGCAAGTCTTCTCTGCAAACATCTCCGGTCCGTTACCCATGACGCGAACTTTCGTCTCCTTATTAAGATTCGTCTCCGGTTTAACTACCGACATACGAATTTCCATTTCAGCACTTGCGTTGTTCAGAATCTTCTCGTAACGCTTTGTCTTTTTCTCGATGTACTTCTCGAGGCGCTCTGCCATCTCGAAGTTAATGGCTTTAACTGTCAGTTTCATGGTAATAAAATTTAGTTTTTCTTAGCGCGTGGGTGCGCTTGTTTATAAGTTTGTTTAATTTGTTCAAATGTGGTATGTGTATAAACCTGTGTTGCCGCAAGGGAAGCATGCCCCATGAGACTCTGTATTGTGCGGATATCGGCACCGTTATTGAGCATCGTCGTCGCAAAAGTATGGCGGAGGACGTGAGGACTTACCTTCTTTAGCGTGGATACCTCACGCATGCGCGAGCGCACGATTGTATATAAGGTATTCTTATCCATCGGCACAACCTCGCCGCTGCGCTTGATCCGCACGAAAAATGATGTCACAGGCTCTAATTCTTTGCGGAAGCCGAGATACTGCTCTATCAGTTTCACTAACGAGTCGCCAATCGGTACAATACGCTCCTTTTTGCGTTTACCGAAAATCCGGATCTGCCGTTGGCTAAGATCAATATCGCTATCGGTCAGTCCTAACATCTCGGCTTGACGCATGCCGGTTTGGTAAAGCATCTCTATTATAAGACAGTTGCGCACAGACTCAAAGTCATCAGCTTGTGATTCATATGCAAGGGCCTGTTGCATCTCACTCTCCTTAAAAAAGACAGGCAAAGGCTTGTTTTCCTTGGGCGAAACAATTTTACGAGTAATGTCCTTGTCCACAGCTCCTACTCGCAACATAAATTTATAGAAAGACCGCAAGCTACTCAGGTAGCGCTTCACACTCCGGGGCGACTTCTTTTCATCTAAAAGTTCAATCAGCCACCCGCGAATATCATTCTCATCTACTATTTTCGGGTCATACTCTTTGGGATCAAGATTCAAATAGGCACAAAATGCGTATAAGTCATCTCGATATGCCTCTACCGTGCGGTTGGAATACTTCCGCTCAATGGCAATATAATCCAAAAAGCGTTGAATAACCATAGCAGATTATTTAATTTCTTTACCTACGTCCTGCGTCGTTTCAAACGGGAAGAGGCCGAACAACTCAGCGTCAATACGGTCTGTTACCCAGCGGAAATCCTCAGGATTATCGCCGAACTTAATCTTATCGCCGTCGATAATAAGCAGTTTGCCTTTGTAATCACTGATCCACTTCTCGTATTTGTCGTTCAATCCTTGGAGGTAGTCAATACGCATAGAAGCCTCGTAAGAACGCCCACGCTTCTGTATCTGAGCTACCAACGTCGGAATAGAACACCGCACATATATCATCAAATCCGGCATTTTTACAAGAGACATCATCAAATCGAACAAGTCACAGTAGTTGTCAAAATCACGATCCGACATAAAACCTTGCTCATGCAAGTTCGGAGCAAAGATACGGGCATCCTCATATATCGTTCGGTCCTGAATAATATACTCATCGGATTTGGAGATATCCACTACGTCCTTAAAACGCTTGTTGAGGAAATAGATTTGCAAGTTAAATGACCAACGCGCCATATCTTCGTAGAAATCAGAAAGATACGGATTGAAATCCACGCTCTCAAAACGAGGAGTCCAACCATAGTGCTTTGCTAACATATTTGTCAGCGTGGTCTTTCCACAACCAATATTTCCGGCAATTGCTATATGCATGGTCGTGCCGGCTATCATCCTCAAGCCGGCGCAGAGGGTATAAATGTTAAACAAATATTTATTTCCAATTGTCTTCGCTAAATAAGCCGAAGAGTTGGGCATCTATCTTATCTATAATAACGCGGAAATCAGCCGGGTTCTTCTCAAAATCCATATTATCGGAATCAATCACCAGCACTCGTCCCTCGTACTTATTAAAGATAAAATCCTCATACCGTTCGTTCAAGTCCTTGAGATAATCTATCTGCATAGTCTGTTCGTACTCGCGTCCGCGTTTCTGGATTTGAGCAATCAAAGTCGGCACCGACTTGCGTAGATAAATCATCAAGTCCGGCAAGCGCATCAAACGTTTCATATGTCCGAAGAGTTCCATATAGGTCTCGTAATCACGTTCGCTTAAGTCACCTCGGGCATAATTGTTTGCAACGAACACATAAACGCCTTCAAATATACTACGGTCTTGAACTATAGTATGTTGTGATTGCAGTACGGCAAGAAGGTCCTTGAAACGTTCCTTTAAAAAGTAGGTCTCAAGACAAAAAGACCAACGCTTGATGTCGGAGTAATAGTCCTCCAAGTAAGGGTTGAAGCTCACGCTCTCGAAGCGTGGCTCCCAACCGTAATACTTGGCTAACATCTTGGTTAATGTAGTCTTTCCCGCACCAATATTGCCGGCAATCGCGATATACATTAATCCTCTTCTGCTTGTTGTGCAGCGTACTCTTTGATGAGTTTCTCTTGAACATCACCCGGTACAAGTTCATAGTCTTTGAACTTCATTGTGAAGGTAGCACGACCACCTGTCAAACTGGACAATGTAGTACTATAAGAAGACATCTCTTTGAGCGGTACGAGAGCTTTGAGGCGTTGGAAGTTCTTCTCTGCTTCCATACCTAATACCATACCACGGCGACCGTTGATATCACTCATTACATCACCCATCATCTCACCTGGCACAAGAACTTCCACTTCGTAAATCGGCTCCAATACTTTCGGGTTCGCGTTACGGAAGGCCTCAGCGAAAGCGTTACGTCCTGCCAAACGGAAAGATATTTCATTACTGTCAACCGGGTGCATTTTACCATCGTAGATGATTACACGTACATCACGAGCATAGGAACCGGTCAAAGGACCTTGCTCTATACGGTCCATAATTCCCTTCAGAATAGCCGGAATAAAGCGTGCATCAATAGCACCACCTACGATAGAGTTGATAAGAACGAGCTTACCACCCCACTCCAACGGAATCTCTTGGGTATCCTTAACGGAGATACGGTACTCTTGGTTTCCGAATTTATATACTTCCTTAACGGGAACACCTTCTTCATAAGGCTCAACGATAAGGTGAACCTCACCGAACTGGCCCGAACCTCCGGACTGCTTTTTATGACGATAGTCTGCACGAGCAGCTTTCGTTATAGTCTCACGATACGGAATCTTCGGCTCGTCATATTCAACCATCATCTTGTCGTTATTCTCCAAACGCCATTTCAATGTACGCAAATGGAACTCACCCTGACCGCTGACTATAGTTTGCTTCAACTCCTTCGATTGCTCTATAATCCAAGTCGGGTCTTCCTCGTGCATACGGGTCAGAAGTGCACTAAGTTTCTCGGAGTCTGCCTCATTTTGAGGACGGATAGCACGACGATATTTGGGCTCCGGATAAGAGATAGCTGGATATTGGTTATCACAGTCTTTGGTATTCAATGTGTTACCGGTACGGGTATCTTTGAGTTTAACCGTTGCAGCGATATCACCTGCTGCTACTTCGTCAACAGGAACACGGATACTACCTGCTACGGAATATAATTGAGAAATACGCTCCTTACTGCCGCGGTCCATATTCTGGAGGTCATCTGCACCGTGAACGGTTCCTTGCATTACTTTGAAGTAATTCACCTCACCGATATGTGGCTCAACACTCGTTTTGAAGATAAACAAAGACGTCGGAGCTTTTGCATCAGGAGCTACCTCTTTACCATCTTTGGTAACCGGTTTCGGAGCCTCAGCTACACTTGGAGCCATCTCACCGAGGAACTCCATAAAACGACGTGCACCCATATCCTTTGCACCGCAAGTGCATAATACAGGATATACACCTGCCTCTGCAAATACGACTTTCAATCCGCGGATAGTTTCTTCCTCGCTCAATGTTCCTTCCTCAAAGAATTTCTCCATCAGGGTTTCATCTGCCTCTGCGGCCATCTCGTGCAATGCGCCGAGTAGTTCTTCTACCTTACCGACTTCTTCGGCAGGAATATCTTTGAATTCGGGAGCACCTCCCTCTGCTTTCCAAACAAGCATTTTACCTTTCAATACATCTATAACCGCGTTGAAACCGCCACCCGCATTGACAGGATATTGCACTAAGCATACTTTATTGCCGAAGTTCTCTTTTAACGACTCAAATGTACGCTCAAAATTAGCGTTCTCATGATCACATTTATTAACAATGAAAACAA
>ODAI014745113.1_pt1 | contig 19515 bp, 15 predicted proteins | sample 1539321 | NCBI WGS metagenome assembly ODAI01 (sample SAMN02144231, study PRJEB22623) | gut metagenome | biome: sheep rumen | host: Ovis aries | place: New Zealand
GTCCGGGTTGGAGCTTTGCAGATAGCGGTTGGCGATAATGCAGCACACCGTGGAGGCGTTGTGGCCCAGGTGGGCGGCCAGGCCGGCTAGCGGAGAGCTCTCCATCTCGAAGTTGGTAATGCGGTACTTCTCCCCGCCGGAAGTGAAGCGGAAGCTCTCTATGTCCTCCAGCATATGGGGCATGGCCAGCGGCACGCGCACAACCCGGCCCTGGGGACCGTAGAAGCCGTTGGCCGAAATGGTTACGCCTTTTATGGTTACGTCTTTCATCAGGTTGATGATCTTGGGGGAGGCCTTCACGAAGTAAGGGGAGGGCAGCACGTCCAGCCAGCCCATATGCTTCTTGAAGGAGGATTCCACGCGGGGGATGGTAACTTTGCTGCGGTTGCCGTACCAGTTCATCACACCGTCAAAGCCCACGCTGATGTGCGAGAGCACGTAGCTTCCCAGGGGAATATCCGCGTGCAGGGCGCCGGAAGTGCCGATACGGAGGATATTCAGGGCCTTGTGCACGGGCTTTACCTCGCGGGTGTTGAAGTCCACGTTGGCCAGGGCGTCCAGCTCCGTCATGACAATGTCTATATTGTCCGGGCCGATGCCGTGGGACAGGGCCGTGATGCGCTTTCCGTTGCGCTTGCCGGTGATGGAGACGAATTCGCGGGATTCGTGCCGGAACTCGATGTCCGTGAGGTATTCGCCAATCATATCTACGCGGGAGGGGTCTCCCACCATGATAACATTATCGGCCAGTTCTTCCGGCTTCAGGTGGATATGGAACACCGAGCCGTCACCGTTGATAATGAGTTCAGATTCTGGGATTCTCATAGTGCAATGTGGTTGAAACACACAAATATAATCATTTTTGGAAATAATCGCTACAAATTCCTGCCCTTTACGGCTCTTGGCTCAGCACTTCATATAGGCCGTCTTCGCTGAGCACTCCGCGTTTCAGGTCCTTGGGAAGCCGTCCTTTCTCGTCCATTTCAAAATCCTTCTTCCATTGTCCGGAGCGCATATACCAGTCCAGCGCCTCGTAATCGGCCTTCATTTCCTCATAGCGGTTCCCCGATTTCAGCGCGCTGGAAAGGCGGTCGAAGCGCAGTTCCATCTGCTGCACCCGCGTGGTAGTGTCATCGGTAAGGGCCTGCTCGCACCAGGGCGCGAAGAAGGACTCGATGAAATGGTAGGCCGAAAGGGCCTCTTTCTTGACGCCGTGTCCGTACCAGAAGGCATTCACTTTCTGTCCCGAACTGTATTCCATATAGATCCGGTAGGAGTGGCCGCCGGTGATGGGCTCTTCCAGACTATACCCGGCCAGCTTGTACACTTTTCTTTCTTCCAGTTCCTTGCAGAGGCTGTCCACCACTTCCCGGGTTACAGGGTATTCGCCCCGGATGACGGGATCCTCGAAGCGGTTTCCCTCTCCCAGGACTACAATCACTTTGGGAACAGAATCTACGTCGGCAATGAGTTCACAATAGTCTTTTCCCAGGCCGGCCGCACCCGTACAGGCGTAACTGCAGTAAACCAGCTGGCCCTTGGGGGCAGGTTTGGTGGACGCGCATCCCAGCAGAGCAGAAAGCATAATCAAGAGTATTAATTGAAATCTTTTCATTCGTGGCAACTAGAGACTGTGGTTGTTGGTTTTACAAAGATAAGAATAATCTGGCGAATACAGGGCGCTTTGGGGTTCCTGCCAGGGCAGTTCCCGTCACATTTGACCTCTGCGCCCGCATTTTTGGCCGATTTTGTCGGCGCCGAAGTCTGTGCGAACTTCTGCGCCGACGTTTTTGGCGTTTTTTGAGGGGACAGAGGTAAGGTTGAGTGATTATAACACCAAGGAAAGGTGCTGGCAGATGGATTGGATGCCTTTGACGATTTTTTGCTGCATGGCTGGTCTGGGATGACGAAGGCCATTGGCATAGTGGCTTAGTTGCTGCACGGCTATCCCCGTTTCTTCCGACAGCGATTTTTGTGTGATATACTGGCCGGTATATTTGAGGAGCGCTCTTGTTGTGAGCTGGAATTCTGGTTCCCAGGAGGAAGATAGTTCTTCAGGAATGGTGTCACCATCGGCCTTCATTCCTTCAATGTGGAATTCCAGGGCCTCCACGATGTTTTTCTCCACTTCTTCCAACGTAGTTCCGGTGGCTACGCAAGCTATGTTTTCATTAAGCGGAGCAGCGCCGAAGTTATGCGGCACCCAGTCTATTTGTATTAATACTTTTCCCATAAGTGAATACAATGGCCAGCTTTGCAAAGATATAAAATAATATATCATTATCCAAATGAAAAGATCCACATTTCACAACTGCAAGTATAGGGAAAAGTCCCCAGTATCATCGGTTGAAACGTTAAAATTTTCGCAAATGTTTTTTACGATTCCCGTGTTTTAGTCCCAGCGGCCCCGCTTTCTGCGGTTCCAAGTGCAAATAACGCCATTTTTGCACTTGGCGGGGGGCTGAACAGTGGCCCCAAGTGCAGAACCGGGCATTTTTGCACTTGGCAGGGGCAGTGAACTTCTGCGCCGACGTTTTTGGCGGTCTTTGAGGGGACGGAGGCCGTGGAATTCAAGTTAACAAGCAAATGAACCAATGTGAACTTGACTGGGGATAAAAGCACAAATAACTTTGCAACTAAGATTACGTAATTAAGAACATAAGAGATGAATTATCCGGAACTATCTTTCACTGCCCGACTGCTTGACCCGATGTTAAATCAGCCAGCAGTTCACGTGCTTCGTAACTCTCTTAACCAAATTCCAGGCAATAATACAGCAGGATTATTATCTCTATTTTTCGGTGTTAATGATGAGCGCTACTTGTCTCGATCCGAGATCATGTCTCTTTCACGAAGAAAAAATGTGGATCTTTTTTCGCTTTCAGTTTTGTTTTGGGGTTTTCCTACTAATCAGCATCGGGTATGCACAAGTGCTCTGCAAAATTGGAACACCCTATTAGGATGGGCCCGTAGAGTTCGTGAAAATCGTTTAATGACACGGCAACGGTTCGTTGAAATGATACCTACAATGCATAATGATTTGCGAGGACTTGGCATTTCAACGTATTCTAAATATTTATATTTTTCTGGCTGCAGTATTGATGGAAACCAATGCTTGATTCTTGACAATTTAGTTGTAAAAGGTATTCATAATCTTACGGGTATTGAATTCGACGAGCTAAAAGATACAGTCCAAAATAACCGCCACAGATACTATAGGAATTACCCTTTATATCTGGAGGCAATGCAGAACTTGTCCTTAAATATAGGCGTACCAGCTCATAATATAGAATATGTATTATGGCTGGCAGGGAAGCGGAATATGTAATGTCAAATAAAGAGGCATTAAAAAGTATGAAAAGGATATTCATTTATATCATCGCATCGATTAATTTGTTGTGCTTAAGTTGTTCTGAATCGCAGGATACGTTGACAGAAGAAGAGGTAACCGTAACCTTGAACCTGACGGGTGATTTCCTCGTAGATGTTGCGCAAGATCCGATGACAAAGGCATCTTCAGATGACCTTTATGCTGTAAATGTCTATCGAGGTAACACCATCTATGCATCGGGACTATTCGACGACATCTCTGCAATGAATGTGACGCTTTTGTCTGGATACACATATAAGTTTACTTGCTGCCTTGTTAAGAATGGTAAAAGTAAATTATACTATGGAAAAGCCTTTGGAAAAGAAGATAAGGGATATGCATATCCTTTTCAAAGAGGTTCAGAAAGTGATCTTCGACCAACTCCTATTGAAAACGAATTTCTTTATTCTACTACCTTTCCCGGCCTTACAAATGGTGCGGCTCATAGATTGGACGTATCGCCCACCACAGGAGCTACGACAAGTAACGCCACGCAATATGCTTCTATTAATCGATACTATGGGGAAACAAGCGGTTATCGACCTGTTCATAATGGTATTGTTGAAATAGCGTTAAAGAGAGTGACATTCGGGGTCAGGATTGAGGTCGAGGGGCTTGAAGAAGGAAAGTTAAAAGTGTCTTTTGGAGATTTTCTAAAGAGTGTTGAATGTGCATCAGACAGTGTGTTGGTTAACCAGATTTACACTTTCGAAAATCCTTATGAATGCTGGAATTGGACTAATACACATTCAGAAGAAGAACCATACTCTTTTGCTCCTCAACTCATCTTCAGTTATATCAATAATGGCGAGCGGAGTGAGTATATGGGGATATGGGATAAAACAAAGACAACGACAGTTAGTCTCAAGCGTAATATAATGACTACTATAAAGATTACAGTAGTTCCTGACTTATCTGGCATTATCAGTTCTGTTTGTGAGGAGCCTCTCTCAGAAGAGAACGTTATTAATATTGGTGTACAGGGTGGGTCATTAATAGATACAGGTGTTAACCCTAATGAATAGAAATCAAATGAAGCGGATTATTTTTTTATGTGTGACATTTTTAATGTTGCTGGGGTGTAGCAAAAGCGTTAAGAATGAGAATCAGGAGGAAGACTGTCTATTGGTGCTCAATATGGGAGGAGAGGTGGAAATCCTGGAGACTCCTATGACTAAGACTGCATCTACAGATGATTTATATTTGCTGCAAGTATATCGTCTTGGTGTTGGCGCTAGTGTATCTGTTCCTTATGCTTCGGGAATCTTCGACAATTTGAACGATTTGAAAATATACCTAAAGCAGAATGTTGATTTCCAAATTATTGTCAGTATGATAAGAAATGGAAAAGCACTCTTGGCTGACAAATATAGTGCGATTAATAATAGCGTTAGTGTCACGTACATGGTTGGCATGAATACAGAAAAAGGCACGATAGAAAAAAAGGATAAAAGTAGTTCTTTATATAATTATACTACTTTTGCTTGGAATCAAGAATATGCTCAAGGTCTATGGCTCGCTGTTAATGAGATAGTTTATAATGACTACGGAAACAGTAAACCTCGAAAGGGCGTGAGATACTATCTGGATGCCAATTCAACAGAACTTCTTGAAAAAGATTTTGAACGGACTGTGACGATAAGTAATAAGACATATACAAATTCCGCTCAGCCGGAGTTTGTCAATATTGGATTGGCTAATCCATATTGGTATGTGACCGCATCTCAATACTCACCTTATAGGGAGTGTTATGATTGGTTGTATGGTAAACTATCAATCAGGCCGCAGGGAGTGATGGAGAGCAAAACAATAGAGTTAAAACGAATGGGATTCCAAGTACAACTTGATCCTGTGGTGGGTATTACAGACGGAAGTGTAACAGTAAGTCTAAAAAAAAATTATATAAACTTAATGAATTCTTCGTCTACGAAGACAATAATAAGTGGCACTTTTACACAAGTGACCACTGAACCAGTAGGGCCTTCCTTCTATGTGTATCCCGATTTTGAACAAATATGGGATGATATTGAAGCTTACGAAGAAGAATTTATAGTATCAGTTGTATGGAAACGAGGTATTGGTGTCGACCAATCTTTTGGGTCCATTCCAATAAAGCTAAGACGTAATGCATTGAACCGAATCAAATTAACCGTGGGTACGGATGACGGCGATGCTGGAATGAATTTAGTCATCGAACCAGAGAATACGCTTGGAAACGAAATTAATGAAGTATTATAATACAAGAATTCTTATTGGCAAGGCGTTTTTAGTGCTGCTGATACTATCTTTTTCTTGCACAAAAAAAGAATCTCCGGTCATTGCATCTGGTGATTTTAGCGTTTCACTTACTGCAAGCCTACCCGAGATGCCTATTGTAGAGGAAGAGGTAGGACCTTTTGGTACAAAAGCTTCAACGCTATATACAGTGCGCATTAAGTGGAACGCTGGTGATAAGTTGTCTGTCGTAAATCTAACGACAGGTAAATTACTTGGAGGGTATCTAAAGGCCAATTCAAGCGGTACTTCAACAACCTTTTCCGGCTCTGTACAGGGAACTGTAAATAACGGCGACCAGATAGCCTATTTTTATCCGGCAGTGGAAAATGAATCCGAGATAGCCTTCCCTGGCATCCACATTGATATGTCGAATCAGAAGGGAACTTCCGATGCTGTCCCTCTTTGTGTATATTCCATTGTAACTGCGAATGAAAACTCATTCAGTAACGCTCAAATAACGTTCAGTTATCTGATGAGTTACATTATGGTTGGAATGTCGGATATACCTGCCTCGACAAAAATTAAGAGTGTTAGGCTGACGAATGTGACAGATACTTTCGATGTTTCCATTAATGATAGTCGCAATGGCTTCAACGTGAGTGTTCATACGGGTGATGTCGTTTTAACACCTAATCTCTCAGCGTCAGTTGCTGGTGTCCGTACTATTTATGTCGCTCTTCCTGGATCTGCCTCTGCGCAGCGGAAGACTTTGCTTGAAACGGAAACGAATACGTTTGAGACAAACTTCGTTTCTAGTGCATTGACTAATGGATATGCCTATAATACTAATGTATCAGGCTTTTTACGGGATAATCTCGCGTTTAAGGATATTTTAGTGCAGAATTATTGCACCAATTATTTCGATAAAAATGGAGATGGGAAGTTGTCAATGGTGGAGATAGCCAGTGTCACGTCCTTTCCTGCTTCTTTGCCTGCAGGAGTGCTCTGTTTCTGCGAACTTGAATTCTTTTACGGACTAACTGCTCTACCGTCATTTGCCAACCAGGCGAGTTTGACGGAGGTAGCAGTTCCCAGTCAATTACGTGAAATACCGGATGAGACATTCGCTGGCTGCACATCACTTTTGGAATTGTATATGTATCCAACAGTTCCTCCTGTGTTAGGAAACAATGTCTTCTCGGGCAAATCCGAGCAACTTAAGATAATTGTCCCAGATGAATCGTTGTCTGCATATCAGACTGCTGATGGTTGGAAGGAATTGCTTTCTAGTATTTATGGAGCTTCCGAGGCTTCCAAGTCAAATGTCCGAATCAACGAAGAAGAAGGGTCTATGGGGTCAGATGATATCAATATTACATTTTAATAACTAACTGCTATGGAAATTTGTAAAAAAGACTATATCGTACCAGACGTGGAGGTCATCAAGTTTGAGGTGTCCACTGCCATCCTGGATATGAGCCAAGGAGGAGAGCTGGAATAAAACGTTATTATAGTCGGCTGACATAAAACTGGATCAGATTATTTAACGACCTTTTACAGTTTTGGGGATAGAATTACTATCTTTGCATCCCGAGCCATGCCCAACACCATCCCAGAAATCTCCTTCCTGCTGAAGGAAGTGGAGCGAAAATACGGCCGTGAGGTGCACACCTCCACGGACTTTGAGTCGTTGTCGGTTGTAATCGAGCGGGACATCAACGAGTATATCTCGTCGGCCACGCTCAAGCGGCTGTGGGGCTATGTGAGCCTGAGGCCGGCGCCGCGGGTAGCAACACTGGATGTACTGTGCCGATTCATCGGCTTCCCGTCGTTCAACGCCTGGCGGGAGGAACTCAAGCACTCTCCCGCCTTCGAATCCGGCTTCTTCAGCACGGCCTGCATCACATCGGAAGAACTCCGGCCCGGAGAGATGATCCTCATCGGCTGGGAGCCCAACCGCCTGGTAACGCTTCTGTATGAAGGCAATGACACCTTCACCGTCCTCAAAAGCGAGAACGCAAAACTGAAGGCCGACGACCGCTTCCGCGCCACCCAGTTCCTGCTGGGCTATCCGCTTTTCATCGACCACGTTGACCGTGCCGATGGTCCCACACCCTCCTACGTGGCCGGAAAAACCAATGGCCTGAACCGCATTGAACGGATCTAGAGCATTGTTTTTCCGTGTTTTTTTCGTACATTGCGAAAAATGTCGCAACGAAAATTATCGCAATGGTTTTTGATGGCGCTTATGGCGCTGGGCCTCGTTTCCTGCAGGGAAACGGAGAATGGGTTTCGTGCACCGGAGATAACAAAGGCGGAGGCAGTGATAGAAGGCACCACGGCCACATTGCGGTGCATCTTATCCAATGAGCGTATAGACCGTTGCGGATTCCGGCTCAGTGACGGAGAGAAGGAATCCGAACTGGAAGCTGCACTGTCCGGGAGCAGTTTTGAAGCCACAATCCAAGGACTTCAAGTAGACAGAACTTACAGTTTTGTAGCTTTTGCATCGGCTGGAGAGAGTGAAATCTGCTCCCAACCGCAGACCTTTTCGGCCCCGGACGGAGCCATTCCCATTCCGGACCCGGCCTTCAAGAAATATCTTCTTCAGGAATATGACACCGACGGAGACGGTGAAATATCCCTTTCGGAAGCCAGGTTTATCTGGCGTATCAGTTTCTGCACCAATGAGCTGAATGTCAAATCCCTTTCCGGGATTGAGTATATGCCCGGGCTGGATGAGATTAACTGTCCCGGGGAGTTCTTGAATGGTCTTGACTTGGGAGGGCGAGAGCATTATTATTTGAGCAAAAAGTACGATAGGAGTGTGGACTTGGGTCCTATCGGAACTTTGGAGTTTTTGGATGTCACCCACAATCCGGAATTACGTGTCTTGAAGGTGCAGGACAATGCCGCCCTGGGAGAATATCAGCGTGTGCTGGATCTTTCCAAGAATCTGAAACTGGAGAGCATTAATCTTGGTTTCACGGCCTTGCAAATGCCGGATGTCTCCCATCTCCCCGACCTTCTGGAAATGCGTTTCAGCAATATTTGGGGGCCGTTTCCGGACCTGAAACCCTTCACTCAATTGCGGGCCTTGGATCTCTGTTACGAGAAAACCGGTCGGAGAATGGACGTGGACGTGTCCCATTGTCCATATCTGGAAGAACTGTACGTTGGCGGAATTGCCAGGACGCTTTCCGATTTGTCTTGCAATCCGGAATTGAGGACGTTGATGGATATCGGCAATGGATTTACCGAAAGAGACTTGTCCATTTTACCTAAACTTACAAGTTATCATGGACACAATAACCGGTACCGGACCCTGGATGTGTCGGGCAACCCGGATTTGACATACCTGAATGTCTCGCCGATGGATAACGATATGCTGGAAACGCTGTACATAGCTCCCGGCCAGAAGATTCCGGGCGTTACGGAGAACCGGAGCGAGGAGTTCATTCCCAACAACACTAAGATCGTGGAGAAATCAGTCGAATAGGTCCGTGGCCTGGCGGAAGAGTTCGTCAATCACGCCTTCATCCACCGTTTCTTCTTGTATAGGCTTTGCGGCCTTAGGCTTAGGCGTAGCAGCGGGAGGAGACGGAGGTGCCGCTTCTTCAAGGACAGGAGCCTTCACCGTATCGGCCGGTTGCGAGATGGTGGTATCGGCAGGAGCAGACGGAACGGTAGATTTGGGGAAGAGTTTCCCAACAAAGGGCGCCAGCGCAAAGGCGGCTACTATGGCAATGAAAAGAATGCCGGAAAACAGCGGTCCGTGGCCGTGCAAGGCCTTTTTCACTTCCGCGGCCGATTGGTACCGGCGCCAGGGCCTGGCCTCGCAGCACTTCCTGGATACCCGGAGGTAGCGGCGGGAAAGCCGGGAGAGGATGAGCCCCAGGGAATAGATGTCGCTCCGGACATCGGCCTGGGCCCCTTTCAGCACTTCCGGCGCGGCGTAAACGGCGGTTCCGGCCGATGCCTTGAGGATGGAATGCGTGCTGGAGTCGGAAAAGCCGAAATCGATGAGCTTTACCGTATTCCCCTTGTAGGTAACCAACACATTAGACGGCTTCAAGTCCCGGTGAATCACCTGCTTGGAGTGGAGATAGCCGAGTGCGTCACACAGTTCGTCGGCCATCTTGTCCTGCACCTGGCTCTCCGGCTTTTCCTCTTCCAGGAGGGTTTCCAGCGTGCGGCCGTCTATCCATTCCATTTCTATGCAATTCCCCAGCTCTTCCGAGTGGCGGAAGGAATAGTACTCACAAATGTTGGGATGGTCCAGCGAATAGCCGATCTCGAACTCTTTCCGCAGGAGGTCTTCGTAGAGCTTGTTGCCGCGGAAGGCCGGTTTCAGGCATTTAAGGACCCGGAAACGGCCGTGCCGGTCCACCTGGTACAGTTCGCAGAACCCCGCTTCGGAACTGTGAATGAGCCGGGGCTGCAACTGGCCGGATGGAGAGGAGGAACCCGGCGAAGAGAAGAATGCAGAAGTATCGTCCATTATCACTTTCAAAGATAGCATTTTTTGCGTAAATTTGCTCGTTGTGAGGCGTTTCATTGCATATTTTCTGGCTGTTTTCCTGTGTGTGAATCTTTATGCACAGGGCTGGGATGCGGCCTTGGACCGGTACGAACAGATCTGCGACGAATGCATAGGTCTCCGTGCCCGTGCAGCCGCGGGGGAGAAGATAGCTTCATCGGAGATCACCAGCCTGCTGGGGCAGCTGTCTTCCCTTCGGAAAACGCTGTCTGAGGCCCGGGGAAAGATGACACCTTCCCAGATGCTGCGCTATGAAACAATCCGTGGCCGATACGAAGACGCCTTTGGAGAACGCCGGAAGACGGTGGACGCCGTCCCTTACGCTGTGCCCGTGCTCCCTCTCCTGCCCAAGATCCCGGAAACGGACCGTCCTTCCCCGGAACCCTCCCTTCCTCCTTTTCGGGAGCCTGTTCCGCTGCGTTATGGAGCATTCATCTACACCAGCATGCCGGATTGGAGCCTGGGAGCAATGGCAACGCTATCCAAAGGCCGATGGGGCGGTTTCCTGAAGGGAGCGTTCCCTGTCGGCGCCCCACGCGCCACCTATGATTGCTTTTCGGACGGGACAACCCCCACGGGCTATATCTGGACCAGTGGAAGGGAACGGATGAGCCGGTTTTCCATTACCGCCGGTGCCACCTATGCACCGTTACCTTTCCTCTCCGTCTATGCCGGTGCCGGCTACGGGGCCAGGACTCTTCTTTGGGAAGACGCTGCAGGGAAATGGGCCTCGGTGCGGGACCGGGCTGCCAAGGGGCTGGCTGTCGATGCAGGTATTATCTTCACTTTCAACCGTTTCTCCATCCTGGCGGGCGCGTCCGGCATCGCCTTCCGCACCCTATCGGCCGAGCTGGGCCTCGGCCTTATATTCTAGCGCCTCATCTGAACGTGCGGGATGCCGTCCTCCAGGAATTCGGCGGAGAATCTCGTAGAGCTCCTCTGTAGTGAGCTCCCGGAAGGTCTTGATCCAGAGCCTCATCGGCCAATCCTCCTCATATACTCCTTAAACAGCTCCAACCATTTTTCTTCCCCATCCTTCAGCATTTTCTCCGGGTGGAACTGGACGGCCCAGATCTGGTCCGTTTCAAAGGCTTCCACAATGCCGTCGGCACTGTGGGCGGTGATGCGTATGCCGGGGGCGGGAACCTTCACGGCCTGATGATGGAAGGAATTGACTTCCAGGGAATCCGGGCCGTAGATGCGTGAAAGGACGCTACCTTCTTCCGGGCAGATTTTATTCCGGGCGCCGCCACCGTGGCTGTCTGCTCCGGGAATCTGGGTAGGAATGTCCTGGTATAACGAACCACCCAGTATCACATTCATCAATTGTGCTCCCCGGCAGATGGCTAAAATGGGCTTACTGGAAGCCAGGGCGGCGCGAGCCAGCAGGCTGTCACTGTGGTCCCGGATGGAATCCATATACACGGTTTCATTCAGGATCTCCTCTCCGTACCACGCAGGATTCACATCCTCACCGCCGGAGAAAACAATAGCGTCAAGGTTGGCCAGGATGGCATCGGCCTCTTCCCGTGTCTTCACGGTGGGGATAACCATCGGAACACCCCCGGCTTTGCTAATGGCGTCCGTATACGTGGTTGCCAGCATAGTTGCTCCCGAAGCAGACCGGGAACAAGTAATGCCGACAAGCGGTGCCTTGGGGGAGGAACAGGCTACGGCAAAAAGAATGGCAGTAAGAAGAAAAAGGTTTCGTTTCATATTATTACGTGTTTTTGGGAGAAGAGGACCTGGGAGCCTTTAAGGGGATTAATCGGCAAAGTGCATCTCGTCAAAGAGGTAATCGGCATGGCCGATTTCTTTAATCGTAAACAGCAGGTAGCGGATGTCCAGGGAGATGTTGCGGCAGATTTCCGGGTCGAAGGCCAGGTCGCTCATGGTGCCCTCCCACACGCGGTCGAAGTTGATGCCCACCAGCTGCCCCTCCGCATTCAGGACCGGGCTGCCGGAGTTGCCGCCGGTGGTGTGGTTGGTGGCCAGGAAGCACACGGGCTGGTTTTCGTGGCCGCCCGCCGCATAGATGTCTCGGAGCACCTGCGGGATATTGTAGTCGAAGATGTCCGGATTGTCCTTTTCAATAATGCCCTTGAGCGTACTCACGGGCCGATAATAGACGGCGTCGGAGGGGCTGTAGCCCGCGACGCTGCCATAGGCGATACGGAGGGTGAGGTTGGCGTCCGGGTAGAAGGCCTTCTCCGGCTCGAACTCCATCTGCCCCTGCATGTAATCCTTGTACAGCAGATTGATGCTCTGGTTCAGGGCCGACACCCGAGGAGCCAGGTTCTGGTTCACGAAATCGGTGAGCGAGCGGGCCAGTTCCCGGGCTTCCAGGCTGTCGGCGAAAACGGCGTCACGCCAGTTCTGCATGGAACCGTACTGCGCACGCTTCTGGAGGAACAGCGCAGGCTTGTAGCTGTCGTCCAGGGCGTTGTCGAATGCCGTCATCATGGCGACGAACATTTCCGAATCAATGGGCTCGTAGTAGTCTTTGAAGTTGAAGTTACGGCTGGTGGCCATGTTCAGCCGTTCCAGGGTGCGCACGGTCTCGTTGTAGTATTCATAGGCCCGGTAAACGGGCTCCCGGGCGGCGTAGAGCTGGGCCAGCCGGTCTGTGAGGCCTTCGTAGCGGGTGCCCACGGCCCAATCGGCAAAACGCTTCTCATAGGCCTGTTTCGCCTGGACGACCTTGTTTTTCCGCAGGCCTTTCTCCTCTCCCTGCCATTTCTTCCAGGCATTGGCCACGGAGGCGTATTTGGAAGAGTACTGGATACGGACAGCCTGGTCCCGGTCCATGTACTTTTTCATGATCTCCAGCCGGGTGGTACGCAGGGCGATCTTTTCCGGATCCGATATGTCCTGGACATAGCGCACGGCCTCTGAGTGCACATACTCCTGCGTGCTGCCGGGGCAGCCGTAAACAAAGGTGAAGTCTCCCTCGTTCACGCCCTTACGGGACACGGTGAAGGATTTTTTGGGATGGTAAGGGACGTTTTCCGGGGAGTAGTCGGCCGGATTCCCGTCTTTGTCGGCGTAGATGCGGAAAATGGAGAAGTCTCCGGTGTGGCGGGGCCACATCCAGTTGTCCGTTTCTCCCCCGAACTTGCCGATAGAGGACGGCGGTGCACCCACCAGGCGCACGTCGCGGAACTCCTGGAACACATACAGGAAGTACTGGTTGCCATAATACAGCGCATTCACCTGGGCAACGAGCCCCTTGGCGGGGTTGGTCTCCTGCTTGCGAAGGGCCTCGATGTTCTTCTTGATGAGCGCATCCCGCTGCTCCTGGGTGAACTTGGGCTTGTCCCCTTTGAGCACGGCGGCCGTCACGTCTTCCATTTTCACCAGGAAACGGACGGTAAGGCCCGGATTGGGCAGTTCCTGGGCGCGGTTCATGGCCCAGAATCCGTCTTTCAGGTAATCGTGCTCCACGCTGGAGTGCCGCTGGATGTAGCTGTAACCGCAGTGATGGTTGGTAAACAGCAGGCCTTCGTCGCTCACCAGTTCCCCGGTGCACCCACCGCCGAACAAGACAATGGCGTCTTTGAGCGACGAGTGGTTTACGCTGTACAGGTCTTCGGCCGACAATTTAAGCCCTTTGGCCTGCATGTCGGCGATGCGCTGGGAAATCAGGGAGGGCAGCCACATGCCTTCGTCGGCCATCACGGGCTGCCAGGCGGCAAATAACACCGCGGCGATGAGGAGAATCCTTTTCATGGTACAGTCAATTTGCACAAAGATAATAAAAAACAGCCTGGTTGCCGACAAAAAACGCCAAAAGTGCAGGCACCGGTGCCGCGTCGAACTTCCGTACCGTCAAAAAACGCCAAAAGTGCAGGCACCGGTGTCATAGCGATATTGATAAATATTTGCTATCTTCGTAGCAAGAAATCTGTTTTCCTTGAATTAAACCGTCCGCGATGAAAAGAATTTTAGCAAGCATAGGCCTCCTCCTGCTGTCCCTGGCCGGACTGCAAGCGCAGGGCGACAGGCCGTATCTCAAGGCCGAAGAGCTGCCCAACGCCACCGTTTTCCTGCCCGCCCCGCCGGAGGACGGCTCCCCCATCCTGGCCGCCGACACCCTGATGTACCAATGGGCCAAGAAGCACCTGCGCATGGGCACGCGCGGGCAGCAGGCCATCCGCGAAGCCACCACCAACGTAGACACGATGGCGCTCTATTTCAGCGGGGCTTTCGGCCGCCTGCTTACAGAGGAAACCACCCCCAAGACCCTCCACCTGCTGCGCCGCAGCATCCGCACGTTCCGGTTGTCCACACCGGCGCCCAAGGCCGCCTACATGCGCCTGAGGCCGTTTGTCTATTACCGGGAACCCACGCTGATCCCCGCTTTCGATGAAGGGTCGCGGCACAGCGGCTCCTATCCCTCCGGCCATTCGGTCCGCGGCTGGGGCATGGCCCTGGTCCTGGCGGCGCTGAACCCGGCCCGGCAAGATGCCATCCTGCTGGAGGGCTATGAGTGGGGCCAGAGCCGGGTCATCGCCGGCTACCATTGGCAGAGTGACGTGGATGCATCGCGCAACCTGGCATCGGCCTGCTTTGCGCGGATGACGGTAAACGAGGACTTCCAGAAAGACTTTGCCGCCGCGAAGGCGGAACTGGAGGCTCTGGGCCAGGAAAAGCATCTGGACCTGGGCGGCAACCCCATTATCACGCACATGTACTCGGCAGACCCGTCGGCCCACGTGTTCGGAGACTCCCTCTACGTATATCCCAGCCACGACCGCGACAAGGCCCTGAACTTTGACATGGAAGACTATCACTGCTATGTGACCGCAGACATGAAAACCTTCCACGACCGGGGCGTGATCTTCAACCCCGCCAAACAGACTTCCTGGGCCAAGGACCGCGCCTGGGCGCCGGACTGCGTGGAGCGGAACGGGAAATACTACCTCTACTACCCCACCGACGTCAGGCACATCGGCGTGGCCGTGGCCGACTCCCCCTACGGCCCGTTCAAGGACCCGCTGGGGCATCCGCTCCTGTCCATCGACTCGCCGGGAGTTGTATGTGACCGGGATTTCATCGACCCGTGCGTGTTCATCGACGACGACGGGCAGGCCTACATGTTCGTGGGCCAGAACACCGTCTGCTGCATCAAGCTGAACGAGGACATGATCTCCTACGACGGGCAGGTGCACATCATCCAGGGCGCGAAAGGCTTCTTCGAGGCCGCCTGGGTGCACAAATACAACGGGAAATACTACCTGTCCTACAGCACCAGCGGCCTGGGCGGGAACCGCCCGGAGATTGCCTATGCCATCTCCGACAACCCGCTGGGCCCGTACGAATACAAAGGCCGCATCCTGGGGCCCGTGAACAGCGGCACCAACCACCACAGCATCGTTCAGTTCAAGGGAGACTGGTTCCTGTTCTACCACACCGCAGACCTGGCCATCCAGAACTGGCCGGCAGACTTCGGCAAATGGTTCTCCCACCGCTCCGTATGCGTGGACCGTCTGTTCTACAAGGCCGACGGCACCATCCAGGAAGTCTATCCCACCATGAGCTCGAAGAAACTGGAGACCAACACGGCGTTCAAAGAAGCTTACTGATTGTATGACAGACATTTTCCAGGGACTGAATGTACGCCAGCGGGAGGCCGTGGAGGCCACCGAGGGCCGTATCCGCGTGGTGGCGGGCGCTGGGACGGGCAAGACCAAGGCCCTCACCCACCGCTATGCCTACATCGTGAATGTCCTGGGAATCGACCCCGCCAACATCCTCTGCCTCACCTTTACCAACAAGGCCGCGGCAGAGATGCGCAACCGGATATCGGCCATGGTCCAGAGCGGGGACTACAACGACTTCGTGTGCACCCTGCACGGCTTCTGCGTCAAGTTCCTGCGGCAGGAGATTTACCGGATCGGCTTTCCCAAATCCTTCACCGTCCTGGACGAGGAAGACAGCAAGGCCCTGGCCAAGCAGGCCATGGACGAGCTGGGAATCAAGCGCACGGAAAAGACCGTGAAGCAGTTCCTGGACGCCATTGGGGCCGAAAAAGCGCTCAACGGCTACATCCAGGCCTACATGCTGCCGGGCTGCAAGATAACGGACGAGATGCGCCGCACCTCCCGCCTGGCCGGCTATGTGGCCCGCCAGATGAAGCACTACGCCCTGGATTTTGACGACCTGATGAACGTGACCAAATACATCCTGGACCACTTCCAGGATGCCTGCGAACACTGGCAGAAAAAGCTCAACTACATCATGGTGGACGAGGCCCAGGACTGCAACCTGGACGACTGGGACCTGGTGGAGCGCCTGGGCGCCGGGCACCGGAACCTGTTCGTTGTGGGCGACCCGGACCAGTGCATCTACGAGTGGCGGGGCGCTCGGCCGGACCTGTTCGTGAACTTCGCGGCAGACCGTACCATTATCCTGGACGAGAATTACCGCTCCACGCCCCGCATCCTGGACGTGGCCAACAGTGTTATCGCCAACAACCAGAACCGCATCCCCAAAGACCTCTTCACCCGGAAGGCGGAGGGAATGGCCGTGATCCATTTCCACGGCAAGAGCGAAAAGGAAGAGACGGAGTGGATCGTGGACCGGATCCGGCAGATCCTGCAAAGCGGCGGGAAGGTCAGCGACATCGCCATCCTGTACCGGAGCAGCTACCAGTCCCGGGCGCTGGAGCAGGCGCTGCTGAACGCGCATCTGGAGTACACCATCTGGGGCGGCACACGCTTTTTCGAGCGCCGGGAAATCAAGGACGCCCTCAGTTATTTACGGCTGGTGAGCAACCAGGACGACGACCTCAGCTTCGAGCGCATCATCAATGTCCCCTCCCGCAAGCTGGGCCGGAAATTCCTGGACAGCGTCCGGGAACTCTCCGCCCGGAAAGGCATCTCCCTATACAGTGCCCTGCAGCTGGCGGGAGACCCCAAATCGGCCGGATTCATCGAGCTGATAGAAGACGGGAAGCAGTTTGCCCGGGAGAACCGCGTGAGCGACCTCCTGAACCGCCTCCTGGAGGGCTCCGGGTACAAGAAAATGGTGCGGGAAGACCAGGACGAAGACCGCCTGGAGAACCTGGACGAGCTCCTTTCCAGCATCCGCTTCTACGAGAGCGTCCGCACCCCGGAAGAGAGCACCCTGGCCGACTACCTGCAGGACATCGCCCTCTATACCAACGACGACCACCGCAAAGACACCCCTACCCTGAAGCTGATGACCATCCACCAGGCCAAGGGGCTGGAATTCCCGTACGTGTTCATCACAGGCCTGTCGGAGGGCATTTTCCCCAACATGCGCACCATCCGCGAGGGCAAGAAGAACGGCGAGGAAGAGGAGCGCCGGCTCATGTACGTCGCCATTACCCGGGCCGAGAAAGCGCTGTTCCTCACGGAGAGCGAAGGGTTTAACATATCGGCCAAGACCATGAAATATCCGTCCCGCTTTCTGGCGGAGATTAAGCGGGAGCTTCTGGTGACGGAAGGGACGGTCCCGGAGGAACTCTGGAAGGGCACCCGGGGGCTCACCCATGTGCTGGACGAAGAGAGTTTCGAGGCCGAGCGGGCCGCCTACCAGTCCCCGTTCCAGCTGGGAGACGCGGTGTGCCATCCCGTCTTCGGCGAGGGGGTCATCGTCGCCGCCAATAAGGATTTCACCAGCTTCGACGTGCAGTTCGACTCCGGCGCCGTCCGCACCCTCCGCGCCGGCTTTATCAGACCGGCCGATTTGCCCTAGCAGGCCAGCGGGGTGACGCTGGGCGGTGGCAGAAGCAGGTATCGGCTTCCGCTTCTAGTTTTTCCTTCGGCCTTTGGAAAAGTTTGCGTACCTTTGCAGCCACTATTAGAGAGACCCGTGAAAGGCACCCACCTGCATATTGCCCGTTTCCTGGTGAAATACCGGGTGGCGCTGTTTGTCCTGATGGCGCTCCTGACCGTCGGCAGCGCCCTCCTGATTCCGCATATCAACATTAACTCCAACATGGTCCGGTACCTGCCGGACGCTTCCCCGATGAAACAGGGCCTGGACGTGCTCCTGGAGCAGCTCCCGGAAATCCAGAACCAGACCGAGGAGTTCGGCGGCATCTTCTCCGACGGCGAAGACCTGATGCCCACGGACCTCCCCAAGACCCTCGCGATCGGCGTCAGCCTGTTAATCGTGGTCCTGCTGATCATGAGCTCCTCGGTGATGGAAGTGCTGCTGTTCCTGGTTACCATCGGCTTTGCCGTGATCATCAACATGGGCACCAACGCCTTGCTGGACAGCGTTTCCACGCTCACCAACACCCTGGCCTCCGTGCTGCAGATGGTCCTGTCCATGGACTACTCCATCATCCTGATGAACCGCTATCGGCAGGAAAGGAAGCTGGGACGGGAGCCGGTGAGCGCGATGGAACAGGCCGTGGACGGGGCGTCGGCCTCCATCCTGAGCAGCGCCTTCACCACCATCGTGAGCCTCCTGATGCTGTGCTTCATCAAGATGAAGATCGGGGCCGACCTGGGCGTGGTGCTGGCCAAGGGCGTCACCCTTTCCCTGATCTGCAATTTCACGGTGCTGCCCGCCCTGATCGTCTGGTGCGACAAAGGGATCAAGGCGACCCACAAGAAAGTTCCGGTGCTGCCCGCCGCCCCGCTCGCCCGCTTCCAGTACCGGTTCCGCATGCCCATCGCCATCACGTTCCTTGCGGTATTCCTGGCTTTCACCCTGCTGCAGCGCAGCACCAAGATGTCTTTCTCGCCCGGCTGGGAGAGCAAGATCGAGTCCATCGACACCCGCGGCAATGCCCTGATGCTGCTGTATGCCAATGCCGATGAAGACGCCGTGCCCGCCCTCCTGGACAGCCTGGCCCGGGACCCGGAGGTAAAACAGGCCCTGAGCTACCCTTCCCTGGTGAAACGCCCCCGGACCATCCGGGAGCTGGGGACCTTGGCGGAAGGACTGGCGGGAGCGGAAGGCTTGGCTGGAGATGCCGCCCTGCCGGAACTGCCGGAAGACATGCTGTCCCTGGTCTATTATGCCCAGACGCATCCGCAGCGGACCGAGCGATTCAGCCTGCAGGAACTGTTAGCCACCGCGGAACAGCTATCCGAAAGCGGCCTTCTCCCGGAAGGGGTGGATCCGTCGGCCTTGGCGGCTGGGCTGATGCCCGCTGCGCCCGTTAAAAATCCGGCACCAAGACCTGCACCCAAGGCGGAACCCGAGCCTGCACCAGCACCGGAGCCGGTCCAAGTGCAGGAGCCCGAGCCGAAAGAAGAAGTGACTGATACACTTGCGCTTACCAGGGAGGAAACGCCTCCTGCGAACCCGGCCCCGGCAGACACCCTTGCCCCCGAGGACCCCTATAGCTGGATTACCTACGAACTGGCCCGGAGGCCGCTTAGCGCCGACGAGACAGGCGCTTGCA
>ODAI014703431.1_pt1 | contig 19511 bp, 43 predicted proteins | sample 1539321 | NCBI WGS metagenome assembly ODAI01 (sample SAMN02144231, study PRJEB22623) | gut metagenome | biome: sheep rumen | host: Ovis aries | place: New Zealand
TGTACAGGAAAATTCAGAAAATTATGCTTTACTTCCATTGTTGTTAACTCCTAAATTAAATGTTATATTACTATCAAACTCAAACTTTACTGCAAAGAAGCCTACATAACCAGAAAGACGTGACCAAATATTGGTTTTCCAGTCTGTAATAAAATTCATAAAATCATGCAGATATGCATCTTCCCAGGAATTCTCCAAAAAAGGACTTGTAGATATTTCACTTGTCAATCGTACTTCTACTGGTGCATCTAATAAATCTGTATGCTTACAGAAAAACCAGAAATTTTCACCATGGAATTGATACGGCATTTTTCTTTCTTGATCCGTCAACATTTTATGATCAAAAATGTTATCATGAAAAAACGGGTGTTCTTTTGTATACTCTGCTACGTTTGTCATAATTTAAATATTTTATTTGCTGCAAAGATAATACAAATTTTTGATATAAAAAAATATATGTTAGATAATTAACATTATTTAACTATCTATACATATATTATCAAGTTCTATGTCAGTTTTCATAATAATTTTAAATGTTTTTGATATTCTTCTATAAGATAATTAGACATATCATCAGGATGAGTAAAACTTTTATCTATTAACCAAGCTTTTAATTCTGATTGTGTATTCCATAATTCAAAATTATTTCTAATCCACCTTCCTAAAGTATGATGGAATTCAATAGCCTTATGTTTTAATAGCATTTTCTTATCCGCTTCTGTAAGTTCTTTATCAAAGAAATTAAATACTTCTTCTATATTTTTTGGTATATCTATTTTATATTTAATATCATCGATTATATTTGTATATTTTGTGTCAAACTCTGCGGATTTTGTTTGAATATACCATTCATCATAATCTTTTTCATTAAGATATTCTTTATTCTTCCAAAGCTCACTAAGCTTAATTTCTTTTAGATATAAGTATTTTGACCAATCGGCACTATACATTGTATATTCTTCACCAAATTCTGGATGTTTATCCCAAGTAAAAAATATTACATCTAATCGTATATATGTAATTGTTATAGGCTGAATAGGATCATTTTTAAATTTCTTTTTTATTTCTGGTGATGTATAGAATATAGCATTTAAATCATATATTGCATGATCTCCTATTTTAATAATACCCTGATTGAAATTATTTTTAAAGAATTTTTGCAATTCCTTTAAATTTGGATCAATTTTACCAACAACATCTTTAATTACTTTTACTTGATTATCTCTTTCAATCGGCGTCATATTATATTATTAATTATTTTTATATGGATCGTTATAGTCAATATTTAAACCCACAAAAGATTCATGGATTTCTTCCTCTTGTATATATGGTTCTTTATATCTGAAAATATCCTTATATTCTTTAAAATATTCATTAATAAGGAAATCCTTAAACTTATTAAGTTCATCAAGATGTGCTTCTGCTAATTCTCTTGTATTATACCATACACTTGCTTTATAATACCAATTTTCCCACTCACATGTATCGGCATTATTATAATGAAAAATTGCTCTATATATTTTCATGTAAATTAAATTTATCTAATATATCTTTAAATTGAAATATAAATTCATCTTTTGTAATAAAACCATCATCAACTAAATCAATAATGTAATTCATAATAGAATACATATCAATCTTTTCTAATTGTGGTTTTTCAATTTCATTATAATATTTTAATCTATTTTGAATATCCATTATTATAATAATTTAAATTTCCATATCTTTAATTGTTTACTTTATTAAACCAATAATTACTTGCAGCATCCCATACTTCATTTACTACTGAAATAACAGTCATAATCTTATCATACCGTTCTTGTAAAGTAGAATAACTCAAAGAATTCGGATAATCTTTAACACGATCATATAACATATTAAATGCATCTATATAATCTGGTGTTATACCAAATTTTAGTTTATTCTCCCCATTTATTAATTTTTCCACTCATTAACAAAGTATAATATTCTCCAAATGTTAATGTAGTTTTTAATTCATCTGGTTCCTTTATAGTTGATGGTGAAATATGCATATATTCTATGCAATCTTTTGGAGTAATTTTTCCTTCCTCTGCATCTAAATGATGTTGTCTACATAATGCTGCACCATTAGAAAGATAATAACCTCCATGATACCAAAGATGCCTGTCCATAATATGATGTGCATCAACAGCATCACAATTACAGCCAGGCACGCAGCATTTACCATTAGTTTTAGCAAACACTGCTTTTTTAAATTCAGGTCGAGAATTCATTCTATCATTTTCAGTCTGTATATCCAATCTCTCCATAATATTTCTTATATTTGCCCAATATTCCTCTACATTCTTGCATATCAGTTCACTAATTGATAAATGTAGGTACATGAAAATCTGCTAATCTATGTTTAATAATCATTTTATATTATCGTTAAAATCTACTAAAATATTATCGAGTCTACGTCCGCAAAACGGACAATATTTTATTGTATCAGAATAATTCTCATCATCTCCACTAGCAGATAAAGAGAAATCTATCTTTTTTCCTGTCCATGTATCTATAGAAGCATTCATACATCCAACTGCATAACCAGTGTCTGTAATAACTTGTGATACAATTGAATCTGTTCTATTTGGATTACGTATTTCCTTTTCTAATATTTGGCAAGGACATATATGTTCCAACTTTGCTTTACGATATTCAATAAAACGATCAATATTCTGCTCCCAATATTTTTTCTTTACTTTACCTTTACCATTAGTACAGTATGATTTCTTATCCCAAATACGTTCTAAAATTTTTGATAATGATTCACGCGACAATGATGGATCATTCTGTTCCCATTCTGCTATAATAACATCATCAAATGTTAAAAACTTATCAAAGTCATATTCGACTTTTCCGTTTGGTAATATTTTAAATAGTTCCATTATGGTAAATTTTTAATATCCTCAATAGTTAATTCAGTACATAATTTATTTGCCAACCAGGTTTGTACACGCCTAAAAGAATTATCCATAGTTAATCCTTCTTGTTCCATTATACTTGAAATGGTTTTATAAGTCTGCATTAATTCTAATAATTTCTCATTAGTCATAATTTAATAAATCATTTAAATATTTAAGTTTTTTCAAATATTCTATATAACCTTCTACTACTTCATCCATTCTGGATGCATTATAATTTTCTAAGAATTTTATACATTGTGTTTTTGTTCTAAAAGAAACCACTTCCAATATATTATTTTCATCATACTGATAAAAAATAATCCAAGGAGAACTTATATACCAAGTAGCCTTTACAACAGAAAATTTAGTATCTTTATATCTTTTATTAGGTATAATTTCATTAAAGAATTCATCCTCAAATTCATTATAATAATTATTTTCACCCTTAGCTATCAAGGTAAAATCTTCAACAAACAATTTAGTCATAATTATTCTAATTTACCATCAAATATTGTTTCTGTATTGTATTTAACTATTACTCTATATGCAGTTTCATTAAACTTACAGTAACGACCAAGTTTTTCTATAGCTTCTTCTTTTGTATAATTCAAATATTCCCAAGAATTATAATATGTCATAGGAGCATTAGCTTTTGGTTTCTCATGAAATTCCCTTATATAACCATCTTCGTCCCAAAACCAGGTAACACCAATAACCGGCCAATTATCAGCATCTGGATATTGTGCTTGTAATTCTGCCATTGTTTCTCCAGAAGGGAAATCATTATCATCACCCCACCAATCAATTTCTCCCTTATTATATGCTTCTTCATATTCTGGAAGAACTACCCATGAACAATACTTATCATTCCACTCAGTTATTTGATTATAATCTTCATCATATTGGCCTTGAGCATCCTGATATTTTATAAATATAGTTTTCATTTAATATTAATTAATATAATATTATTTTTTAATAGATTCTATATTCAATCCCTTAAAATTTACATTATAATCTAATTCATTTTCTCCTGCAATAGAACATCCGTTTAATGCATTATTAAAATATTCTTGTAAAAACCCATCTTTATCGCAAGATAATTTATATGCCTGCGTGGTTTCTTTATCAAGATTTATTTCTATAATACCATTAACTTTATATACAACTTTCATATATTCTTAAAATATTTTGGTTTTGTTATTAACTCATAATATCCTGATGGATCTGAAACATGTTGTTCAAGCTGATAGCATAATCTATCCCATTCTTTAAATTTCTTGTATTCTTCAAGATATGCATTAGGGCAATCAGATACATACATATAAGTTCCCCATTTATGATAATCTTCACAATCTTTTCCTAATTTCATTGTTCTATCAATATCCCTGAACATTCTGCTATCAGAAAAGAACCCTTTATTAGGTTTATTATCAAGCTCTGGATAATTTGTTATATTATATTGATGAATCATAAAATTAGGAAAGCAACAATAATCGCCATCCCAAAAACAGAAGTTTTCGCAATTAATACAACAATCTATATGTGTAAAATCTTTCATTATCCAAAATTCACTATAAAATTATTATCACCTATTTTTCCGTAATGTTCTCTTATACGCTTTGTTAATGCATCAGTTAATCCTTCATATGGACAACCTTCTACAGCAAAATCACAAATAAAACCTTGTCGTTTATTTGCCCTGAGGTAATCTATCAAATCTTCAACAGTATGTAAATTTATATCAAATGTATCATATTGACGCAACCTGAAAATTTCACCATACTGCTCAATATATTTTTCTCCTTTATATTCTTTTACTCTGCAATGTAAACGTTTAGATATTGCACTATCATTTACAAGTTGAACAAAAGTAATTTCATTATTTCTATATTTGTTAATACATTCTTGAAGGCTTACAAATTCCTTTATTTTCTTATCATAATCATTTTTGATATATTCATCAGTAAAATGACTTTTAGGAACATTACATTCCTCTATAAAATATTTTTTATTCTTTAATACAAATTTCTTATATTTTCCCAATGCAGTGTCAGGATTCTTCATATAGTTTTCATAATACCATATTCCTTTCATATCCTTTTCCGCAAGATCACAATATTGTAATCCATGCTCTCTATCAACTGCATCTACTTTAATATATGTCCAAGTCCAAGCGCTCATAAATTATTCAATTTATATATATTTTAAAAATTCATCAAATGTCAATATGACCTCATTATCTTCATTAATATCTAAATATTGATTCTTTATTGTATTATATGTAATACGAATATGTTTTTTATCGTTAGTAAAATTCCAAGTATATCCCCAATTATCTTTACATTCTTCAGGATCATCACTAAAGTTTTCATTAGGTCCAATATATGCTTTGCCTATTTGATTAGCGGTATCATCTTTAAAATCATATAATCCTACATTATGTAGAATCCAATTCCAAGCACCCTGTTCAAGAAACTTACTAATAATAGCATTACGATTTTCATTTTCGATATATTCTTGTATAATATTCATAAGTTTAAATTTTAATTAAAATCTTATTTTGTTTCAAACTTAACCTTTTCATATAATTCTTTTACAAAATTATCTAAATGCGTTACTTTCATTTCTGATTCTTTCCATCTTTTGATTGCTCTATAAAAGTTTATCTCATCAGGCTTTACACCATGTAATTCAGCATAATTTACATCTTTTCTGCAATCTCACAATATTTAATTCTCTTTCTCTGTCAACTGCACTTATTTTAATTAATATACAAGTTCAAGTGCTCATATTTAATTATTGTATTTTATTCATAATCTATATGCTTTATATCTTCCACAGTTAACTCATCACATAATTTATTTGAAAGCCATGCTTGTACACGTCTAAATGATGCATCCATTTTAAAGCCTTCCTTCTCCATTATATTTGTAATGGTTTTATATGCCTGCATTAATTCTGCTAATTTTTCTGCTGTCATATCTAATCTTCATTTACTAAATTATCCCTCACTGCTTTCTTGATATTACATATACCATATTTTTCTTTTATTAATGTCTTTTGTCGATTTAATACGGCTATTAATGTACTATTATCATCATCTTCATGATCAACATATAAGCCTTCATATTCATAATCACCAAAATCTAAAATAAAAATATTTCTTATTTCTTCTCTAACATGGTCATTAAAATCAAAATAGCATATTCTCATTTCTCCAGCATTACCCTTTACTTTAACATAAATATCTTCTGGATTTATCTTTGTATGTGTTATAAGTGAACCATCATCATTTAAAATAGGTTTTATTTCTGTATATGGTACAAATATTTCTGTTATTAGCATATCATCAAATACCATACCTAATGATTTTGGTGTAGAAAATATATATCGTTCAAATGGATAGTATTCATTAAAAATACTTAAAAATTCTTCGTCATAATCTCTCATAATTTTTATTTTATATGGATTATTATCTTTTATAATTTAATCAATTATTTCATATTCTTCATCAAAAACATCTAGATCTTCTCTAAAGTCATTATCTGTATTCCATAAATGAACACATACCCCACCAATTATTTCATAGTTATAAATTGTATTATCTTCTATACATCTACAAATCATAATTATCAAATTAAATTTTCAAGGCAATATTTAACTGCTGCTTCAGCAGCTTCTTCATATTTTTCTGAAGGAAAATCTTTATCTGAAGATAAATCTTGACCAGTATTTGAATTAAATATAGCACAAGAGTAAATACCTTTACCAATCTTCCAAGGAAATATATCAATATTATGTACTTCTCTCAGCCACTTCATTGCCATTTGAAGAGTTGGTGCTGGAAAATGCCATTTAATTGTTTTGTTATAACCACCTTGAACCCATAGATGTCCACAATCATCATAGCGAAATAGTGGGCATTCTTCAAAACCTTTCTCCTTCAAAAGTTTTGCTATTTCAAAACTAACGTAATCTTCTGTAATCATTATAACTTATCTTTATGTTCAACTGAAGTTACAACCACATCCATATCACCGAAATGTTTATACATTATTTCAGGTGCTTCAAGTGCAAGACCTTTTTCAATAAGTCCACGATAGTCGAAATGATGCTTATTGAGCCAATCATAAATAAAACTCATTTCATCAAAATAGAATCTTTCTCCTCCTACGTAATTTTTAATTCCTGTAGTATCATATAATACCCATGGAGTCCACTCATCGTCTTCTTGGCCTATATGTTTATTTAACTTTTCATCGATTAATCTTTCAAGCTCCTTTTTCTCTTCCTCGGTCATACTTGACATTGGTCGGAGATAAGGTTTAATCTCAAATTGATAGAAATTCATGATATGTATATCTGATAGCTCTTCATCAAACACATGGTGCCCATCAGTATTACATTTAACCATTGTTCTACATGTAAATCTTGCACAAAGGTCTTTAAGCAGTAGTTCTTTATCGTCTTGCATCATATTTTATTTCTTTTCAATTGCTTTAAACTTACCATCTTTAAAAATAACTCCGTTACTTTTTAACGTTTCGAAATATTTCTCTCTGACATTATCCGGCACTAAATGAAAATCTTTAGGATCTAATGAAGTTAAACCAAAACCACGTTCTGAAACAGCGTACATATATTGTTCGCCTTCGTATCTCGCAATTTCTTTATCAAACGCACCAATTTCATCGACACATAATGGTGAACGATTATCATCAAACTGTGACACTACATCACCTGGTTTAAACTTAAATTTCATCGTTTTAATTTGAAAATTTTTATTGTAATACAAAAGTAATCTTCTGTAATCATAACTAATCACTTTAGGTATTTCACTGAATATTATTATTTTTAGGTAGTTCTATCCAGAATATAATATTATCAATAGTGTTATCATATTCATCATTCAGCGAATCTATATGCACATTGATAGATCCATCATAGCATTCAGCAAGGGTACCAGAAAATCTTTGTATAGTTCCGTCATTCATTAAACATATAAAATTATGTCCACTCCAATCATTAACAGCATCATAAATATTATCTTTTTCTTGTCGATGCCATGTAGTATTTGGCAATATTTTACTATTATTAATAAATATTTCCATCATACGTAAAGCTTGTGTCCATCCATTTGCATAAGATGAACCATCATCCACTTTTCCTTTTAATGATGTTAATTCTTTTAATGCTTCGTCTTTATCAATATATTGTATCATATTATCCAAAATTTACAATTTTCTCTGCATACTGCATCTACTTTAATATACGGCCAAGTCCACGACTCATTATTTAGATTTATGTTTTTTAATTTGATCTCTGATATTTGTCATTTTATTATATATGGTTTCAAAATCATCTTCGCCAAACCATACATTTAATTCTATATTACCAGAAAAAGGAGAATAATCTCCTAATGAAATCATCACGCTGTTATCTGGGTGAAGTTTCGCATCAAATACATTATATTTCTTACCCTTCCTATATTTTTGTATAAGCCAGCTACCCATATTACCACCTTTCTTTTATTTTTTCAAGTTTTTCTTTATCTATTAAATCCTGAAATTGTGTTTGAATTAGCTCTGCTTCATAATTATCAAATGAATCATCTAAACCTTCTGTTTCAATATCATATCCTATTTCAGTATCTTCCTCCTTTTTCGGTTTCTTTGGCGCTACATAATCAAGTGCATTTTTTCCATCACCCCATCTGTATTGTAGCCAACCTTCATATTCTCCTTGATGCCAAACATAACCTTCCGGTATTTCATCATCGCCTCTGAAATAATCATCTTTTATTCGAAGGTTTTGCATAGATTTATCATCATATAAACTGGTACCTCCAGTACCTAATATTGCTTGTTTTTCAAAATCAAGCATAATATATCCCCACCAATAATGACCTTCTGGATATGTATAGCTCATCATTTTATTATGTCTTCCATAATACCAGTAGTCATTTGTTTTTATTGGTTTTGGTGTATCTTTATATAATGCCTTGGCAAGTTTTTCACCTTCTTTAAGTTCTTCTAAAGTATCATATTCATCATATGATGCAGTTGCCTTGTGAGGACCTCCCCATGTCTTCAGCACTAACATATAACGTTTGCTATGTTGTTTCATTTTCTATATCTTTTATAATTATATTTCCCGCATCTACTGTTTTATCTATTATATCAATGAATGACATAAACGGTAAGTATTTATTTGTTAAACACATTCCAAAGCAATATTTACTAAATCCTATACTCTTTATATCATGTTCATCTAAAAATACCTTTATACGAGAATCCTATTTTTTATTTCTTTTTAATTCTAATATTGCAACATCTTCTACATAAACTTCTTTCATCATTTTTTTATTGATGAAATGTAAAGACGTATCTATTGTTATTCTCTCTGTTTTTTCCGGATTTACTAATGTGAACCTATTAAATTTTGTACGTAAACTTTTCTATAAAACAGATAAATCATATTTAGAATGTTCTTTTATAAATTCTTGATTCTTCTTTCGTTTTAATCCTTTATGCTTTACTTTAATTCTTTTCTTTAATGTTCGACCTTCCTCAATTTTTGTTTTTATCTCCAAAAATTTTAAGTCATTACATAAATATTTTCTGACACGTATTTTCTATCTGTTTTCTATATCATATGCATGATCCATAAACATGTCATAATTTATAGTGTCAAAATATGTTGTATCATATAAGCTGTTTCTAAAGCCGTTAATTTCTAATACATAATAATCTGATACAACTTTCAATAACTCATAAAGAACAGAAATAGGTACAATAAACTTTGTGTCTATACGATCCATCAAATTTATTGTATCTATTTCCTCTAATGTTATTGGTTTATAAGACTATAGAATTTCATCAATCTAATTCATTTAATTAATCTTCTTTTCTTTTTCTGAAACTTATTTTATTATCAAATCCGTGTGACTGGATTTTCTCAGCATCTGTTTGATATATCGGACCTTTTGGAGCACCGAATAATTCAGTATAGATTTTTCTTTTGAACTCATTTAAATCAGAATAGTCATAATAATCTTGATAGCCTTTATTCTGAATATATGTCGATTTTCTTGTACGTAATTGTAACTTCTTTGCTGCCGCATAATCAAATATACTATCCATTATCTTTAGCAAGTCTGTTACAAAATGGTCTGCCATACTTCCTTCTGGTGAAATATCCCATGGCCGCTGGTCCTCGGATACAAGTACATTATTATAACGCCAAAGATATGTAATAGTATATGTATGTTTACCTCCAATAATCTTTATTTCATGGATAGTATCTTCATATGTAATAGATGATGCTTTTATTTCTCTTTCTAAATCATATTTTGTACATGGACGATAATACCAGAAACCTAATTTAGATATTTCTTTCACACACTCTTTCTTTCCTATATGATAAATTTTTGGCTTCTTCAAATATTTTTTATCAATAGGCCCTTCTCGTTTAGAAGTCAATATATTATATTCTATATAAGTTTCAGTAGGAATATCAGTATTTGCTGTATATTCCATATCTTCCACCTTTATATGATTCTTATTAAATAATGTACGTATAAAAACTTTTGTCTGTTTATTATTCATATTTCAATTATTATGATTGATGAATAGTTTCATATTTAAATGATACATCAAATGCAGTATTACTATTCATATATGGAAATACATAAAGAATATCTTTCCAATCGTCTTCTCCATAATGTCTAACACAGAATTTCAGATCTTTATCAAGACATGCATATGCATTATGTTGTTGAAAAACGCCACAACTTTCAAAGAACTTAATAGGCATAATACCGCCATCTTTTACAGTTTTCCGTAATGTCTGTATTTGCTGTGATATTGTATTCAATACATCTGCTACATCTATATCAGATTGTCCAAATTCTTTATTATATGGACTCATTAATGCTGCTAATAGAAATGATGCTTGAGCTGCGCCACCACCGACATAAAGATTATCCTTAATATCTTTAATACGGTCTTTGTAACTTTTATTTGAAAAATCTCCCATTTTATTTTAAATTTGGATTATATTCAATTCCTAAAATATTTGCCAATTCTTGCATGCAAATTTTTAAATCTTCATCATATTTAATTATATTTAATCTGCATGCTTCGAATTTTTCTTCTGTTGCATTTTTATTTTCTTCAAAATATCTTAATTTAAAATGCTTGGTCATTATACCATCAGGTATCCAGTCTTGAATCCTGCTATTTGATATAATGGTTTGATTTTTTACCAGCCTTTTAAGAAAATTGAATTCTTCATCTGAAATTTCAATAATGTCTTTTCTCTTATGAGATATTTTCTTAAATGATTCTTTAAGTCTATCAATTTCTGAAATAACATCTTCATCTCCATCAAATCGTGTACCACGCTTAATTTGGGATTTAACCATGTTTTGATTCATGGTTTGACGCTCAGATTCTTCATTAAGTGCAATCCTAAATACTTTCCTATCTAATGTTTTAATATTAATTTCCATATTAATAGTATAAAATAAGTATTATTATTTGGTTGTTGTTATTTCGTTTTTCCACATTTCCATTTGCTGAATTTTCTTATTGAAGAATTCTGATAATGCTACAGGATCTGTTATATTATTTTCTTCTGCTTCTTTGTACCAATCATCTACTCGACTGCCTTTATTGTATTTATGTGGCAATAATTCCGGTGTATATGTCGGTCTTGGTATTGTCATATGTTTACAAAATTTCCACTCCTGACATATACCATTTACAAGTGTTTCATAGAAATCATGTTCGCCCTTTGTGGTTGGATCACATATTATATATAAGCCATATATATCTTTCTTCTGCTCATGCGGAAAATTTGTATTTACATAATTACACCATTCATTATAGTAATATACCAAACATCTTGTAATATCTTCTTTTGACTTATAACCAGGATGTCCATCTAAATTCAACATTGTTGCCAAATCTTTCCATTTATCTTCTGTATGATCATACCAGCCTTTAAGCCAAAGAACTACATGAGAAAGTTCAAATACATTTTTTTGTTCCATAATTTTACAAAAGTTTTATACCACTGTTTACAATAAGTACATGCTCATCTGGTTTTAGATTATATCTCTTATAATTAGAAATATTCTCTAATGTTACCACTCCTGTTTTTTCATTAATATCTACACATCTGCACATATATAGATATTCTGTTTTATCTTTTGTATTATCCTGTTTTTTATAAAGGCATACTTCTCCTATTAACAGTTTATTAGCTTCATCAGGAAATTCTACTGTTTTGATTAACGCTACTTTACTCTTTACATAAGGAGCTGGATATAGATTTCCCCATTTATCTACTTCATCCCCTAAATACAAAGTATCTCCTTTCTTTACAATACACAGTTCTTTTGTGCAATCTATATTTTTAATAGATAATGAGCCATCATCTTTTTTAATAATACGCCATACGCCCCACATGAAATGAAACCATGATGGAGCATCTTTCATACTATTATCATCTACATATTTCCAAGAACGCGGTTCATGTTCTCTGTATAGATCAGTTTCTTTATCAGCCGGTACTTCTTCCCCCGTTTTCACATCAATCCAACATATAAAATCCCCCCAATTACCAGGCGTATATTTTGATGTTGCAATAAATTTGCCGTGCGTTTTTGAAACAACTTCCAATTCTCCATCTTTACCAGGATGGAAATACATAGACAATGGTCGGTACAATTTATTTGTTATCTCTTTACTCATCTTCTATTACAATATTATTATCATCGATTATATAATCAGCTTCTTCCACATATTCTATTATAAACTGTGTATCAGTAACCATAATTTGTAAAATTACAATAGGAACTTTTACAGTATCACATAAAAAATTACCATATTGTTTTTCATATGTTCTATATAAACTGTCACTTAACTTATATTTAATATGTGCTCCGTTTTTATCAAACACTTGATTAGCTCTTTCAGAATCTTTATCAAATCTAATAAATTTACTTCGTGAATGAGTTTTCTTTAATATTTCTGACATTTCTATTACTCTTCAATTTTTACAGGTTCATCATCCCATGTAAGTTCTCTGCCTATAATCTTTTTAATTGTTCCTTTTGGCAGATAATTCCATGTTGGGAATGTTCCAAATTTACTTATTGTATCTGGATTATAATATTCTATCCAGTGGTCATGCTTCATTTGCGTATCATCAAATGAAATACATTTTTTCCTCTCTGCTAAATGTTCTGTATGAACACTTAAATCATATTCATTATGATAAAGACTTGGGGAAAACCTTTGAAATCCATCAGGATTTGAGGATAATACCTCATCACCATTTGAATTTACTGCAAGCCAAATAATCTTCTTTGTACTCATAATTATTTTACTACACCGAGATATATTCTTTTATTATATCTGTCTATTTTATATTTTATTTTTTGTCGTGTTTCAGTGCTGCTAATTATACGTATAGGTGCTGTTGTGCTAATGTTCGGTTCTTTCCAATCATCATTCCACCAAACAGGCTTATCACGGCGCCAATTATAACCATCATATGCAACCTCTAAATAATTTGTACCCTTATAAGAATTCGTCCGCATTTTTATATGTGATGTACATGTATACCTATATGTACTATCAGGATAGATAATATCATATACTGTTGTATATACAGGAATATTATATATTACTTGCCGCGATTCATCATCCTTAGAACGAATATCACAACTTACTATACATAACAATAGCAATATTAGTAAAATAATACCAATCCAATCGATTATATCCTTTTTCTTCATAAATTATAATTTAAAACTTCTTATTATGTTATATTTTTTATTTTTGACTATAAAAATTTATTATCTCTATAATTTTTTAATATTAATTAGCAATATGATAAATAATAAAAATATAAAGATTTTAATTTGATGAAAAATAATTTATATGAATCTCTTATAACATCTATTTCAAAAGTTATTCATGATACTATTAATGAAGCAAGTATGTGGGATATGGAAACAGCTAATGGCAAAGCTAATAGCAAATCAAAAGCTTCAATGGAAAGAGAAAAAAATATTGTTTATAAATTAAAAGAAATAGGTATTAAGGCACTGTATATATCTGCCGGAAGTCGTCAAACTTCTACTAATGGAAGAAATGAAGAAAACAAATTAGTAGCTGGTAAGAATTTTTCTGAATATCAAACAATACATGTAAATAATCCTATTAATAATGAATTAGTAGCAGGAGATTATTATATATATGTAAAGAGTGCATAGAGTAATTATAATAATTGTGTACTATCTGAAAAAATGGATAAATTTGGAAAAACTATATGGGAAAATGAAGATGTAAAATATATTGCTTTTGTTTTCACCCAAGATAGAGATTTCTATGAATATTTTATACTTGATAAGAAAGTATTATTTGATGAATTTAATAAACTCATAGGAAAATTCCAAGATGCAGGTACAACAAAAAGACTATTAGATAAACATACAGGAAATACAATAATGTATGTAAAAGCAACAGGTTTTAATTGTACATACTGTAGAAACTTTATAAAAAACAATTGTGTAATGAAATTTGTTGAAAGAAGATATAGATAAAATAAACATTTAGATAAATGGATAAAAGTAAAGTATTAATTATATTAGATGCTGGGCATGGTCAGGATACACCCGGGAAATGTAGCGAGCTTTTTGAAGGTGTTGATGGTAAAATGACTCGTTTCTATGAATGGAAATATGCTCGTGAAATAAGAGAACGTGTGGTAGAATAGTTAAAAGCAGAAGGATATACAAATATCTATATAGATAATCCAGAGGACTATGATGTTTCTCTTGTAACTCGTAAAAACCGTATAAACAATAAATATGCAGAAGCAAAGAAAAAAGGAATGAAAGCCTTTATGATTTCTATTCATGTAAATGCTGCAGGTAATGGTCCTTGGATGAATGCACGCGGCTGGTCTGGTTGGACAAGCAAAGGTCAAACAGGTGGTGATAAATTGGCTGATAAATTATATGAAGCAGCTAATGAAGTATTGACACCATTAAATCAACGTATCAGAAAAGATATGTCTGATGGTGATCCAGATTGGGAATCAAATTTCTATATTCTTAAGAATACAAACTGTCCTGCATGTTTAACAGAAAACATGTTCCAAGATAATAGAGAAGATGTTGATTGGCTACTTTCAGAAGAAGGAAAACAAGCAATTACAGATATTCATGTAAAAGGTATTAAAAAATATATAGCAAGTCTATAATGGCATTTGATTTCAATTCAGTAAATGATACAAAAGATAAACCTATTGTTAAAGCCCTGCATGAAGCAAGGTTCACTTTGTCATATGAAAAATTTTTAGATGAAGTAAAACAATATGGAATATTTCAAAATTATACTACATATAGTTATGAAATTGATGAAGCTAGACATACAATAGCAATAACATTAGCTTCAGATGTATCCCCGTTTATTGAACCCCGTTATATATTTAAATTCATTGAAATTGATAATAACATAAAAATCAATATTTTTATACGTTCTGATAAAACTGAAAGAACTGCATATCTACCAGCAGCTATTATAAGACTCATAAAACATTCATCATTTGAATATCATGATTTATATATAATAGATAAAAATAACAAAGTCATATCACATGATTGTACATTACATGTATTAAATATGTATACAACTGACTTAAGTAATGAATATGAATCTTATTTTTATAAAGCTCGATATAAAAAACTCCCAGAATTAGATGAAGATTCTGTATTAACTGTTGAAGTAGCAAAAAAATTACCAAAATTTAGAAATGCTACAATATTACAATGTGGACGTAATGCAATATTTGATAGTATAAAAGCATTTAATTTATTAGTTAAAAAAATGCAAGTATTATCTACTGTCATTGGTTATAATGGAGATGGTCCTTTTAAACAAGGTTATAAGCGAGATGTTACAAATAAATTTATTACTATATATGATTTTGATTTAAAACGCAGTTGTTCAAAAGCATTTAATTATTAAAATAAAAGGATACTAAATTTAGTATCCTTAATTTTTTGGGAAAAAGAAATATTCTATTTCCGATTCATGTATTGCTGCACATACAATAGGATCATCTTCGTTGTATCCCATCATTTCGCAATATTCCTATAAGAAACTTGTATTGCATAAATACATAATAATTATTCTTTATTTAAAATATTTATACATTTTTCTACTTCTTTTTCTGTTATGCCATCCCAATATGTAACCTTTACAAAATTTGGAAGTTGCTCTTCTAACATATCAGAATCATCATCAAGAATTACATAATTATAATTGTTACTTATAGGTTCCTTAAAGCATTCTCTGAAATCCCGCTTACGAATAAAATTCAAGAAATATTTTATTTCTTCTCCTCTGTGTGCATTTCTTGTATGTGGTGTTACTCCATATATAAATGGAAGCAATGGTGATAAATCTTTGAATTGTTTAAAATCTTCTATTGTATGTTTATATGTTAATGATCTCCATGATGAGGAAATAATCAGCTTTGCATTAGTTTCTTTTATAATCTTCAAAACTAATTGTACAGCATTAGAATCTACAAGATTTGACGCTTGCGGATCTTTTTCATATAATTTCTCATCAAAGAAACGACGTGCATATAATTCAGAATTCAATACACCGTCTATATCTAAAAATATAAGTTTCTCTTTCATACTGCAAAATTACTAATATCTTATTATAAATAAAAATTCTGGAAAGGTTTATTTCCAGAATTTAATATTATTTAACTTATTCCAAATAAATCCGTTATTTTTATAAACGGTCTTATATAACATTCTGTATCTAATGGACGTGTTAATTTTTCTAATGTTTCCATTCCACTCCGGAAAACAGGACCATGAAACATTTGAACTTCTATTTTATTATTTGACTTTTTTACTAATGTAGATGTAGCAAACATTGTACTATCAAGTGTGTATTCCATAAGATTTGTATACTTATAATCATCTATATCGAACATATCTTCTGTTTTATCAGAATCAAATGTTTTTATAAGTTCTTCTATCGATGGTAAATACCATTTGCCCTTTGTACCGTTATAACCATGTTCATGGCAAAGCTTTGCTGCATAAAATTCATATGGGTGTCGATTTGGCCATTTATCATAATCATATGCTCTATATCGCATATCTTCATCTTCGTATTTTCTCCTATTTTCTTTCGGATCACCACCACCTATTTTTATTTGATCCTGCGTATTTTTATAACCGTCAGAGATAGAGAATGAATCTGGCTTCATAAGTAATTTACCGCCATAATAAATGGTATCATAATTATTATCCATACGCAAGTTATGTGCTGCTATTACTCTCGGTATACCATCTTCTGATTCTTCTGCTGTTATTGCAACATATCCTGCAGTTTCATCAAATATATGTCGAGGTTCACCAAAATAATATTCACCATCACCATAATGTATTTCATCTCCTTTCTTTAATGCTTTTAATTGTGGAAGCAAAACATCATCTCCAATATTAATAGATTTATTCTATTTCTTAACAGTATTAAAATCAAATGATTCTGAAAGTCCTAATAATTTCTTTATTTTTTGTAATAAACTTGGTTTGTCTTGTTTATGTACATTATAATACCATTGCATATGTTCTATAACAGATGCTTTACCTTCTTTCAAATTGTCATAAATATCCCAATCAGAAATATCTCCGGTAAATGCAGCCTCATCAAATATTCCCATCATTTCTTTAACGTTATATACATCCCATTTACTCAAATCCCTATTAAATTTGGAATATTCAAACATATTATTCATGGTTTCAACATTAGATACATTCCAATTAGAAATATCTCCATTAAATTTTGATCGAGAAAACATCCCATTCATATTTCTTACATTACTAACATCCCATTTACTTATATCACTATTAAATTCACTATCTTGGAACATTTCAGACATGTTTTTACAACTACCAGTTTCCCATTCAGAAATATCGCCATTAAAAGATGATCGAGCAAACATAGAAGACATTTCTTCACAATTAGATACGTCCCATTTACTTATATCCCCAATAAATCTTGAATTATAAAATAAACTATTAAGATATTTAAAATCTGATACATCTATCCAATTTAAACTGCAATTGCCATTATAAGTAACATCTGCCATTCCCACTAAATCATCTAATTCATCTCGATCTTTAGGTTTATAACATGCTACCATGTCAAAGAATTCTGGATCAATAGATGTATCTCCATGTAAGAATTTATAAGCATTCTCATTTATATAATCATCTATTGATCTTCGAAGGTTCCTTGTTATATTTTTAGAAGGATTATCATTTGATATATTACCAAAATCAAATCCTTCTACTATATGTTTTACTGTTTTATTCATAACTATTAATTATATTCTGCCCAATCTAATGATTTAAATACAAGTTCATATATACCGCTAACATCATCATCACTCATAGATTTAATAACATAATCATCATCTTTTATATCTTCATCTATGAAATAATCATATCCTAAGCCAAATTGATCTGAATAAAGAAAATAGAAAAATATTGCATTTACTTTTCTTGCAGACAATTTTGTTTTTTCTTGCCAATATTCTGATAATTCTTCTGATATTTTTTGAATATCTATATTACCGGTAGTTGTATCCCATCCTAAAGCTTTAAAAGTATGTCCAAGAGTAAGATACAAATCATTTAATTCTTTACGATATGAATAGAAAATATTTCTATAATTACTTAATTTAATAAGTGTTGCTTTATAATCTTCTACAGCTTGCTTTGCTGCATTTGTTATATTTTTAGATTTTGTATCTTTAACATTTTCAAAGTCAAAATCTTCATTAAGTTTCTTTACTAAATTTCTTACTTTATTATTCATGCGAAATATTTTCTGAATTTTTTATTAAATGGATCAAATGAAATATCTTCTTTTGGATACTTCACACGATATACAGTATTGAAAGCTTTCCAAATAGCTATATATAAATCAATTATTTCATCTATACTAATATAGAAAATATCTGTATATAATTTATTATTAACAATCTTGAAATCATGCGAGAAATAATATCTGTCTATCCATGCAATAACATCCATTAATGCATCTTCTTTTGTATCATAACCATTCATTACACGGAATGATTCAAAATCGTCCAATGTAAGTTTTAATGCCGACAATGGAATAGGAGCAAATGTGCCAACGGCACCATGTTTCAAAACCTTATTATAAAGAGGCTTACCCATTGCATGCATTAAAAATAAATGACGTCCATCATTTTCTTTTTCATATTTCTTCTGAGCTTTTTCTGTATTTTTCATAGCATTTGTAAGTTGCTCAGTATTTGTGAAATAATCTTCTACTAAATATTTTATATTACTATTCATATCATTAAAATCAATTTATATTATATTTATATTTGTTTATATGTAATTAGAAATGTGGCTTATAGTCATTTCTTATAGGGCAGCATTTAAATATATTATTTGTCTTTGATACATGGCTAAGATTCCAGCTGCTAATATCTTGTCTAAAA
>ODAI011391938.1_pt1 | contig 19510 bp, 23 predicted proteins | sample 1539321 | NCBI WGS metagenome assembly ODAI01 (sample SAMN02144231, study PRJEB22623) | gut metagenome | biome: sheep rumen | host: Ovis aries | place: New Zealand
GTCAAAATAATTCGAAGGCTCCAGCTTTTCCAAATAAGCAAAAACATCATCTGTATTCATTCCTTCCTGCATCATAAACAATTGAGTCTTTTGATTTCTGGGATCAAAAGAAATTCTTTCTTTATGATTTGCAAGAAGAGATTTTAATCTTTTAATGAATAACTGAGCAGCAATGATATTATTCACTTATTCTCCTTTACTCTTCGGTATTATACAATACCAATATAATATCATTTTAATTATAATGCAAGTAAATTTTAAACAAAAAAAGGCAATGCCCCATCCTGAACATCGCCTTTTTCATCATTATAAGTGTATATCTTATTTTCCTCTCCCCTTTATCTCCTCCGCCACCTTCTTTACATCCTGAATTTTACCTTTAGCAGCAACAAGAAGGGCATCATCACTATCTACAATTACAATATTATCAAGGCCGATTGTTGCAATAGTTCGTTTGCCGGCGCGGATGTAGGAAGAGGTTGTGTCTAAGGCAATTACGTCACGACCTTTGATAACGTTCATGTTGGCATCTTTTTTGCTGATGTCGTAAAGGGCAGACCAGGAAAAGTTGATTGTTTTAAGATATAAGGAGGGAAAAGCCTTTCCCTCGCTACAGCCCGTTGGGAACGGTCTTCCGCTACCCTTTCTAGCGGGGAGATCCCCGCAACGCCCCTAAATGTCTCCAATTACAATTTGCAGAACCTTTTACAATATGATATTATAAACTCGTTATGAAAAGAGTATACATTATCGGTACCGTCGGTGTCCCAGCCTGCTATGGGGGGTTTGAGTCTTTAGTTGAAAACTTACTTAATTACACTCCAGAAGATGTTGAATACACAGTATTCTGCTCAGCAAAAACATATAAAGAACAACCGGCAACTTACAAAGGAGCAAAGCTCATATACCTGGACCGCAATGCAAACGGTAAAGATTCAATTCTTTATGATTATGAATCAATGAAAATCGCAGTGCGGGATAAAGCTGATATTATGCTTATTCTTGGAGTATCAGGCTGTATCTTCCTTCCACAGATACGCCGTCAATTCAAAGGAAAAATTATAACAAATATTGACGGTCTTGAATGGAAGCGCGATAAATGGAAGTTCTATGCAAAATGGCTTTTAAAATTCAGCGAAAGACAGGCTGTTTATTATTCAGATGTAATAATCGGCGATAACAAGGGTATTACCGATTATGTAAAAGAAGAATATAAGAAAGTAATATCTAAAAAACAACTTGAACTTATTGCCTATGGCGGAGACCAGGTAGAAAAAGTTACAGACGATTCTCTTTATGAAAAATATCCTTTCTGCAAAGAACCTTATGCCTGCACAGTTTGCCGCATAGAACCAGAGAACAATGTTCATGTAATTCTAGAAGCTTTTAGCAAGATTCCTAATAAAGAAGAAGCATTTGTAAACCAGCTTGTAATGGTTGGCAACTGGCAAAAATCTGATTATGGTAAGGAATTAAAAGAAAAATATTCTGCATTTGATAACATCCATTTAATTGATTCTGTATACGAAGCACATGAAATTAACTGGATTCGTTCAAATGCAGCTCTTTATGTTCATGGGCATTCTGCGGGGGGAACAAATCCAAGTCTTGTAGAAGCTATGAATTTTGGACTTCCAATTCTGGCGTTTGATTGTGTTTATAACAGAGCGACGACAGAAGATAAGTGTGTATATTGGAAAACATCTACTGATATTATTTTACAAAATAAAAAAGCTGCAACTTTTGATAAAAGTGCAGCTTCTATGTTAGAACTTGGTAAAAAATTATACTCTTGGAAAACAATAGCTCAAAAATATAATTCCTTATTTAAATAATACAAGTTTAATTGTTTTCCCCAATCCATTTACCAGATAAGCTGAAATAGTAATTGTTAGAATTAAATGCAGGATGTTTTCCATCCTTCTCACTCAATAAAGGATTCACATCTGGAGCTATAGATTTCCAATCAATACCAATTATGGGATCGTTCCACATCAAACCGCCCTCACCTTTTGGATCATAAAAATCTGTGCATTTGTAAGTAAAGATAGCTTCATCGGATAAAACATAAAAGCCATGGGCAAAACCTTCAGGAATATAAAACATATTCTGTTTCTCAGCATCAAGAATAACGCCGTAATATTTTCCAAAGGTTGCAGAATCATTGCGCAAATCTACAGCTACATCATAAACTTTGCCTTGTAAAGCACGAACAAGTTTTCCCTGTGGATGCTGAGTCTGAAAATGCAGCCCACGCAAAACCCCCTTTGAAGATTTAGACTGATTATCCTGAACAAACTTCATTGTCAGACCTGCAGCAAAAAAGTCGCGCTCGCTATAGGTTTCCAAAAAGTAACCACGTGCATCGCCAAAGACTTTAGGTTGAATTTCATAAAGCCCTTTTACTTCGGTGCCGTCAGATAATTTACATGTATTAAATTCAAAAGCCATTTTTAATTCTCCGCAATAAACTCTAAGTATCTTCCGTAATCTGTTTTATAACCTTTTGCAAGTTCCAAAACCTGTTCTTTTGTTATCCAACCGTTACGATAAGCAATTTCTTCTATACAGCTAACATATAAGCCCTGTCGCTTTTGGATTGTAGCAATAAAATTACTTGCTTCCAGTAATCCATCGTAAGTTCCTGTATCAAGCCATGCCATACCACGACCAAGAAGTTCGACCTTTAGTTGTTTTCTTGCTAAATATTCATTATTTACAGAAGTAATTTCAATTTCACCTCTGGCACTGGGTTTTACTTCCTGTGCAATTTGGACAACAGAATTATCATAAAAATATAGTCCAGGAACAGCATAATTAGATTTTGGATTTGCAGGTTTTTCTTCAATACCAAGAGCATTTCCATCTTTATCAAATTCTACAACACCATACGAAGTTGGATCAGCTACATAGTATCCAAAAATCACAGCACCTTTTTGTGTCGCAATTTTCTCGGCCGCATTCTTCAAGGTTTTTGTAAAACTTTGACCATAAAAAATATTATCACCTAATACAAGTGCAACATCGTCATTACCAATAAAATCTTTTCCTACAATAAAGGCATCTGCAAGCCCACGAGGTTTTTCCTGTACTGCATAATGAAAGTCCATACCAAGCCAAGAACCATTACCAAAAAGTTCTGTAAAACAAGAAATATCACGAGGAGTAGAAATAATAAGCACTTCCCGTATTCCTGCCAACATAAGACAAGAAAGCGGATAGTAAATCATTGGTTTATCATACAGTGGCAGAATCTGTTTTGAAACAGCTTTTGTTATTGGATATAGACGTGTACCACTACCACCAGCTAAAATTATACCTTTCATTTTCTTACCTCCATAAATTATACTATACGGTTTTTATCAAATAATTCTGAATCCAAAAAAACCTTTAGACTATCTTTCCATTCTGGAAGTTTTATTCCTAATGTTTTTTGAATCTTTTCTTTACTCAATACAGAATAAGCTGGTCGCTTTGCTGGTGTAGGATACTCTTCGGTTGTACATGGATTCACAATACAATCCTTGTTTGTAATTAATCCGGATGCAATTCCCTGTTTTTTTATTTCATTTGTAAAATCCCACCAGGTAATTTCACCAAGATTTGTACAATGATATGTACCATAAGGAACATCTGTTTTTTTAATTATTTTGATAATAACATTTGCTAAATCGCCAGCAAAAGTTGGAGTTCCTTTCTGGTCATTTACAACTTTTACAGCTTCATGGGTATTCATTGCTTTTATCATTGTATAAACAAAATTTTTTCCTACCCAACCATAAAGCCATGCTGTACGAATTATATAGTATTCTTTCAAGTTTTGTCTTACAGCAACTTCACCATCTGCTTTTGTTTTACCGTATACACCAATAGGTGCAATAGGCATATCTTCTGTATATGGAGTTTTTCCTGTTCCATCAAAAACATAATCTGTTGAAATATGAATCATTTTTGCATGAATCTGATTTGCAAGATTTGCAATATTTCTAGGGCCATCTTCATTTAGTTTCTTTGCCCAATCTTTATCATTTTCTGCTTTATCAACAGCTGTATATGCAGAACAATTAATTATATATGATATATTTTTACCTTTTGCAAATTCAGCAAGAGCCTGAGGGTTTATTATGTCGACATCTATATCAGTACCAACATATTCAATTTTATTTTCACTAAGTTGTCTTGCAACTTCTGTACCAAGCATTCCTTTACAACCAATTAGCCAAACCATATTCAAAACCTCTTATCGTCCCTGGGAAGTATAATTCTGATTAATCCAGTTTTTATAATCGCCGCTCAAAATGTGGTTGATCCAGTCGCTGTTTTTAAGGTACCACTTTACGGTTTCCTGCAGGCCTTCTTCAAAGGTCATCTTGCGTTCCCAGCCAAGCTGAGTTTTGATTTTTGTACAGTCGATTGCATAGCGTTTGTCGTGGCCAGGGCGGTCCTTTACATAAGTAATTGTTTTTTCTACATCTGCAGGATCTTTTCCCAGCTGGGCAGCAGTGAGTTCAATTACTTTGTGGAGAAGTTTAATATTCTGCCATTCGTTTTCGCCGCCGATGTTGTATTTTTCGCCAGTTACGCCTTTGTTTACAATGAGCCATACAGCGCGGTTGTGGTCTTCTACATAAATCCAGTCGCGGATATTGTCGCCCTTACCGTAAACAGGAAGATTTTTTCCGTCGCGGATGTTGGAAATCATAAGAGGAAGAAGTTTTTCCGGGAACTGATATGGTCCGTAGTTATTTGTACAGTTAGATAATGTAATTGGAAGGCCGTAGGTGTGGAAGTATGCCATTACAACGTGGTCACTGCTGGCCTTGCTGCTTGAGTAAGGGCTGCGTGGATCGTAAGGTGTGTCCTCTCGGAAGTAACCTGTTTCTCCAAGAGAGCCGTAAACTTCGTCTGTTGAAATGTGATGGAAAAGTACGTCATCGCGCATTGAGCCGTCTTCGCGCTTCCAGTAATTGCGGGCAACATCAAGAAGTGTGAAGGTTCCCATTACGTTAGTTTTCATAAAGGCTTCAGGGCCAAGAATAGAACGGTCTACGTGGCTTTCTGCCGCAAAGTGAATTACAGTATCGATGTCATATTGTTTGAAAATACGCTCAATCTGAGGGCGGTCGCAGATGTCTACTTTTTCAAAGAAGTAGCGCTTTCCTCCAAACTCTTCTTCAACATCTGCGAGGCTTTCAAGGTTTCCGGCATAAGTAAGACAGTCAACGTTTACAACAGTGCCGTTAAAGTTTGCATCATTAAAAAGGTTGCCTTCGGCTGAGGACATTCCAAATAAGTAATGAATGAAGTTTGAACCGATGAAACCAGCGCCACCAGTGATAAGAATGTTATGCAATTTTCTCATTCTTCTTCTCCACATTAATAATCAAAAATATAGAATATGTTCATATATTGAATATATCAAAAAAGCAAGATTGAAACAACAGTTCTTGTTATGACTAATTCTTATTTATCAGTATCAATGTATTGTTCTTTTATGATAATCGTTCATTTTTATTTCTTTTTATTAAATTTAATAAAACTTGATTTTTAGTAAGGAATAAAATAATAAAATATGAAATTACTGATATAAGAATACAACTTATTAATCGAATCAGATATAATTTAATCATTTTTTGAATAAAAAGTATTTCTAATGTAATAATACAACAACTAAAAATAACAGAAAACAAATTCTTAAAAAAGTTTTCTATAAAGATTTCTTTTCGCACTGAAAAACAACATATTAAACAAACAATTAATTCAGCAATGATTGTGGTAACGGCAGCACCATTCAATCCAAATAGAGGAATAAAAAATAGATTTAACAGTATATTAACAGCGGCACTTATAGTAGTTGCGATTAAAACAATTTTTTCTTTCTTCTGGGGTAAAAGTATACAATTTATAAATAAAAAAGAAAACAAAGAAAAAATTATTGCAAAACTTAATAATTTTAACGATGTACTTGCTGGTAAATAATTTACACCTCCAATAAGTTGAATTATATCTGAACTTGTAAGAAATAAACCGATTGTAATTGGGAAAATAAGAATAATAAGAGTATTTGTTATTGTAGAAAAGAGTTTTTTCGCTTCTTTTTCATTACCAGTATTTAGTAAATATGCAAAACGTGGAATTAGAACAGAAACTATTGAACTTATAACTGATTTTGTAATGGTATAAATTTTAACAGATGTGCTATATAGTCCAACCTGGTATTCATCTTTTATAAAGCCTAACATAGTTGTATCAGAACTTACATATACAGTTACAGCTATGGAAGAAGAAAAAATAACTAAAATAGGAAGTAAATGAGTTTTTATATTACATTTAAACTTAAATTTAAAATTACAAAATTTTATTTTGATATAAACAAAATTTAATATATTTGCGCTTACTCTAGAAAAAACAACAATGTAAACGTAAGTTAATAAATCACTTTGACTTTTTACGAATAAAAATGTTAAAACAAGTGATAATATTTGTATAAACAAAGACTGCAATGTTATAAAAAGAAAATCTTCAAATATATTACAAACCCAATTTACCCCCAGTGTATTAAATATTATTTCTAAACTAAGAATTAAAATAATATTACTATAATCTTTGCATTGTTTTATAAAGAAAATCGTTAAAAATAAAAATAAATATGAAATAATTGTTGAATATATATTTATTGAGAATACATCACTAACAAAATTTGAAATTAAATTACGATCATTACGGTATTGTGTTCCTTCCCGTATTGCGTAACTTGTAATCCCCAACCCTGCAATCAATACAAAATATGATAAAATTGAATTGCAAAAATTATAAATACCTATTGACTCGACTTGTAAAATTCTGGAAATATATGGAAAAGTTATTAATGGAAAAATTATATTTAAAATAGTACGTATTGTATTTAAGAAGGCATTAATTTTTAGTGATTTTTTTTTACTCATATTTTTTAATAACTTTAGCAGGTGTCCCTGCTGCTACGGAATAATCTGGAATATCGTGTGTTACAACAGAATTTGCACCGATAATACATCCTTTTCCTATTGTAACTCCTGGCATAATACAACAATTTCTACCTATCCAAACATTTTCTTTTATTATAACTTCACCTTTAGGATAAATACTTCTGTTTGCAGGAGGAATTAATAGTTCTTCTTTAGTTAAATTTGAACCGTGAAAATTATCAGTTATAAAAACATTGTCCCCTAACAAACATCCATTTTCAATATAAATTCTTTTAGCACACGAAAACTGGCAAAAACTCATCACTGAAACATCATTCTTGATAATCAATTCTGGTTCATTATCAAGGATGGGCCAACATTGTAATCGAAGATTATCACCACTTTTAAAATGATTACCAATTGAAAGAAATTGAGGATTTACAACTTTCCAATTATTTCCAACAAATATATGTTTGCCTATAAATTTACCTTTCTTAGATAAATACTTTATAAACTTATAAGAGGACCATTTTGTGAATATTTTATGTAATAAATACATCAGACTCTACCATCCACGTAAATCTAGTATTAATTTCAAAAGAATTTTATACATAATTATACTTTATAAATGTTTTCGTCTCAACTAATTAGCTACAAATTTAAATAATGACCTTATTAATTATTTCTTTTCAACCTGCTTATTAGAATTATTGCATTTTCTATAATTTTTTTCAAAAAATAACATATATATATCACCATATATTCTTTTTGAAATTTTTTTATATTTGTTCCATTTAATTAATTCAGGAATATATCTAACAGCAGAAAACTTCTTTTTGTTTGCTAATATTTTTTGTCTTTTATCCATCAATTTTAAATAATCTTTAATAATTTTAATATCCTGAACTGAGAACAATGAGGACATAGATTTGCATATCCACTCAATATGTTTTTTTTGTTTATTAATAATAGCTACTCTACTTTGAATTTTACTATTTCCCAATAATTCTTTTCTAGAGGTGTTGTTATCATGAATACGATAATTCAATAATATCTTATCTGTATATAAGATTCTTGAAGTACAATAAGCATAACATAAAATAAACCAATCATGAGCAATTATATAATCAATTTTACTGGCTTCAGTTAATAAATTATTAACCAAATTGGCAGAAAGACACATATTACAACCTTTATAAGAGCAGCTCCATAATATTTCAGGTAAGTATACATAATGATAATTTATATTTTCTTTTTTAGGCAAAATTTGCTCTTCATAAAAAAAATCTTCATCTGAACAAATTAAAAGTTCTGCGTCCTTATGCTTTTTAAAAATTTCAAGTGAAGCAGAAATCTTGTTTTTTACCCATATATCATCTTGATCAGACAAAAAAACAAAATCACCTTTAACATTTTCAAGAAGAGTCATAAAATTTTTTGTATAACCAAGATTTCTTTCATTTTTTAAAATTTTAATTCTTGGATCAAGCTTTGAATAGCTATTTAAAATAGAAACTGTATTGTCTGTTGAGCAATCATCTTGGATAATCAATTCAAAATCTTGATAATCTTGAGCCAAAATTGAATTAATTTGTTGCTTAATAAAGTTTTCCCCATTATAAGTAGCTAAAACAATAGAAACCATTTTTTCCTCTTTATAACCTTAGTCTTTTGTATCTTCCATAAATACATTTTTAATTTTTTCAAGATATTTAGTTCCGTATTTTCTATCTGGTTCTAAATAATTACCTTCCCCCCATTCATTCCATGCCATAACAAATGAAATTCGTTTATCAAAAGGTTTATCTTTAATTGCAGATTTTATTTCCAATAAATGTTTTTCAAAAAGTTCTGGAGTTGATTTTAATAAAACACTTCCTCTTTTTCCAGCTCTCGGAGTATTATCCCACCTTGGTATAATTGTTGGAAAAACATTTTCTTCTTTACATTCATCAGTAACATAATACTTTGATGCTTTTTTATAAGTTGTAATATTAGGAATTCCAAAAGCAATACGTAAGAAACGTCTAATAAGTTTTCTATATTTTGGTAATGTCCTCAAGTACTTTCCATTATAATTAACTTGTATTGCATCTATACCTGTTTCAAGGAGTTCTTTTTTTTCTTTATAAAGTTGAACCGTATGCCCTATAAAATAGATGCCATTTAATCCATTTTTTTTTGCTAAAGTTTGCCATAAATCAATAAATTCCTTTATATCAGGAAACTGCAAAGGTTGATAAATCATAAAAGCTGGTTTATTGTCTATCCTTATGTATCTTGAATCTCTGAATGAGGGTAACATTTCATAAAAAAAATCTTCATAATCAGCAAAACCATTATAAGTTTGTTCAGCAATCATTTTTGATTCAGTTTTAGACATTGTACCATCTTTATTCCACATTTTTTTGAACCATGTTTCGTTCGCCCAACAGACCATAAAAGGAAAATCTGGTACATTTGAATCAAGCATTAATTTATACGGCAAATCGAGTTCATGATGTTTTTTGTTAAATCGATAATAATAATAACAAAAACCTTCTATACCATATTGTTTTGCAAGATCAGCTTGAGCTATACGTGTTTCATTTAATCTTAAATCGTAAAAACCTAAATCAGCAGGAATATTTGGTTGTTCATGTCCTGGAAATAAAGGTTTTGCAGCACATAAATTTGTCCATTCTGTAAAACCTTTCCCATAAAATTTATCATTTGTTGCAGTTGGATAAAACTGTGGAAGATAGAAAGCTATAATTCTACTGTTACTCATTATAAATACTCCTAATATTTTTCTAAATTTTTATTTAGACCATTTATTTTTGCTCTACGTAACATACTTTTTGTTTCTTTTGAAAAATTATTTAAAAGAAGCACCTCAATCATTTTCTTTTGTAACATTAATTTAAATAAAAAACGATCAACTCCATGTAGATAATCAGTAGTAAGCAAGTAATATCCATTTCTAACTATATAATAAAATCTAAATAAAGAACGAGAAACAATAGATATCCCCCATTTATTTACTAAATCATCACCTAGACGATGTCGTATTTTAATTGATGGTATACAATACAACTTTAAATCATTTTTTTCAAAACGCCAATTCCATTCATAATCAACAAAGTCAATAAATAAAGACTCATCAAACAATCCTATCTTATCAACAACATTTAATGGTACTAATGTACCGGATGAAATTGTATGTGCAACTTGTATATATTTTTCATTTTTTACTCTTTTTTTCCTCATTTTTGAAATCATTACTTTTGAAGTTGTACCTTTAATTTCATCAAAAAAAATGGGACATAATCCACCTATTTTATCAAGGTTTAATTCATATGCTGTTTTTATAATTTGATTTATATAATCTTGTGGAAATATAGTATCTTGATCAGAAAATAAAATCCATTCAACATTAAGTTCTTTTGCTTTTTTTAAACCACAGTTTTGCGCAAAAGCAATACCCATATTATCATTTAATTGAATAATATAAATATTTTTTAATGACGTAATTGTTGAAGGTAATGTTTCATTACTATTTTTAACTATTATAATAATTGTTTCTTTATTTAGTAAACTGTTTATACATTTTTGTAATTCATCTATGTTTGGGTTATATGTAACTAAAATAACAGCATTCATTGTATACTTCCTATATGTATTTAAAATTATGAAAAAAAATAATCAAAAAAATTACAGATTTCATTTGGTTCAAAACTTTCTAAAAAATAACCTTTTGTATAATTTGCAACCTTTTCACCTTGGGCACCAAGTTTTATAGTTACAATTGGTATATTCATTCTCATAATTTCACTGATAACATATGAAAAAGTTTCTGGCCAAATAGAAGTAAATAATATTGCACCTATTTCATTTTTTTTTATTAAACTAGGTAACTCATTCATTTTATATGCCCCAGTTACCCTAAAAAAATCTGATTTCTTGGGAGAAAAAAAAGGGCTTTTTCCAATAATAATTAATTTTCTATTTCTTCTTCGCTCAATTTCTTTTACTAAATTTTTTATTACAAACTTACCTTTTGCAGCATTCGAACAATTTCCAATAACTCCAATATTTTTTCCAGTTATATCATTAATAGTGAAAGGCATAAAATTACAATATGAAAGGTCATGTGGTTTTACTAATATTTTATCGATAATTTCAGGATAATATTTTATAAGTATCTCTTTACTCGAATTTGAAAAAACCTCAATTACAGAAATCTTTTCAAAAAAACTAAACCACATAGCTCTCCAATATTTAATTATTTTCTGATTTTTTTTACAAACATCACATCTTTGTTCACAATATTTATTTTTTTTAATAAAAGTATAATTTGGACATATACAATGATAATCATGTACCAAATATATTATTTCTTTGTTTGAAAAATTATTTATAACAAATTTTAAAATTTTTTCAGGATTTGTATACGAACATAATGAATTTATAATTACTTTTTTTAGTTGTTTTCTGTTAGATAACAAAAATTTGAATAGTTGCTTTTGAGTAGCAATATATTTTTTATTATTCATTATTAAGGAATAATAAAAATCATTTCTGTATGAAATTAATCGTATAATTAAATAGTTATTTTTATAAAAATGAGTTTTCTCATAACTTGCAGTCCCACCACCAAGACTATGGGTAAAAACAATAGTATTAATTTCTAAAGATTCAATAGAAGTATTTTTTTTGCTAAGGTATAATAGTAATGCCTTTATATTTAGTAATATAAATTTTCCTGCTATTCCAATTAATCTAATTAAAGGATTCATTATTTACTCCTCTTGATAAATAGCATTAAATAATCTTTCACAAGCTTTATTATCACAATTTGCATTGAATTTATTATGATCTACTTCAACATTTATATAACTTTTAGATTCTAAAATTTGTATAAAATCATCCCAATTATAAGCTTTGTCTTCTGGTAATTCTTTTTCATAATCGAAATATATACCACGCTCAGAAACATATTCATCGAAATCAAAAGGTGTTAAAATTATATGTTTCTTTAATACTAAAAAATCAAAATATACTGATGAATAATCTGTAACAAGAATATCAATCTGTCCAAGTAATTTATATAAATCGATATTTTCATTATTCCCTAAAATTTTAAAACGATCACTTGACTCAAATTCTATTTCCTTTTCTAACGGATGTGGTTTATATAAGAAAACCAAATTATTCCTTATCAAAAAATCATTGAATTTTTTATTACTAAATTTATATCTTTTACTAAATGGATTAAATGCTTCACCAGTATATATAGAAAGTCTAAATGTAGGCATATAAAATATAATTGTGGAATTTTCATATTTATCTTTTATTGATTTAATAAATGAAAGTTCTTCAGTTGAAAAGAGCTCATCATTACGTGGAAGCCCTGTAATATAACATTTTTCTACAGGAAGTTTTTTCTGAAATGGTGTAGCGAAACCAGTTGACATAAAACTTGTAAAAAATTGACTACTAATTGGTAAAAAATCAATTCGTCTTCTATTCCAGGGTTCAAATATATATCTTATTTTTTCTTCTTTTAATTTTTTAGGATTCTTTTTAAAATATTTATCATCTATACAACCTATTTTTTTTATTGGCATTCCATGCCAACAGAAAATACTTTTTGCACCATTAAGAAAATATTGATTCACATCTGATTCACCATGATCAGTAACATAGTACTTTGCAGTAAGAGTAAAACATATACTTTTTATAGAATATTTCATTGCTACAGGAAGTTTTTTTTCTTGTAGTTTCCTCAAAACTTCTTTATTTTTTGTAATCCAACATATTTTGATTTCTGGATGATTTCTAATTATCCATTCATAGAAGGCTTTAGGACTATCTGAATATTTTTCTCCTAAAAAAGACCCAACAACTATTTTCTTTTTCGATCTAATAATAAATCGTTGAAAAAACCATGGTAAATAAAATAAAATTGTAAAAATAATTTTTTTAATCACATACATAAATAAAAAAATACTCCTATTTAACTTCACCTGCTTCTAATAATCTTTGCAAACCATCTGTTTTATTACCGGTTATTGCATGAAATAAATAAAAATGATATGGATTATAAGATACATATGCAGGTTTATTAAAGTAAACACCTTTGTAAAAACAAAAAGTTAAAATAAGTATAACACAAGGTATTATTATTGTTTTTCTATATATATTTATAATATTAATAATAGATAAAATCATAAATATAGAGAAAAAAGTTGTTAATCTATTACTTAATGCAAACATTGATGGTAATCCTAAATAGAAAAACATAAACCACATTACTCCATTATACGAAATCTTCGTATAATAATTTTTTTTTCTTAAATTCAAATAAATGGTTCCAATAAATAACATTAAATAAACCAATGACTGTCCTGTTATTTTTCTATTTGTTGCTAAATCTGATTGTACGGTATATGCATATAGTTTTTGAATTATGCCCATTTTTGGAAGAAGACTTAATCCAAATGAAATACATAATTCAATAAAATCAATTCCAATAAAATATGCAACAACAATAAAAAGTGCAATTATTGTTGTCTTTTTCTTTGACATATTTACCATAGGGTAATAGAAAAATAACATTATTAAAGCTGAATAATGAAAAAATGCAGCAATAATTACATTTAATAAATAAAATTTAAAATTTGGTTTATCTTTACCAAGAAAACCAAAAGCTATAATTGTTGAAGCTACAGCTTGTCGTATTATAATAAAATCGTAATATAAATAATACATTGAATAATAAAGTAATAGAAACAATGATCTATATTTAAAATCTAATACTTTGTTAATTATAATCATAAACAAAATGAATCTAATAACTTCACATATAATGAAGATATATTGATAACTACCTAATAGATGGGATAAAAATAATACTAAAGAAAATAGAGGTTCTGAACCTTTTGGTAAATCTGGAAATTGATTATAAGCTTTTTCATAACCGGGCCAATCTCCACCAGTTTCGTATCTAAAACCAGCAATTATAATCATAAAGAAGACTATAAAATAATATAAAACAAGAGATAAATTTTTTTCTGGTCTTGTGCGTGAAAAATATTGACATAGAGAAATTGAAAACAACAATATATATAAAAGATAATAAACCATCTTTATTTTTCTAAATCTTTTTTTATTTGTGTTGTACTAATTTCTGGTGTCCTTTCTAAATAAACAACTTCGCACTGGTCTTTAAGGAAATCAAACTTACCTTTCCAGTCATCACCGATTACAAAAGTATCAATATGATATTCTTTTACATCTGTCTTTTTTTGTTCCCAAGATTCCTCTGGTATGACCAAATCAACATAGCGGATTGCTTCAAGAAGTTGCTTTCTTTTTTCAAAAGAGAAGTAGCATTTTTTATGTTTTTCATTCCAATTAAATTCGTCTGTACTAAGAGCAACAATAAGATAATCACCAAGTGCCTTAGCCCGTTTTAAAAGATTAATGTGGCCGTAGTGGAGCAAATCAAATGTTCCGTATGTAATAACGCGTTTCATTCTTATATAATAAAATGTTTTAATTCTACTGTCAACGAGTTCAAACTTTGAACATAATGAAATACTTTACTAAAATTTTACTAATAAAAAATTTCTAAATTACAATTCTAATTCCGATTTTATTGTTACTTATTTTGTTCACTTTTATGTCAAGCTTTAGTTCAAAAGTTGTTTCACTAATCATTTTATCTATTGCTTCCACATAGCGCAAGAAGTAGCGAAGTCTTTCGTCTTTTGTCTTATCAGTTTTTATTTCTAGTACTTTTTGTAAAACTGTATTTTCAATAATCATGTCTTTTTCTTTATATTTAGTTTCTTCAAAACAAAATTAAAATATGGTAATTTTATACATTCTTCTGTAAGATTAATAATTGTAAACGGCTTGAGACTTATTCCATTTTTGTGCTTTTTGTTTATTTTTTTCTATATATTCAGGGAGCTTTTGAATAAAAAGGTATTCCAGTTCCTTATAAACATTTTCAAAACTTTTAATCATAAGCATTTTCTTCTATATATATTGATTACAGATTGAATATTTTCTGGTTTTCTAAACTTAGTACTTTCATTTGTATTCTGCAGGATTAAAAACTCTTTCTTTTATAAAATAAACAATTGTGTAATTGCTTATTTTAAGTCTGCTGGGAAAGTAATATCCGAAAAACTTACATTATAATTTTAGAAAACAGCATGTCCTTCAAGAGTTGGATCTATAAAGGTTATACGTTGTCTATCTATCACGCAGTTTTGTACTCGAAACTTAGTATTCATATCTATAATGTTTATCTTTTCAGACATATTTTCATGGTCAGTAAATACCTGGCAGTCTTTTATTGTTTGTAATTCATTATAGTTTTTTTTTAAGTGTATAACCCAAAAGCTTTTCAAATGTAAAAAGGTGTCATATGTGTATGCTCGATGGTGGCCTTTGGTCAACAGTAAAGCAATCCATCCCAACAACCTTAAGTATGTTCACACATCCTTCCCTCTCCAAACGATTAATTTCTTCTTCTTCATTAAGCTCACCGACTACGCAAAAAGCATTTTTATTTACAGCGCTTGTAAGAGATTTTTCTACAAAGGTAACATTCAAGGTTTGGCAGGCATAGATAAGCAGAAACTTGATATAGCTGTTGCCAAAAAGCCAGACTTCTTTTTTGCCTTCGTTTTTGGCCTGAACAACAAGGGCAAGAAGTTTTTCGTTATATTTATTGGCAAGTTCAAAGGTGCGGCGGGCAAAGTTCTGGCTGCGGGTGCGTAGTTCTGCAATTCCTTCTGCTGTTACTGCGTAGGAAAGCTTGCGCAGGTTTACATTTTTAAGCATTATCCAGCCGCGTTCTACAAAGCGTTTGAGAATTGCATTCATGAGTCCTATAGAAATGCCGGCATTTTCTGCCAGGAGCCTTTGGCTAGCCATAGGCTCCTGCTCCAGAGTTTCTGCAATTACCTGAAGGGTTGCTATATCTTTGTTCATATTTTGAATATTATATATAGATAAAGATTGTCGGGTCAAGCCCGACAATGACGGTGGAGCGGGTATGTCAAAAATGGAATAATAGGTAAAAAGTTTAATACAATACATTCTTAACGACATACATATTCATAAGGCTATTAAAATATTTAATATTCTAAAAGTTTACAAAATTTAAAATACAATATTGGAGTTATTTTTTCTTTTTTTTATTATATGCCGATATAAACATTTTACGCATAGTTTTTATATCATTTGTAAGAGCAGCTGAATTTAATTCTGGTTTATTAAGAGAATTCTGTTCATCATTTTTCCTATTAATTTCATCAACTTTTTTTATAAAATCTGCTCGCTCTATATGATTAGATGGTAGGTCATCGCCTTCTTTTACAAAATACGGACGAGTAACATCAAAAGAGGATGGTAATGAATCAATTATTTCATCCAATGACGATTCATCTTCATATTCAGAGGCACCAACTTTTTCATTGTATTTACTTACATGAGAATCCTTTTCCATTTCCCATTTTTTATATGGGGTATACACAACTTCGTCGACATCATCAGGTTTTTTATCATTTTTTAATTCATAAACCTTAGGTAAATCTAGCCATAGAATTGGATATTTATTTCCTTCCCAAACACCTTTCAATTCTTCCCAACCAGTATCAACCACTCTTAACCGCTCATTTTCTTTTACTTTTTTTAATTGAGAATCTAATAATGTATAAGCAAGTTCCAAACTAACAACTATGATACCAGGAAAAGTATATTTGCCTATTCTAAACCCAATATCAATTTCTGGTCCCATAAAATCTTGTAAACTTAACTTACAAAATGGATCCGAAACACATTTTTCTGGGATTTCTGGATAAGTTATTGGAGTCATTATTCTATTTCGAATTGGAAAACCCGCAGTCCAGGCAGAACCTTTTAATCGAATATAACTTCCCTTTTCGAGATACAGTTTATCAAAAAATCTAAGCGTTTTAAAAAATGCAAATAAATATTTATAAACTTCTGTTCTTGTATCAACATCAATACAATAGATAAGTTCATCCCCCGCCATTTTCCAAGGAAAAATCAAATTAGAAGAAGTTTTCAAGTCTAATTGACCATTGAACCTAGTATTAAAATCATCAAAGCATTTTTGAATGATTCTTGACCAGTCCTGATGAGCTTCATCTTCACAAATCTTTTCGTATATCTTTTCACTTGTAAAATGAGAATTAGGCTCAAGGATTTTTTCAATCGTTACATGTTCTTCACAAAAATGTTGTATTTGATAATAATTATTTGTGTTTTTAAGCTTGGTTGAGCCTGCGATATCCACAGAAAGAAAAAGTTTTATACAAGAATCATCCATTTATATATTTCATTCTCTCCTGTACGACATCTGTAGAAACTTGAAAATGAGCAGCGATTAATGGAATACAATCATTATAATCTTTACGAGCCTTAATAAATCTTTCTCTTGGCATTAAAAAGGCTGCGGCAAATCTATTTGCTTGAATTTCTTCTGGAGAATTGCCATATCGAGCATAAAGTCTTTCTCCAAAATCTTTTTTATAGTGCAAAAAATAATGACCTAATTCATGAGCAATGGTAAAATTATCGCGTAAAGGAGAAGTATCCATAGGTAATTTTATACAAAAATCTCCAATAGATTTTATTCTGAGACTTCCCCCATTTATTTCGAAATACTCCGGATCATTAGTTCCAATTATTTTACCACCAAGAATACCAACAACAGTTGACAAAAGATTAGTAACATTCTTTTCGTCTGGATATTTTTCTTCAACGGTTGTTCTAAAATTAGAACCAATATCTTCGATTTGATCAAAAATATTTTCAGTCATTTACTAATTCTCCTTGTTTTATTATCGATTCTGGTTAGTATAAAACTTATTCATTATATATCTAAATATAATAAATTTCTATAAAAAAATAATTATTTTCTAAAAGGAATATTTGAATTTTCAATCACACGATTCTTCTTTCCTCCAATCTCAATACCATATAAAGAACAAACATACATAGTTGCTTTTAATTCATATTCTCCTTCTGCACAGGGACCAATTATGATATCTTTAATAAAATCTTTTGAAATTGGAATTTTAACATATGGAACAAATCCTTTATTGCCTACTCTAATATGAATCTGATCTTTATTAACGGAACTAAAAACCAAACGCCATTCCTTCTCTTCTGAAAAAGCAGAATCCTTAAATAAAGCAGACATCATTAAAAAATCTGGCAACAATTCTTCTCCGACAGAGTCTTCTTTTATTTCTTTTTCTTTCTGATTATCCAATTTTTCAATAACATAATCGACAAGATTTTCAATCATATTTTTCTGTTCTTCCAATCCATAAATACATTTATAGAACATTGCGTTATTTATATTTATTTTATTTAATTTATTAGATAAAAAGCCTATACAATACGCAGGCGTTGAATTTGCATACCCTCGCCATTGATTCAAATCATCTCTTTTTTCAGAAAAAGAAATTGTAAATACTTGATTACCTACAAATCGTTGTATGTAATCAATGATTTTATAAACGTCAAGCTTTTTCTGTTCAAAATATCTTTTTTTTGTATTCATTATATCTTTAAGTATTTCAAATGCATATATAGCTTCTTTTTTATCATTTTGAAAAAGAATATGTGATGCCCATAATTCATTTTTCCCATTCTTCCCAAAGATTCCTAAAAAGGCTTCAGCATTAGTATAATGATACACCTGTTCTGGCAAATTAATATAAGGTAAAATTTTTTCAAAGAAAAAGAAAAACATAATCTTTTTACTCCCCTTTTAATGATGTTATTATATTGCTTATTTTTCAAAAGCTTCGTAATTATTTATCATACAATAAAAAAAAATAATGGGCTATGGAGCATAATCGCGATGACAATACACACTGCCGGTGGAATCCGCCTCTTTATGGGTGGCGTTGGCTGCGACGGACACATTGCCTTTAACGAACCGGGATCTTCTCTTGCAAGCCGCACCCGCGAAATGGCCCTTACCCATGACACAATCATTGTAAACAGCCGCTTTTTTGACCACGATGTAAACAAGGTTCCAAAGACAGCCCTTACAGTTGGAGTTGGAACTGTCTGCGATTCAGACGAAGTTATGATTTTGATTACAGGCCACAATAAGGCCGTTGCCCTCAAACACGCCGTAGAAGAAGGAATCAGCCAGATGTGGACTGTAAGCGCCCTTCAGATGCATCCAAATGCAGTTATTGTCTGCGACGATGATGCAACTGACGAGCTTAAAGTTGGAACTGTTAAATACTTCAAGGATATTGAAAAGAATAATTATAATAACGAAGTATAACATTATTGGTCGCGCCCCTTCGACAAGTTCAGGGACCACAGCCAAATTTGTCATTCCCGGGCTTGACCCGGGAATCTTAGTACAAAACTGTCCAAAGTAAATTACGGTAGGCAATGGAGCAACCGCGAAGCGGGCCACTGGACTGAGCGACTGCAAGGAGCGAGGGAAGCGGCTGACCGTTAGGGAATTGCGGAACTGCCGACCCGAAGGGCTGGGATTGTCGGGTCAA
>ODAI010328884.1_pt1 | contig 19509 bp, 19 predicted proteins | sample 1539321 | NCBI WGS metagenome assembly ODAI01 (sample SAMN02144231, study PRJEB22623) | gut metagenome | biome: sheep rumen | host: Ovis aries | place: New Zealand
AGGGAAGTAAGCGTGTACGAGCGTTTTCCGTCCGTGCTGCATACGCTGAGCTCTGCCGGGGTGTTGAGGTTGCTGTTCTGGTCCAGGAACCAGCTCAGGTCTGCGTTCAAGTGTACCGAATGCCAGCCCCGGCCGCGGGTGAGCTGGACGGGTTTCCCGAATTTCGCTTTTTGGAGGCCGCCCTTGGGCAGTTTTACGGAAATCTTGTACAGGTGGTTTTCTACCGGGGATATCTCGGCCGAGGTATAAAAAATGTCCGTTCCGTTGTTGTCCAGGTATTTCACGTCGGCGGCCACGGTTGTCAGGCGGCGGATTCCGCCCAGGGTGTCGGCCAGATACAGGTTCCGGAAACCGTCACGGTTGTCTGTCCGGTAGAGGAAAAGGTCTGTCCGGCCTTTGAGGAAATAGATGGGGTCCAGGGGCTCCACCCAGGCGTCGTTGTCTTCCGTAAGGAGGGTCCGGACGAAGGAACCGTCGTCGGCGCGATACTGGTTCAGGCGGCAGTGGTGCTGGCTGCGGTCCAGGATCTGGGCATAAATGTACTTGCCGTCCGGAGCCCAGCTGACGTTGGTGATGAAGCGCTCCGGCGTAAAGTCGTTCACCTGCAGCCATACCGTGCTGCCGGTTTCGAAGTTATAGATGCCCAGGCTGACCAGCTCCGAGTCCATGCCGTTCATGGGATACTTGATAAGCCGGAGTTCCCCTGTGCGTGTGCCGATGTCCAGCAGGGGAAAGTCCGTAACCCGGGATTCGTCCTTGCAGTAGAAAGCCAGCTGTTTCCCGTCGGGGGACAGGAAATAGCCGGAGTTGATTCCGAACTCGTTCCGGCTCACGGTCTGTCCATACACGGTGTTGCGGTCTGTAGAGATGGCTACGGGGATTTCCTTCCCGTCTTTTATGGCATACAGGGAGTAACCCCTTGTCTTGATTTCCAGTTCTTTATGCTCTTCCTGACGCGGAGTTTGGGTGGCGGGCTCCGTTTCAAAATTGTTCCGGGCGCTGGCCTGGAACATCCCGTCCGGGGTCATGACCACACAGGTTTCATTGTCCAGCCAGGAGGCGCCCAGCCGGGCGTATCCCACTCCGCGGAAGATGGCTTCTTCCATGGTGAGGTCTTTTCCGGGATGTGCTTCCCGGGTGTCTATCACACGGTTCTGAGCAAAAAGGGCGCTGCCGATAAGGGCGGCGCCGATAAGGGTGAGCAGGTATCTTTTCATATTTCTACAGGAAGAATTCGTCCGCGGAGGGCGTTTGCGGCTGTTCTACATCCGGATCCAGGGTGACGCTGTCTACGATGCTGCGCTCGTATCCGCGCCAGGGCAGCGCGCCCTTATATTCCTTATAATGGACGGTTACCCGCATGCCGGTCATCTGGGTGAGCTTTTCCGCCACCTCTTTGTTTTGCACGGAGAACTTGAAGGTTTTGCTTTGGACGGTCCCGTAGTTGTTTTTGGTTCCGTAGCCGGAGAGGATCATCTCTCCCTCGTACGTCTTGAACAGGTAGCCTGTATAGGTGAGCGAGTTGAGTTCACCGGTTTTGGTGCCGTCGGAGAACACCCAGAGGAACTTGAAATACATAAAGCCGGCGAGCAGTACCAGTACTGTTACGCCGATGATCCATCCGATTATCTTTCCTTTTCTTGCCATAGCGCTGTCACTATAAAAACAGAAACAAATGTAGCGAAAAAAATCCGGGAAAACAATCATTTCCCTTCCAAGAGGAAGCGGGTCAGTTCCCCGGGCTGCATCCGGTCGAAGTAGCGGCCTGCGTCCTGCAAGGATTCCAGGAGGTCTTCCTCCCTGTAGGGAACGCCTTGCAGCCGGGTACAAAGCTCTCCGGCAGGAAGGTCACCCAGGAAATCCCCGTTGAAGCTCACCCCGTCCAGGCAGCCGTGTTGAAGGGAAAACCGGGCCTCTACGGTGCCGCAGGGGAATTTCCGACGCATCTGGAAGCTGGCCGAGGGAGAGTGCCCGTAGTTCCATTCCCAGGTGCCGAACCGATTGTCGGCCATTTCCCGGACCTCCTGAAGCCATTGCGGCTGGAGGGAAACTTCGGTGTCGCTGCCGGCGAGTTTTTCCTGCAGCGCCTGCCGGAAGGCATCTACCGTTGGAAACTGCGGCAGGTATTCTTTCAGGTTGGCCACACGGCTTCTCACCGAAGCGATTCCGGCCGCCGAAAGCTTGCTGTCCGGTGCCGATAACGCTGCTGTCAGCTGTTGCAGGTTTACGTCGAACATCAGCGTGCCATGGATCAGGATACGGTCCTTTTCCATCCGTTTGGCATAGCCGGAGCATTTGCGGCCTTGTACAAGGATGTCGTTGCGGCCGGTCCGTTCGGCCGGTACGCCCAGACTGCGCAGGGCATCGACAATAAGTTGCAGGCAGGCGTGTTCGTCCAGGTCCCGGGCGCGTCCGGAAATGCTGTAGTTCAGGTTCCCCAAATCGTGGTAAACGGCGCCGCCGCCGGTGACCCGCCGCGCCAGGATAATGCCGCCGGATTCCAGGAAGGGCAGGTTGACCTCTGCATAGGCGCTCTGGTTAAGGCCGATAATGACCGAGGGCCGGTTCTGCCAGAGACAGAAGACCGGCTCTTCACAAGGCGGATGAGCCAGCAGGGCTTCGTCGAAGGCCATGTTGAAGTGCGGGTTGGTGTGCGAGTTCCTTACGAATTTCATACACCCCAAAAGTACAAATAATCGGATTCAAATCAAATAGTTTGGGATTGTTGGAGATTATGGCTAAATTAAGCCCTTGTAAACAAGGTGATTATGCGAAAACTCCTTTTTCTCTCATTCTGCCTTTTCCTGCTCCCTCTGTACGGCGGGGCCACCCGGCTGATGGAAATCCGCTCCCTGGACCGGGATTACATCGTCCTGCATTTCCGGGACGGAGAAGTCCGTTACCGGGACGACGGTACCGGAAAAAGCGCCTTCCTTGGCCATACTTTCGTGGAAGGGGACGATACGCTCAAGACCTTCCTGCCCCGGTTCAACCCGGCGTCGGTGCAGGACGCCTGGACCGTCATCTGCCGCGAAGACCCTGATTTCGGCCCTTCCGGTAAGGCGGCCACGGCGGTTTTCCGGCGCTCCAAGCCCATGAACACGGACCACACGCTCACAAGCGAGCTGGACCACTGGATCTATCTGCGGCTGCCCCATGCCATGAAACAGGGATACACTTACGAAGTGCTTGTCCCGTCTTCCAGCGGCAGCGACCGTCCCCGGGGCCGCGTTACCTTCGATATCTGGAATTCGCCCTCCGAGGCCATCCACGTGAATATCCTCGGGTACACGCCCGGGCAGGGTACCAACACGGCGGACCTTTATTATTGGCTGGGCGACGGTGGCCCCCGGGACTACAAAGGCTTCGAAGGAAACCGGGTCTGGCTGTACAGGCTGGACACCGGAGACCGGATTCCGGCCGCCCAAGTGGCTTTCTGGAAGCCGCAGGAGGCCTCTTCTGCCGAGGCAGGAAGAAAGGACCTTACCGGCTCTCCGGTCTGGAAGCTGGATTTTGCCCGTGCCGTTCCCGGGCGGTATCGGCTGGTGGTGGACGGGGTAGGCTGCAGCATGGACTTCGTGGTGGACCCGGAACTGTACCGGGAACCCTACCGCTATTCCGTGCGCGGCTACTACTATATGCGGATCGGCGAGCCGGCAGATCCCGAACATGTGTGGCCGGTGCCCCGCCAGCCCCGTTTCCAGGACAACGATCCGGAAGGCTTCAAAGTCTATCTGTCCGAGCTTCAGCCCTGGCATCCCGACTGGCGTAAAAACCGGGGCGACGTGTGGGACGAGCCCCATTTCAAGAAGGCCGAGGCCTCTTCATTCTACCAGCATCGGCCCGAAGGGTATCCGGTGAACGATAAGGTTACCGGCGGGCATTCCGACGCCATGGACTGGGACCGCCATCTGGCGCATGTGAGCAATATCTACGACATGATTCTGCCGTACCTGCTCACCGGCGGCCGGCTCGCGGAAGACGATCTGGGTATCCGGGAAAGCGGGAACGGGATTCCGGACCTGCTGGACGAAGCCCGGAACGAGGTGGATTTCTTCCTGAGTATCCGTGATCCGGAAGGAGGTTATTCACAGGGAGTTACCAATCCTGACCGGGACTGGAGGATGATGTTCCAGGCCGGCAGCACCACCATGGCCGCCTGGGCCAATGCGGCCAATTGCGCCATCCTGGCAGACGCCTTCCGCATAGGCGGCAACGATGCGCTGCGGGACTACTACCGGGACCAGGCCGTCACGGCTTTCCGCTATGCCGAAAAGCAGGAGTGGGACCAGCTGGACGACCGTCAGGCCGTAGGGGAGTGGCAGCTCAGGGGCCGGGATTTCAAGCAGATGGCCGCCGCTTACCTGTATAATGTCACCGGTGACCGGAAGTGGGAGGATATTGCGGCTGCAGAGGCCGTTTTCCCCTTGGTCCAGGGCGCTTGGACCAATGCCCATTGCCAGTTTTGGGCTGCGGTTGCTTATGTAATCTGCCCCCGGGAGCGTCACCATGCTTCCTGGTACGACGGCATCCTGGCCGATGTCGCAGCCCAGGCCGACCTGCAGCATCTCCTGCCGTCCCTGGAGCGTCCTTCGCGCCGGAGTGCATCGGACAATCGCTGGATTACCAATGAAAATGTCCAGCTCCTGATCCTGGCGCATCACCTGTGCCGGGACGCCTCCCGTGCCGCGCAGCTGGAGCGGGCCCTGTACGACGAGGCCGGCTGGGGCCTGGGACGCAATCCCGCCAATATCGTGGAAATGACCGGTCTGGGACAGCGGCATATCACCGACGTGTATTCGCCCGGCCGCAACGACGGTGACCCCGGAACCTTCCCCGGACAGACTCCTTTCAACGGCACCGAAACCTGGTCCCGGGGAGATGGCGGGGATGCCCGCATCCTGCTGGACCGCTGCTACCCTTCCTGGGATACGGGCGGCTGGCCGCGTCAGGAGAGCTTCTTCAACCAGCGCTATATGTGGGTGAATTCAGAGTTCACCCCGCGTGAGACCATGCGGGGGAAAATGGCCTTGCTGGCCTATCTGTACGGTATCCGTTAAACCTCCGACAGTTCCAGCCATCGCATCTCTGCGGCGTCCAGCTCTTGGAGCAGGGCGCCGTAGCGCGTACTGGCCTGCTGCAACTTATCCGCATCCAATGCACCGGACGACAGGCTGGCCTCCAGCGTGGCTTTCTCCGCCTCCAATTCAGGCAGCCGCTGTTCCAGGGTTTTGAGTTCCTGCTGCTCTTTCCAGGAGAGCTTCCGCTTGGCGGGCGTTTTCTCCTTGACGGCGGGCTGGGGGGCGGAAGGCTTTTCGTCGGCCTTTTTCCGGGCGGCCTCGTAGTCTTTGATGAAGGTCCTGTATTCCGTGTAGTTGCCCACGAAGTCTTTCACCACGCCGTCTCCGCAGAAGACAAAAAGGTGGTCTACCAGGCGGTCCAGAAAATGGCGGTCGTGCGAGACAATCACCAGCGACCCCTTGAATTCCAGCAGATACTCTTCCAGGATGTCCAGGGTGACGATGTCCAGGTCGTTGGTGGGCTCGTCCAGGATCAGGAAATTGGGCTGCTGCATCAGGATGGTAAGCAGGTACAGGCGCCTGCGTTCCCCACCGGAGAGGCGTTCCACGGGGTTGTTCAGCATGTCGTGGGTGAACAGGAACCGGCCCAGCAGGTGGGTGTCGTTGACGGTTTCCAGAACCGTCTGGCCCGGCTTGAACTGCATGCCGGCCTGGGGGTAGTACCCGATCCGGAGCGACTCGCCCAGTTCCACCACGCCTTCCATCGTCCCGCCCAGCTCCGGTTTCCAGCCGCCCGTGATCAGGTTCAGGAAAGTGGTTTTCCCGGCGGCGTTGCGCCCCACGATCCCTATCCGCTCGTAGCGCTGGAAATTGTAGCTGAAGTGGCTCAGGTAGCATTTGTTCTCCCACCAGAAAGAGACGTCCCGGCAGTTGATCACTTTGTTGCCCAGGTAGGTGCCCTTGGCTTGGGTCTCACTCAGGTCCACTTGCTTGGACACATAGCTGTCTTCGGCCCGTTCCTTGAGTTCCCAGAAGGCCTGTTTGCGGTATTTGGCCTTACCGGTGCGGGCGCAGGGGGAGGCGTGCATCCATTCCAGTTCCCGGCGGAAGACATTCCGCACCTTTTCCGTCTCTGCGTTGTAATTGTCTATCCGTTCCTGCCGTTTCTGGAGGAAGTTCATGTAGTCTCCTTTGTAGATGTAGATGCTGCCCCGGTCCATTTCCATGACCGTATTGCACACGCGGTCCAGGAAGTAGCGGTCGTGGGTGACCATGAAAAGGGTGCACCGGCTGTGCTTGAGGTGGCTTTCCAGGAATTCGATGGCGTCGATGTCCAGGTGGTTCGTGGGCTCGTCCATGATGTAGAAGTCGGCCTCGGAGGCAAGCATCTGCGTGAGGGCGACGCGCTTGATTTCCCCGCCGGAAAGGTCTTTCATGGGCTTGTCCGGGTCCGGGAGGCCGAACTGGGTGAGCAGCTGGTTCACCCGCAGTTCGTATTGCCACAGGTGCTCCGGGTCCAGGTCCCGGGTCCACTGGGCCGATGCATCCATGATCTGGGCGAAGATGCCTTTTTCCGGATCGTAGGTGTATTCCTGTTCCAGGAAGGCGATGCGGATGTCTTTGAGGAAGAGCACTTTTCCGCCGCTGTCCGAGGCGTCTTTCCCGGCCAGGATCTTCAGGAGGGAAGTTTTTCCGGTGCCGTTGGGGGCGATCAGGGCCACTTTGTCGCCTTCGTTGATATTGAATCCGATATGCTGGAACAGCACCTTGGGGCCGTAACTCTTGGAAATGTTCTCGATTTGCAGGTAACTTGCCATAATTACCTGCAAAGATACAAACTTATCAGATTTTTCGTAAGTTTGTAAAAAGAATCGCATAACACTCATGGCAGACAATTACCTGGAAAGAAAACAAGAGGCGCTGGAAAACCGGCGGAAAACCGTGGTGAAGCGGAATGCACCCTCGCTGGATACCCTCCTTCACCGGAACCGGAGTTACCGGGGCTACGACCCCGCAATCGTAGTGGGGGAGCAGCAGCTCCGACAGCTGGTGGAGGTGACCACTTTGGTGGCCTCGGGCATGAACCGCCAGCCTCTCCGCTACCGCCTGGTTACTGGTGAAGAGGCCGACAAAGTATTGCCGCTCATAACTTTAGGGGCAGCTTTGCCGCAGGAGCATCTGCCTAAACCCGGCACAGAGCCCCGTGCCTTTCTGGTGATATGCAGCAGTGTCCCCGAAGACCGCGTGGTGGATATGGACCTGGGCATCGCGGGCCAGAGCATCCTGCTCAAGGCCACGGAAATGGGTCTGGGCGGCATCTTTATCCTGAATTTCCGCAAGCAGGAGTTGAAAGAGGCGCTGGCGCTTCCCCTGGAGCCGCTTGCGGTCATTGCCGTGGGAAAGCCCGCCGAGCAGATATACCTGTTGAAAGCCGGCTCCGACAACCCGGATCTGCGGTATTACCGCAAAGATGGTGTCCATTTTGTCCCCAAACTGGGGCTGGAACAGCTGATTGTCAAATAACGCCGCTTCCCAGCATTTCGTCCAGGGCGTACCAGACGGCAAACTGGCCGGGCGAAATGCCCCTTTGGGGGGCGTCAAAAAGAATGTAGAGGGCGTTTTCCCGCATCAGGAGGGTGGCGCTCTGCAGGGGCTGGCGGTAGCGGATGCGCACCCGGTAACGGCGCACCTCTCCGGGAGCCATGGCACAGTCGGGCCGGATCCAGTGAATGTCGGCCGATGCTATTTTCAGGCAGAAGCGGCTGAGTCCCTTATGGTTGTGTCCTTCTCCCACATAAACCCTGTTGGAGGGCATGTCGGTGGCGATCACAAAGACCGGCTCTGCGTGCCCGCCGATTCCCAGCCCTTTCCGCTGGCCGATGGTGTAGAACTGCGCGCCTTCGTGCGTGCCCACGATGCGGCCGCAAGGGTTTTCCTTGTAACGGGTTTTCTTTACGTGTCTGCGTCCGCTGCGGTACGTCTCTGTCTCGAAGTCTATCTTGTATGAGAGCGGAAGTGACAGCCGGTCCAGATCCGCATCGGTGAGGGCTTTGATTTTTTCCTCTTCGAACGGGCTCTGCCCTAATGGTTTACCGTCGTTTGTCAGAACCTTTTCTTCCGGTGCATAACGGACGGTCCTTTCCAGGGACGCGCCCGCGGGGAGCAGCTCCGACAGTTTGTCTTGCTGCCACTGGTACAGCGGGTCGCTGGCATAATAGGGGTCCAGCACCTCTACCACATCTCCTTCCACCGGGGCCAGTTTCTGCTTCAGGAAGGTGGGAAGGTCCACTTTCCCCACGAAACAGATTCCCTGGGAGTCTTTCTTTTCGGCCGACGGGAGGTCTGCCTCTTTGGCTATGCGCCGCACTTCCGGTTTCCGCAGGTGGCCGATCGGGAAAAGCACTTTCCGGAGCTGCTCCTGGGAAAGCTGGCAGAGGAAATAGGTTTGGTCTTTGTTGGGGTCCGTCCCTTCCAGAATGCGGTACAGCGGCATTCCGTCGGCCCCGAGGACCGGTTTTCCTTCCTCTGTAAGCACGGGCTCTTTCCGGCAGTAATGGCCGGTGGCCACATAATCCGCCCCGTATTTCTGCGCCACTTTCCAGAAGGCGTCGAACTTGATTTCGCGGTTGCACAGCACGTCCGGATTCGGGGTCCGGCCTTTGGCATACTCGTCAAACATGTAGTCCACCACCCGCTGCCGGTATTCCTTGGAAAGATCCACAAAATAAAAGGGGATGCCGATTTTCCGTGCCACCATTTCTGCCACAAAACGGTCTTCCTCCCACTCGCAGTCTCCGTGGAGGGTGGCGTCTGCGTCGTGCCAGTTCTGCATGAACATGGCAAAGACGTCGTACCCCTGCTGTTTCAGGAGCCAGGCGGCCACCGACGAATCCACTCCGCCGGAGAGCCCTACACATACTTTAATTTTGCTCTTGTCTGCCATTTGTCCTGCAAAAATACACAATTTCCGCGGGATTTCTGCCCGGCCCGGACTCCTTTATGCATCGGCCCCTGCAAAAAAGGCCGATTTTGCGGGCGCCGGTGTCGTGTGTGACTTCTGCGCCGTCATTTTTGGCCGATTTTGCGGGCGCAGAAGTACGGTTTTGGGGCAAAAGATACCATGTTTGAAAAAAAATGCCTATCTTGTAAGACCTTAGCGCGTGTTAAGGAATAAATGGACGCCACATGATTAACCGTACGATTCACATCGACTATGAAGAATACTCCGCTCCGGAGGAGATGACCCCCCAGGACAGGGAGTTGGTCGCGCTTGCCCTTGAAGCCATGAAGGGCTCCTATTCCCCTTATTCCAAATTCCAGGTGGGAGCGGCCCTCAGGCTGGAAGACGGCACCATCGTCAAAGGGGCCAATCAAGAGAATGTAGCTTATCCTTCCGGCCTTTGCGCGGAACGGACGGCCATGTTCGCCGCCGGGGCCAACTATCCGGACGTGCCCTTCGATACCCTGGCAATCGTGGGGGCAGACCGTGGGGTAGTCTGCGAAAGCCCGGCCTCGCCCTGCGGAAGCTGCCGCCAGGTTATGGCAGAGTACCAGAAAAAGCAAGGGAAGCCGTTCCGGATCATCCTCGTGGGCAGCAAGAAAATCCGGAAATTTTACCGCGTAGATGATTTGCTTCCCCTTATTTTTGACAGTTTGAAAGCTTAATTGTTTGCTTGTTTGACAAAAATGCCTACCTTTGCAGCGGGAAAGTCTTACACGACCAGCTCCCTCTGAATCCCCCCAGGACAGGAATGTAGCAAGGGTAGGAGGTCGTAGCGGTGCGATGTAATCAGCTTTCCCTTTTTTCGTTGTATGAATATTGCCGTCTATACCCTTACTTCCTCCCTGCACGATGAGGCCAGCGTCTCCCGCATGAGCGACGCCTTCCTGCAAAGCGTTTTTCCCCAGGGCGGTTTTGACTTTCGCGGCGCCGATTTCTCCGATTTCGGCACGCATGACCTGGATCTGATCTATGTCCGGACCGGGGGGGCGGAAGGTATTTTCAAATCCCTTCTGCCGGAAATGCTGGCCAGGGGAACGGAACGCTATTACCTGCTCACTTCCGGAAAGAGCAATTCCCTGGCGGCTTCGCTGGAGATTCTCTCGTACCTGAGACAGCAGGGACTGAAAGGGGAGGTGCTGCACGGAAACGAATCCTATCTCCGACAGCGGGTCCAGGTGCTGGAAACGGCTGCCCGGGCGCGGAAGAAGCTCCGGGGAGCGCGGATCGGGGGGATCGGCCAGCCGTCTGACTGGCTCATTGCCAGCCAGGCCAAGCCCACGGCCATCATGGACAAATTGGGGGCCCGCCTGGTGGAAGTCCCGATGGAAGAGCTTCTTCAGGAAATAGGGAAGGCCCCTGCCAATGAGGCTCCCCAAGAGGAAGCCATGGCAAGCAACGTGCGCAGCGCCTATCCGGGTGCTACCCGGATTTATCATGCGCTGGAGGCCCTGATCGCCCGTTATCAGCTGAGTGCGTTCACGCTTCGCTGCTTCGACCTGCTTACCGCCGTGGGCAATACCGGCTGCCTGGCCTTGGCATCTTTCAACGCCGACGGCATTCCGGCCGCCTGCGAAGGCGATGTGCCGGCGCTGCTGTCTATGATGGTGGCAGAGGCCCTTACCGGTTTCACGGGCTTTCAGGCCAATCCGGCCCGGATAGATACGGAAAGCGGCGAACTGCTCATGGCCCACTGCACCGTTCCGCTGAATATGGTCACCTCCTGGCAATATGATACGCATTTCGAGTCCGGAATCGGCGTGGGCATCCATGGTGAACTGCCGGAAGGTCCCGTTACTGTTTTCAAGGTCTCCGGCTCCCTGGACCGCCATTTCGCGGCAGAGGGAGAACTGCTTTACAACCAGTACGAAGACAACTTGTGCCGTACCCAAGTCATGCTCCGGCTCAGCCCGCGGGATGCCCGCTATTTCCTGACAGATCCCATCGGCAATCACCATATCATTGTCCCTGGGCACTGCAAGGCCCTGCTGGAAGAGCTGCTGTAGCTATTTATAGGGATTGACGGTGCAGGAGTCCCTTGTTATCTTTGCGCTATGGAACATTTGCTGGAACATCACGGAATAAAACCTACGGCCAACCGGCTCCTGATTGTGAAGGCGCTGGAAAAGGCAGGCCGGCCGCTGTCGCTGACAGAACTGGAAACCACCCTGGAAACGATTGACAAGAGCAACATCTCCCGGGCGCTGTCCTTGTTCCGGGAAGCCCATTTGGTGCATGTGCTGGAAGACAGCGGCGACGGGGTGCGCTATGAGCTTTGCCACTCCCATGCCCGGGACCACGACGACGACGTGCATGTGCATTTTTACTGCACGCGCTGCCATAAAACCTATTGTCTGGAAGATACGCCGGTCCCTGCGGTCCCTGTCCCCGAAGGTTTCCGGCAAGATTCGGTCAGTTACCTTTTGAAGGGGATTTGCCCAGAATGTCTTGGATAACCAGGCCGGCCAGTGTAAACCCGAAAATACCGGTTATATGCGCCAGGGTACCGTTGATGACGGCTTTCCCGGGCACAGGTTCCATGTCCGGGCCCAGGTTGGAAAGCACCTCGGCGTCGTACACGCAGAGGAAAGGCTTGGCGGGCCACTTTTTCTCCCGTCTCATCTTTTTTCGCAGGGCGGCTCCCAGCGGGCAGCCGCTGACCTGGTCGAACGGGGCCACTTTCACGCCGTCCGGAGACAGTTTGAGCGCGGCGCCAAGGGCCGAAAACAACGTCCCGTCCAGCTCCGAGGCGCGGAGCATCAGGTCCATTTTGTCTTTTAGGGAGTCGATGGCGTCCAGGATGTAGTCGTACTGCTCCAGTTCGAAAGATGCGGCTGTTTCGGCCGAATAAACGGCCCGGATGGCGGTGATGTCGGCTTCCGGATTGATTTCCAGCAGCCTTTCCCGGAGCACATCCACTTTCACCTTCCCGACAGTCCGGGTGGTGGCCATCAGCTGCCGGTTGATGTTGGTCTCGTCGACGCAGTCGGAATCGACCAGGGTTAAGCGGGAAACACCGCTGCGCACCAGCGCTTCCGCGCACCAGCTGCCCACGCCGCCTACGCCGAAAAGGATCACTTTGGCAGCGGCGATCCTTTTCATGCCGTCGGCCCCTACCAGACGCTCGGTGCGGGCGAAGATATTCATAACCAATTGCTTAAGATATCTTCCGCGTCGCGCCAGACATCTTCCTTCCCCAGTTCGTTCAGGATTTCGTGGCGCATTTTGGGATAGACCTTGCTGGTCACCGTGGTGTAGCCACGGCTGCGCATGAAGGACACTGCACTGGCGAACTTCTTGAGCGAGCCGATACAAGGGTCTTCAGACCCACAGATGAAGTGGACCGGCATTTTGGGAGCGGCGACCGTCCAGCCTTTTTCAGCGTAGGTGTCCCGAAGCAGTTGCAGCAGGACCCGGTAACCGTTAACGGTGAAGCGGAACCCGCAGAGCGGGTCGTTGTTGTAGGCCTGGACGTTGGCCTTGTTGGTCGAGAGCCAGGCGTTGGTGAGCGCCTCTCCCTTGAATTTCTTCCCGTATGCGCCGGTGGACATGTTCTCCAGCATAGGGGAGCGGTAGCGTTCGCCCTTGAAAAGGCCGATGACACGGGTGAGGAAAATGCCAATTCCGGCCGCCCCGTTGCGGGAGGGACTGCCGCAGACCATGAGGCCGTCGATCTGGGCGTCGTACTCCTTGGCGAAGCAACGGACGATCAGCGAGCCCATGCTGTGCCCGAAGAGGAACAGTTTAAGGCCGGGATAGCGGTTGCGGGTCCACTGGACCACGCTCAAGACATCCTCGATCACCTTGGAACGGCCTTTTTTGCCGAAATAGCCCAAATCGGCCTCGGAGGGGACAGAGGCCCCGTGGCCCCGCAAATCGGGGATCACGCAGGCAAAGCCTTTTTCGGCCAGGTAGGTCATGAAGGGGAAGTAGCGTTCTTTATGCTCCGCCATGCCGTGGATGAGCACGACGGCGGCGCGGGGCGACTCCGGTGCAATGACGGCGGAGGCGAGCTGAATGTCCAGGGAGGGGATATTGACTAATTCCATGGTTCGAATCGCTTGAAAATATCGGGGAGCGGGGAATGGGTTTTAACGATTTTTCCGGTAAAAGGGTGGCGGAAAACCAGCGTGGAGGCATGCAGGGCCAGGCGGCGGACAGGGTCTGTCTGGGCGCCGTATTTCTGGTCGCCGGCGATGGGATGGCCGATATCGGCCGCATGGACGCGGATCTGGTTTTTCCGGCCGGTCTCCAGGGAGAACTCCACCTGGGTGTACAGGTTGTGTCCCCGGCGGAAAGCGCCCAGTTGCTTATAGTGGGTGATGGCCAGCTGGCCGTCTTTCACTTCGTTTTGGAAGGAATTCATTTTCAGAGATTTGGGATTCTCAACCAGCCAGCTTTGGATGGCGCCCTGGGGCTTTTCCAGCTGTCCTTCCAGGAAAGCCACGTACTTGCGTTCCACCACCAGGTCTTTCCATTTGCTCTGGAGGATGTCTTTGGCGCGCTCGTTTTTGGCGAATACCAGCAGGCCAGACGTCCCTTTGTCTATCCGGTGCACAATCCAGACTTTTGCCGTGGAGCGGTCCGGCTCTTTCCCTTCCAGGAGATCTTCCTTGCGCTGCATGCGGGCGCAGACTTTCACGTACTGGTTCAGCAGGGCATAGAGTGTCTGCTCCCGGTGGCCGGATTTGGCGGCGCTGCCCCGGGCCGTAGAAACGGAGAGCATGCCGGAGGGTTTGTCCACCACCAGGTAATTCTCGTCTTCGAAGACAATCTTCACGCCCGCCTTCAGGACTTCTTCCATGGCGTCGGAGCGGGTGGCCCGGGCGATGGAAACGCCTTTTGCGAGCACCTCCAGGGTGTCTCCCCGGAACAGAGGCTGGTCAAAGGCCGTGCAGGTTTTGCCATTGACCAGAACCTGCCCTTTGGAAAGCAGGTTCTTGACGCCGGTACGGGACCGGGTAGGGTATAGTTCGAACAGATAGGAAAGCAGCGGGCTGTCCTTTCCTACGGTAAAACGCTGACCGCTCATAATTCTTCAATGCATTTGTGCAGGGACTTGGGAAGGAGTTTCCGGAAGTGTCCGGCCATGCCCCGGGGCACCAGGATGGTTTCCAGCGATTCACAGTCGTCGAAGGCATCTTCTCCGATGGCCTCCAGCGCCTTGTTCAGCCGCACTTGATACAAGTTGATACAACCCTGGAAGGCACACGGGCCGATGACGCGGGTCCCCGACGGCAGGGAAATCTTTTCCAGCTGCCAGCAGTCTACGAAAGCGCTGTCGCCGATGCTCAAAAGGCCGGTGGGCAGTTTCAGGGAAACCAATTCCCCGCATTCGGCGAAAGCTCCCGCGCCGATATGGGTGACCGAGTTCGGGAGTTTGATCTTTTCCAGGAAAGAGGAACGCTCTTCCAGGGGAATCTCTTCGCCGATTTTTCGCTCGGCCATGTAGTCCTGGAAGGCGAACACACCGTCACAGATAATCTCACATCCTTCTTTCACAGTGACTTCCGACGGGAAATTCTCTCCGTCCAGCAGACGCTTCCCGTCGGCAGAGTAATTCAGGCAATTGTCGTCGTCCCAGACGTCCCGTGCAAGTTCTTCTGCCGAAGGAGCCGTGGGGACGCTGAGAATTTCTTCCAGGGTCATAATCAGAAATTTTTTACAAAGTCGATGTCTTTTTTGAGCATGACCTTGGGTTCCATGACAGATACCTTCTGGAACAGTTTGAACTGGTAGGCGGGGGAGAGGTATACCCGGTGCTCGTTTTTGCCCTTGCGCCACCATTTGTAGAAGGCGATAGGGTCTGTGTCGTAGGGAATCTTGGCTTCTACCTCCGAGGAGTAACCGGGAAAATCGATGACCATCTTGAGCCCCGTAATCCGGCGGTAATATTCATAGTCCGCCCTTCTGAGCTTGGATACCAGCGGCCCGAAGACTTCCAGTTGATCTACTTTCAGGGTTTTTTCCTTCACCACCATTTTGTGGATGCGGACCGGATCTTTCAGAAGCCATTCCCCAATTTTAAGACTCACCGGACCTTCCTCGCACTCCAGAGTAAGGTAGTCTGAGGAAAAGTAAATCTTTTCGCTGTCCAAGGGGTATAGGTCCATCTTTTTTAGGTTACTCTGCAAATATATGAAAAAATTTTCGTTTTACCGTAATTTTTTTTATATTTGGGAGACCATTTTGCACATAACCTTTAAAATCAATTGTATATGACTTACAAAATCATCGACATTCAGGGCATCGGTCCCGTGTACGCAGAGAAACTCATCGGTGCGGGTATCGAAACGGTAGACCAGCTTCTTGCAGAAGGTGCTTCCGCCAAGGGCCGCAAGGCACTGGAAGAGAAGACCGGCATCCGCGGAGACCTCATCCTCACCTGGGTGAACCATGCAGACCTGTTCCGTATCAAGGGCGTCGGCCCTCAGTTCTCCGAACTGCTGGAGGCCGCCGGTGTAGACACCGTCAAGGAACTGCGCAACCGCAACGCCGCCAACCTGGCCGCCAAGATGCTGGAAGTGAACGAGGCCAAGCACCTGTGCAAACGTACTCCCGTGGAGAAGGAAATCCAGAAGTACATCGACCTGGCCAAACAGCTGGAACCCATCGTCACTTACTAAGCCACGGCTCCTGTTGATCCAAAGAAAAGCTTCCGTCCGGATTCCCGAACGGAAGCTTCTCTATTTAGGAGCCATCTGTCACCGAGCGTCTCCCAGAACAGCCTTAAGGGCACCGCGCAGGCGTTCTGCTTCGGCCAGGCCGACCTTCTCCTCCAGCAGGGCGGGTAAGGCGCGAAGTTCGGCATCTGTTACCCCCATGTTGCGGGCGCCGGAGACGTGGGCGATGAGCTGCGGCTCGCAGCCGGGCAGGGCAGAGATGGCGCTGACGGTGACGATCTCGCGGTCGGCGAAACTCAGGTTGTTGCGGGCGAAGATATCGCCGAAGAGGTGAGCTTTGAGGTAGTAATCCGTAGCGGGAGCAAAGCTATAGTCAAAAGGCTGGCCGGTCAGGCGGGTTTGCACGGCCGTACCCTGTTTCAGGGCGTCATAATCGGCGGGAAGCGGATCGGCCTCTTTCCCCGGGTCATCGTGGATGCCGGCCGCTTGCCGTGCGGCCAGGACACGCTGAAGGGTTCCCAGGGCATTGAGCGAGCGCGGAAAACCGGTGTAGGCGTAAAGCTGCGAAAGCGCTTCCTTGGCTTCGCTTATTGTCAATCCATTATCCAGCGCTTCGGCCGCTGCTTTCTCCAGGCCGGCCTGGTCGCCCTTGGCTTCCAGAGCCGCCATGACGGCAAGTCCCTGCCGACGGGGTGTAAGTGCATTATTCATAGTTTGTGCGTTCATGGTCAGACAAGTCAGCAAAAAAGATAGTATGAATAGTCGTTTCATCGGACGGCGGATTTATTCAGGGTTGCAGTAACCAAAGGGTTGGTATCGATGAGTTTGAGGGATTTGACCATCTGGGCCGTACCCTCCTTGTATTTCTTGAAATGGGCAGTCTTGAGGTGTGCCTGATAGGCTTCATTGTCGGCATAGACTTCCAGGATATAGACTTTGCAAGGGTTGGCCTTGTCCTGCATGGAGAATAGGCCGATGACGCCGGGTTCGACGGACATGGACACCGTTCCTACCTCTTTCGCGAAGGCCAGGTATTCATCCAGTTTGTCGGGATAGACCTCGATTTCTGCCAGGCGGACAATCCTGTCGCCATATTCCCGGACCGGGATGTCGGCCCCGAACAGGCGGGCGGCATTGCGGAAAAGTACATCCTCGGGATCCAGGCCGTGGGAGGCAAGTCTGGCTTCCAGGGATTTCTTTGCGCCGACAAGCGCCGGTGCGGCGACATAGGGATAATCAGAACCGTAGAGGATGTGGGAGGGCTCCGTGATGGTCAGGAGCGACTCGATGACATCGTCCGTGGCGGCGCCTGCGAGGTCGAAGTACAGGCGGGAGATGTTGGCATCCACGTCAACCGGCTGCATATAGCCTTGATTGATCATCACCGGCAGCAGACCCTTGAAACGGGGGAGTGCATTGGGCAGGAAAGAGCCGCAGTGGGGGACTACCACTTTCAGCTCCGGATAGCGGACCAGGACATCGTGCGCCACCATGTTCAGGATGGCCCGGGTGGTCTCTGCCAGGTACTCATAGGAAGCCAGGGGGACGGCGGCGATCAGCTTGTCATTGGCGGCCGACGGCTTGTGCGGATGGGGGATAATGACGGCTTTCCGGCTATTGAGATAGGGCATCAGAGGCTCCAATTCGGGATCGCCGAGGTACTGCCCGTAGCTGTTGGAGGCGAGCTTAACGCCATCGGCCCCAAGCACTTCCAGGGCATATTACGCCTCTTCCAGCGCCCGCTCCACATCCGGAAGGGGCAGCGCTGCGCAGAACAGGAACCGGCCCGGATGAAGCGCCTTTAGCGCAGCGGCCTCTTCGTTGTATTTCCGGCAAATGGCGGCCGACTCCGCTCCATCGCCAAAGTACGGCTGCGGTGCGGGCATGGTGAGGACAGAGGTCCGGATGCCGGCCTCGTCCATGAACTGCAGGTGTGCATCGGCATCCCATCCTGGAATAGGGAAGCCCTCGTCCATCTCCATCCCGTGGGCTTTCACGGCCTCCAGGTAAGCGTTGGAAATCATGTGGCAGTGCACGTCAATCTGTGCACTGCCGATAATACTGATACTCATCAGACTTATGATGCTAAGAAGTCTTTTCATCGACTTATTCCAAGTTTATTACAAAGGTCGGAATTATTTTTTAAAAGAGACTTAACCGAATTACGGATTTATCTATCTATTTTGCGGAATTTACTTCCTTTTTTGTAAATTATGGGCGTGGAAAAGGTCCTTCATGTACAGTCTGTCAATGACTACGCCCGCCATGTGGGCGCTCCGGTTCTGCATCCGTCACTTCCTTATGCAAAAGTCCAAGATACCTTTCCCGCTTCCTGAGCCCAAAACCTGGGAACAATGCCTATGCAGAGTAGATCATCCGTTGGAAATCGATGCCGAAGGCGTGTCGGCGGTCGGCCGGGACAAAACCCGCAGATTCATAGAGGCGGATCAGGTGCGGCATGTCGGCATCGGCGACAAGGGCGATTTGTTTGTAACCCAGGTCCAGGCCTATCCGGATGCCGTCTTTGAGAAGGGCGCGGCCGATTCCTCTTCCCCGATACTCCGGCAACACGGCCAGTGAATCCAGGTAATACTCGCCGGGGTCTGTCTCGGGGTCGTCGTCGGCGAACTGCGTGAAGAACCCAGGCCAATACTCTTGGAAGGTGCTTTCCCGCAAGTCTTTATACAGATTGCCGGGATAGGACAGCAAGGCGCCTGCGGCTTTGCCGTCTATTTCGGCCACGCGGGTACGGCTGAAGGAGTAAAGTGTATCCGGGCGTTTCTCACAGGAGGTCAGATTCTCCAGGATTGCCGCGTTGTCGGCGGACAATTCCTCTTCAAAGTCATAGAAATGCATCCCGGCCATGATACAGCGGGCTAGAAAATCTGCATCCTCAGGGCGGGCGGGGCGGATGCGGACCTGCAGCCATTTCGCCATGGTTTCCACCGCGTAATTCAAGTCCTGGCGGAAAGTGGTATGCTCATGGAGGAATGACTGGTTTCCGCGGGACAGCTCGGCAAACAGGCTGGCCGACATGACATCGGCATAACGGGCGATGACATCTTCAATGTGGTCCCGCTCCCTTTCCGATGGGCTGTGCTCATAGACCTTCAGTTTCTGATGAAAGAAGGCATAAGCTTGCTCGATGATGTTTCTGTCCATTTCCATAAGATGATGCTTCAGCGTTCAAAGATACTGCTTTTTCCGTTCTGGAGAAATACAATTACCAGGTTCCTCACCTGGCCGGCCAGGTCATCAACCGTTACATCAAGGAAATCGCCCGGCGGGCAGGGCTCACGGAACTGGTAGAGATTGAGACCACCAAGGGCGGTACACCCTGGAAGTCGTGGTGAAACTTACATCGACAAGATGCAGGACTTCCTGCACGAACTGGGTGTGTCATCATTTTTCGAGACCATATGTGACGCATTCCGGAAAAAGGTACGTTTATATGGCAGAAAAAGAAAAATGATGGATATGAAGGCTATTGAAAGAGTTGTATTTGCGGCATTGGGTTTCCTGTGCTTGGCATTTGCCGCATGCACAAAAGTAGAAACAGATTCCTATTCAGACTATGCCTGGACGGGCGAATACCCCATCAAAATGCAGAACGGGACCACCGGAGAGATGGAGGACCATACCGGGGTTATTATGCTGCAATTCCTGAATAACGGCATTGAGTGCACCATCTATACGGGCATCTCCGGGATGATTGGCACAAATTGCAGGAAGTTTGAGGCGCGGTGGTCCGGGAAAGATAGTTTTGCCCTGTATCGCACATCCGGCCACCAGTCTCTGCTGGAATACTCAGGAACCATCACCGGCGATAAAATGACCTTGCAGGCACTTAATTGCGACAGCGTTG
>ODAI010671381.1_pt1 | contig 19508 bp, 19 predicted proteins | sample 1539321 | NCBI WGS metagenome assembly ODAI01 (sample SAMN02144231, study PRJEB22623) | gut metagenome | biome: sheep rumen | host: Ovis aries | place: New Zealand
TGATTTTAAACGATTTTGCCGAACCGTTAACCGCTTTGACGTGTTTACCGTACTTTATGGCAAGATTTGCGGCGGATAAATCGCCTATCGCGTCCTTTTCGGCTTTAAAATAAATTTCTTTCAATAATTTCAAACACGCGGTTTCGGGACATTGCCCCAAAAGATATTCGGTCCTGTCAACGCTCTGTATGCCGTTTTCCGCCGTCTTAAACATACTGTCCATACACGGATAAGCCGACAAAACCACCGTGTCGGAATCGGCGGCTTTAACTACGCGTAAATTTTCCGCAAATACCGAAGCGGGAATAAGCGGTCTGTTTGCGTCCATTATAGATATAACGTCTTCGTCTTTATACTTGTCGTCAAGATAACGTACGGCGTTCAGAATCGAACCGAAGCGCGATTCGCCGCCAAGAATAACCCCCGCAAGATTGATTTCGTACTTGCTGCAGTAAGACTCAATAAACGCTTGCCAACCGTCTGGAATTATAACTACGGTTTCATCATACACGCCCGATTTCTTTACGTTTAGCAACGAATGAATAATAATAGGTATTTCGTTAACCGTTAAAAATTGCTTGGGAACGCTTTGACAGGCTCTGCTGCCCGCCCCGCCCGCAACAACTAACGCTATATTCATAAAATAATCTCCCGATTGTCTTTTTTGTTAAAATATTCTATATCCGGATTGAACGATTTGCCTGCAAAAACACCTTTAATAAGTATCGAACATCTCTTAATTTTGTTTTTGTTCTTTGAAAACACGATTTTTAATATATGATAAGCGACTTTGCAAAGATAGTACAATTCGCCCTTTAACCCGATTTTTCGATAAAGATACCCCTCGTTGCGGTAAGAATAAAAATATCTATTAAGCCTATTTAAATCGTCCGCCGCTATGTTGCTACCCATATTTACCGCGGACTTATGTACGACTACGCTGTCCGCCACGTAATAGCAATCAAACACATCTGAAAGCCTGTAAGTGTATTCCCAGTCGTCCCCCCAGATAAAGAACTCTTTTATGGGCAGACCGACTTTTTCTATGGCGTTTGCGTTTATGAATAACGAAACGAACGTCGCTATGCGAATTTTCTGACCGTTTATACCCGCATTGAATTTTTTATCCCCGATAGACCGACGTTGAATATTCATTTTAGAAAGCGTGCCGTCTTTCCATAAAACCTTGCTTGATAAATATCCGAAATCGTTATTTTTGGATTTTGCGAAATTTATAAGCGCGGCAAGCGAATTTTCCTGCACTATACAGTCGTCGTCCATAATCCAAACGTAGTCCGCGCCCGTTTCCATGGCTTTTTTTATACCGAAGTTAAAGCCGCCCGCGCCGCCTAAATTTGCGCCCGTATTGAAATATAACACCTTGTCCGACTTAAGGTCTTGTATATATTCCGAAGTACCGTCGGTACTTGCGTTGTCTACGACTATTATTTTAAGCGCGGCATAATCGGATTTAAGCAACGCCTGTACGGCTTCTCTTAAAAGTTCTTTACGGTTATAAGACACAATAACCGCCGCGACGTTGCCGTAAATTTCGCCGCCGACGTGTTCTTTTTTGCGCGTTTCGCACTTGTTAAGCGTAAGAAAAGAAAGAGAGAACACAAACGGGTTTACGGTAAAACCTATAAGGTTCGGAACGATAAACCCATAGCCCAAAACCAAAAGGAGCAACGCCGTCAGATACCGGTCTTTATTAAAACTCGCCTTTATCGCAAGCGAATAGCCGAAAAGCACTAAAATCAGTCCGACAATCCCCGCTTCAAGAAAAATCTTAACGTACGAATTGTCAACGAAAAACATTTCAAAAGCGCTATCGAAAAAGGTAATCTGATTCCACGTTTGCCACTCTATATCGCTTCCGAATAAGGTAAAGCCGTATTCCTTTAAGCCCTGATTGGCTAGATATAACCTATTGCTTAAATAATCGTTGAGTTTATCGAAAACGGGAATATCCGCACTATAAAGCGCCACGCATATAAAGGAAAGTGCGGCAAGTAGCCACGGAATTAAAACCGCAAACGTCTCCGCCGCTTTGCTTTTAAATCTGAAATCGGATTTGTTTGCGAAAATTTTACCGCAAACGCCTATAATCACGCCGATAAGCGTAATAGCAAACGATATTCTCGAATCGGTAAATATATATAACGGTATCGCGGCGACGGTTAAAATAATAAGTTCCGCATAAGTTATCTTCGATTTGCGAACAAAAACGTATCCCAAACAGAAAAACGAAAAAATACTCGGCGCGTTGGTCGTCCACGAAAAGCCTAAACCGTATCTGGTTTTATCACCCCTTGCGAATTCCGTGTTTTCATATATGCCCAAAAAAGAAAAAGAAACGACTAAAATAAGCGCCGCGCCTAATGCCGCAACAAAATATTTTACGACGTCTCGCAATTCAAATTTGGAAAATTCAAACAACAGTATAACCAGCATTACAATGTGCGCCTGTTTTGCCAAAACACCTATAAGCACACCGCAAAGACCTATACATGCCGACGCTAAATTAAGCCGCCTTTTCCGTAATGCCAAATCGGCTAAACAATCGCAAGCAAAAAATGCAAGTATTACTAAACGCGCGTAATGATAAACGTCGACGAAAAGGCTTTCTCCCGCGTACCTGAACGCTATTACGCTGGAAAAGACGTATAGAAACAAAACTACGAGTAAAAGTCTCTCATAATTTCCGCATTTCTTTTCAGAAACTTTTACCGTATTTTTTATGTGTGAATTTTGCAAGCAAAAACTCTCCTATTTTCTTTACCCAGTTCGTCTTCTCGGTGGAAATGACCTTAATCTCCGAATATTTTATCTTATTAGTATCGATATAAACGTCCAGAAGAAGCTCCGAAATTCTGCCGAAAAAACGGGCGTGGAACGCGTCGTACTTTTTTACGTCCACCCTATTTTCAAGTTCCGAAAGAATGGGAAAAAGCCAGCCGCAATATTTATCCAGCACCGACTTTTTCATTATCGCCATATTGAACATATGCGCGCTCCTGCGCTTTTTCAAGCGCAAAAACTCCGCATAATATTCGCCGCACTTTTCTTTTATTATTTCGCCCGTTATATCGAGCGGTTCTACGTACATAGTGTGCGCGTAGTGCGAATACAGGGTTTCTATGTAATAGTTGCGCTTTTTTGGAAGTATCACGTCCGTTTCGCGCAAAAGCTTGTCGCACTCTGCCGTACTTAAAACTCCGACGGTTTTGCCGCCGACCGAAAACTTAAAAGTCCCCTTAAAATACCGTCTGTAATGTACCAGCCCCACGGCATTAAGTTGCAAATTTTTCCACGCGTAATAAAGCGCGGTCAGTTCGCAATAATACGGGTTTTTATCGGAAATATTGTCCCCCGCGTCGTCAGAGCAAGACAAAAATTTATCTTTCCCCTTTGCGCCGACCTGAACGGGCAGATAAAGCGCGTCTTCGGGAAAAGGATATAATTTATGCGCGGCGATTATAATTTTCGTATCTGGCACGTTCTACCCCGTTATAATATAATTAATTTTATAGATTGTACCATTTTTAACTTAAACTGTCAATACAAAAGCGGAATTACCGCGCACAAATAACGCAAAACCATTAAACGCAATAAAAAAAGCCGCCCAAATAATTTTTAAGCAACTTTTTTATGTCAGATTTATTAAACCGTTATCTTCGCCCGTTTTTAAGAAGCCCCCGTGCGCTTAAACACGCATACTGCGGTTTTAAGCATTATTTTTATATCGAGCCACGCTGAACACTTGTCCACGTAATAAAGTTCTAAGTCCTGCCTTTCGCCGCTGTCGTACGTGCGGTTGTTTCTGCCGTTCACCGCCCACCAGCCGACCATACCCGGTTTTACCGAAAGCAACTTGTCCGCGTCTTTACCGTACTTTTCGTACGCTTCGCACCTTAAAAGCGGTCTTGGACCTACGAACGATATTTTGCCCGTAAACACGGCGAAAATATTAGGCAGTTCGTCAAGGCTTGTCTTACGCAAAAATCTGCCGAGTTTGGTAATTCGCGGGTCGTCTTCGAGTTTGTATTCCTTTTTATACGCGGCGACCTGCTCCGCCGACAGAGAATCTTCTATTTTATCCGCGTCTTTTCTCATACTGCGGAACTTGGCTATTCTTATCTCTTTACCGTTTTTTCCAACGCGCTTTTGCACGTAAAACACCTTGCCGCCGTCTGAAATTTTTACCGTAAGCGCAATAAGCAGATAAAGCCAACTTAAAAGAATAATAAGTAGCCCTGAAAGTATTATATCAAACGTTCTTTTGAAAAACAGATAAGTTTTATACCCGAAAGTTTTTTGGCGCAATACGTAATCGGGCGCGACGGGGCGCGCACTGTATAGCGATAATTCCGCGTTTTCCGTATCGACTAAAATATCTTTCTCTTCCGTTTCTATTCCCATAGTAGTTTCTTTCAAAAAATTAAATCCCCTGTGCCATATGGTAAGTTCCGATGTTTTTATTATACTATATACCCAAAATAAAAGCAATAATAAAAACTCAAAAACCCCCGCGGCGACGCACGCTAAACGTTTTCCGCTCTCTTTTTGCGGAAATAATCTTTTATAAGCGCGGCGCAAGTTTGCTCTTCCACGCCGCCGAGATAGTCCACGCTGTGGTTAAGCCCGTTATCCGAAAGAACGGGGTACTTGCTTTCGGCACAGCCGCTCTTTTTTTCGTACGCACCGAAAACCGCACGCTTTATCCGCGCGTTCGCTATCGCCCCCGCGCACATGGCGCAAGGTTCTAAAGTTATATATATTTCCGCACCGTCAAGACGGCGGCTTTTAAGTTTTTTACACGCTTTTTCAATCGCAATCATCTCCGCGTGGCGGGTCGCCACTTGCGAATTTTCCGTTCGGTTATACCCGCGCGCCACGATTTTATCACCCATCACTATAACTGCGCCGATAGGCACGTCGTCTATTTCGCGCGCTTTTAAAGCCTCTTTTATTGCGGCGCGCATAAATCTTTTTTCTCTCGTCATAAAATCTCCGTAATAACCTTTAAAACGTCGCGGTTTTTAATAAAAATCTCTTCCGCAAATTCTTTGCCTATGGGGTGCGTAAGATTATCCGAACCCACTTCTAACGTCAGCGCGGGTATACCTAATTTTTCAATGCACCAGTCCTTATCCCCGCCGCAGGAAACACCCGCGCTCTTTAACGGATACCCCGTCGCCGCGGAAACCGCTTGCGCTATATGAAAATCGCGCTCCCGCGCCTTTTGCCCCTGAAAAAACTCCCAGTAAATCTCTTCGCCTTTGCTGTGATAACTAACCGTCATATCGGGTTTAACGGACAAAGTAAAATCGCGAAGAGAGCGCGTTTCGCTTTCGGAAAAAGGGAATTCGCCTATGTAATTTTCGGCGGACTTTTCCCGCACGTTCTTTTCGCCGCCTCCCCATCTTGCGTCGAAATTAACGTTTAAATCCACACGCCTTGCGTTGGCTTTATAGGTTTTATCGCCGTATAACGCTTCCGCTATACCGTCTATATTTACCGCGGGAATAAAATACGCCGTTCCGCGCGCGCCTATCTTAGCAAAATGCGCCGCCTGCATCATACCGATATAAGTAGTTATATATTCCCTTGCGTGTATTGCGTACTGTAAAAGGACTACGGGGCGCGCAGTCTTACAAACTGCAACGTACGGTATAAGCGCGCCGTTTTCGGTACAGCCGATAAATCCCTTTTCGCCTTCATAACCGCGGTAAAAAACGTTTAATTCTTCCAAAACGTCCATACCGTATGGTATGCGCTATTTGTGGTACGGTGTTCCGCCTATAATACAAAACGCCCTATAAATCTGCTCCACGCATATTAACCTAAAAAGCGTGTGCGGAAAGGTCATGTCCGAAACAGAAACAAGTCCGTCGGCTTTACGCTTTATCTCGTCCGATAAACCGTAAGAACCGCCTATAACAAAGGTTATTTCGCCCGTGCCGCTATCCACAAGTTTTTTGATTTGTTCAGCAAACTTTTCGCTCGAATATTTTTTGCCTTCTATCGCGAACGCGAACACCGCGCCGCGAAGTTTAGGAATAATATTTTTCCCTTCCCGCTCTATTGTAGTAAGCGCGGAAAGTCCCGCGGCGTTTTCTTCTGCCACTTCAAAAACGTTAAAATCGCAAAACCGTTTAAGCCTTTTAGCGTATTCCGCAATCCCTTCCGCAAAATATTTTTCTTTGATTTTACCCACGCAAACGAGATTTATTTTTATCATATTAAACCTGTAATTATAACGGCAATACCGACAACGCCACCATAAGCGCCGCCGCAAATATTCCGATTATCCCGAAAGGAATATAAAAGTCCTTTATGCTTTCCGTTTTGCCGCTTGCTACCGCAAATTTTTCCCGCGGAACGAAAATAATTACCGCAAAAAGTATCAATAAAGATATTCCGACTATTATGGTAATCGGATAAAATAAAAACGAATTCGGGACTTTAAAATATTCTAGTGCAAGCGCCATAAAATTATTGACAAAGTGGGCGATTATAGTAGGTATTATACTCTTTGCTTTTAAAGCAAGAACGCCAAGCCCCAACCCGTAAATAAACTGATATACTAATTGCGATACGCTTCCGTGATAAAGCGCAAAACACAGCGCGACCGTAAAAATTCCCGATACCTTTCCCGCTTTAGATACGCTTTCAGCCACAACGCCGCGGAAAAACAGTTCTTCCCCCACGGCGGGCAAAAGGCACAACACGACGGAGAACAATACGAATTGAAAAGCATTGTTCAATATCTGCGGCTCGGGCGGAATTCTTCCGCCAAGGTTTTTCACCACGTCAGATACCGTATAATTGACAAAGCCCAGCCCCAACAGCATACCGAACGCCAAAAGCAACGCGGCAAACAAATGCACGTATGCGCATTTACGGATATACACCGTTTTTACGCTTTTTTTTGCGCTTAAAACAACCGCAGTTATAAACACGGCAAAGGTTAAAACCGAATTTACCGCGTACAAAACCACTTCGGATGCATGAAAAGCGTTTAAAACGTTGCGCGAGATAATCGCAACCGCTAAAAATAAAAGCAGCGTGGCGGTATAAATAAAACCACCACGTTTTGCACCTTTTAAATTCCCTTCCATTTTTTCCTTCCCGAAAAAATTACGCTATACCGTTTGCCCGCGCTATATCGCGGTCGGCAAACTCGATTTGTTTTTGTTCGGTAAGCCCGCTCTTTATTTCCGAAACGGCGGCGGCAATAGCCTGCCCGTCGGCGACTGAAAGCGTTTCTACCCCGCTTAATATAACGTAAAACGCGTTATATTTGGTATATTCGTGTTGCGTAGCAACTTTTGCAACGTTCACCGCCGCGGTTATACCGTCTTTATAATATGCGGCGACAGCATACTTTCCGAAATAAAATTCGTAAGCGGTAAAGACGTACCCGCCGCTTGCGGGATTTGCGTCTTCAGCCGCGCACAAGTCCGAAAACTCGGAATGTTCGGTAAGCAAAGCAAGATATTTTACCGCGCGCGTTGCGTCTTTTTCCGTATTAACTTTAACGCATATTACCGACAGGTCTGAAATATCATCCGTCTTTTCATATTGCTTTTCGTAATATTTCATAGACAAATCATAACTGCCGACCGCTTCCCATCCCTTTGCCAAAGTTTTGGGGAAGAAAAGCGCAAGACAAAGATACACGGCGGCAAGCGTTAAAATTATCGCCGCAACTGTTATAAGAACCGTTTTTACAACTAACTTGGTCATATTCTACCTTTATCAAATATTTTAACAAAATCGCGTACAAAAATCAACTTTTTTATAAATATATTTAAAGGTCTACTGCGCGCGATACGGTCATAAAATACTTAAAGGAGAATTTTATGCGTAAAATTATAGTTTTATTGTTGATTTTTACCTGTACTTTCGCGGGGTGTAAACAACCTGACCCATACCTAAATTACGTAAGCGAAGTGCGGCAGGAAATTTATGAAGGTACTGCAGACAGTGCGAAGATTACGGCAGTTTACGGATTTTGCGAAACTCCGTATCTAAACGACGGCAAAACGGGCGATATAATATACGGGCTAACCTTCAGACTGCATATAGTTCCGGACGAAACCAAGCGCGTTATAAAATTTACAAACGGCGACAGAGAATATTCCGCGCCTTTTATTTTAGACGAGATAACGAGTGAGTACAGGGCGACTGTAGAAATCAAAGCCGATATGGAAAAAGAATTTGCCGCGGCGCTAATAATAGGCGATACCACCGTTCCCGTAGTATTTAGGTCGATAGTTCCCGACAAGTGCATTACGTACGAAACGGCGCTTAAAGCGCTCGAAAACAAACAAAGCGCGCTACTTAACTCCTATATGAAAGACGGAAATTTTTCCGCTGAAATTTATATGCGAGTATTTGTTAAAGACGGCGCGCCTTACTGGTATATCGGCATAGCCGCGGGAAATGACAGATTAAAAGCGCTTTTAATCGACGGCGTTTCGGGCGAACTGCTCGCGGTACGGGATATTATTTAAAATTATTTATGCCCGACCATCGGTCGGGCACAAGGTATAAATTCTATTGCATTATTGTACAACGTCATCTATATAAGCGATAACCGCAGTACCCGTCAATTTTTCCAAATCGGATTTACTGCTTACGGTGTTATCGAGTATATAAATAAGGAACGCTATCGCAAGACCTGCGGCAAGCCCGCCCAAAACACCCAAAAGCACATATTTAATAAACCCGTTGCTTGAAGAAGTCGTAGGCTCACGCTGTATAGGAACAAATTCCGCGTTATCCGCCGTCAAAAGACCCTGTATCTCTATTTTTGCCGCTTCTATAAATGCGTCGAGTTTGTCCGCCGCGGTTTGGGGGTCTAAATCACTGTAAGAAAAAGTAAATACAAGCCCGTCGCCCGTTTTGATACTGATTGCGCCCGCGGATATTCCGCCGTACGTCCCGCCGAAGTCGCTTTCATAAATCGAGTTTGCTCTTTGAATAAATATAGGCATCTTGACTTCGTCTTTGACCGTTGAAACGTACTTATTGGTAAGCTGGATGTTGGTCGCCATCGTTTTGCCTTCTATTCTCGCTATAAAAATGACAGACTTCGATTGCGTATAAACTGTTTTACTCTTCATAAAGCCCATACCGAATCCCGCCGCAGCACCCAAAACGGTAAGCACGACTATAAGAACTATAAATCTGCGTAAAAACCGCAAAACAGCGGTAAACGAACCGTTTTCTTCTTTCTCTTCAGTATTAATTGCGGGGTTGTTTATTTTCAAAGTTTCTTCCATTATTTTACCTCCGCAACGTCTTCTATATAAGCGATTACGTTAGCACCTGCAAGGGTTTCCAACTGCTCTTTAGATTTAACGGTATTATCTATGAGATAAATTATATAAACTACGGCAAGCGATACAATAAGCCCTAAAACGAACGCTATTATAACCGTCTTTTTAGTAGCGGCATTTGTCGAAACCGATACGCCCGACGACACCCCCGCAAGGTCGATAAGCCCTGCGGTAGCAGTACCGAAATTAAGGAATTGATTAAGAGCAACGTCAGCGGCAAACGCATATATACGCGCCATCGCTTTTGCGTCAGTTGCGCTTACATCTTTAACCCATAATCTGAAATATATAACCGTTTCCTTACTGTCCTTGCTTGAAGAATACGTCGTACCTATGTTGTTCGCGTTAAGCCACTTATTTCTGTAAGTTGCCATAAGTTCTTCAGTAATCTCATATTCGGGGATTTCAGCACGCGCTTCTTTTACTTCGTCCGTATACGCCGCGTTTAATTCCGCAACGAATTCGTCGAGCGTTTTGCCCGATTCCGTATAAAAATGATAATACACGTTAGCCCTGTCCAACACGTCGCCGCTTTTGCAGACGTCTACAGCAGTATCAAGATATGCAAATAAATAGTTGGTACTTGCTACCTGGTCTACTATAGGATTACCATATTCATCCACGGCGTTTATCTGAACGTTGAATTGCACGGGCACGCTTGCAGTGTAAACGGGCTTTTTATTTTTAGCATATAAAAAACCGCCCGCCGCAAACAATAGCGTTATTATAACGATAAGTAAAATATGCGCACGCAAAATATACAGGATATCCACTAAAGAAATCCCGCTTGATTTTTCTGCGTTCTGGCTATTTAACGATTGTTCGTTGTCCATCCGGAAAACACGCCCCCTGTCAGTCCTTGGCTAGAAACAAAGCCAAGCAATAACGATTATACCTTAATCGCAACAAAAAATCAATCCAAATAATAAAAAAATTAAAAATTTTAAGGAATTTTAAAAATTTTGTCGTAAAAAACGCCGTTAAAGCGCTGTTTTACTCCCACTCCACCGTAGCCGGCGGTTTTGAAGTAATATCGTATACTATACGGTTTATACCCTTTACTTCGTTGGTAATACGGCTCGAAGCCCGTTCCAGCACGTCGAACGGAATTCTCGTCCAGTCGGCGGTCATAAAATCGTCGGTAGAAACCGCGCGAAGCGCTACGGTGTACCCGTAAGTTCTCGCGTCGCCCATAACGCCCACGCTTTTGGTGTCGGTTAAAACGGCAAAATACTGATTGCTGATAATTCCCGCGTTTTCCACTTCTTCGCGGAAAATCGCGTCAGCTTCGCGAAGAGTATCAAGTTTTGCTTTGGTGATTTCGCCTATCAACCTTACCGCAAGCCCCGGCCCCGGGAAGGGCTGACGCATTACGAGTTCACGGGGAAGTCCCAAGGAAAGCCCGGCGGCGCGCACTTCGTCTTTAAATAAATAGCGTAGCGGTTCAATAATCTCTTCAAAATCTATAACGTCGGGAAGTCCGCCTACGTTGTGGTGGCTTTTTATGGTAGAAGCGTCGCCCCTGCCGCTCTCTATTATATCGGGATAAATAGTACCCTGAACGAGATAGTCGACTTTGCCTATCTTTTTCGCTTCTTCTTCAAAGATGCGGATAAACTCTTCGCCGATTATTTTTCTCTTTTTCTCGGGTTCAATAACCCCCGCAAGTTTAGTCAAAAATCTGTCTTCCGCGTTTACGCGGATTAAATTCATATCGAACTCGCCGCGGAAAGTTTTTTCCACCAAATCGCCTTCGCTTTTACGTAAAAGCCCGTGGTCCACGAACACGCATACGAGATTTTTGCCCACCGCCTTGTGCAAAAGCAGCGCGGCGACAGAACTGTCCACCCCGCCCGACAGCGCGCATAACACCTTTTTGCCGTTAAGTTTACGCTTGTATTCTTCTATCGTTTCCGCAACGAAATTGCCTATATGCCAGTCTCCCTTGCACCCGCAAACGCCATACACGAAATTTTTAAGTATCGTTTTACCGTATTCGGTATGCGAAACTTCGGGGTGAAACTGTACGCCGTAGATACGGCGTTTTTCGTCTTTTACAGCGGCATAGCAGCACTTGTCCGTGCGCGCTATAGCGGTAAACCCTTCGGGCAGAACGCTTACGAAATCGTTATGGCTCATCCAGCAGATAGATTTTTCGGGCACGCCGTCAAAAAGCGGTTCTTTAGTATCGACGTATAGCGGAATTTTACCGTACTCCGAAGAATTTTCCGCGGAAGACACCGTTCCCCCAGCCATATAGTTTATAAGTTGATGTCCGTAGCAGATGCCGAGCACGGGAATACCCAAATTTAACACGTTCTTGTCGTAGTGGGGCGACTTTTCGTCGTACACGCTGTTAGGTCCGCCCGTAAACACTATGCCCTTGTAGCCTTCTTTTAAAATTTCGTCCGTCGTTATCTTGTTGAACGGTTTAATTTCCGCGTAAACGTTGTCTTCCCTTATGCGCCTTGCGATAAGTTGATTATACTGCCCGCCGAAAGCTATTACCAATATTTTTTCCATACACGCTCTCCGATACTCGTCTATAATATTGAACATAACAATGATATAACAAAACCAAAAAAAAGTAAAGAAAAAACCCTTCCGAAAGAAGAGTTTTTCGTTAATTTATTTTCCGTATTTTTCTTTTAAGTAGTCGAGAGCGGCGGCATAGCCCGCAATACCCTTGCCTGCGATAAATTTTTCCGCATATAGCGAAATATAACTGTTTTTTCTGAACTCTTCGCGAGAATTTATGTCGGTGATATGCACTTCTACCGTGGGGATAGCGACCGCCTTTAACGCGTCTAAAATAGCAATGCTCGTATGCGTGTATGCGCCGGCGTTTATTACTATACCGTCAAAGCGGCGGTAAGCCTTTTGAATTACTGAAACGATTGCGCCTTCAAAGTTCGACTGAAAGCATTTTACCTTTACCCCGATTTTTTTCGCGTGCGATTTGACGCTTTTAACAAGCGCCTTATAATCGCTTTTGCCGTACAAATCGGGCTCGCGAATACCCAGCATATTTAAGTTTACTCCGTTTATAACGAGAATTTTCATAACTCCCCCCCCTAATTTTTAGGATTGTAATTAAAAGCAGAAAATTTCCGCACGATATTTTCCGCTGCAGATTGCTTTTCGCCGTTATTCTCTACCGTAAAATCCGCCGCCCGTTCGTACCATGCTTTTCTCTCTTCGTACAATTTCGCTATGCCGAAATTTTTAGAAAGCGGTCTGCCGTTGGCGGAAAGCAGCGACAAGTCGCGCTTTATATAAAGAATCACGCCGTTTGCCTTAAGTGCGCATACGTTATCTTGCCGTAAAATCGCGCCGCCGCCCGTAGCGATTACCGCGCCGCTATTTATGGCAACTTTTTTTATTATTTCCGTTTCTATATCGCGGAAAGCCTTTTCGCCGTCCGTTTCTATAATTTCCGCGGGGGTTTTATCCGTCGCGCTCAAAATTTCCGCGTCGGTATCGATAAAACCTATGCCGAGAATATCCGCTACCATTTTTCCTATCGTAGTTTTGCCCGAAGACAGCATACCGCAAAGCACAATATTAAGTTTTTTGCGGTACAGCGCGTTGATTATGTCTTCCGTATCGTCGGCGGCGGATATACCCCAGATTTTTTGTGCAAGGAGCGCCTGCTTAACAAGCATCGGCAGTCCGTCCGAACAATTTATATTAAGCCGTTTTGCCTGCGTGATAAGCGCAGTATTAAACGGGTTATAAATACAGTCGAAAACGCCCGTTAAATTCGGGAACGCGCTTAACTCTATCGGCGTTTCGCCGATATCAGGGAACATACCGACAGGGGTTGCGTTTATTATAATTTCGGTATCTTTAAGATTATAGCAGGTTTGATAATTTATTTCGCCAACGCGGCTTACTTTTACTATAGCCTTTGCCTTTTCCGCGTTGCACAGCGCTTCCGCGGTCAAAGCCGCGCCGCCCGTGCCTAAAATCATACCCCGCCTGCCGCGCAAAATGATATTTTTACGCGAAAGCGCGTAGCGCATACCTTCTATATCGGTATTATAGCCGTAATACTTGCCGCCGCGGCGCACGACGGTGTTGACCGCGCCTATCGCCTTTGCGCTTTCGTCCAGCCCGTCTAAAAAAGGTATTATTTCCTTTTTGTACGGAATAGTGATATTAAACCCGTCGTAGCCTTCTTTTATAAACTCGGCGAGTTTCCCACGCGGCACTTCTTTAAGCGAATAGTTTAAGCCGCTTAAAGCGTGTATTTCAGCCGAATAACTGTGCGAAAGGCGTTCGCCTATTAAACAGTATTTCATAGTTTTTCTTTATACGCGCCTAAAAACACGAAGTTTTCCGAACCGTTTTCAAGTTCGGCGATAAGGCTTTGAACCGCGGCGTCGGTTATATCGCCGTCGAAATCGAAGTAGAACATAAACTCAAAGTCCGCCCCCGCTATCGGGCGGGATTCTAACTTGGTAAGGTTAAGACCAAGCGCCGAAAATCTACCCAAAATTCTGTTTAAACTACCCGGTTCATGCGGGAGAGAAGTCATAACGCTCATTTTATCCGCACCCTGATAAATGCAAAGGTCTTTCTGTATCAGAATAAAGCGGGTGTAGTTTGCGTCGCTCGTCTGCACGCCTTGTTGCAAAATTTTAAGCCCGTACGTCTCCGCGCACTCCTTAGAACACAGCGCGGCAAGCGTACCGTCCCCGCTTTCCGCAACCCTTTTTGCGCTAACGGCGGTGTTTTCGTCCGCTTCCGCCTGTAAGCCGCATTTTTTAATAAACTCGTCGCATTGCATAAGCGCCTGCGGGTGCGAAATAACTTTTTTAACCGATTTTATATCCGTATCGGGCAATGCGGCAAGACAATGCGAAATTTTAAGCCGTACCGACTTGACTATATGGAAATTGTGTTTCCGCATTAAATCGTACACTTCGAGTACCGAACCCGCCGTGGAATTTTCGATAGGCAGCACGCCGTACTCGCAAAGTCCGCTTTCCACCGCGCTGAAAACCCCTTCGAAATTTTTAACGTATACTATATTCGACACGGGAAAGAATTTAGCCGCCGCCACGCCGCTGTTTGCGCCCTTTATCCCCTGACACGCAACAGTCGCCGAAGCGGGAAGTTTGGAAAAGCCTTTGGCGATAAGTTCTTTAACCGCTTCGGTCGTAGCAGAAGTTTTGCCCATCACCGCGCTTTGATACGCTTTGCTTGTGAAAAACACCGTTTCGTACAGTTCTTTAAGATACAGCGTAAATTCCTGCGGCACTTTGGACGCAAGGCGGAATATAATCTCCCGTTCCCTGTCGCCGTCCGTTATACTCTTACCCGTTTGCGCTTTTACTTTGGCAACTTCGCCTGAAAGCGCGGTGCGTTCCGCAAAAAGTTCGACTATTTTATCGTCCAAACCGTCTATTTTTTGTCTTAATTCCGAAAGTTCCATACCTTTCTCCTTATTAAAGTATTTCGTCCGCTATCGCGATAGCCGCCGCGCTCTCAATCACGGGTAGCGCGCGCGGCACTACGCACGCGTCGTGCCTACCGTTTATAACTATTTCCGTATTTTCTTGTCTTTCTAAATCCACCGTCTTCTGCGGTAGCGATATTGACGGCGTGGGGCGGAAAGCCACCCTGAACGTTATGGGATTGCCGTTGGCTATGCCCCCGTTTATGCCGCCCGCGCGGTTAGAATAAAACCCGACTTTGCCGTCCTTAATATATAAGCCGTCGTTTGCTACGCTTCCGCGCATCTCTGCTAAATCAAAGCCGTCGCCGAACTCCACGCCCTTTACCGCGGGGATAGCGTACACAAGGCTTGCGATTTTGCCTTCAAGCCCGCCGAACAGATTATCTCCCACGCCCTTTACGCCGAAAATAACGCACTCCGCTACGCCGCCGACCGAATCCCCGACCGATTTTGCCGCCCGTATTTCTTCGGTAATTTCGTCTTTTTTATCAAGCGACGGGAAACCGCCGTTTCTTTTTTTCCGTATTTCTTCCGCTGAAAGCGCACCGCTTTTATAGGATTGCGCAAAGACTTTGCCTACCGACGACACATAACTTTCTATTTCTATACCGCGCGTTTTAAGGTACTGTTTAAGTATTCCGCCGACGATAGAGAAAGGTGCTGTAAGCCGTGCCGAAAATCTGCCGCCGCCCGAAAAGTCCAGCGCGCCGTCTTTTAAGTGCCACGCATAATCCGCGTGCGACGGGCGGGGCTTACCATATAGCGCGGAATAGTCCTTGCTTATTTTATTTTCGTTTTTTATTTCCGCGGTAAATTCGCCGTCTATAAACCCGTTTTTTACGCCGTAAAATATCGGACTGTCGGGTTCTTTTCTCGAAGTGGAAAACACGCTGTCGGTTGCCTTTCTTCTTGATAAAAACTCGTTAAGCGCGCTTTCGTCAAAGGTGAAAGACGGAAAACCCGCCGCCTTAACGCCTATTTTGTCCGCGTGGGATTCCCCGTAAATTTCTATACGGAGTTTTTTGCCGTTATATATTGACATCGGCTTTGCCCCCTAAAAGTTTAATATCTTCAAAAAACGACGGATAGGATTTGGCACAGTATTCTGCGCCGTCTATTGTAGAAAGCCCGTCTGCCGCCGCCGCGATAACCGCCGCACTCATCACCGTTCTGTGGTCTTTTCCGCCGCTAAAATCACCGCCTTTCGGCGCGCCGCCGTAAACGGTAAGCGCCGCGCCGTCGTACTCCGCGCGAACGCCGCAGGTTTTAAGCGTGTCTATTATTGCCGCAATCCTGTCGCTTTCCTTTATCTTAAGCCTTTCTATGCCCGTAAGCCGCGTTTTGCCGCTGCTAAACGCCGCGACGGAACATATAACCTGCGCAATGTCGGGAAAATTTTCGCAATAGATTTCTTCTATGCCTGAAAGCGCGCCTTTTCCCACGGTGATTTTACCGTTTTCTACAGACACTTTTGCGCCGAATTTACGCAGTATATCCAAAATAGCGCTATCCGGCTGTAAAGACGGATATTTAAGATTATTTACCTCAACTCTGCCGCACAGCGCGCCTATCGCAAGCGGGAAAGCCGCGCCGGACCAGTCGCCTTCGATGAACGCCTTTTCGGGCGGGGTAAAGCCGCCTTTGATTTTATAGCCCGTCAAAGTTTCTGAAATTTGCACGCCGAACTCTTTTAACACGCTTACGGTTATATCTATATAGCCCTTGCTTACCCTGTCGCCCGTGAATATTATTTCGCTATCTCCGCTTAAAACGGAAAGGGCGAACAAAAGCCCCGAAGCGAACTGCGAACTTAAACCGCCGTTTATATAATAAGTGCCGCAAACAAGTTTCCCCTTGACCGTATGCCCCGAAATGGTAGCGCCGTGCCCGTTTACCGCCGCCGCGATATCTTCTACGGGGCGGGAAATAAGTTTGCCCCTGCCCGTAAATGACGCTTCTATCCCCAAAGCCGCCGCCACGGGCATTAAAAACCGCATTGTAGAACCGCTTTCCCCGCAATCTACCGTCGCTTTTTCCACGGGCGTTCTACCGTTTACTATAACGGTATCGCCGTTCTTTTCAATAATGCCGCCTAAACTTTTTACGGCGGAAAGGGTAGCAAAAACGTCTTCCGAAAAGCCGACGTTTTCTATAGCGCATTTTTTGCCCGCGAGAAACGCCGCGATAATATATCTGTGCGCAAAAGATTTAGAAGGCGGCGCACACACTTCCCCGTCCGCCTTAAAAGGACTTAAAACTATTTTCATAATCTTTTATCATCTTTTCAATATCGGAAATTTTGATTTTTACTATTTCCGCTTTGCCTAAATCTTTCACCGCGACGAAATTAACGCTGTCGCCGTACCGCTTTTTGTCCGCAGTTATCTGCCGCGCTATGCTTTCCGCACAGTAGCCGCAACTTAAATCGTGCTTACCGCTTGTAAGCAGCGCATACATACGCGCAACGGTTTCATCCGAAAGCCCGTAAATACGCCTTGATATTTCCACCGCGTAAACCATACCGCGTGCAACGCACGCCCCGTGCGACAGCCTATAGCCCGAAAGTTTTTCTATCGCGTGCCCTACGGTATGCCCGAAATTAAGTAGCGCGCGGCAGCCGCTTTCTTTTTCGTCCTTTTCCACTATATCGCGCTTTATTTTAAGGCACTTATAAATAAGCGCGGCGTTTATATCGCGTATATCTTCTCTCTTTACCGTATCGGATAAAAACGCGTACTTTATGACTTCGCCCAGCCCGTTTTTAATCTCTTTAACGGGAAGCGTTTTCAAAAACCCCGTATTTACGTAGACGGCGGACGGCTGATAGAAAGTTCCGCAGAGATTTTTGCCCGCTTTAAGGTCTATGGCGGTCTTTCCGCCTACCGAAGAATCTACCATAGCAAGAAGAGTCGTCGGTACTGCGATTAAAGTTATCCCGCGCATATACGTAGAAGCGGCAAACCCCGCAATATCGCCCACAACGCCGCCGCCTAACGCGATAACGGTATCCGCACGCGTAAAGCCGTTTTCGGCAAGCGCGTTTATTATCTTTAAATAGTTCGTCGCGTTTTTACTCTTTTCCCCGCGTTTTATCACGATTTTTATTACCCGCTTGGCGGCAAAAAAGCCGTCCAGAGCGCCGCCGTAAAACCCCATCACCTTATCGTCGGTAATTATCGCTACGCTTGCGCCTTTAACGAGCGGCAAAATCCGTTCGGAAAACAGACTTAAATCTTCCGCTATCGTTATATCGTAGGTTTTAGATGCGCGCACTTTTAATTCATACATTGTCGGTTTTCCCCTGTTCTATACGGATTTTCCGGTCGTTGCCCGCGGAAAATAAGCGCGACAACGTTTCGTAATCCTTTTCCGCTATAGCGTTGCGGTATTTATTGAGATTATTTATCAGTTCGTCGAGTTCTTTTAGGGCGTTATCGCTATTTAATGCGATAAGTTCCGTCCACAGTTCGGGGTTCATGCGCGCAACTCGCGTTAAATCCCTGAAACTCCCCGCCGAATAGCCCAAGCGGTTTTCCGCCTGATTGTTAAGTATAAACGCGTTGGAAACTATATGACAAAGTTGCGAAGTGTAGGCGATAACCCCGTCGTGATGATTAGCGTCCGTTATCACCACGCGCGAAAACCCTATTGCCAGATAAAATTCTTTCACCGCGTCTATTGTGAATATGTCCGCTTTTACAGGCACGAGTATCATAGACGCTTTTTCAAACAAGGTGATTGACGAGTGTTCTATGCCCGAATATTCCCTGCCCGCCATAGGGTGCGCGCCGATAAAATTCAAGTCCGTAAACTTGTCTGACAGTTCGCGCATTATTTTTACTATCACTCTTTTAACGCCGCAGAAGTCCGAAACGGTAGCGCCGCGCTTTAAAAGCGGCAAAAATGGCGCTATCGCTTTTTCAAACTTACTCGGGTTTACCGCGGCGATAAGTAAATCCACTTCCCCCGCGTTGTCTTTGGTCAAAGGCGCTGTAAACGCGTGCAGAAGTTCGCACTTTAGCATAACTTCGTCGCTTAAGTCGAACCCGTACACGGTGTATCCCTTTTTTACGAGCGCGCGCCCGAAAGAGCCGCCCATAAGCCCCATACCGACTATGCCTATTTTCATACCGTTCTGTGCTTATTGACGAGCGGAAGCATAACGTCTATTTTTTCCACTATATCCCTAAACTCTTCGGGACGAATTGACTGCGCCCCGTCGCAAAGCGCGTGCAAGGGGTCGTTATGCACTTCTATCATAAGCCCGTGCGCCCCCGCGCCGACCGCCGCCAGCGACAGCGGTTTAACCAGCCTTGAAAGCCCCGAAGCGTGCGACGGGTCTACGACTACCGGCAAGTGCGTAAGTTCTTTAAGCAAAGGTATCGCCGACAAGTCGAGCGTGTTTCTCGTATACGGTTCGAAAGTTCTTATGCCGCGTTCGCAAAGAATAATGTCTTTGCAACCTTCGCTCATAATATATTCGGCGCTCATAAGCCACTCTTCGACGGTGTTTGCAAGCCCGCGCTTTAACATAACGGGTTTATTCAGCCTGCCAACTTCTTTTAACAGTTCGAAGTCCTGCATATCGCGCGCGCCTATCTGTATTATATCCACGTCGCGGAACAAGTCTATATGCCGTATACTCATTATTTCCGTAATTATGGGCATACCCGTTTCCGCCTTGGCTTTAAGCA
>ODAI011796009.1_pt1 | contig 19502 bp, 18 predicted proteins | sample 1539321 | NCBI WGS metagenome assembly ODAI01 (sample SAMN02144231, study PRJEB22623) | gut metagenome | biome: sheep rumen | host: Ovis aries | place: New Zealand
CATTTTTGGTGGGAACAACAGGGCTCGAACCTGTGACCCTCTGCTTGTAAGGCAGATGCTCTCCCAGCTGAGCTATGCTCCCACTCTTCTTCGCTTTTCAGCGACGTGTTTTATTATATCGGATTTATTTTATTTTGTCAACTGCTTTTCTAAAAATAACAATGGCTGTGCAAGGATTTTTTACAGCAAATCCGCACTTCAAAAAAGCGGCTTTCTGTGCCATCCCGGAACGGGTCATGCAAAATCCAAGCAAAAAAATTCTAGCCCTTTTTCTCCGCCTTTTCCAGCAATATCCGCAAATCTTCCCTGCTGAAACGATACTGCTTTCCGCAGAAGTGGCAGTTGACCTCGACCGATTCTTCCTCTTCCATCATCTGCCTCAAATCCTCTTTGCCAATACTGATCAAAGCGCGCTCCACCCGTTGCCGGGAACAACTGCACCGATATTCGGTTTTCACGGTTTCCAGAATCTGCGGTTCAAATCCCTCCAACACCATCCGGCAGATATCCTCCGCCGATACGCCATCTGTCAACAACTTCGTGACAGACGAAAGTTTTCCGATATTTTGCTCCAGCCGGTCAATATCTTCTTCTGCCGCACCCGGTAGAAGCTGAGCCAAAAATCCGCCAGCCGCTTTCACCGTCAGATCCGGATTGACCAGGACTCCCAACGCACAGACCGTAGGTGTCTGCTCACTGACTGCGTAATAATGGGTAATATCCTCCGCAATCTCGCCGGAAACAATCGGAACCTGCCCGATATACGGATCTTTCAGCCCCAAATCCTTTACCACTGAAAGGCTTCCGTTTCTGCCCACCGCGCCGGCCACATCCAGTTTTCCCAGCCCATTTAAAGGAATTTCCACTACCGGGTTCTCCACATCTCCGCGGACATTGCCCAGCCCATCCGTAACAGCTATCAGAAGGCCCGCGGGGCCATCTCCCTGCAGCCGAAGCGTAATGGAATGCTCCTCATTTTTTAACATTACCCCCATTAACGACGCGGCAGTCAGCAAGCGCCCCAGCGCCGCTGTAACCGTTGCGGAGGTCTTGTGAATCTGCTCCGCTTTCGCCGCAATATCGGTAGAATCAATGGCGGTGCAGATCACACCGCCATTTTGCGAAATACTTCTGACTAAGGTTGCCATAAACCAATGATCTCCTTATTTTTTTCTGGCCGCAAAAATCCACCGCTGGCAGTCTGCTGCCGGTGGCTCCAGACTGTCCTCACCATATACAGCCAACAGTTCAAAACCCGATTCTTCCAGCCATTGTGCCAACTCTTCCTGGGCATAGGCGCGCTCTGTAATGCACTCCTGCTCTCGCACATAATGGCCGTTTTCCTCTGAGAAAAAATCCAGTTGGACGGTCACAGAACAGGTTTCTTCCTCAAAAAAATTCTGCCAGGCGCAGAACAAGTCATCAAATTCATAGACATAGCAGCTGTTACCCAATATCTCACGGTGTTTGTACGGCGTATTGACATCAAACAAAAACAATCCGCCCGGCGCAGTAAAAAGGCTCACCTTTTGAAAAGCCTGCTGCACCTGCTTTGGATCGGTCAGATGGTTGATGCTGTCCAACGCGCAAATCGTCGTATCTACCGTACCAAACAAATCCAATTCCGTCATGGACTGGCACAGATAAAGGATGTCCCATTCCGGATGCTCCATTGCCTTTTCCTGCGCCACCGACAGCATATCCTCCGAGGCATCCACACCGATCACATCGCATCCTCGCCGTGCCAGTTCCATAGACAAGCTGCCTGTTCCGCAGGCCAAATCCAGTACAATCGGACCGCTGCTTCCGAATCTTTCCACCAGCTGCAAAAAATATTCTGCCCGCTTTTCATAGGACACATTTTCTGTCAGTTCGTCATAATACCAGGCAAACGCACCGTATCCTTTCATTCGGCTTTTCCTTCGTCTTTCCCTTCATCTTTCACCCGGTCGAATACGACCTGGTAACCGTCGCACCCATAGCTCAACGAACGGTTGACACGGCTGATCGTAGCAGTGCTGGCCCCAGTTGCCTGAACGATTTCACTATAGACTTTATGTTCATGCAGCATTTTCGCCACTTGCAGGCGCTGCGACAGCGCTTTCAGCTCCGGAACCGTACACAAATCCTCAAAAAAGTTATAACACTCTTCCATCGTTTCCAAGCACAAAACCGCCTGAAACAGATAGTCCACATGCAAACCTTTTAATTTTTCATTCATGGAATTGACCTCCCAATTTTACACTTTACGATTTTAGAGTATGAAATCAATTTATAGTTTAACACAAAGAAGCCAAAAAGTAAACTGTTCCTTCCTCTTTTTTACAGATAAAATCAGAACAATAGCCCTTTTGCTTTTCTCTCCTCAAATAAGCATAGAAAAAGCGGCGGTTGTCCCGGCCGCTTTGTCTTGTTATTTTCTTTTATACATCCAGACGGGCCAGATCTTCCCACGTTTCCCTGCGGACAATCACCCGATCCTTATCGCCCTTTATCATTACCACCGGAGGATTCGGCATCCGGTTGTAGTGAGAAGCCATCGAATAATTGTAGGCGCCGGTAGACAGTACCGCCACAATGTCGCCTTTTTCCAAATGCTGCACCGGAAGATTTTCACCGATCAAATCGCCGCTCTCGCAGCAGCGGCCTGCCAGTGTGACCCGCATGGTTTTCTCCTGCAGCGCCAGCCCGGCGTTCATGATCTGGTACTCCGACTGATACAGCGCGTACCGGGGATTGTCTGTCATCCCGCCGTCCACAGACACATAGGTGCGTATCCCGGGGATTTCTTTCACTGCGCCAACTGTGTATAAGGTAATCCCGGCCGGGCCGACAATCGACCTGCCCGGTTCCATGAGAATATACGGCGTCGGAAATTCCAGCTGCCCGCAGATCTCGTGGATGACGGAAGAAACCCGCTCCATATAAGTCTCATAGGCAGGCGGATCCTGCTCTGGCGTATACTGGATACCAAAACCGCCGCCCAAATTGAGCTTTTGCAGCTCACATCCTGTCTGCTGCCGAATCTGCGCCAAAAAACCGATCATAATCCGGGCAGTCAGCAAAAACGGCTCTGTGTCAAAAATCTGGGAGCCGATATGGCAATGCAAACCGGTCAGCACGACGTTGGAACGGCCCACCGCCTCTTTTACCGCCGCCATGGCCTCCCCTGTTTCCAGCGCGAATCCAAATTTAGAATCAATCTGACCGGTGCGGATAAAGTTATGCGTATGCGCGTCCACTCCCGGCTTGACCCGGAGCATGATCTCCTGGCGCATATTCTTTGCCCCGGCCAAGCGGTCCAGCATTTCCAATTCTTCCAGGTTATCCACTACAATGGTGCCTACTTTGTGCTCCAATGCGGCAACCAATTCCGGAGCTGTTTTGTTGTTGCCGTGGAAATAGATTTTCTCCGGTGAAACCCCGGCACTGATAGCGGTATACAATTCCCCGCCGGACACAACGTCCAGCCCCATTCCCTCTTCTGCTGCGATGCGGCAGATTTCCTTGCAGCAAAAGGCTTTGCTGGCATACAAAGCCAGACCGTTTCCGTCATAGAACCGTTTTAAGGAATCCCGGTATCGCTGGCAGTTTTTCCTGATCTGGGTTTCGCTCATCACATACAGCGGTGTGCCGTATTTGGCCGCCAGTTCCAAAGTATCCTGTTCTTCAATGCATAAATGGCCTTCTTGATTGACCTGCAGGCAGTCCGCTACAAACATGTTTCGCCCTTCTGTCGTTGTCTGGTCGGTAGTTTTTCTTGCTGCTTTTTTTCCAATTCTCCGGAGCGAACCGACTCCCGGAACCGGCGGATTGCCTCTTCCATATCGTCGGTATTTTCCGCTTGGCCAAACCCGATGGTCTCTTCCGGAACCGCTTTCGAATCAGCCTGCGCATCAGACGGCGCATCGTTTTCTTCTTCCCGGCAGGATAATTCTTCAATAATCTGACGAATCTCCTCTATCCCTTCACCCGTTTCAGAAGAAACCGGCAAAATGGTAATTTGATCCGCATAGGGAATTTCCGTCTGTATCGCCGCCAAACGTTCCTGCTGCTGCCGGCGGGAGAGTTTGTCCATTTTGGTCAGCACAATGGCAAAAGGCATTTCACATTCCACCAAATAATCGATCATCATCAAGTCGTCTTTCGTAGGCGGATGGCGCATGTCAATCAGTTGAAATACCAGCGCAATATCCCGGTCACTGGCCAGATAATCGCCAATCAGCCCCGACCAACGGTTTTTTTCCTTTTTAGACACTTTAGCGTATCCATAACCCGGCAGGTCGGCAAAGCGCACCTGATCCAAGCGGAAAAAGTTGATTGTCGTCGTCTTACCCGGCATAGCACTGACCCGTGCCAGCTGCTTACGGTTAAAAAGCTTATTGATCAAAGACGACTTTCCCACATTGGAACGGCCGGAAAAAGCGAATTCCGGCATTTCACACGGCGGGATCTGCTGGAACAAGCCATAGGACGCCTCAAATCGAACATTCTGAAAATTCATGGACTTTTCTCCTTCAGCAATCGATCATTGCAGGCTTCCGGCGGGATTCCTTGGGCATAGAAGGCGCGAATTCCTGCGGGGCCGGAGATGGCGCTGACTTTTCGGAGGGTGCGGTTAATGCCGCTTTGAGTACCTCCTCGATTCGTTCGACTGGCACAAAACTGACAGCATCCAGCACCGCTTTGTCAAAATCGGCCAAATCCGGCTGATTCTCTTTGGGGATGATTACTGTCTTGATGCCTGCCCGGTAAGCCGCCATCGATTTCTCTTTCAATCCGCCAATGGGCATGCCCTTGCCGCGCAGGCTGATTTCTCCTGTCATTGCCACTTCCCGCCGCACCGGGATACCGGTAAGCGCGGACACCAACGCTGTCACAATCGTCACACCGGCAGAAGGACCGTCTTTTGGGGTTGCTCCTTCCGGAAAATGGATATGAATATCCTTTGTCTTATAAAAATCCTTATCAATCTCGTACTGACCTGCCATCCGGCGCACCAGGCTGACCGCGATATGAGCCGACTCTTTCATCACGTCGCCCAATGAGCCGGTCAACTCAATTTTACCGGCTCCTTCCAGCACGGCCACTTCAGCCTGCAAAAGCTCGCCGCCGACTGCGGTCCAGGCCAATCCGTTAACACATCCGACTTCGTTTACCGCGCCGATGGTTTCAGGCAAAAACTTTTTCGGACCAATCCACTCCAACAGCGTTTTTTCGCTGATCGTCACCTTTTTGGCTTCCTGAGATACGATTTTTTTGGCTGCTTTTCGGCACAAAGAAGCGATTTCCCGCTCCAATGTGCGGACGCCGGCCTCTCTGGTATAGTAGTCCAGAAGGCCGTAAATCGCCGAATCCTCGATCTTGCAGGTACGGGCGGTCAGCCCATGGCGGCGCAGCTGCTTGGGGATCAAGTGTTCTTTCGCAATATGGAACTTCTCTTCCCGCGTGTAGCTGGACAGCTCGATCAGCTCCATGCGATCCAACAACGGCGCCGGAATCATCCCCACGTCATTGGCGGTGGTGATGAACAACACCTGACTTAAATCAAACGGAACCTCTACGAAATGATCCCGGAAGGTATCATTCTGCTCCGCGTCCAGCACCTCCAGCAGCGCCGAAGACGGGTCTCCTTTGTAATCTCCGCCCAGCTTGTCCACCTCATCCAAAAGGATCAGCGGATTATTGCTGCCCGCCAGTTTAATGGCGTTGATAATCCGTCCTGGCATCGCGCCGATATAGGTTTTTCGGTGCCCGCGGATGTCCGATTCGTCTTTTACGCCGCCTAAAGAAATGCGGGCGTATTTTCGTCCCATGGATTTGGCGATGGATTTGGCGATGGAAGTTTTACCCACGCCGGGAGGTCCCGCCAGGCAGATGATCTGCCCTTTGATGTCCGGCGCCAGTTTGCGTACCGCCAGCATTTCCAGGATACGCTCTTTCACCTTCACCAAGCCGTAATGATCCCGGTCCAGCTGGGCTTTTGCCTTTGCGATATCAATTTTATCCTTGGTCGACACATTCCATGGCAGTTCCAGGCACAGATCCAGATATCCGCGGATCACGCTGGACTCGTGGGAGTTAGGCGGCATTTTGGAAAGCCGGTCTGCCTCCGAGTAAAACTTATCGGCGACCTCCTGCGGCAGGGTCAGCGCGGCAATACGCCGGCGGTATTCGTCCGCCTCATCCATTACCGATTCTTCCTCTCCCAGCTCTTCGGAAATCACACGCATCTGCTCACGAAGATAGTATTCCCGCTGGTTCTTGTCCATCGATTCCCGGACCTTGTCGTAGATATCATGTTCCAGACCCAGGATGTCGTTTTCTTTTTCCATCGCCTGTGCCAACAGACGCAGCCGTTTCGACAGGATATCCTCTTCCAAAATACACTGTTTATCCTCCACTTTCAGCGGCAGATTGCTTGGTATGTATTCCGAAAGATACAGTGGATCGCTGCTGCCCAGCACATTGACGATGATTTCTTTTGGCATTTTGGGCATCTGGTAACAAAACTCTTCAAACGAATCTTTGACAATCCGAATCAGCGCTTCTTCCATCGCTTTGCTGCGGATCGTCGGCGTTTTCAGCGGAGCTTGCTCAGCCGCTACCACCCAATACGGGTCCTTTTGAACGACCTGTGCGATTCTGGCGCGGTATTTTCCCTCCACCAGCACTTTCAGCCCTTCTTCGCCGGAACGCAGAATCTGCCGGATCTCCGCCACCACGCCGGTCTGGTAAAGCCCGTTGTCTTGTGGATTATCTTCCCTTACATCTTTTTGCGCCGTCAAAAATACCCGCTTGCTGTCTTTCATGGCAGCGTTCAGCGCCAAAATAGATTTTTCCCGTCCCACATCAAAATGCAGGATCATTTTAGGAAACAGGACCAACCCCCGCAAAGCCACCATTGGCATTTCATATTGGTTTAAGTCAGACATTTTTTCACCTTCTCATTTCGGAATATGGGGCCCCTCTTTTTCATGTGCGGCCCTGAATTTCCTTCTATCTTTTTCAATCGTTGATTTCCTTGTCTAAGTAGCAGAACGCTACTTTGCTGCATTATACTAAAATCTCTGTAAAAAAGCAACTCCACCCTCCTTTTTTCAAAGAAAGGTGGAACGCATTTCCATTTTGATTTAGGAAACCGAATCTCTTCTGGGCCGGGGCCGCTTTGCAGCGGGAAGCGTGAGGGAAGTCGCCGTCCTGTCCGGATCGTAAGTGATCTTCGGGCCGCTTTGTTTGTTCACACAATCGGCGGTAATCGTCAGCGTTTCGATTGTACCGTCAGACGGGGCGGTGAACATCGCCTCCGACAGAATCGATTCCATGATAGAGCGCAGTCCCCGTGCACCGTTCTTGCGTTCAATCGCCAGATGGGCAATGGCTTTCAGCGCTTCCGGTTCAAAAATCAGTTGGATGTTATCCATTTCAAACAGCTTTTGATACTGTTTCACAATGGCGTTTTTCGGCTCTATTAAAATACGCATCAGCGCCTCTTCATCCAGCGCTTTCAGACCCGTCACCACCGGGATACGGCCCACCAGTTCCGGGATCAGGCCAAATTTGACCAAATCCTCCGGCAAAATCTGATTGAGCAGTAAATCCGCGTCCTTCGCCTTTGCGTCTTTGAGTTCTGACCCAAAGCCAAGCCCGGATTTTTGATTGACCCTTTTTTCAATGATTTTGTCGATCCCGTCAAAAGCGCCGCCGCAGATGAACAGGATGTTCGTCGTATCGATTTGTATAAACTCCTGCTGGGGATGTTTTCTCCCCCCGGTAGGCGGCACGTTGGAAACGGTACCCTCCAATATTTTCAAAAGCGCCTGCTGTACTCCTTCGCCGCTGACGTCGCGGGTGATAGAAGGATTTTCGCTTTTTCTGGCAATTTTGTCGATTTCATCAATATAAATGATGCCTCTCTCGGCTTTTTCAATATCGTAATCAGCTGCCTGAATCAGACGGAGCAGGATGTTTTCCACATCCTCGCCTACATATCCGGCCTCGGTCAGGGTGGTGGCATCCGTCACCGCGAAAGGGACCTTCAGCGTTTTTGCCAGAGTCTGAGCCAGCATGGTTTTCCCCGTTCCGGTGGGTCCGACCAAAAGCACGTTGCTCTTGTTCAGTTCCACATCGCCGTCATTGCCGAAGAAAATTCGTTTATAGTGGTTGTACACCGCCACCGACAATGATTTTTTGGCTGCGTCCTGGCCAATGACATATTGATCCAGAACCTCTTTGATTTGGGTCGGCTTGGGTATGGTGATATCCGCAGTTTCTTCTCGCCCCGCTCTGCGCCGGCCGGAAAGACCCTCTTCTTCCAGCACACTGTTGCACAGCTGCACGCATTCATTACAGATGCACACCCCGGTACCGGCAATCAGCTTATCCACCTTATCCTGCGTTTTGCCGCAAAAAGAACAGCGCAGCATTCTGGAATTGTCGTCACTTTTCGCCATATGGTTCCCCCTCTTTCCAGCACCTATTTTTCACCAGGCAAAAATTCGTGTGAAGCCAACGCTTCACACGAATTCAAGCATTACCGGTTGGTAATGACCTTGTCAATCAGGCCATACTCCATCGCTTCCTGGGCGGACATAAAGTTATCCCGCTCTGTATCCCGTTGAATCACTTCCAAAGGTTTACCGGTATTGTCCGCCAGCATTTTATTCAGGTTTTCCTTAATCCGCAGGTACCGTTCCGCGTGAATTTTAATATCTGTAACCTGCCCCTGCATTCCGCCCATCGGCTGATGGATCATGATCTCGCTGTTCGGCAGTGCCAAACGTTTTCCTTTGGCACCGGAAGAAAGCAGGAATGCGCCCATCGAGGCTGCCATACCAATACAAATCGTGGAAACATCGCATTTGATGTACTGCATGGTGTCATAAATCGCCAATCCGGCTGTTACCGAACCGCCAGGGCTATTGATATACAAGCTGATGTCCTTATCCGGGTCCTGCCCTTCCAGGTACAAAAGCTGTGCGACCACCAGGCTCGCGCTGGCATCGTTTACTTCCTCGCAAAGCATCACAATTCTGTCGTTGAGCAATCTGGAAAAAATGTCATAGGAACGCTCGCCGCGATTTGTTTGTTCCACTACCATTGGCACCAGACTCATGGTTCATTACCTCCATTTGAAATATGTAAGAGGAAGAAACACAGGCACCTTGCAAAAAGAATGATTATTCAGCGTCTTGGGTTTCTTCTACTTTTTTCTTGGTTGTTTTTTTCTTGGCAGGCGTTTTTTTCTCTTCGTCTTCGTCCGCCTTCTCTTCTTTCTCAGCCGCTTTCTTCTTGGCGGGAGCTTTCTTCTTTTCCGGCGCACTTTCGGAAACTTCCGCGCTGGACTTGATCAGGTCGATAGCTTTGTTCACAGCCAGATCCAGTTTGATTTCCTCGGCAGGAACCAGCTCTTTGAGTTTTGCAAGCTCCATCGAATAAGCAGAAGCCATCTTCTCCAACTCTGCTTCCAATTCCCCTTCGGAAACCTCAATGTTCTCCAGCTTAACGATTTCTTCCAGCGCCAGACGAATTTTCACCTGATTCAAAGCCTGCTCTTTATAAGTTTCCTTAAAGGCATCGGCCGTAAAGCCGGTATATTTCGTATACAGATCCAGACTCAGTCCCTGAGACTGCAAACGGTAATCAAATTCCTGCAGCATCTCATCCGTTTTGCGGTCTACCATGCACTGGGGAATTTCCGCTTCCATGCTCTCTACGACCTGCTCTACCAGCTGCTCCTCCACTGCGGTCTCAGCGCTTTTTTCCGCCGCCTCAGTCAGTTTCGCACGGATGTCTTTTTTCAGCTCATCCAAAGTGTCAAACTCGCTGACATCCTTTGCAAACTCGTCATCCAGTTCCGGCAGCTCTTTTTCCTTGATTTCATGCAGCTTGCATTTGAACACAGCGGCTTTTCCCGCCAATTCTTCCGCCTGATAATCCTCCGGGAAAGTGACGTTTACGTCAAACTCCTCGCCCACGTTTTTACCCATGATTTGATCTTCAAAGCCGGGGATAAACTGACCGGAACCCAATTTCAGATCAAATTTTTCGCCTTTTCCACCTTCAAAAGGAACCCCGTCAACGAAGCCCTCAAAGTCAATGACGGTGTTGTCGCCGTCTTTGGCGGCACGGCCTTCTACAGTCACCATTCTTCCGTTTCTTTCCTGCAGTTTGGCGATCTCTTCATCCACCTGCTCGTCACTGACGTTGACAGGCGCTTTGGTCGCTTTCAGGCCTTTGTATTTTTTCACAGTAACCTCAGGTTTTACCGTTACTTTCGCAGTAAAGGAAAATCCTTCGGCGGAAACATCGGTGATCTCGATTTCCGGGCGGTCTACCGGGTCGATTCCCGCTTCTTCCACTGCTTTGGTATATGCGTCGGGATACATATCGTTAACGGTATCCTCATAAAAAACAGCTTCGCCATACAGCTTCTCGATTACGCTTTTGGGCGCTTTGCCTTTGCGGAAACCGGGAACAGTAATATTTTTCGCGGTTTTCTTGTAAATTTTGTCGATTCCTTTTTTGAAATCTTCCGCGCCGACGGAAACCACCAGTTCATACGTATTGGTCTCCACTTTGTTAGCCGAAACAAGGCTCATGTAAACTTCCTCCTGTACTGTCCAGCCGCAGGGTCACACAATCCCTGTGCCGAATGCAAATTAACTATGTTATTATAGCATGTCAAAAGGGGTTTTGCCAAGAATGAATTGGTACGAATTTGATAATTTTTTCCGTTTTGTCGTTTCCTCTAAAAAAGCTGCGTTTTTTCCTTACTTTTTTCAATTTTTACCGGATAAAAACCGAGAAAATCACCGGAAACAAGCCGAAAATCAATCCCCTGATAAAAGCCATTGAGTGCATAGGAGCATCCGCTTCCATGGACATGTCCATAATATACCCGCCGGATTCCATATTCCTGCAAAGTATGTAAAATCGGGAGATTGACCTCCTGGCCGAAAACCGGTGGGTAATGCAAAAAGACCAGCAGTTCTCCGTCTTTGTCCTTCGCCGCATCCAAAGACAGTCGAAGGCGCCCCGCTTCCCGCGCCAGGACCTTTTCGTCATGGGGCTGACCATTTTCAAACAACCAGCCGCGGGTGCCGCACAGGCAAAACCCCTCTGCGCAGACACAGCTATTATGGAGCACTTCTATGTCATCTAATCCGTTTTGCTGCAAAAACTGATCCATTTTATGCTTGGTCGACCACCAATAATCGTGATTTCCCTTTAAAATCACTTTTTTGCCCGGCAAGCGGTGCAGAAATTGAAAATCCGGCAGCAATTCCTCAAAATTCATCGCCCAGGAAATATCTCCCGGCAGAACCACCGTATCGTTTTCTCCCACTGCGTTTTTCCAGTTTTCCGCCAGCCTCTGCGCATGATTTTCCCAACCTTTGAAAATGTCCATCGGTTTCTGACAGCCAAAGGACAGATGCGGGTCGCCGATGGCAAAAAGACTCATTGGCACTCCCCCTTTCCCATCTTTGATAAGAAAAAGGCGGAAAGGATTTTTATCTTTTCCGCCGCATCTTTTGCCTTAAACGTTTTGCAGCGCCTTAGCCAGCGCGTCATTCATCCGGTCTTTTGCGAAACTTTCGGTGAAACGAACCGGTTTTTCCCGCAATCCGGCCAGCTGTTCGGGCATTTCGTTTCCGGAAAGCTCTTCTAATTTCCGGGCAACCTCAAATTCGTCTGCGTCCTGCGCTTCTGCGCCCAGAGCCGACAGCACAGCATGAGGAAATTTAAACGGATTCGCCGTTGAGGCAATCACCGTCTTGGTGTCATCGCCGGTCTGGGACAGATAGGATTCGTAAACCGAGACCGCTACCGCCGTATGGGTATCGCACAGATAAGAATAGGTGTCGAACAGCCGTTTGATCGTGGCTGCCGTTTCCGCCTCATCGCAATAGCCGCCATCGAAATCCGCCTGCAGCCGGTTCAGCACCTGCTGTGAAACGGTATAACGTCCGTTGGTTTTCAGCCCTTCCATCAAATCCCGCACTGCAGCATCATCCTCGTCCATCAGGTGGAACAAAAGACGTTCTAGATTGCTGGAAATCAAAATGTCCATAGACGGAGATGTCGTCGCGTAAAAAGGCCGATTCCGGTCATATACGCCGGTTTGGATAAAATCGGTCAGCACGTTGTTTTTGTTGGAAGCGCAAATCAGTTTCCGAATCGGCAAGCCCATCTGTTTGGCGTAGTAAGCTGCCAGGATATTTCCAAAATTCCCGGTGGGCACGCAGACATTGATTGGGTCGCCCAGCGCGATTTGCTCATCGCGCACCAGGTCGCAGTAGGCGCTGACGTAATAGACGATCTGCGGCAGCAGCCGTCCCCAGTTAATGGAGTTGGCGCTGGAAAACACGCGGTTTTGCTTTTGAAGCATCTGAATGGTTTGGGGATCGCAGAACAGCTTTTTCACGCCGCTTTGCGCATCGTCAAAATTGCCGTGAATCGCCGCGACAAAAACATTTTCCCCCTCCTGAGTAGCCATCTGCAGCTTTTGCAGAGGGCTTACCCCTTCTTCGGGGTAAAATACCACGATCCGAATACCCGGCACATCGCAAAAGCCTTCCAGCGCGGCCTTACCCGTATCGCCGGACGTGGCTACCAAAATTACAATCTCTTTGCCGTCGCCGGACTTTTGCGCGGCAACAGTCATAAGCCGGGGCAGCAGCTGCAAAGCCATATCTTTAAACGCGCAGGTCGGTCCGTGCCACAATTCCAGCAGATACGCATTCTCCCCCAGCCGGGCCAGAGGCGCGATCTGTGAACCGGAAAATTTCTGAACATGATAAGCGCCCTTTAAACAGGATTCGATTTCCTCTGGGGAGAAATCAGTCAGAAAGCCCTCTAAAATTGTCTGTGCCCGCTGGATGTAATCTTGCCCGATCATGCATTCCAGCATTGGTTCAGATAATTTGGGCAGTTGCTCTGGAACAAACAGTCCGCCTTCTGCGGAAAGCCCCTGCAAAATAGCCTGGCTGGACGAAACCTTCTGCGTTTTGTCTCTTGTACTTTGATACTGCACCCTTTTCACTCCTTTGGTGTCTCGCTTTTCACATGTTACAGGACATACTCCTGGAAAACACGGTTGGCGTTTTCAAAGAAAATATCCCGAACCAGGTCCTCGTTCAGATTCTTTTTCAGCAGATATTCGTAAAAATCGGCGTTTTTCTCAACCGAGCTTAAGCATTCCGGCACATGGGTACCATCAAAGTCGGAGCCCAGCGCCACGACTTTTTCACCGCCCAGGCTCAGGAAATGCTCAATATGACGGTACAGCCAGTCAAAATCCGCTTTTTCCGGATCATCGCAGATAAAGTCCTTGGAATAGTTCAGACCTACCAGGCCGCCGCGTTTCACATACTCTTTGAACTGCTCGTCGGTCACGTTGCGGATATGCCCGCAGACAGTCCGGGAGTTAGAATGGCTGGCAATCAGCGGTTTGGTTGCCACGGAACAAGCATCTTCAAAGCCGGCGTCTGAAATATGGGACAGATCCACCAGCATGCCGACCCGCTCCATCTCTTTGATGGCAGCCTTGCCAAAATCGGTCAGTCCCTCGTTTTTGCTGGTTCCGCAGCCCAGTTCATTGGGGCCGTTCCAAGTCAGGGTCATCATGGCAACACCCTGGTCTTTCAACAGTTTTACGCGGCTGATATCTCCTGCCAGCGCACATCCGCCTTCAATGGTGAGAATGCCGGTAATCGGCTTTTTCGCCTGCCCAAGTTCTTTGCCGTTGTGTGCCCATTCCATCCGGTCCGCGTATTTTTCAGTCTGCGCTTTATAATACGCAAAAGTCCAGTCGTAAAAATCGATGGCGTCCTGTCCTCTGAACTTATCCGGGATAAAAATGGCGAAACACTGGACGTAATGCTCAAAAGCGCCCAGCTTGTCCAAAGAGATATGCATCTGGTCATTGATCAGATTCAGATTGTTGCGGTTACCGCCCAACAGGGTGTCGCAATGCATGTCAAAAGCTTTCATCATTTGTCACCTCATATGCATTTATTATGTATCGATAGGATTGAACGGAAAATGTTTTTCCTTTTTTCGTTACAATCTCGAACACATCAAATCTTGGCTGCAAATCAACAGGGTACTCCATCAAATAGCACACTGCCGACCGGATAATCCGTTCGCGCTTGCGCCGATCCACCGCTTCTGCGGGCCGGGTTACGGACCCTGTACGCCTAGTCTTTACCTCTACAAAAGCGATACAGCCTTTGTCCAGGACAATCAGGTCAATTTCTCCATACGGTGTGTAGTAGTTGCGCGAAAGGATTTTCATCCCCTGTTCCTGTAAAATCTGTGCGGCGAACGTCTCGCCCTGCGCACCGATTTCCCGCGTTGTCATAGATTTTTCTCACCTTTTAAATGGTCATCCAAATTTTTAAGGAAGCTGATTCGATGCACCGGTGAAATACCATACCGCCCAATGCGCTCGTAATGCTCTTTGGTCGGATACCCTTTGTGCCGGGCGAATCCGTATTGCGGATACTGTCGGTCCAACTCCAACATGAACCGGTCCCGGGAAACTTTGGCCAAAATGGAAGCCGCGGCAATAGACGCAGACACCGCATCCCCCTTGACCACCGGGATCGCAGGGATTTTTAGATTTGGCACGCGGTTTCCATCAATATAAGCAACGTCCGGACAGACACAAAGCCCTTCCACCGCTTTTTTCATCGCCAACATCGATGCGGCCAGGATGTTGATCCGGTCAATCTCCTTTTCGTCCACCATGCAGATTTGATAAGCGACTGCCTTTTCAACAATGGTATCATACAGCAGTTCCCGCTTCTTTTCGCTGAGTTTTTTGGAATCATTCAGCCCCTCGATTTCAGCATTCCGGGGTAAAATCACCGCCGCGGCAAACACCGGGCCGGCCAAAGGTCCGCGGCCCGCTTCATCCGCGCCGCAGATCCACGAAAAATCATTCATGGCATATGCCGTCCGCTCGAATTCATATAAATCCGGCGGCATTTTCCGGGGCGCCATCAGTTTTCCTCCTGCAAGGACGGCTGCGGCCGCTCCTTTTTCGGTGGTTTCTGTGGTGTTTCCAGTGTGATTTTGCCGATTTTTCCGCTGCGGAATTCATCCAGCACCGCGATAGCTGCCCGCTCTGTGTTGACCGAACCGCCGGACTGCAGCATTCCACGTTTGCGGGCTACCAGTTCCAGCAAGTCATAGGCCTCAATGTCCGCTGTTTCTTCATCGGTCAGCTTATACCGCTCGCACAGTAGTTTATGATATCGTTCGTTTAACAATTCCAAAAGGCGCATGGCCAAAAGTTCGATATCCACCACATCATCCTTGACCGCGCCGGTAAACGCCAGATATTCCCCCACCCGCTTGTCTTCAAATTTCGGCCAGAGAATGCCCGGCATATCCAAAAGATCAATACCGTTTTCTAAATTCACCCATTGGCGGCCGCGGGTTACACCCGGCCGATCTTCCACCTTGGTCCTACGGGAGCCAGCCATCCGGTTGATAAAAGACGACTTGCCCACGTTGGGGATTCCCACGATCATCATTCGAATTGGAGCCCCCTGCATGCCCTTTTGGGCACGTCGCTCCAGAAGAGGAGCCAGTTCCTCTTTCACGGTTGGCACAAACTGTTTGATTCCTTTTCCACTGCGGCAATCGGTGGGAATCGCCGCAATCCCCTGCTCTTTGTAGTACTGGCACCATTCCCGGGTTACAGCGTCATCTGCTGCGTCACATTTGTTGAGCAGCACAATACGTGGTTTTTTACCGACCAGTCCCGGCAATTCCGGGTTGCGGCTGCTGATGGGAATTCTGGCGTCAATTACCTCCACCACAATATCCACCAACCGAAGGCTTTCCCGCATAAGTCGTCTTGTTTTCGCCATATGGCCGGGAAACCACTGGATCGAAGGGGCTTCGGTCATGTTATCTTCTCCTTTATTCTATCAATCCAATTTTGTGAAACGGAAAGAACCTGAAAACGGCCTTTCCCAGGATATATCGCTGATCCACCATGCCAATACTGCTGTCCCGGCTGTCCAAAGAGTGATTCCGGTTGTCTCCCATGACAAAAACGCATCCCTCTGGTACCGTGACCGGGAAACCCACATCTCTTTTCATGTTTGTCGGCTCGTTGATATACGTTTCTTCCAGCACCTGTCCATCTACCATAACCGACCCGGCATCAAAATCAATGTCCACTGTTTGCCCTTCGACCGCAATAATCCTTTTGATAATTGCGGTGGTATCGTTTTCCGGCCGGATAATGACCACGATATCGCCGGGCTGCGGCTGGTAAAAAAGATGGGACACAATCAAACGGTCACCGTTTAGCAGAGTCGGCACCATCGAAGAGCCTTCCACCGCGATGGTCCGGAACAAAAAGGTAAACAGCAGCACCACGATCACGACGGCAAAAACCAATGCATCCGCCCACTCAAAAGCGCTTTGCACCAGCCTTCTCTTTTTGGAATTCTGCAAGTGCAATCCCTCGATTCCCCCAATCATCCGGATTTACTCCTTCTCAAGCGCTGCCGGTCCAAAGCATATCCTTTTGCGTCGGGCAAAAAAAAGAATACATAGTTAGTTTATCATAACAAACGCCAATTTACAACAAGCCAATTTCTATTTTCCAAAGGCTTTTCTCATTCAGCACCCATCTGCGCCGATTTCTTGCTCCGGCTTCTCTTTTCTTTTTAGAGGAATTCCGTTATAATAAAAACAACATTTATTATTTTGAAAAGGGATTTCGATCGTCTTTTTCGGCTGCTGTCTTTTCAAACCGCCGATCTGATTTTCCTTTTCCTCCATTAGATTCATTTTCAAAACTATCCACCCAATTTTCCATTTTGAAAGGAGTTTTTTCATGTATTTTGACTCGCCCGGTAAAGAAAACACCGTCAAAACCATCGAGATCGCCGTACAGGCAATCAAGGACTTTGACATTCATCATGTCGTTCTGGCAACCACTACCGGTTATACGGCCCAATGCTTTCCCGCGCTGGAGGGCGTGACAGTTGTCTGCATCCCCCACGCGTACGGGTTCAAAGAACCAGGAAAGAATGAGCTGTCCGATGAAACGATTCATCAGCTGCAAAATAAGGGTTTCCGGGTTTACGCTTCCTCCCACGCACTCAGTGGGGCGGAACGGGGGATCACCGGTAAATTCGGCGGCATCAGCCCAGTAGAAATGATTGCTCATACCCTGCGCTTTTTTGGCCAAGGCATGAAAGTCTGCGTAGAAATTGCCTCGATGGCAGCAGATGGCGGCCTGATTCCGCCCAACGTCCCCATTTTGTCCATCGGCGGCAGTGGACGAGGTGCCGATACCGCTGTTATTATGCGTGCTGCCCACGCCAACCATATCCTGGACACGAAAATAGACCGTATTCTATGCAAACCAATTCTCCCCTGATTTATTGGGGTACTGAAAAAAGAGAGAAAAAACAAAATGTTTTTTCTCTCTTTTTTCAGAAAAACACTTGACTCTTACGCTGCGTCATAGCTTATGATGGATGCCGTGGAAAGGAGGAAGCAGTATGAAAACCGTGAAGGAAGTCAGCGATCTGACCGGCATCAGCGTACGCACGCTGCATTATTACGACCAAATTGGCCTGCTCCATCCAGAGGAAGTTACCGACAGCGGATACCGGCTGTATGGCGCCGCACAATTGCAGCGGCTTCAACAAATTCTTTTCCTGAAAGAGCTGAGGTTTCCGCTGAAAGAAATCGAGCAAATACTAAACCGTCCGGATTTTGAGCCCCGCACAGTCTTGCAAAATCACCAAAAACTCCTCATTTTACAGCGGGACCGCCTAAACGCACTGATCGATCACGTGGAGCAAATCATGAAAGGAGAATGTACCATGTCATTTACCGCTTTTGATCAAACACCCATTGAAGAAGCCCGGAAAAAATATGCTTCGGAAGTACAGGAACGCTGGGGCAACTCCTCTGCATACTCCCAGAGCGAAGAAAAAGCCAAGAAGCGCACCTCGGAAGATTGGAAAAAAATCCAGTCAGAAATGGAAACGATTTTTTCTCAATTTGCGGCGCTGGCCTGTAAAAAAGAAGACCCTGCCTGTAAAGAAGCACAAAAATTGGTATCTTCCTGGCAACAGCACATAACAAAACATTATTACGACTGCTCCATCGAAATCCTATCCGGGCTCGGCCAAATGTATCAGCAGGATCCCCGCTTTTCGCAAAATTTAAATCAATATGGCGAAGGATGCTCTGAATTTATCAGCCAAGCGATTGCAATTTTCTGCCAAAAGGCATGATTCATGCGTATTTGTTTCTTCCGCGCACAACAAAAAGGCTTCGGCATAAAGCCGAAGCCTTTTTTAACAGGTAAAATTAGCCGTTGATCTTGGTAACAACGCCGGAACCTACAGTTCTGCCGCCCTCACGGATAGCAAAACGCAGACCCTCTTCAATAGCGATAGGAGTGATCAGTTCAACATCCATCTCAACGTTGTCGCCAGGCATGCACATCTCAACGCCCTCGGGCAGAGTGATAACGCCGGTAACGTCGGTCGTTCTGAAGTAGAACTGAGGTCTGTAGTTGTTGAAGAACGGAGTATGACGGCCGCCCTCATCTTTTTTCAGGATGTAGACCTGCGCATGGAATTTGGTGTGCGGGTTGATAGAACCGGGTTTGCACAGAACCTGTCCACGCTCGATCTCGGTTCTCTGAATACCACGCAGCAGAGCACCGATGTTGTCGCCAGCTTCCGCGTAGTCCAGAATCTTTCTGAACATCTCGATACCGGTAACAACGGTTTTCTTTCTCTCTTCGGTCAGACCGATGATCTCAACTTCCTCGCCGGTCTTCAGCTGGCCTCTCTCAACACGGCCGGTAGCAACGGTGCCACGACCAGTGATGGTGAAGACGTCCTCAACAGGCATCAGGAAAGGCAGATCCGCTTTACGCTCAGGAGTAGGAATGTACTCGTCAACAGCGTCCATCAGTTTCAGGATGGGCTCATAAGCCGGATTGCTCAGATCGTCAGGAGCTTCCAGTGCAGCCAGAGCAGAACCAACAATGATAGGAGTATCGTCGCCCGGGAACTCATAGGAGTTCAACAGGTCACGGATTTCCATCTCAACCAGTTCGAGCAGCTCGGGGTCGTCAACCTGGTCCGCTTTGTTCATGAATACAACGATGTAGGGAACGCCTACCTGACGGGACAGCAGGATGTGCTCTCTGGTCTGGGGCATGGGACCATCGGTAGCAGCAACTACCAGGATAGCGCCGTCCATCTGAGCGGCACCGGTGATCATGTTCTTAACATAGTCAGAGTGGCCGGGGCAGTCCACGTGAGCATAGTGACGCTTCGCGGTCTCGTACTCAACGTGTGCGGTATTGATGGTGATTCCACGCGCTTTTTCTTCCGGAGCCTTGTCGATTTCGTCATAGCGCATTGCCTGCGCTTCGCCCTTCATTGCCAGCGTCATGGTGATCGCAGCAGTCAGGGTGGTCTTGCCATGGTCAACGTGAC
>ODAI012187171.1_pt1 | contig 19497 bp, 17 predicted proteins | sample 1539321 | NCBI WGS metagenome assembly ODAI01 (sample SAMN02144231, study PRJEB22623) | gut metagenome | biome: sheep rumen | host: Ovis aries | place: New Zealand
TCCTGATCGGTGATGAGGATGAGATCATTGACGCAGCGGAGAATGAAGGCTACAACATTCGCGGCGCGCAGATCATCAATCCCCTTAAGTATGACCGCTTTGAAGAGATGGTCGACCTTTTCTGCGAACTGAGAAAGAGCAAGGGAATGACTCCTGAGAAGGCAAGACCGATCCTTTCCCAGGCCAACTATTTCGGGACCATGCTGGTAAAGATGGGTGTTGCAGACTGCCTGCTGGGCGGCGCTACCTATTCTACCGCAGATACCGTTCGTCCTGCTCTGCAGATCATCAAGACGAAACCCGGCAACAGCATCGTATCTTCCTGCTTCATTCTGGTCCGTGCAGCGGCTACCGGCGGAAGAGAAGTCATCGCAATGGGTGACTGCGCGATCAACATCAATCCCTCCGAGGATGATCTGGTCGAGATCTGCGGCGAGACTGCAGAGTGTGCTAAAGTCTTTGGTATTGATCCCAAAGTCGCATTCCTTTCCTTCTCCACTGCAGGTTCTGCAAAGGATGCATCTGTAACGAAGGTCCAGAACGCCACCAAGAAGGCACAGGCCAAGTATCCTGATATCCCGATCGACGGCGAGCTGCAGTTCGACGCTGCTGTTTCCCCTCGCGTTGGCCAGCAGAAGAAACCCGGCTCCAATGTCGCAGGTTATGCCAACACCTTCATCTTCCCTGATATCAACGCAGGCAATATCGGATATAAGATCGCACAGCGCATGGGTCAGTTCGAAGCCTACGGCCCTATCCTTCTTGGTCTGAACGCACAGATCAATGACCTGTCCCGCGGATGCAACGCTATGGAAGTTTATTCAATGGCCATCATCACGGCAGCACTGGCATAAAACAGAAGAAAAAGCTTATAAAACACTATGATTTTCGGCGCACCCGGCAGTTCACTGCCGGGTGCGCTTTTTGATGAAATAGGGTGACTTGTACTGTTTTGACATGGTAGAATATAAACGGAGTATATCGATTTCCAGTTATCAGGGAGGTTATCTTTATGAGGGAATGGACTAGAGACGAGCGCTACAGAGTGCTTCAGAGTGCAGACGAGATCAGGGATCTTCACGAAAGAATTTCGAAGTCTGACTACAGACAGCTTTATCATGTTCAGCCTGTGACAGGACTCTCCAGTGATCCGAACGGTTTCACATATCACAAGGGGGTTTGGCATCTTTTCTATCAGTGGTGCCCCTGGGGCGCTGTTCACGGACTTAAGTACTGGTACCATGTGACCAGCGAGGATCTGGTGCATTGGACCAATGCGGGCGTCGGTTTAAAGCCCGACAGAGACTATGATAATAAAGGAACACATTCGGGATCGGCGATTTCTGCAGGGGATGATCTTTATTTCTTCTACACCGGCAACCACAGAGACGAGAACTGGGTGCGCACACCCTGGACCTGTGCGGCGATCCTGGGCAAAGACGGCAATCCGGAGAAACTGCCGGAGCCTCTGTTCGGCCCCCGCGACGACTACAGCGAACACCAGAGAGATCCCAAGGTGATCTACAACGAAGAGAAGGATATGTATTATATCCTGATCGGCGCACAGACGCTTGACAAGAAAGGGACGATCCTGATCTATAAGTCCAAGGAACTGCTGAGCGGCTGGAGCTTCGCAGGCCAGTTGAATGTTCCCGGATTCGAGAGCTTCGGCGGAATGTGGGAGTGCCCTTATATCGTCAATATCAGCGGCAAGGATCTCCTGATCTTCTCTCCTCAGTATACGAAACTGCCCGGAAGAGCCGAGAGCACCAATCACAACGTATATCTGATCGGCACGATGGACTATGACACGCTTACCTTTACGCCGGATTCCGGATATAAGTACCTGGACTTCGGTTTCGATTTCTATGCGGCACAGGGCGCCTCCAACGTGGGCGATCCCGACAAAGCGATCCTGATCGGCTGGATCGGCCTTCCTGACAACCATTACTGCACAGAACCTGAAGACTGGGAGGGAAGCATGGGAATTCCCAGAGAACTTCGCATCAGGGACGGCAAACTCATCCAGACACCGGTCAGTGCGATCTACGAACTGCGTGACGGCGAAGTGCCTTCGGACGGAACACTTCCTGCAGCCTGTGAGATCGAGGTCACGTTCGGCAGCGGCGATGCAGATCTGAATCTGTTTACGAAAGCGGACGGCAGCGGCGGCCTGACCATGCACTATGACGCCGCCAAGGGTGTCTGCACCTTCGATAAGACCGGTATGATCAACCGCTGCAATGAGCATGTCGGCGAAGTATTAGACATGCCTCTCGAGAATGGCCTTAAGAAGATGGATGTATTCGTGGACCGCAGCTCGGTGGAGTATTATGTGAATGACGGAGAAGCGACGTTTACGGCTCACAGCTATCCGACAGCAGAGGAATTCCATTATACGACATCCGGCGATGTAAAGGTCAAAATATGGAAGCTGAAAGCTTCTGTAAAGGATGATTTTGTGATCTGACGGCAGCGCGGTGTTCGGCTCCGGGCGGATGAGTCTTAAGGCCCGGGGCTGTCCCGCAAACATGGAAGGAGAGCCGAAATATGAAGAAAGTATTTGCAAGTGACTTTGACGGCACACTGTATTTTTACAAAGCGGAAGACGACAGGAAGCTTCCTGCGGAAAATGTGGAGAAGATCCGTGAGTATCAGAAAGCGGGTCATCTGTTCGGTCTGTGTACCGGCAGACAGGTCGGAGGACTGACCCCTTTTATCACCGGATTTGTGGAGCCTGATTTCTTCATCACCAGCAGCGGTGCCAACATTGTCGACAAGGACTATAAGGAGATCAGAAAGCGCGGCGTAGATCCTGTCGTTGCACAGGAGATCCTGGATAAATACGGGATTGAAAATTACAGGTTTACACTGGATGTGGAAGGCGACATCTGCGTATTTGCACCTATGGATTATCCCGGCAAGTATTATGTGGTAAAGAGTGTTGCCGACTGCCCGAAGGGCCTGATCCATCAGGTCAGTATCCATACGGAGAGCCTGGATGAAGCCGCGGCGATGAGCAAGGAGATCAATGAGATCTGGGGCGACAGTGTCAACGCGTTCCAGAATGTCATTGAGATCGATATTGCGCCCAAGGGATGTTCCAAGGGCAAGGGCGTAGAGTTTTTGCGCGAGTATATGAGAGAGACATACGGGGAGATCAAACTCTACGGAATCGGCGATTCCATCAACGACCTGCCGCTTCTCGAAGCATCGGATGTCTCTTATACCTTCCCCTATGCGCCCAAAGAGGTGCAGGAAAAGGCGACAAAGGTCGTTGAGACGATCGTGGATGCATTGGAAGACAGCATGAAAGATGAGGACAGCTGATGAGTCAGGTTTTACGAGATGCCAGGAAATACGAGGAAGAAAAAGACAAACTGATTGAAAAAGGGGACAGACCCGCCTTTCATCTCAGCGCGAGAGTCGGATGGATGAACGATCCAAACGGATTCTCCTATTATGACGGACAGTATCATATGTTTTATCAGTATCACCCGTATGATTCCCATTGGGGGCCGATGCACTGGGGACATGCGGTCAGCGAGGACCTGCTCCACTGGACCTATCTCCCCGCAGCAATGGCTCCGGATAAGCCATACGACCGCGACGGGTGTTATTCCGGAAATGCGCTGACGCTTCCCGACGGAAGGCAGATGCTGATGTACACAGGCCGCCAGCTGATCATCGATGAGAACGGCGAGGAACAGGAATCCCAGACACAGAACCTGGCATTCGGAGACGGTGACAATTATGTCAAGTATGCGCGCAACCCGGTGATCACAGGAAAGGATCTTCCCGAGGGCGGCAACCCTTATGCGTTCAGGGATCCCAAGCCCTGGATCGAAGAGGACGGCAGCTTTCGGGTGCTGATCGCCAACCAGGACAGAGAGCACGGAGGCCAGATGCTCCTATACCGCAGTGAAGACGGAGTCCACTGGTCCTTCGTGAAGGCCCTGATGAAGGACGATCATCAGTTGGGAGAAATGTGGGAGTGTCCTGACTTCTTCGAGCTGGACGGAAAGCACGTGCTGCTGGCCAGCGCCCAGGATATGCTGCCCAGTGAATTGGAATACCACAACGGAAACGGCACTTTCTACTTAGTGGGTACCTTTAACAAGGAAAACTGTGAATACACGCAGGAGAGCAACCATACAGTGGATTACGGCATTGATTTCTATGCGCCGCAGACTGTGCTTGCACCTGATGGCAGGCGCATCATGATCGGCTGGATGCAGAACTGGGACACCTGCAACCTGCGCACCAAGTCCACACCCTGGTTCGGACAGATGAGTATCCCGAGAGAACTCAGATGCAGGAACGGGAGACTGTATCAGACTCCCATAAGAGAGCTTGAAGAGTATCGCGGTGAACCCGTCAGGTACAGGGATGTTCTTGTGGAAAACACAGAGGTTTCACTGGCGGATGTGAGCGGCAGGCTTATAGATCTGGAAGTGGTGATTGAACCCGTAGAGGGAAAAGAGCCGTACAGAAAGTTCGCGCTGCGCTTTGCGCAGAATGAGAAATACCACACGGGCGTAAGCTTCCGCCCACATGAATCGACGATCAAGATTGACAGAAAATTCTCCGGTTCGCGCAGAGCAATCATACACCAGCGGCGCGCGAATGTATCGCATGAGAACGGAAAGATCAAGCTTCGACTGATCCTGGATAAGTTCAGCGCGGAGATCTTCGTCAATGACGGAGAAAAAGTGCTCTCAGCAACGATCTATACGGATCTTGCCGCAGACGGGATTTCCTTCCTTGCCAACGGGGCAGCCAGGATCAAGGTAACTAAATATGATTTAGACAAACTCGGAACTTGATTTGGAGTCGGTTTGGAATATACTTAATTATATAGTGTTTTGAACTAATAACTATAAGGGGGGAAGATATGCCTACTTTAAAGCAAATGAAGAAAAAGCTCAAAGATGCATTGGAAAAGGACAAGATCTCGATCACAAAGGGCGAGAATAACCAGATACTGATTGACCTGGACGCTGACGGAAAGCCGGAGGCCGCGCTGATCGATACGACCGGCAGCAGCAGCCCGGACCTGCTGGCATTGGATTTGACGGGAGATCATAAGTTCAATCTGTTTTTGGACGATACAAATGATGATCTTTTCCCGGATGTTGTTTATGTGGATAAAAACGGTGACGGAAACCTGCAGCTCGCCAGTGAGGGAGAATGCGTCAAGAATGATATCCACTCCGAACTGGTCAAGATCTATGCAATGCTGGTTGACGAAGAGTCAGATGACGAGAGTGTTAGCAGCGCGCTTCACAAACTTGCTGACATAGTCAAGGATATTCGTTCGCGCAGAAAATAATTCATAAAACGCACACTGCTTAAAGCCGTCACGTCCGTGGCGGCTTATTTACTGCAAAAAGAACGGTTCATATTTTGTGTGAAAGAGTTAGACTTTCACTCTATGATGTGGTAAAGTTGTACCTGAGCGATATTTAACACGCTGAAGTGTGGATGTGAAAACCGACGTCCGCATTAGCAGCGAAGGAAGGGGAAATTTCTATGTTTGCACAAATCATCAGTACCGTAGACAGCTTTTTGTGGGGATGGCCTCTGATCATCCTTCTCTTCGGGACACACATCTTTATGACGATCCGCACCGGTTTTATCCAGAAAGACATCTTTAAGGCGATCAAGATGTCCGTCACGGCGGACGAGGATTCCGAGGGCGATGTCTCGCAGTTCGGCGCTCTGACGACAGCGCTGTCTTCTACGATCGGAACCGGCAATATCATCGGCGTCGGAACCGCCATTGCGATGGGCGGCCCCGGATCGGTATTTTGGATGTGGATGACCGGTATCTTCGGTATTGCGACCAAATATGCGGAGACACTGATCGGTGTCAAATACAGAGTAAAGAGTGAGAACGGAACCATGATCGGCGGCGCCATGTACGCTTTGGACCGCGGCCTGAATGCAAAGTGGGCCGGCATCCTGTTCTCGAGTCTTGCAGCGCTGTGCGCATTCGGAATTGGATGCACTGTGCAGGCGAACGCTGTTGTTGCAAATATCACTACGAATTTCAGTGTCAGCCCGGTCATTGTGGCGGTGATCCTGAGTGCGGTCGTAGCGCTGGTCATCATCGGCGGTATCCAGTCTATTACCAAAGTCTCTGAGAAGCTTGTGCCTTTTATGGCTGCTTTCTATGTGCTCGGATGCCTGGTCATCCTGATCATGAATGCAGACGTGCTGGGACAGGCGATCGGCGTGATCGTTTCCTCTGCTTTTACAACAAAGGCAGTCGGCGGCGGATTCGTGGGAAGCACGATCGCATCAGCCTGCCGCTACGGATTTGCGCGCGGACTCTTCTCTAATGAGTCCGGTATGGGTTCTGCTCCGCTTGTCGCCTCCGCGGCACAGACGCGCAATCCCAAGAGACAGGCAATGGTCTCCATGACGGGCACTTTCTGGGACACGGTCGTGATCTGCCTGATGACCGGTCTTGTCCTTGTCTCCAGTATTATCAAGCATCCCAGCATTGACGGCCTTTCCGGAAACGGAAGCGAACTGACCAGCCTTGCCTTCGGCATGATCCCCATGATCGGCGTACCGATCCTGGTCGTGGGTCTGATCACATTTGCCTTCTCCACGATCCTCGGATGGTATTATTACGGCGAGAGATGTGCTGTATATCTGTTCGGCGAGAAGGTCATCATGGTCTATAAGATTCTCTGGGTCATCGGCATCTTCGTGGGATCTCTGGTGGAACTGAACCTGATCTGGGATCTGGCCGACCTGCTCAACGGACTCATGGCGATCCCGAATATTTTCGCAGTGCTGCTCCTTAGCGGTGTCATTGCCGCAGAGACGAAGAAGTACAGCGGCAGCCATATCAATGACAGGGACGATACGGAGATTCCCGTACTTAAAAATGCGAATAAAGGTGTGTTATAATAAAAGCGCAGTAGTGATTCACATTGGCCGCGCCGCGGAGGAGTCCGCGGCGCTTGTCTTTTATTCGGACGTTCACAGGTCCGGCAATGATTCGTGATAAGAAACATGATAAGAAACATGATAAGAAGCATTTTGGAAAGGATACAATAGCGATGAGCGGAGAAGATTTTCTGAGAGCATTACAGAACAGACGCAGCGTGCGGAATTATTCCGGTGAACCGGTCCCCATGGAGAAACTGAACATGATTCTGGAAGCAGGGATGCTGGCACCTTCGAGCAGGGCGATCCGCCCCTACGAACTGATCGTCGTCAGGGACAAGCAGAAGCTGATCACCCTGTCCGGCTGCAGGATGGGCGGAGCGGCCAGGATGCTGGCAGGTGCTGATCTTGCCGTCGTTGTGGTAGCCGATGAGGAGAAGTCGGACGCATGGATCGAGGACAGCTGCGTCGTGATGGAGAATATGCATCTGATGGCGAGTGCTCTCGGCGTCGGAAGCTGCTGGATCCAGGGACGTGAGCGCACGGCAATGGACGGCGAGACGACGGAAGAGTATGCGCGCAATATTTTGCAGTTTCCTGCGGAGTGCAGGCTGGAGGCAATCCTGTCACTGGGAATGCCGGAGGAAGAGTGGCCGATGACGCCCCTCGAGATGCTCCCCTTTGCCAAGATCCACATCAATAAGTACTGATTGCTGTGAATACTGCACAGGTCAGGATGACCAGCCGCAGGAGCAAGGAGGTGTAATATGCCCCCAGTCGGTCATGGGATGGGCTTCGGCCCCGGAAGCAGGAACTTTATGTCCGAGGAGGAGAAGAAAAAGCTCCCGCGCGTGACGCCGGAGCTCTTAAAGCGCGTCTTCTCCTATCTGAAACCATATTGGAAACAGCTGGCGCTGACACTCTTGTGCATTGTGTTCTCCTCTGTGATGACGCTGATGCCCTCGGTCCTGACCGGCAAGATCATTGATGAGGGACTGATCGGGAGAGACTTTCAGAAGCTGATCTTCTATATCGTCCTGTCGCTGGCCGTGACGGCAGGCGCAAATCTGATCGGCGTCGCAGAGAGTTATCTCAACACATGGATCGCGCAGCACATCACCTATGACATGCGAAACCAAATGTACCGCCATCTCCAGAATATGTCGCAGCGGTTCTTTACCTCCAACAATCAGGGGGATATCATTACGCGCATGACCAGCGACATCGATGGTGTCAAAACAGTGATCACCGGCACGTTTGCCAGCATTCTCTCCAATGTGATCACGCTGATCGTCGCCCTGATCGCCATGTATCAGAAGAACTGGATCCTGGCGACCGTGGGGATCGTCATTGTGCCGCTGTTTACGCTGCCGACCAGAAAAGCCGGGCAAAGGCGCTGGAGCCTCACGCAGGAGGCACAGGCCTGCAATGACGAGATCAACGGGATCCTCAGCGAGACGATGTCCGTCAGCGGGCAGACGCTGGTCAAGCTTTTCTGCAAGGAGGAATATGAGTACCGGCGCTATGAGGAAGCCAACCGGAAAATGATCGAGCTCAATGTCAAAGAGAGCATGGCCGGGCGCTGGTTCCGCGTGGTCCTGTCGACCATCACCAGTGTCGGCCCGATGCTGCTGTATCTGGTGGGCGGGATCCTGATGATCCGATATCATTCCGACCTCACGGTGGGCGACATCACTGTGCTCGTTGCTCTTTTGGGAAGGATGTACGGCCCTGTGAATTCCCTTCTGAACATTCAGGTGGACTGGATGCGGTCCATGGCGATGTTCTCAAGGATATTTGAGTATTTTGACATGCCGGTGGAGATTCGGAATGCGCCGGATGCGATCACGCCGGATCATGCGGAGGGAAGAGTGGAATTCAGGCATGTGAACTTCCACTACGAGCCCTCAAGGCAGATCCTGAGGGATGTGACGTTCAGGCTCGAGAGCGGGCACAGCATTGCGATCGTGGGACCTTCGGGTTCCGGCAAGAGCACTCTGGTCAATCTGATCCCGCGCCTGTATGACGCGGTGAGCGGTGAAGTAATGTTTGACGGGATCAACGTAAAAGCGCTCGACCTGACGTTCCTTCGCGGATCGATCGGCGTCGTGACGCAGGATACATATCTGTTCAATGGGACGATTCGGGAAAACCTTCTTTATGTGAAACCGGAGGCGACGGAGGCAGAGCTGATCGATGCCTGCGAACGGGCGAATATCTATGACTTTATCTCCCGGCAGCCGGATGGGCTGGATACGATGGTGGGAAACCGCGGACTCAAGCTCTCCGGCGGGGAAAAACAGCGCCTTTCCATAGCACGCGTGCTGCTTAGAGATCCCGCGCTCCTCATTTTTGACGAGGCGACGTCCGCGCTGGATTCCATCTCGGAGCGAAAGATCCAGGATGCCATCGATCCGCTGATCTCTTCCAGGACCAGTATTCTGATCGCGCACAGGCTCTCCACGATCCTGGCGGCCGACGAGATCCTGGTGCTCAAAGACGGGGTGATCGCAGAGCGCGGCAAACACAAGGATCTTGTGAAAGCGGGCGGCGTGTATACGGAGCTCTACGAGACACAGTTCAAGGGCGCCATGGAGATTCCCGAAGATCCGGAGCCGGAGGGGCCGATCGGTCTGGACGGCGGCGGATCCTACGGCGGACCGCGCAGGGCCCGCAGAAGGGCGGAGCAGGAGCGCGTCCGCACGGAACAGGAACTGGCCGAGATGCAGGAGGATCTGCACATTTACACAGACCCGTATGAGGAGTTCCGGGAAAGGATGCTCAGACAAAACGAAGCGTTTCACTGACCCGGCAGAGTGATACAGGTTGTATTTTGGCAAAAAAGCGGGAGATTCCATGAGCAAAGAGAGCAGCGAGAACAGAAAATGGGTCTTCGAAGAAGCGCCGGTCGCACGGGCTGTGTTTACGATGGCCGTTCCGACGATCATTACACAGCTGATCAATATCGTTTATAACTTCGCGGATGCATGGTATGTGGGAAGGACGGGGAGTGCGGCCATGATGGCGGCTCTTACCGTCTGCCTTCCGGTCTTTATCATCATTCAGGCGCTGGCCAATCTGTTCGGGATCGGCGGCTCCAGCGCCATTTCCAGAGCACTGGGACGAAAAGAGACGGACAGGGCCCGCAGGATCTTCGCCTTTTGTCTGTACGGCGGTCTGACGGCGGCCGTCATTTATGCGGCGGTCATCTTTTTTGCAAGACCTTTTCTGATCCCCATGATCGGCGGCAGTGACGATTCCTATCCCTACATCTACAATTATATGTTTTGGACGATGGTGGTCGGCGCGGTCCCGACGCTGGGAAATGCCCTGTGCGGACATCTGGTCCGGTCGATCGGCGCAGCCAGGGAGGCGGGATTTGGGATGTCCATGGGCGGTGTCCTCAATATCATTCTGGACCCGCTCTTCATGTTCGTGCTCCTGCCGCGCGGCATGGAGGTTACGGGCGCGGCGATCGCGACCTGTCTGTCCAACACGATCGCCCTGACTTACTTCCTGGTATTTCTGTACAGACACCGCGATAATCCGGTGTTCACTTTCTCGCCGGCGGATATAACGCTGGGGCAGGGCATTCCGGCAGAAGTCTTCTCGATCGGAACCGCCGCCGCACTGCAGACGTTTTTGGCAATGGTGTCCAATATTTTCGCAAATAAGCTGGTGGTGGAATATGGAAGCGCGGCTGTCGCCGGAATGGGGATAGCCAAAAAAGTGAACATGATCGCCTTTAATACCAATATGGGCCTGACGCAGGGTGTGCTGCCGCTCATTGCCTATAATTACGGCGCCCGGAAGTATGATCGCATGAAAGAAGTGATCCGGTTTACGGTGACGGTCTCGCTGGGCTTCAGCGTATGCTGTACGATCTTTTTCAGGGTATTTGCAAGGCAGCTGGTCACCTTCTTTATCGACGAGCCGGCTTCTGTGGAATTCGGCACAAGATTTCTGCAGGTCATCGCTTTTGCAGCGTCGCTGTGTGCGCTGTCCTTTATGGCCAACACGGTTTTTCAGGCGGCCGGCCGCAGAAAATCTTCGCTGGTGCTCTCGATCATGAGAAAAGGCGTTTTAGACATCCCGGCCATGATCATCTTTAAGATGCTCATAGGCCTTAACGGTGTCACATTGGCGACACCGTTTGCGGAAGTGGTATCGGTGCTCACGGCGGGGGTCCTGTATAACCGGTTCAGGAAAGAAATCGCTCAAGAGGAGAAAAAGACCGACTGACAGTATTTGCAGCCGGTCTTTTTTATTAAGATTTTTTGTTAAGGCGTTCTTTCTTAATGCCTGTCATGCGTTTTCCTTCGCTGCCTTACGGGAAAGGATATACATGATCGCGATCATTACAACGAGTCCGATCAGGAGAGGAAGGAACACGTTCTTGGTGAGTCCGGCGATGATGTATGTGGCAGCAGAGATCGCGGCACATGTCATCGCGTACGGAAGCTGCGTGGAGACATGATTTAAGTGGTTGCACTGTGCGCCGGCCGAGGACATGATGGTCGTATCGGAGATGGGCGAGCAGTGATCACCGCAGACAGCACCTGCCATGCACGCGGACATGGAGATGATCATCAGCTGATAATCGGTGTTCTGGAAGCATGCGACGACGATCGGGATCAGGATGCCGAAGGTGCCCCAGCTGGTTCCGGTCGCGAAGGAGAGGCCTACGGCGATCAGGAAGATGATGAAGGGCAGAAGGCCGGCAAAACCGGCGGCTTTGTTCTGGATAATGTAGGCGACAAATTCCTTGGCGCCGAGACTGTCAGTCATAGCCTTGAGGGACCATGCGAATGTCAGGATCAATATCGCGGGGACCATCTGCTTAAATCCTTCCGGAATGCACTCCATAATGGAGGAAAAGTCCAAAGATTTGCGGAACATGTAGAAGAACATGGTCAGGATCATCGCGCAGAAGGAACCGAGCACCAGACCTACAGAGGCATCGGAGTTGGCGAAGGACTCTATAAAACTGGTACCGCCAAAGAAACCGCCGGTGTAGATCATGCCGATGACGCAGCCGATGACCAATGTGATGATCGGGAAGAGCATATCGATCACTTTGCCCTCCGTGGGGCTGCCCGTCTGATTGGCATTTGCGTAGGGGCGGTCGGACGTTGTATACAGATCGCCGTTTTCAATGGCATTGCGCTCATGCTTATACATGGGGCCGTACTCTATTTTCATTATGACCATGAGAACCATCATGGCGATCGTGAAAAGCGCATAATAGTTGTAAGGAATGGATTTGATGAAAAGGCTGATGCCGTTTTCGCCTTCCACGAAACCGGATACCGCCGCAGCCCAGGAGGAGATCGGAGCGATGATACAAACGGGCGCGGCCGTCGCGTCGATCAGATAAGCCAGCTTGGCACGCGAGATCTTGTGCTTGTCCGTTACGGGACGCATAACGCTTCCGACGGTGAGGCAGTTGAAATAGTCATCGATGAAGATAAGGCAGCCAAGACCGATCGTCGCGAGCTGGGCGCCCTCTCTGGAAGTGATTTTTTCGGAGGCCCAGTTGCCGAATGCGGCGCTGCCGCCCGTGCGGTTCATGAGCTGGACCATGATGCCCAAAATGACCAGAAAAACCAGGATGCCCATGTTGTAAGAATCGGCAAGTACAGCGATGACGCCATCGTTAAAGATATGGTTGAGAGTCCCCTCAAAGCTGTAACCGGAGTAAAGAAGAGCGCCGGTGATAATGCCGATGAACAGTGAGCTGTACACTTCCTTGGTGATCAGTGCCAGAGCGATCGCGATGACCGGAGGCACCAGTGACCAGAAGCTCTGCTGTACGCTGTCTGCCGTTGTCAGAAATGCCATCGCAACGATCATGAGGATCACAATGATCATCGCGACCACAGAAATTGAGATTTTTGAATCTTTCTTTTGCATGGTTTTTTCCCCTCTCAATAGTTACTGTAAAAGGTATACTTTAACATAGTAATACATCAAAGAAGTACAGTCAAATGAAAGCAGGAATATTTTGAATGAATCGCGCGATTTTACAGCTGCGAGATATTAGGCGGGGGAGCGCTGTTTTGACAAACATAGGCGGGACATGTCAAAATAGAATCTGTAAGAATATGGACTATAACCCCGAAGGGAATACGGGGACCGGGAAGTGATGGACTGAAAAATGGATAAAAAAGAGCTGGCGCTTAAAGTGATCGGAAAACTCAAGAAGGAATATCCGGAGGCAAAATGCACGCTGGAATACGACAAAGCATGGCAGCTTCTGGTGAGCGTGCGCCTGGCGGCGCAGTGCACGGATGCGCGGGTCGATCAGATCACCCCGAAGCTGTATGAGAAGTATCCTTCTGTGGAGGCGCTCGCGAAGGCAGAGCCGGAGGAGATCGAAGAGATCGTGCGTCCCTGCGGCCTGGGAAGAAGCAAGGCAAGGGACATTTCCGCCTGTATGCGCGTCCTCCACGAAAAGTACGGGGACAGGGTGCCGGACACATTTGAGGAGCTCCTCGCTCTTCCGGGGGTGGGCAGAAAGAGCGCTAATCTGATCATGGGCGATGTGTTCGGAAAGCCTGCGATCGTGACTGATACACACTGCATCCGCCTGTGCAATCTGATCGGTCTTGTGGATGGGATCAAGGAACCCGCCAAGGTGGAGCGGGCGCTTTGGAAGATCGTCCCGGCGCAGGAGGGCAATGATCTGTGCCACAGATTTGTCCTGCACGGGAGAGCCGTATGCGTTGCCAGACGACCGCGCTGCGGCGAGTGCTGCCTCAAGGAGATCTGCAGGCACGCAGGGTCGCAGGGACTCTCCGGGGAGCCCGGATCTGTACAAGACTAATCGTTGAAAGCTGTTCACCATAAGCATTATTTACACTCAACAAAAAGAGTGTATAATTACGAATGACAGTGAGTGACAATACGGAGGACTTCAATGACTCTTCTCAGCTATCAGATTTTTAAGACCGTTGCCGAGGCGGGCAGTTTTCACAAGGCGGCGGAACTCATCGGCCTGACTCCTTCCGCGATCAGCCATGCGGTCTCCTCGATGGAGAAGGAACTGGGCTTTTCCGTCTTTACAAGAAAGAAAGCGGGTGTTTCGCTGACCGGCTACGGAGAACACCTGATGCCGTATGTAAACGCCGTGCTCAACAGCGAAGAGAGTCTTCAGCAGGCCGTTGCGGAGTTTAACGGACTCAAACAGGGAACGGTCAAAGTCGGTGTTTTTTCCAGCGTATGCACCAGCTGGATGCCGGAGATCATCAAATCCTTCGGTGAGCTGTACCCTGCCATCGAGATCGAGGTCTTTCAGGGAACCTACGATGACGTGAGCTACTGGATCAGGAACGGGATCGTGGACTTCGGCTTTTTATCGACGTCCAGCGCAGGAGATCTGCACATAGAGCCTTTTTACAGGGATCCGCTCCTGTGCATTGTCCCGAAGGATTTTGAGAAGGAGCTCCCCTGCGCGGAGATGACCATCGGAGAGATGGAGAAACTCCGCTTTGTCGTACAGCGCGAATCGACGGATGCCGACATACAGAACTATATGAAACAGAACCATCTGGATATCCAGACCCGTTATCATGTGGTGGACGACCTGTCCACTGTCGTCATGGTCGCCGCGGGATTCGGGATCTGCATCATGCCGGAGCTGGTCATGAACGACATCCCCTATGATGTGCGTCAATACAGAATGAAGCCCGACGCGGCCAGGATCATCGGCCTTGCGGCCCGCGGCCCTCATCTGATGGCGCCGGCGGTGCGGACGCTTTACAGCCACATTCTGACCAAATATTCAAATATGGAAAAAGACTGAGATCAGGAAGGGCAATGCATTATTAATGTATTATTTTATTAATGTATTATTATAGAAGGAGAATCGGATTGCCGATACGGCGCGGAGGGATCCTCAATGGAATGGATACAGCTACTGGAAAACGATAAAGAACAGCTGATGGGCGACCTCGCCAAGGCAGTATCGCCGGAAAATGCACAGAAAGTACTTGAAAAGGAGATGGACCGGCTCCTCATGCAGTACAATGAGGAGTGCGGGGAAGAGAGGCTCAGGGACACTGCCAGATATATGGCGGAGACCGCCAAGATGATGATCCCCATGATCAACGCCGCCAATGAGACGAAGATCTGGTCCGGAAACAGCTCGCGCACATCAGGCAGTGAAGGAAAAGGGCTGTCGGTTCCGGCGATCGCATGTATTGCCGGAGGAATTCTGATGCTGGCGGGCGGCTTGTTCTGCATGATCTCTTTCTCGAACGGAGGAATCCCGGCTGCCGCCTTCATCAGTGCGATTCCGGCAGCGATCCTGGGAGGAGGGCTCCTGTTCTGGGGAGGCAGATTGTCTCTGTCAAAGAAAACGGGAGATGCTTCAGCAGACAGCAAAGTGGAGATCCGGGTCAATCCTGCCGGTGTGTGGAGCTGTCTGCGGGGAGTGATGCTCTCGATCGACAAGAGCCTGGACGAGGCACAGGAGGTCTTGAACTACGAGCGGAGCAGGATCAAACCGGCCTCCGGAGGCCTTTTAAGCCCCGAAGAAGCGGAGCTGTTCTCGGGAATTCTGGAGAGCGCCTACAGCCGCAGGGAGGAAGACCCGGATGACCCGTCCGCACAGGAGACGATCTCCATGGTGCGCTATTATCTTCACCGCAGGCAGGTGGAGACGGTGGAATACGGGGGCGGCAAAAGAGAGTGGTTTGAGCTGTTGCCGGGCATGAAGGAAACGACGATGCGTCCTGCCCTCGTCAAGGACGGGACACTGATCCGCAAGGGGCTTGCAGTGACTTCGCAGTGATCTTGCAGCCGGCATGCATTGATGTGTCAGCGGCTTTGCAGTCAACACTGTGAAGTGATCCGCCGCGTGAGCGGCAAAGGAGAGGTTTATGGACCGTTATTACGGATTTGATCTGGGAGATGCAGAGAGTGCTGTCTCCTATCTGAATAAAAAGGATGTCGCGGCGCCGCGCGTTCTGACCGTGCGGGAAGAAAAGAGCTTTGTGACGGCTTATGCCAGACTGCGGAGCGGTGAACTGCTGATCGGCGAAGCCGCGTGTTACAATCCGGAGGCCGTGGAGCGCAAGATCCGTTTTAAGAGCAGGTTTCTCACGGATCCGGACAGCCGCAGGGACGTCAAGTCCTTTGCGGCAGGCGTCCTGGGCGAGCTCTATGTGAGCGGGAGCCTTGTCAAAGAAGAAGACTGCTGTTTCTATGTCGGCTGCCCGGCAGGCTGGGACAAGACGGCGCGGGAGCGCTACAGAGAGCTGTTCGAGGATGCGGGGGATCCCCCGGTGCGCATTATCTCCGAGTCGCGCGCGGCTTTGGTCAGTGCCTGTCAGTCCAAGCATTTCCAGGTCGGTTACGATATTTTGTCCAAACCGGTGCTGGTCGTGGATATCGGCTCCTCCACAACGGATTTCGCCTATATCATGGGCGGCAGGGAAGTGGAGCTCAAGACGGCGGGAGAAGTGGCGCTGGGAGGCGGCATCATGGACGAGATCCTGCTGGAGTGTGCGCTGGAAAGCTCGCCCCGCGGCAGCAGGATCCGCGAGATCTTCGAGAAGAGTCCCGCATGGCGCAGTTACTGCGAGTTCGCGGCAAGAAGGCTCAAGGAGAAGTATTTTGCCGATGAGGACTACTGGAGAGAGAACGGCTGCAGACAGTCGGTGATCATCAGCTATGAGAAGCCGATCAGGCTCGCACTCGTCATGGACGAAAAGACGGCGGACCGGATCCTGAACGGAAAAGCGCCCCAGCTGGGCGGCCGGAGCTTCAAAGCGGTGTTCATGGAGAGCCTTAAAAACGTCAAGGAGAAAATACAGGAAGAGCCGCCGGAACTGGTCTTTTTAACGGGCGGTGTCTCGAAGCTCCCTGCGGTCAGGGACTGGTGCCGGGAGGCGTTTCCCGAGTCCGTTGTGATCACCGGTGCCGAGCCGGAGTTCTCCGTGTGCAGAGGCCTTGCCTGGAGCGGCCGGATCGACGAGGAACTTCGCGAATTCAGGGCGGAGATCCGGGAACTGGTCGGGTCAAGCACGGTCGAGCGCATCGTGGAGCAGCATATTGAGGAGCTGTATCGCAGCACTGTGGATACACTTGTACAGCCGATCCTGGAAAATGCGGCCCTGCCCGTTTTTGACAGATGGAGAAACGGGGAGATCGAGCGCCTGGCCGATATCAACGCGGAGATGGAGAAAGAGATCGAGGAGTATCTCCACACGGACGAAGTGCAGGAACTGCTTGTCAAACCGATCGCACAGTGGCTCAAACCGGTCTCCTACGACATCGAGGAGTACACGATGCCGATCTGCATCAAACACGGGGTGCCCTACAAGGCGCTCAGCCTCAGCTCCTATCTCTCGATCTCGGATCTGGACATTCGTGTGGATGCCAAAGACGTGTTCGCGGTGGAGGAGCTCACATGGATGATCGATACGATCATTTCCATCCTGATCGGGCTCTTGTGCGGCGGAAGCGGGGTCGCGCTGATCTCGGGCGGCATCTCGGGAGTCGTGGCCGGTGCCATGCTCTCGCTGATGGTCCTGATCCTGGGAAAAGAGAAGATGGAAGAGGCGGTGATGAATATCGTAATACCGCGTCCGATGCGGAAGATCGTGCCGCGGGGCCATTTCGTGTCCCGTATGGAGAAGATCAGCAGCGAGGTCAGGAACAGTTTCTTCAGAAGCCTTGAGAGAGATAAGAACGATGAGATCACGAAGCGGCTTGTGGGTGAGATCTCGGAGCAGATCGAGCAGTGCCTGATGCGCATGGCGGAAGTGGTGGAAATTCCGCTGGGATGATGTTGCACCCTCAGCGGCCTGCTGATAAAATGGTCATGTTCGGCATCTGAGACTTGTTCAGTCTTTTCGTCATGGAAGGCGCTGAACGGAGGTGTTGTTAATAACAATGTTGTTTATTGATTTGTTCATAAAAGCAGTAGAAGAGAGGACAACTATATGTATATTACCTGTCTTGACATGGAAGGGGTACTTGTACCGGAGATCTGGATTGCATTTTCGGAAGTGAGCGGGATTCCCGAACTGAGAAGGACGACCAGAGATGAGCCCGATTACGACAAGCTGATGAAATGGAGGATCGGCATTCTGAAGGAACACGGCCTGGGCCTCAAAGAGATCCAGGATGTGATCGCGAAGATCGAACCGCTTCCGGGAGCCAGAGAATTTCTCGACAAGCTGCGCTCATTTACCCAGGTAATCATTATCAGCGACACATTCACGGAATTCGCGATGCCCCTTATGGAGAAGCTGGGATGGCCGACGCTGTTCTGCAATTCGCTGGAAGTTGCGGAAAACGGAGAGATCACCGGCTATAAGATGCGCATACAGAAGTCAAAGCTCAGCACCGTAAAGGCGCTCCAATCCATAGGATTTGAGACGATCGCAAGCGGTGACAGCTACAACGACCTGGATATGATCCTTGCCAGCCAGGCGGGATTCCTCTTCAGAACGACGGATAAGATCAGGCAGGATTATCCTCAGCTTCCCGCATTTGAGGAATTCGACGACCTGCTCGCCGCGATCAAAAAGGAAATGGGTCTGTTGTGACGATAAGTTCGGATTTGTATCAGCCTCGCGGCTTTATGCTGCGGGGCTGTATTTTTATGCATTTTTACTGCGGGTTTATGAAAGAACCGGCACCTTTGCCAGTAGAAGTTACAATCTTGTGCCATATGAAATCGGTTACATAAAACTCAACAAAGCAATCAGAGGATGTTTGATTATAACTTTGTGAAAATGAACAAAAAAAGAAAAAAGTTTTCGGTCATATATTGCATAATAGACAAGTTGGTGGTAATATAAGTTCAAGTTAAATAAAGCTTTGCCTGGAGAGGAGAGAATATGGCAGTAATTGGGACTGGGGATCCTGTTGGTATTGTCGTGTTTTCTTTTTTTTATGCAAACGAGGAACTGAATGGGAAGAGAATTTGTTGAAATAATTGAAGCGGCGCCTGTTGTTGCTGCGATCAAGGATGACATCGGACTGGAAATGTGTTTGAGATCAGATGTGGATGCGGTCTTTATCCTCTACGGGGATATCTGCACCATAGCTGATATCGTGGCGAAGGTGAAGGAAGCGGGTAAGACTGCCATGGTCCATATGGATCTGATAACGGGACTGAGCCCGAAGGATATTTCTACAGACTTTATCCGCAAATACACCTTGGCCGACGGCATCATAACCACGAAGGGCAATCTGATTGCTCATGCGAAGGAGATCGGCCTCGCCACTGTACTTCGCTATTTTGTGCTGGACAGCATGGCTCTGATCAACATCGAGCGGCAGTCTCATCACAATCGCGAGTCACAGCCGGATATGATCGAGATCCTTCCCGGGATCATCGTTCCGAAGATGATCAGGAAAATCTGCGCCATGAGCAGGGTCCCTGTGATCTGCGGAGGTCTGATCCAGGAGAAAGAGGATGTCATGAACGCGCTGTCAAGCGGTGCGGCGGCAATTTCCACAACAAGTCCCGACGTTTGGTTCATGTAATGGGGACATGCCGGCATGCGGGGGCGTGACGGCAAAGTTAGAAGGAGGTATTGTATGGCAAAATATGTAATGGCACTGGATGCAGGCACA
>ODAI011965952.1_pt1 | contig 19492 bp, 19 predicted proteins | sample 1539321 | NCBI WGS metagenome assembly ODAI01 (sample SAMN02144231, study PRJEB22623) | gut metagenome | biome: sheep rumen | host: Ovis aries | place: New Zealand
AAAGGTATGCGAGTACGCAGTACATTGGTCGAAAAAGTGTCGTGATAGAATTGATTTTTTTCGACCAAGTACAGGTGTGTGGGAGGTGAGCCACGAAACAGTAACGCGTAAGGAGCCACTGTACTGCGAAGCAGTCACCTTCCATACAACGAGCGTACTGTGTTCTGCGAAGCAGAATACAGTAGAGCATACCTGAAAGGTATGCGAGTACGCAGTACATTGGTCGAAAAAGTGTCGTGATAGAATTGATTTTTTTCGACCAAGTACAGGTGTGTGGGAGGTGAGCCACGAAACAGTAACGCGTGGACTGCCACACAGGCACTGGAATGCTTGCATTCCTATTTGCCTGCTTGGATTCAGACGTACTGCGAAGCACTCACCAAAAGAGGAAAACTAAAGTTTTGTCGAATAAATCCGATATATAATAAAAATTCCTCTTTATTTATTGGCTGTTTTTTATTATAATAGTACTTGATAGTTTTGAGTAATCTCTTGAAAGGGGAATTTTAGATGTTATCTACAGATATTGGAATAGATCTTGGCACTGCCAGCATATTAGTATATATTAAGGGCAAAGGAGTTGTTCTTAAGGAACCGTCAGTCGTAGCATTTGACAAGGACACTAACAAGATAAGAGCCATCGGTGAAGAAGCGAGACTAATGCTTGGTAGAACACCTGGCAACATAGTTGCGGTAAGACCATTAAGACATGGTGTTATCTCTGATTATACGGTTACTGAGAAGATGCTTCGTTACTTTATACAGAAGGCTGTAGGAAGAAGAACTCTTAAGAAGCCTAGAGTGAGCGTATGTGTGCCAAGTGGTATTACAGAAGTTGAGAAGAAGGCCGTATTTGATGCTACTATCAATGCGGGTGCAAGAGAGGTTGCCATCATAGAAGAGCCTATTGCTGCTGCGATAGGTGCAGGTATCGATATCGTTAAGCCTTATGGCAATATGATCGTAGATATCGGCGGTGGTACTTCAGATATAGCAGTTATCTCTTTGGGAGGTACTGTTGTAAGTACTTCTATCAAGATCGCTGGTGATGATTTTGATGAAGCTATTATGAAATATATGAGAAAGAGACACAATCTTCTCGTAGGTGAGAGAACAGCGGAAGAGATCAAGATCAAGATAGGAAGCGCTTATCCAAGACCTGAAGTGGTCACTATGGATGTTAAGGGCAGAAACCTTGTTACAGGTCTTCCTAAGACTGTTACTGTTACTTCTGAGGAGACAGAAGAAGCTCTTAGAGAAGCTACTTCGCAGATTGTTGAAGCTGTACATAGTGTTCTTGAGAAGACACCACCTGAACTTGCGGCAGATGTTGCTACAAGAGGTATCGTCCTTACTGGCGGTGGAAGTCTGTTACAGGGTCTTGAGGAGCTTATCGAGACTAAGACTGGTATTAATACTATGACTGCTGATGATCCTATGACTGCGGTTGCGAAGGGAACTGGTATGTATATCGAATCAGTTGCAGGCTTCAAGGAACTTTGATCTCAGTTAAGTCGGTTTTGACTGACGTAAGGAGGTATCTATGGTAAGAGGACTATATACTGCCTATACAGGTATGATGCAGCAGCAAGCCAGAATGGAAGTGTTGACTAATAACCTTGCGAATTCCACAACTGTGGGTTTTAAGAAGGAAGGAAGTACTTCCAGAGCATTTGATCAGGTGCTTGCTATTAAGGTCAGGGATTCCAGTACATCCTATGTCGATCAGGTGATTGGTAAGATGAGTCTTGGCGTTAAGGTTGGTGAGACTTATACAGATTATTCGCAGGGCTCTTTTAAGGCAACAGAAGGACCGCTTGATGTGGCACTTTCAGGGGATGGATTCTTTAACATCTCCTACAGAAAAAAAGGCAGCGATGAAGATCAGGTTATGTATACAAGATCTGGCGAGTTTGCACTTACTCAGGATGGAACACTCGTTACTAAGGATGGAGATTATGTCCTTGGACAAAACGGCATGATTGTTATACCGCCAAAGTCAACTGTGACGATTGATTCTGATGGTGCTATATATGCTGATGATCAGTATATAGATACATTTTTGGTGACTGATTTTGAGAATCGCGACTATCTTGCAAAGTATGGAGAGAATCTCTATCGTGCGGTAGAAGGCGCGACCGTTATAGAAGCAAATCCGAGATTTGTTCAGGGATATCTTGAGATGTCCAACGTCAACATAGTTTCGGAGATGGTTGATCTTATAGATGTTACAAGAGCATATGAATCTAATCAGAAACTCATACAGGCTATGGATGAAACTCTTGAGAAATCAGTAGCCTTGGGCGTTCTTCAGTGATAAGGAGGTATGACTTATGATGAGATCGTTGTGGACGGCAGCGTCCGGTATGATAGCACAGCAGACTAACGTAGATACGATAGCCAATAACCTTGCCAATGTCAATACTGTCGGATATAAGGCAGAACGAGCTGAATTCAAGTCGCTACTTTATCAGACCCTTCAGGCTAAGACAACAACTGCCAATGATGAGCAGAAGCCTATTAGTGCGCAGGTTGGTCTTGGTACAAGGACATCTTCTATCACGTCTATATTCACTAATGGTACTTTCAACGAAACAGGTAAGGTATCAGACTTGGCTATTAATGGTGCGGGCTTCTTTGCGATACAGAACGTAGATGGCGGAGTAGATTATACACGTAATGGAACATTTAACTGGTCAAGGATAGATGGCGGCGGATTCATGCTTGTAGATACCATGGGTAACGCGGTTCTCGATATGAATGAGACGCCGATTACGGTTGATTCGGAATTCGATATCAACAAGGTCAAGATAGATACGGATGGCAATCTATCTTATCCTGATGAAACTAACAATCTTCAGAGTATGGGATTTAGGATTGGACTTTTTCAGTTCACTAATCCTGCAGGCCTTGAGAAGATAGGTGATTCGAAGTATGCTCCTACAGCTAACTCAGGCGATCCTATATCTGAAGAAAATCCGGGTATAAAGCCAAGTGTGTTGAGACAGGGTTATGTAGAGGCTTCCAACGTACAGGTTGCTGATGAGATGATCAACTTAATAGTTGCTCAGAGAGCATATGAACTTAATTCTAAGGCTATAACTGCATCAGATGAGATGCTTCAGCAGGCTAACAATCTTAGAAGATAGGATAGGAGGCTTATATGGATATGGATTTTACCAGCCTTAATCTTAATAATGTGGTCAGTTCGGCCGAAAAGAATACTGCTTATGACAATGCTCTTAAGAAGGATTATAAGAACGCCACTGAGAAGGAACTTATGGATGCTTGCAAGACATTTGAGGCTTACTTTGTTGAGCAGGTATTTAAGAATATGCAGAAGACTGTTCCAGAATCTGAATATACTTCTTCTGCAAGTAAGACAACCAGAGAATTCTTCAACGAACAGCTTCTTAGTGAATATGCGAAGCAGGCTGTCGATAGTGGCGAGGGCTTTGGTATAGCGAAGGCTTTGTATGAGCAGATGAAGAATAATTATGGATTGACCTCTGATCCGAGTGATGATAAGAGTATATAGAGCATTTTATAATTAAAAGCATGAGGGATCGCGTGTGGCGATTCCTCTTTTTCCGTGAAAGGGGATAAGTGTTGGAAACTATAGAGGGTTATGTAGAGAAGATAATGTTCAAGAACGATGAGAATGGTTATCATGTTCTTGCTATGAAGAATAAAGATGGGGAATTCGTAAGCTGCGGTATGTTTTCCGGTGTGAGTGAAGGCGATGGTCTGAAGATTGATGGAAACTGGTTCAATCACGCAAGCTACGGCAGGCAGTTTAAGGCAGAGAGCTATTCTATCAATCCTCCAAGCGATAAGGAGTCTGCATATAGATATCTTGCTTCTGGTGCGATTAAGGGTGTTGGTCAGATAACAGCACTCAGGATCGTTCAGCGCTTCGGTGACAGGACCTGGGAGGTTCTGGAGAATACTCCTGAAGCTCTTGCGCAGATAGCGGGTATCAGTAAGAAAAAAGCAATTGATATAGGTTCGCAGATAAAGGAAAAAACTGAACTTAGAGGTGCTATAGCTTATCTGTCACAGTATGGTATAAGTAACCTCACGGCTCTTAAGATATATGAGAAGTATGGGCAGAAGTTATATCAGGTGGTTCGTGAGAATCCATACAGATTGGCTGATGATATCGATGGAATCGGCTTTGTGAAAGCTGATGAGATAGCGATTGGAATGGGACTTAGTACGGATTCTGATTATAGGATCAATGCCTGCATAACTTATTCGCTTGGTGAGGTGTCGGAGTCTGGACATACCTGTTATCCTTATGAGGGTCTTTTAGAAGTTGTTAAAAACAGGCTTGGCGTAGAGATAGAGGAGGCTGACTGGGAGCAGTTCATATACAATCTGATTGTAGAGCGCAAGATTGTCATGCATAAGGAAGGAGACGTAAAGTATCTCTATCTGCCTTATCTGTATAAGGCGGAGAAGACTACAGGAGTGATTCTTAAGAACTTCACAGGTTATGAGGACCTCGATGAGGATGCTTTCTTTAAGAAGATCGATATCTATCTTAACAGAAAATCAATAGATCTTGATGAGGTGCAGAGAGCTGCGCTTTTTAAGTGTGCTTCAAATCAGATGTCTGTTATAACAGGTGGTCCTGGAACCGGTAAGACGACCATCATAGAGACACTTATAGATTACTTTGAGGATATGGGTGAGGAGATAGTTCTTGCTGCGCCAACAGGCCGTGCTGCTAAGCGTATGACGCAGGCTACGGGTCGTAAGGCTCAGACTATACACAGGCTTCTGGAATTCGGAAGTAGTGAGAACGGTGACAATATAGTTGGACGTGATGAGGATAATCCTGTAGAAGCAGATGTTGTGATAATCGATGAGATGTCGATGGTTGACATCAACCTCATGTATCTTCTTCTGAAGGCGCTTGATCGTGATACAAGGATAATTATGGTTGGAGATCCTGATCAGCTTCCAAGTGTTGGCCCTGGCAACGTACTTGGCGATATCATCGAAGCATTTCCCGAGCATATCACGAGGCTTGAGCACGTGTATCGTCAGTCAGAAGACAGCACTATCGCAAGCATAGCTCATGATATAAATGCAGGGATTGAGGTCGACTTTTCTGTCAAGAGGAAGGACTTCTATATGGCGGAACGTATTCCTGAGAAAATCTGTGCTGCGCTTAAGCCGATAATAACTTCGCAGATGCCATCGTATAGACATACAAAGCCTATAGATATACAGGTTTTGTCACCTGTTAAAAAAGGTGAGTTTGGAGTTGCGGCCCTTAATCAGTATCTTCAGTCACTCCTTAATCCTGCGGATGCAAGAAAGCATGAGATGACCTATGGAGATGTTATATTCCGTGAGGGCGATAAGGTTATGCATATCAAGAATAATTATCAGCTTGAGTGGAAAGTGATAAGGCGTGGCAATTATGTAGTTGATACCGGAATGGGAGTATATAACGGAGATACGGGGATTATCAGTGAAGTGAATACATACGCGGGATACATAGATGTTATCTACGATTATGATACTGACAGTCCTAAGACTGTCAGGTATAAAACAGAGAATTACAATGAGCTTGAGCTTGCCTATGCTATAACTATTCATAAATCGCAGGGAAGTGAGTACGATGATGAGATACTTGTGCTCGGACCGGGTATAGGAAGGCTCATGACGAGGAATCTTATCTATACCGCGGTTACGCGTGCGAAGAAGTGTATATGCATAATAGGAAGTCAGAATATATTCAATAGTATGGTTAAGAATAATTCGATAACAAAAAGGTATTCTAACCTCAAAAGTTTTTGCGAAAACACTTGAAGTATCGGGCTTTCTGATATAAAATGTTATTGTAGGCTGACTTTAGTCACTTAAGCTTGTTCATGATTATATCTTTCTTCATAGGATTTACAGAACCGGCGTACAGATAGAGCTTTTCTAGGTCTGATGTGCGGTTTGTATCCTTGAAGTATGTATAGAGAAGCTCGAAGTCCCTTGTGATATCGCTCTCTATGCTTAAGTTATACATGAGAATGTCAGAACCTTCTTTGTCATATCCCTTCTCGAAGAGATATGCGCCTAATTCGGAGAGCTTCTGTACAAGATGTGTGTAATTAGCATCGCATTCTGACAGATATGGAAGATTGGCGCTGCCGTAAGCAAGCTTAAGATCAGTGTTGCTTATATAATTGAGATTGGCAACGGGATTTGAACATATATCGCGTATGCTGTCACACAGCTTGTCGATGTGCTCATCAGAAGGAAGACCTGATAGTATAGACAGGTCTGGTTTGATCAATTCAAGGTCCGATAAGCTTTTCTTTCTGGTATGGTTTGCTTCCTGCTCTCTGTCCCAGAAAGCATCGTGTCTTTGCTGCATCTTGTTATCGGATGTTCTGATAGCGAATGCCAGAGCTACGCAGAATAATAAAACAAAAGGTAATATCATAATATAGTCCTCATAAGTGATCTCGCCTGTGAGGCGAAAGGAGATAGTATGTTTAACGGTAAGAACCGCAGACTCATGGTTTCCATAGTATGTATCATACTTATAATAGCCATGGTTGTACCTATGATTTTAGCATTAGTATAATAATATGTCAAAGGGATAATAATCAGTTATTATGAAACCATCTAAGATGCCGGTGCGTATCCTTAATCGCTCGGTTTTGAACAATATACACGGCAAGGATTATATCGGTCAGGGACATGGTCAGGGAGGCGTGATATGTGACGATATATGCGTCAGCACAGTATCGATGAGATACAAAACTGATTTTTTAGAGACCGACCTGTGCCGCTGCATCAACAATCTTACGGCTGCGGGCGCGGACTGCGTGGGTCTGACAGTGAATATCATGTTTCCAAGAACATTTGTCGAAAGCAGGCTTAAGAATCTTGTTAAGCGAATAGATACTTTCTGCATAAAGCATGGACTTCGATATATGGGCGGTAACACGGAAGTATCAGCAGATGTCAAGGATATAGTGGTAAGTGTTACTGCTGTTGGACATGTGCGAGGGAAGTTTTCAAAAGCAAGCCCTAAAGAGTACATAATCGTCGCGGGAGATGTTGGACGCATGGGTCTTCATGTTCTTGGAAAGACTTATGAAGAGGAGTTGTCAAAGCGTTATAACAGTCTGTTTATGGAACGCTTAAGAGTAGATAAGGATGGCTTTTTGTTAAGCGATATCTTAGATATCACGAAGGACTCGAAGGTGACCTGTATGCAGGATCTTACGAGTATGGGAGTGTTCGGAGGACTGTATGAACTGTCTGAGAGAACAGGGCTTGGCATAGAGGTGGATATCGATGAGATCCCAATCAGACAGGAGACTATAGAAGTATGTGAATACTTCAAGATCAATCCTTATGAAGTGGATAGTCTGGGCGCTATGCTCATAATATCTCCAGAGTACGAGGATATCGTATCGAAGCTTAAGAACAGTGGTATGATGGCTTCTGTTATAGGCAGACTTACGGATAAAAAGGACAGAGTAGCGATATATAAGGGTGAGAAGAGAAATCTCAATGAACTGTCGTGCGATGCATTGGCAGAGATATTGTATAGATAGAGAGGTATGCATATGAGAGAGAAGATATTGGAAATTCTCGAGAAGAATGCCAAGGTTGATGTGCATGAGATCGCAGTCAGACTCGGCGTGAATGAAGTTGATGTTGCGAATGAGCTTGCAGATATGGAGAAAGAAAAAGTTATCTGCGGATATCACACTCTTATCAACTGGGATAAGACTTCTAAGGAGAAGGTTACCGCACTTATAGAGGTTAAGGTTACTCCTCAGCGCGGTCTTGGATTCGACAGCATAGCGGAGAGAATATATAATTATGAGGAGATCACAGCTGTATATCTCATGTCCGGTGGATTTGATTTCACAGTCATAATCGAAGGTCAGAGCATGAAGACTGTTGCGCAGTTTGTTGCCAACAAGCTTGCTCCTTTGGAGGCAGTACTTAGTACTTCAACACATTTTATACTTAAGAAGTACAAGGATCACAAGACTGTGATCGAGGATGTTCAAAAAGATGAAAGGATACTGGTAACACCATGAGAGAGCCTTTAGCTGATTCCATAATTAATATTCAACCATCAGGTATAAGAAAGTTTTTTGATATAGTCAGTGAGATGAAGGATGCTATATCCTTAGGCGTTGGTGAACCTGACTTTGAGACACCTTGGAAGGTAAGAGAAGAGGGCATATATGCTCTTGAGAAGGGTAAGACTTTCTATACTTCCAACAGTGGACTTAAGGAACTTAGGCAGGAGATATGCCACTATGTAGACCGCAAGTACAATCTTAAGTATGATTATGCTCATGAGACACTTGTTACTGTAGGTGGTAGCGAGGCTATAGATATAGCTCTTCGCTGTATGGTCAATCCACAGGATGAAGTTATCATACCACAGCCTAGTTATGTATCTTACTATCCTTGTGCTGTTATGGCGGGTGCTAAGCCTGTTATTATAGAGCTTAAGGAAGAGGATAACTTCAAGCTTACTAAAGAAGAACTTCTTGATGCTATAACAGATAAGACCAAGATCCTCATACTTCCATTTCCGAATAACCCTACAGGTGCTATCATGGAGAAGGAAGAGCTTGAGGAGATCGCTAAGGTTATAATCGAGAAGGATTTATATGTCATATCTGATGAGATATATTCAGAGCTTACTTACAAGGGTAAGCATGTGTCTATCGCATCGCTTCCTGGCATGAAGGAGAGGACTATTGTTATTAACGGCTTTTCTAAGGCATTTGCCATGACGGGATGGAGACTTGGATATGCACTCGGACCTCAGAATATCATACAGCAGATGACCAAGCTTCATCAGTTTGCGATCATGTGTGCTCCTACCAACAGCCAGTTTGCTGCTGTTGAAGCACTCAAGAATTGCGATAATGATGTTGCAAGGATGGTAGATGCTTATGATCAGAGAAGAAGATACCTGATGGATGCATTTGAACATATGGGACTTGATTGTTTTGAACCACATGGTGCTTTCTATATGTTCCCATCTATCAAGAAGTTTAATATGAGCTCGGATGAATTCGCGACAAGGCTTCTTAAGGAAGAGAAGGTTGCTGTAGTTCCGGGTACTGCATTTGGTGATTGCGGTGAGGGCTTCCTTAGAATATCTTATGCTTATTCTATTGAGAATCTCAAGGCCGCTATGGAAAAGATATCAAAGTTTATCTCAAGACTTAATTAGGATGATTTTATGCAGCAGATTAAAGCAGAATACGTAAACCCTTTCTTGATGGCTGCCCGTTCCGTTGTTGGGATGGCGTGCCAGGTAGAGGTAGAGATTCAAAAACCGTATATCAGAACTGAGAGCTATGGTGAAGATACTGTCACCATAGCGATAGGAATCACAGGAGAGTTTGTTGGCGATACAGTTATCGCCATACCTCTCGATGTGGCTTTATTCCTTGCGTCCTGCATGATGATGATGCCTGTTACGGAATTTGATGAGATCCCTAAGAGTGCCATAAGTGAGCTTGGCAATATGATCATGGGAAATGCAGCTACATTTTTCTCTACACAGGAGATAGGCGTGGATATCACACCTCCGACTATGAAGCAGGGAGTATATGAGATTCCTGCGAAAGCTGCAGGTATATGTATTCCGCTGGTTGTGAATAAAGATAAGAAGATGGAGATAAGTATATATACATCATGATCAATATAGTATTACATGAACCAGAGATAGCTCTCAATACTGGCAATATAGGAAGGTCTTGTGTGGCTACTGGCGCAGCGCTTCATCTTATCGAGCCTTTTGGGTTTGTGATAGATGACAAGCGTATAAAGAGGGCCGGTATGGATTATTGGGATAAACTCGATCTTCACAGATATGATGATTATCAGGATTTTCTTTCGATGAATCCCAGTGCTAAGGTATATATGGCTACAACCAAAGCAAAGAAAAGATATGATGAAGTTGAATTCCATGATGGTGATTTTATCATGTTCGGAAAGGAAAGTGCGGGTATACCTGAGGAAATTCTTGTTGATAATGAGGATAACTGTATAAGAATACCTATGAGATCGAATATCAGATCCTTGAATCTTGCTAATTCCGTTGCCATAATACTGTATGAAGCTATGAGGCAGACGGGTTTTCAGGATCTTGAATCCGAGGGTGAGCTTCATCGACTTCATTGGAAGACAGATAATGAGCTGTAAAACAATCATTAGGACAAGCTGCAAAAAGATGACGAACTTTTGCTGTCGTCCCTATGATTGTTTTTTTAAAAGCCGCTTTTTTAGAAGATATGAAAGACAGATATAAGAACGTATATAATACACTTGAATATAACTTAATACTTAAGGAGATAGCTACTTTCGCCGGCTCTAAGCCCGGTAAGGATAAGGTACTTACTCTTCTTCCGGGATATGAATTCAAAAGTGTCAGTGATGAATTGACAAAGACCAATGATGCGCTTTCGCGTATCACAAGGAAGGGGCCAGTGTCCTACGCGGGGCTTGACTTTCTTGATGAAGAATTATCTCTTCTTACAGTCGGTTCGTCGCTTACGGCTGCTGAATTACTCAAGGTTGACAGAATCTTAGAGTGTGCTGTAAGAGTGAAGGATTATGGATGTGTCGAAGTGATAAGTGATTCTCTTTCTTCTGCATTCGATGAGATCGATGCCTTAGGCCATATTCACAGAGAGATCGGTCGCTGCATCATATCCGAGGATGAGATAAGTGATACAGCAAGTGCTGCTCTTTTTGAGATAAGAAAAAAGCTTAAGCTCATGGATGAACAGATACATCATGAACTTAATCGTATTGTGAATTCTCAGAGTACAAGGACTTATCTTCAGGACGGTGTCATCACAAGCCGTAACGGACGATACTGTGTGCCTGTTAAGGCAGAGTATCGCTCTATGGTTCCTGGTATCATCCACGATGAGTCTCAATCAAAGGCGACCATATTCATAGAGCCTATGGTGGTTGTTAAGCTTACTAACGACATGAATCAGCTTAAGATCGACGAGAAGAAGGAGATAGATATAATCCTTGCTAAACTTTCTAAGCTTGTATATGAGTCTTCGGATGTGATCCGAAGGGATATAGAGATTCTGACAATGCTTGACTTTGTCTTTGCAAAGGGGCTTTATGCGAAGGAATATAACTGTATTATGCCTGTTTTGAATCATAAGGGTCTGATAGATATAAAGCAGGGAAGACATCCTTTGATTGATAAGAATAGAGTCGTGCCTATAGATATCAGACTTGATTCTGATACTTCCATGGTTGTCATAACAGGACCGAATACCGGCGGTAAGACGGTATCGCTTAAGACAGTCGGGCTTTTTGTGCTCATGACCATGGCGGGTATTCTCATACCTGCAAGGTATGGAAGCAGTATATCGGTTTTTGACGGAGTATATGCGGATATCGGTGATGAGCAGAGTATTGAGCAGAGTCTCAGTACATTTTCATCACATATGGTGAGGATAGTTGATTATCTGAAGGATATTACTCTTAAGAGCCTGGTTCTTTTTGATGAACTTGGGGCAGGTACTGATCCGACTGAAGGTGCTGCACTTGCGATGGCGATACTTGACCACCTTCATAAGAAGAATATCAGGTGTATAGCTACTACTCACTATAGTGAGATCAAGCTTTATGCTCTTTCTACGCCGGGGGTTATTAACGCAAGCTGTGAATTCGATGTGGCAAGCTTAAGTCCTACATACAGGCTTCTCATGGGTGTTCCGGGAAAGAGCAATGCTTTCGCTATCTCTAAGAGGTTAGGACTCTCTGATGAGATCATAGATGAGGCAAGGACGAAGCTTGATGAAAACAAGACAAACTTCGAAGATGTCATAGTTTCGCTTGAAGAATCCAAAGCAATCGTCATGAAGGAAAAAGAGGAGATCGCCGAATATAAGGCTCAGATTAAGAAGCTTCAAGAAGCGCTTGCGAAGAAGAACGAGAATATAGACAACAAGAAAGATGAGATCATAAGGCATGCCAATGAAGAGGCTGGCCGTATCATGGCTGAAGCTAAGGCTACAGTAGATCAGGCCATAAGAAATCTCAATAAGTACGGCTCTGTTGAAGCGCTTGAGAAGGAGCGTACCAAGCTTCGTGAAGGTATGAAGGAAAAAACTGAGAAGGCTCAGGTTAAGGCTGTTAAGGGCAAGCTTACGGCTTCTGATATTAAGGAAGGCATGACGGTTCGTATAATAAGGCTTAATACAATCGGCACTGTTGTGTCACTGCCGAATTCTAAGGGCAATCTCTATGTAACCTGTGGAAGTCTCAGTACACAGGTCAATATCTCTGATCTTGAGATAGTACCTGAGGAACCTAAGTCTAACAAGCCTGGAAAGAGCAGCGCTTCGAAGATAAAAGCAGGTAAGAGTCTTTCTGTATCTGCAGAGATCAATCTCATAGGTATGACTAAGGATGAAGCTATCATGGCTCTTGATAAGTACTTAGATGATGCATATATAGCGCACATAAGTCCTGTTCGTATAGTGCATGGTAAGGGAAGCGGTATACTTAGAGAAGCGGTAGCACAGAAGCTTAGGAGAACTAAGACTGTTAAGTCTTACAGACTCGGTGAATATGGAGAGGGCGATTCTGGCGTAACAATAGCTGAGTTTAACTGATTACACTAACTTGAAAGGGATGAAGACATGAGTGAAAAACAGAAGATACTGATAGTTGATGATGACAGGAATATAGCTGAACTCATATCGTTGTATCTTGTCAAGGAGTTCTATGAGACAAGAATAGTTGAGAGTGGCGGTGATGCCATGGATGCATTTCATGAATTCTCTCCGAATCTCGTGCTGCTTGATCTCATGCTTCCTGTTAAGGATGGATACCAGATCTGCACAGAAATCAGGAAGGAATCTAAGGTTCCGGTGATCATGCTCTCAGCAAAGGGTGAGGTATTCGATAAGGTTCTTGGACTTGAGCTCGGTGCTGATGACTATATGATCAAGCCTTTTGATTCTAAAGAACTTGTGGCCAGAGTAAAGGCTGTGCTTCGAAGATATAACAGTGATGATGATACGGTTGCAGATACACCTAAGGAAATCGTGTCTTATGAGGATCTTGAAGTTAACTTAAGCGACTACAGTGTTACTTACTGTGGTACGAGGCTTGATATGCCTCCTAAGGAACTAGAACTTCTATACTTCCTTGCATCTTCTCCTAATCAGGTATTTACGCGTGAACAGCTTCTTAGTCATATCTGGGATTATGGATACGATGGAGATACAAGAACAGTAGATGTTCACATAAAGAGGATCAGAGAGAAGATACATGATCACGAGAAGTGGCGTATAACAACAGTTTGGGGAATAGGTTATAAGTTTGAAAGGCGCGGTTAATGAATAACAAGCTTTCGATGAAATTCGTGGTGGGATATATACTCATCCTGCTTACAGGCTTCATACTGGTGGCTATGGTCTTTCCGGATGTCATAAGAAAACGGCTGGTGAATGATGTCATGAGTGATATGCGTCAGGACGCAAGCCGTGTTGTAGAGGATGGTATGAAAGACCTCTATGGTCCGCGTTCAAGCGGTATAAGTGAAGAGAAGCTTCTTGTAGAGCTTCATGACAGAATCGCCGATGTGTCGCAATATACAGATAAGAGGATCATACTTGTCGATGCGAATACGCAGGCTATAATTATGGATTCTGACACTTCTCTTGATGAGACCAGATATAAGCATATGTATGGTTTTGATGTAGCTTCCTATACAGGCTATCCTGTGTATTCTGTCAGTATGCCACTCGAGTACTCCTTCAGAGTGCTTGCGTATGTGACTGTGAGCATAGATAAGAGTGAGATAGATAAGGAAGTGTACAGGATCAATCGCGTTAATTACTTAGTTTATCTGTGCATGTTCGTGTTGTCTTTTGTTTTGTTCATCATCTATGTGTTTGAGGTTGAACGCCCTATACGTGCTATCCTTAAGGTCACGAAGAAGTATGAGGATGGCAGCTATGACGCGAGGATCAAGCCTCATGACAGTGAGGACGATATAGGCAAGCTTGCTATGTCACTCAACTATATAGCTACGGAATTCGGTGAGATAGAAGCCTATGAGAAGAACTTTATAGCAAATGTTTCGCATGACTTCAGGTCTCCGCTCACATCAATCAAAGGCTATCTTGAGGCTATGCTTGATGGAACTATACCTCCTGATATGCAGGAGAAGTATCTGAATATCGTCATAGCTGAGACAGAGAGGCTTAATAAGCTCACAAGCAGCATATTGTCACTCAGTGATATGGATAGAAAGAGCATATCCTTAGATATAACCACGTTCTCAATCAATCAGGTGATCAAACAGGTTATCGAAACATTTGGGGGAATATGCAGAGGCAAGGATATACAGTTTGAACTCGAATTCTCTGATGAGGATGTGAAGGTTAAGGGAGATCTCGAGAAAATCAAACAGGTTATGTACAATCTCGTGGATAACGCGATCAAGTTCAGTCCGAATAATTCGTCTATAAGGATATCAGTTGCGGACAGAAACGGCAAGGTGTACATAAGCGTTAAGGATCACGGCATAGGCATACCTAAGGCTGATATACCTAAGATATGGGATCGTTTTTATAAAACAGATCTCTCAAGAGGCAAGGATAAGAAGGGTTCGGGACTTGGACTCAGCATAGTTAAGGATATCATAACTGCACATAAATCCAATATAGATGTTACCAGTACTGTGTCAGGAGGAACGGAATTCACGTTCTTTCTTCCTGAAGCTTAACGGGAGGGTGTATGGACAATAATTCTGAATATAATCTTTATACCGAGAAGATTACTAATAAGGGCAAGACAAAAAAGAGAGTCAAGAGATTCCTGCTGTATATCTTTATGACTGTATTCTTAAGTACTATCGCGGCGGTTGTGTTCTTTGAGGTGAATGGCTATCTAAAGAAGATATCGACAGATGAGAAGACTAAAGAGAAGGTTTCCATCATAATACCTGATGAGAGTAAGAGCGTTGACACAACCTCTACAGCTTCACCTGATTCTACCTCGCAGTCTGAGGTAGAGACTGTGTATGTGAATGAGAACAACGAGATTCTTCAGGTTGCTAAGCAGTCTTATGGCAGTCTTGTTAAGGTCAGCGCATATATCAACACATCGGCTGTTTTCCAGACACTTTATGAGAAGGTGTGTATGGGCGCTATTATCATCGGCGAAGATCGTAAGTTTTACATACTGTGTGACTTCGGTACAGTTGATAAGGCCGACAATATAGTCATAAGAACCTATAACGGAATAGAGAAGCAGGCGACACTTCTTGCCGGAGATCAGACTACAGGGATAGCTATATTAAGCATGGAGCTTAGTGAGGAAGAGTATAACAGAAATCAAAACAGTGATTTTAATAAGACTAGGGTTTTCGAGATAGCTAATTCTAATGGTGTGATGGTAGATGATACTGTTGTTGCTGTAGGAAATATCTGTAACGGCGAATTTACCTACAATGTAGGCAGGATAACCAATAATACTAATTCTGAATATGGTACTGATTCTATGTATGAGATACTTAACACATCTATTACCTGTGGTATGGGATATAACGGAGTCCTCCTTAATAACAAAGGACAGGTGATAGGAGTAGTAACATCTAAGTATGAGAGCAAGTACGGAAAGATGTTAGTCAGCGCTTATTCTATAAACAGCATAAAGAATGTCATCAATTGCTTAAGTAACGGTAAGGGACTAAAGACTATAGGTATAGAAGGTCGTGAAGTAACTTCCGCACTCAGCAAAGCCTACAACATGCCAAGAGGCATATATGTTAATTCTGTAAGCTTTAACTCACCTGCTTTTAAGGGTAATATCCAGCCGGGAGATATCATAAAGAGCGTTAATTCTGAAGCAGTATACAGTTTTGACAGGTTCCAGGAACTGATACTTGAGGCAGATGAGAACGAACCGCTTGTTATATCTCTTGCAAAGAGAGATAATAACGGCTATAAGGATATGGAAGTAAAACTTAGTTTTGGTAATTAGAAAGGGAATGGTATGAAGTATATCAATACGATACAGGTAGGAGACAGGATAAAATCAGTATATCTTGTTAATTCGAAGATCATAGCAACAGCAAGGAATTCTAAGGAATTTGCATCGGTCATGCTTATGGATAAAACAGGTTCCATAGACTCTAAGATATGGGAGCTCGGGGCTCCGGGAATATGTGAATTCGAGGTGGGAGACTACGTGGAGGCTGTCGGTCAGGTAATAGAATACAACAAGAAGAAGCAGTTCAAGATAGACTCCATAAGGGTTGCATCTCCTTCTGAGTATGATGAAGCTGATTATGTACCTGTAACGGAATTCAATATCGATGATATGTATGCTGAGCTGCTTGGATTTATCGACACGATATCTAACGAATCGATAAAGAAGCTTCTTAAGTTGTTCTTTGTGGAGGACGAAACATTTGTCGCTAAGTTCAAGGTGCATACGGCTGCTAAGTCAGTACATCACGGCTTCCGCGGAGGACTTCTTGAGCATACACTCGGAGTCACCAGAATATGCAACTTCATAGCGAATACTTATCCTTTTATCAAGAAGGATATACTCGTGTCAACAGCTATGCTTCATGACATAGGCAAGATATATGAGCTGAGCTCTTTGCCTGAGAATGAATATACAGATTCGGGCAATCTTCTTGGGCATATAATCATGGGAACCATGATGGTTAGAGATAAGATCAAGCTCATACCGGGCTTTAGTGTGGCGCTTGCGACTGAGATAGAACACTGCATACTTGCGCATCATGGTAAGCTTGAGTATGGTTCTCCTAAGGTCCCGGCAACTGTTGAGGCGTATGCGCTTCACCTTGCGGATAATTATGATGCTAAGATGGAAAGCTTCAAGGAACTCTTCAAGAACAATGAAGGTGATATCATGTGGCTTGGCTTCAATAAGAACCTAGATACCAACGTAAAAAAGAGTATAGAGATATGATGAAGAAGAACGATAGGATAGAACTCGTTATAGAGGATATGAGTGCTGATGGCGATGGCGTGGGGCACTATGACGGCTTTACCTTCTTTGTGAAGGATGTGGTTGTGGGAGATCACGTGGAAGCTGTCATCATGAAACTAAAGAAGAATTATGGATATGCACGTATGGTGAGGCTTATAAAAGCCTCACCTGATCGCGTTATGCCTACATGTAGTGTGGCTCGCTCTTGCGGTGGATGTCAGCTAAGACACATGTCTGATGAGGCGTGCCTTAGCTTCAAGTCCAACCTCGTCATCAACCATATGAAGAGGATAGCAGGAATCCCTGAGGATTCATATACTTACGAGGGCATCGAGCCTATGATCAATCCTCTTCGCTACAGGAATAAAGCTCAGTATCCTGTCGGCGTGAATAAAGAAGGCGATATCATAACAGGCTTCTATGCGAAGCACTCACATAACATAATACAGACAGAAGATTGTGAACTTGCATCACCTCTTAATAGAGAAATCGTCGCGGTGGTTAAGGCATATATGACTAAGTATGGTATCATGCCTTATGAAGAGGGGAAGGGCCTTGTAAGACATATAGTCATACGTAACAGCGCCGCACTTGATCAGGTGATGGTATGCCTCGTCATAGCTGGCAAGACGCTTCCTCATAAGGATGCACTCATAGAAGAACTTCAGAAGTTCCCTCAGGTAACATCTGTTATGCTCAACATCAACACAACAGGGTCTAATGTTATCCTTACGGATAAGACAGAACTTCTGTGGGGTGCGCCATACATACAGGATCATATAGGCGATAGAGTATATCAGATATCACTGAATTCATTCTTCCAGGTCAATCCATACATGACTAGGAAAATGTATGACAAGATCGTAGAGTATGTTGCGCCAAAAGGTCACGAAACAGTCTGGGACCTCTATTGTGGAACCGGAACTATCTCGTTGTATGTGGCCCCTCATGTAAAGAGCGTATGTGGTGTTGAGATAGTGGAAAAGGCTATCGAAGACGCTAAGACTAACGCTAAGCTTAATAACATAACTAACGCAACCTTCTATGCAGGTAAGTCTGAAGATATAGTTACAGCATATTATGAAGAGCATAAGGATATGAAGGCTGATGTCATAATCGTCGATCCGCCTCGTAAGGGCTGCGATGAAACACTTCTTGAGACTATCATTAAGATAAATCCTAAGAAGCTTGTGTATATGAGCTGCGACAGTGCAACACTTGCGCGCGATGCAAAGTACTTATCAGAGCATGGGTATAAGCTTATGCGTATGAAGTGCTTTGATAATTTTTACGGAACGGTGCATGTGGAGACATGTTGTTTGCTTGAATGTTAGAATTTCTCGGATTGGATATTGGAAATCTCTCGGATTGGATTTGGGAAATCTCTCGGATTGTGAGATACTTATAGGTAATCTGGATAATGATTTTCAGAATCGCAAGCTTGCGGAGTTGTCTTCTTTTAACTCAAGTTCAACTTGTATTGGTTCAAATATTCGCAGACTTAGAGAGAAAAAAGGATTAACACAGGAGAGAATCGCCGAAAGATTAAATGTGTCTTTTCAGGCAGTGTCATCTTGGGAAAGAGACGAGTATAAGCCGGATCTTGATAATTTGGTGAAGATTGCAAAACATATGTGAAGGCTACTGCCGGGAATTTTAGATTAGCTAACACTTTGAAGGCTATAGATTATGCGGTTGAAGCTCACGAGGGGCAGACGAGAAAAAAGTCGGATATTCCATACATTTACCATCCTTTGAATATGGCTTGTCATGCGCTCTCGATGGGGATAAAGGAAGATGTTGTCATAGCGTCGATTTTGCTACATGATGTGATTGAGGATTGCGGAAAACAGATTTCTGAACTGCCTGTTTGTGACGAAGTTAAAGATATTGTGATGCTGTTAACTCGCGATTCGACTGATGATAAAACTCGTGATAGTGTGATGGAAGAATATTATGACGCGATATGTACCAATCCTAAAGCTGCTCTTGTAAAATGTATCGATCGTTGCAACAATCTGACAACAATGTCATGGGGACTCAGCCGTGATCGAATCTACAGAATGATTATGGAAACGGAGAAGTATTATCCAGAACTTCTCAAAACAATTAAATTGACTACGGAATACAATGATGCAGCCTGGCTTCTAAAATATCAGATTGAAAGTATGCTGGATATCTATAAGAGGCTGATGTAAAGATACTACGATGATGAGGAAGATTACATCTGTATTACAGACATGGCAGCAGCTAAATCAGATAATTCAAGAGCAGCTGATGTTATACGTAATTGGCTACGAAACAGGTCTACTCTGGAGTTTTTGTCTACATGGGAAGAAATGTATAATCCGAATTTTAAAGTGTTCGAAGCTGAAGCGTTTAAAATGAAGCAATGATACTGCTGACCATGTACACACACCAGAGCACGAGCTGCACAACAACATACGATATGACCGCAGACCGCTGACGTGTCACA
>ODAI012790523.1_pt1 | contig 19492 bp, 16 predicted proteins | sample 1539321 | NCBI WGS metagenome assembly ODAI01 (sample SAMN02144231, study PRJEB22623) | gut metagenome | biome: sheep rumen | host: Ovis aries | place: New Zealand
CAATGTAGTCATTCTTGCCGGCGGAACGGGAGCCCCTTATTTCACGACAGACACCGGTTCGTCTCTCCGCGCTCTGGAGATCAAAGCCGACGTGATGCTCAAAGGCACGCGCGTGGACGGAATCTACACCGCGGACCCCGAGAAAGACCCCACAGCAACAAAGTTCACCGAGATCACCTACGACGAAGTGATCAGCCGCGGTCTGAAAGTGATGGACGTTACCGCCACCGCCATGGCTCGCGAAAACGGACTCCCCATCTATGTATTTAACATGGATCAGTACGGCAACCTCGCTAAAGTCATCAATGGAGAACAAATAGGAACTTTGGTCACTCCGTGACAATTGATACTATTTCCGGCATATATGCCGAAAGTTAAACAGATTTATAATTGATATATTATGGAAGACGAATTAAGCCTCTACGAGTCTGCAGCCGAAGAGCAGATGCAGAACGCAGTCGCTCACTTAGACGACACCCTTCAGCACATCCGTGCAGGTAAAGCCAACCCGCGTATTCTCGACCCGATCAAGATCGAGTATTACGGCACTCTCTCACCGCTTGCTTCGTGTGCAACGGTCACCACGCCGGACGCGCGGACGATAGCTATCACGCCGTGGGAGAAGAAACTCATCGGTGAGATCGAGCGCGCCATCATCAACTCGAACATCGGTCTGGCTCCGTCTAACAACGGCGAGACGATCCGTCTGATCCTCCCTCCGCTGACCGAGGAACGCCGCCGCGAGCTGTGCAAACAATGCAAAGCCGAAACGGAAACAGCAAAAATGTCCATCCGCAACGCCCGCCGCGATGCTATCGAGGAGTTCAAGAAACTCGTCAAGAACGGTCTGAGCGAAGACATCGAGAAAGACGCCGAGGAGGATATGCAGAAGACCCACGACAAGTATGTCGCCAAAGTGGAAGCGCTCTACGCAGCCAAGGAAAAAGAGATTATGACGGTATAGTTACACGTAATTTTTGTATTTTTCGTAATTTTCGTAGTTTTCGTAATTTTCGTAGTTTTCGTAAGCTACGCAAACAACGTAAACTACATCCACTACGTAAACTACGTTTACCAAATTGAGGGGATTAGTCATCAAGTCAACGGGTAGCAGTTACATCGTCCGGATGGACGACGGTACGGATGCGGAATGTCATGTAAAGGGCAATTTCCGCATTCGCGGTATCCGTAGTACCAACCCCGTCGCTGTAGGAGACTACGTGAATGTACAAAGGGACAAGGTACAATGTACAAAGGAAGACGGGAATAGCGTCTATTGGATAACCGATGTAGAGGAGCGGCGGAACTATATCATCCGGCGATCGACCAACCTGAGCAAAGAGAGCCATATTCTGGCAGCTAATATTGACCAAGTGGCACTTATCGTGACGGTTAATCACCCTGTCACCTCCACGACGTTCATCGACCGCTTTCTGGCGACCTGCGAGGCTTACCGCGTGCGCGCGATCCTTATATTCAATAAGATTGATTTGCTCAAAGAGGAAGAGTTAGGGCAACTGGCAGAGCTCAGGGCGCTCTATGAGTCTATCGGCTACGAGACCTTTGAGATGTCAGCTATCAGCCTTCAGCCATCAGAGATCTTGCCTCTTCTGGCAGGCAAGACTACCCTTCTCTCCGGCAACTCGGGTGTGGGCAAAAGCACGCTTCTGAATGCCCTTTTCGGACGGGAAATAACACGAACAGGCAAGATATCCGACTCGCACGACAAAGGAATGCATACCACCACTTTCTCGGAGATGTACGAGTTAGTCGAAAGTCAAAACGGTACAGAGCCTGCAGAAAGCAAAGGTTGGATTATTGATACTCCGGGGATTAAGGGGTTCGGTACGATTGATTTCGAGCGTGAGGAGGTCGGGCATTTCTTCCCTGAGATTTTCCGGATCAGTGCCGACTGCCGTTTCGGCAACTGTACGCACACCAACGAACCCGGCTGCGCCGTGATTGAAGCCGTGGAGCACGGTGAGATAGCCATGAGCCGGTATGAGTCTTATCTCTCTATTTTAGGCGACTACACCGAGGCCAAATACCGGTAGTTACGCCCGGACACCTTGCAGCACCAGACGGGTCACTTCTTCCTTGCGATGGTGCACAAACTCTCGCACCTGCTCGTCGGTGCGCGAGAGGAGGTCTTGGTACATCGGCAGCGAGATAAACGTAAAGACCGTGAGTGACGCCACGGACATCATGATATCAAACGCATCTATTTTCGCCAGCCGCCCTGCCTGTTGCTCCGCCTTCACACGTGCCTCTAACTGCATGTATAACATGACGTAGCCCGGTTTCTTTACGAAATGTTCCCTCAGATATTTACGCCTTTCGGGATTGCTCACCAGTTCTTCTAACACGAAATACGGCAGACGCGGATTTTGCATCAGCGTGTCGAAATAGAGCGAGATAGCAGAACGCAGGAAATTCTCAAAACTCTCCTCGCTGACCAGCGAACGGCTGATTACGTTCAACGCCGCTTCTATCTGCTCCAGAAAAATCTGGCGGAAGAGATTCTCTTTTGTCCGGTAATAATAATGCACCAACGCCTGGGTGCAGCCCACTTCTTTGGCTATCTGTGTGGTCGAAGTAGCCGCATAGCCTTGCTTGAAAAACAACTCCTGCGCCACTTCCCGGATCCGCGTCTCCATCGTTTCATTTACCATTTTGTCATTTACCATATAGTCATTTATTTCAGTTTTCCAACATAAAGTGCAGTCTGTTTGCCACATTGGTTTCGCTCGTGCCGGCGTCGAAATCGAGGAACAGCAGCGACAAATCGGGGTACAGCTCCTTGTACCGCCGCTCGATACCTTTGCTGATGATATGGTTGGCAATGCACCCGAACGGTTGCAGCGACACCACTTTCTTCACGCCGCTTTCGGCTAACTCGCATACCTCGCCCGGCAGGAACCATCCCTCGCCGAAGTCCGCCGCCGAGTTGATCACTTTGCGGCTCGCACGCCATACATCCATAATATCCGAGAACGGCCTGTAGTACGGGAACGGCCTGCAAATCTTGTCATACACATGCGCGTAGTGCCTCAGCAATTTATTCGCCAGCCATGCCTGCCAGGGTTTGAGACCGTCCTGACGGATATGCTGGTCCTTGAAAATGAACGCATTGGGAATAGAGGTTGAGAAGAATCCCGTAATAGCCGGTGGCACCACTTCCACGCCGTGCGCTATGAGCCATTTGATGACCTCTTTGTTGCTGAAGGAGTTATACTTGACATAAATCTCACCTACCACACCGACTTGCGTCACCTCTTTCGTATGGTCGCAAATAGCATCAAAATCCTTCACTGCCTCCGCCATCATCCGCCGCATTCCTCTGTAATCCCGTCTCTCCAACAGCGGCTGCACTGCCTCCAAATAATGGTCATACAACTGCTTTGCAGTAGGACTTATAGGACGGGCTGCCGCCGGATAATAGAGTTTGGCAAGTGCGTCGGCAAAGAACAATGCTTCCAATGTAGGGCGGATCAACTTGCTCCACTCTATTTGGAATCCCGGCTGGTTGTTCTTCTGGTCGGGACCGATAGCCACGGAGATGACCGGCACTTGGCTCATGCCTGCCGCTACGAGTGCGTTCTTGATAAGCGAATAATAATTGCTTGCGCGGCACTGTCCGCCTGTCTGCGTAATGGCAACAGCCGTCTTGTCCAAGTCATACTTGCCCGACTTCAACGCCCGCACGATACTGCCCACCACTATCGTTGCCGGATAGCAAATATCGTTGTTCGCCACGCGCAGCCCTTCTTCGGCGTCCGCCTGCGTACCCATCGGCAGCGGCACCATCTTATAGCCCGCCAACTTGAAAATAGTAGGCAGAAACTCATTGTACCCTTCCGCGAAATACGGCGCCAATATCACCCGCTCCTTGTCCTCTACCTCAAAGGGCTTCGTCGTCCACGGACTATTCTTTCCGATATTTCGATATTTCGGGATTTCGGGATTTCGAGAGGAAGTATTCACGCTTTCCACTAATGACCGCACTCTCAGCCTCAGCGAGCCGATATTGTTCACATCGTCTATCTTCAGCACGGTCAGGTTCTTGCCGTAGCGCCCTAAGATTCCTCTTACCTCATCCAGAATAAACGCGTCTGGTCCGCAGCCGAAAGAGGTCAGTTGTACCATGTGCAAGCCCTTGTAATCGCTGTTGCCCACAAAATGCGCTGCCTTGAAAATCCTGTTCGGGTATGCCCACTGGCACAGTGCATTGATCTCGCCATACACGCCCTGCCCGGCATGGGTGGCGATGTTTTCTGTCACTACGTCAATACCCATCGCCGCGATGGCGTCGGCTATCTTGTGTTGGATAAGCGGGTCGATATGGTACGGCCGTGCCGCTAACAGAATAACCATCCGCCCTTCTTTCTTTGCCGCCTCCAGCACCGCCAAGTCGCGCCTCTCCAGAGCGTCCAGATACTCTTTCTGCGCCTCTATAGCCTGCGTCACCGCCGCTTGTACAGTATGGGCAGGGATATTCAGGCCATTCATATACTCCACGAGCGAACTCCGCAGCAGTTCCTCGTCCTTGAACGAGATAGTCGGTGCGTCGAGCGGGATGCCGTATTTCTCTTCCGGACGGATGGAACTCTTCAGCACATCCGAGTAGCCGCTCACGATCGGGCAGTTAAACGAGTTCTTCGCCCCCTCGTCCTCTTTGCGCTCATACACCACCCACGGATAGAAAATCCGGTCCACACCTTTCTGTATCAGGTCCATCACATGCCCGTGCATCAGCTTGGCAGGAAAACATATATTGTCCGCCACGATGGTCCGCACGCCCTTTTCGTAGAGGCGGTTCGTACTCACACCGCTCAGCACGGTCCGTATCCCGCAGCAATGAAAAAACGTCTGCCAGAACGGGTAATCCTCGTACATGCCCAAACCGCGCGGAAGACCTATTGTTAGACCGCCCTTCGGGCTCAAAGTAGAAAGACCACTTGCGTTCAAAGTAGAAAGATGAGTCTCAAAGAGTAATCGGTATTTCTCTTCGAACATGTTCACGCCTTGACGGGCGCCCTCCGCCCTGTTTGAATACACTTTCTCGCAGTTATTGCCAGAGAAATATGTCCTGCCCCCCGCAAAGGTGTAGCACCGTACTTGGCACTTGTTTTGACAACCGGGGCACACTTCTTCCCGCTCCTCAAAATGGTTCGCATCTATCAATTCATTCAGTTTCATAGCGTTCCTCCTTTCCTGCGCAGTGCATGCAACGCACATCCGTATGCGCCCATTAACTCCGGTATCGGGCTGAACTGCACATCCTTACCGGTCAGCAGTTCTAATGCTCTGACCACCGAGTGGTTGCGGAACGTGCCGCCCTGTACCATGATATGGTCGCCCAACTCGTCAAACGACTGCAGTTTCATTACTTTGTAAAGGCAGTTCTTGATGACCGAGTAACTGAATCCGGCGGCTATGTCCTCTATCTTCGCGCCTTCGCGCATCGCCTGTTTGACTTTGCTATTCATGAACACCGTACACCGTGTTCCGAGGTCATAAGGGTGTTGCGCCAAGGTTGCCATCTTCGCGAACTCACCCACCTCATAGCCCAACTGCTTGGCAAAGGTCATGATAAAACTGCCGCAGCCGGACGAGCACGCCTCGTTGATCTCAATGCGCCGTATCGAGCCGTTCTCCACAAAGATCGCTTTCATGTCCTGTCCACCGATGTCCAGCACAAACGACACTTCCGGCAGCATGGCTTTCGCCGCCGTGAAATGCGCCATCGTCTCCACAATGCCGTAGTCCAGACGGAAAGCGGTCTTTAATAACTGTTCACCGTAACCCGTGGAGCAGCTGCCTGCAATCTCTACATCGTCGCCTAACGCCTCATGCATCCGCTGCAAAGCACCCAAGAAAGCGTCATATGAGTTACCGTTGTTATAGCAGTAGTCCTTGTAAACAAGTTTCCCTTCGTCGTCCAACAGCACAATCTTCGTCGTCGTACTGCCGCTGTCCACGCCGAGGAAAAAAAGACCGTCCTGCGGACTGACAGACTGATTTACAGGCACATGGATGAGGTTTTTACTTTTTACCCACTCTTGGTATTCCTCCTCGTTCTTGAAGAGGGGCGGCAGGGTGTGCGTCAGGTCGGCTGTCCGGTCGTCCGTGTTATCAAATAAGGTACGCGCGTGCGTGAAATCGAACATCGTACATCCGTCCTTCATACTTAACAAGGCTGTTCCAATCGCCGGCACAAACTGGCTATATTGCGGCAAGACGATATTTTCCTCGCCGACGCCCATCGCCTTTTGCAGATGTTTACGCAGTTCCGGTATATAAGCAAACGGTCCGCCGCATAGCAGCACTTTCGGCAATATCTCTGTTCCTCTCGCCAACGCACTTACCACCTGCATCGACACCGCATTGAGCATCGACGCTGCGATATCTTCTTTGCTCACCGACCGTGAAATAAGGTTCTGTATATCCGTCTTGCTGAACACGCCGCAGCGGGACGCAATCGGATACACATGTTCCGCTTTGGCTGCCAGACCGTTTATCTCCGTCACATCGACACCTAACAACGTAGCCGTCTGGTCGATGAACGCGCCTGTCCCGCCTGCGCAGTTGCCGTTCATGCGCATGTCCGGTACACGCCCGGGCTCGAAGAAAATCATCTTGCTGTCCTCGCCGCCTATATCGACCAAAGTATGCACCTCGGGGTACATCTGCTTCACCACTTCCGCCGCCGCAATCACTTCCTGCACAAACGGCACGCCGAGCCTCGTAGCGTAGCCCATTCCCACCGAACCGGTAATAGCCACACTGATTTTCTCCTCTCCTTTGAGCTTTGAGTCCGAAGGACGGTCTTTCGACTTTTGACTTTCGACTGATGCAAGCATCTTCTTCAGCATCTTGCTTCCCACTACAGCCGGCGCCGCATTATGCCGCTCATACGCCGTCGCAATAACTTCCTTTGTACATTGTGCATCGTCCCTTTGCACTTTTATAAGCGCAGCTTTTATCGTCGTACTACCTATATCTATTCCTAACTGATACATATCTTTAATAACCCTATTAAATATACTGCAAAAGTACTCAAATTCACGCACCTGCACAAACGAAAAATGCGTTTCCTTAACAAAAAGAAACGCATTCTAAATATTTGACACCTTACTACTTGTAATTCCTTCGGATTTATCAAGTGTCTATTTACATCGTCCATTGCTCGAGGGTGGCGGTCAGTTCGTCAAAAGTCTTCGCCTTTGCTTTGCCGCGCACCTCGGCTATCTGGTTGTTCACCGCATCGTTGTAGGTCTCCTCCTCCACGTCGCGGATGACGCCAAGGGCAATAGGCAAAGCCCCCTCCCCTTGTTGTTCTACGGACGGCCACTGGCAGTCCGATTGAGCAGAGCTCTTCACCCCCATAGAGGGGGAGAGATTGACCTCCAGATTTCTCTCTTGTCCCATAAGGGCAAGGAGCCGATGGAGCGTCGGATCTTGCTGGTGCGCGTCATGAACGAGCACACGCGGGTCAGACGCAGGCACGACAATCAGCCGTGGTACAAAGGTCTGCGAGTCAATCTCGATAGCCAGACCCTTGTCGTTGTTCTTGCCGAAGATCATCTTCTCGCCGTGCTTGAGGATAATCGAGTGCTCGGCGCGCTGCTCTCGGTCGGCTATCCACGCGTGGGTACCGTTATTGAAAATGACGCAGTTGACGAGGCACTCCACGATGGAGCAACCTTTGTGCTGCTGTGCGGCCACGAGACAATCGACCGTCGTCGGCATATCTACATCGAGCGTGCGGGCGAAGAACGTACCGCCGGCGCCAAGAACCAGTTGAGCCGGTACAAACGGACGCTCTACCGTACCGAAGGGCGAGGACTTGGATACAAATCCTTTCGGACTGGTCGGCGAATACTGGCCTTTGGTGAGCCCGTAGATGCGGTTATTGAAAACGCATACATTGAGGTCCACATTACGTCGTATCTCGTGGATGAAATGGTTTCCGCCGATAGCCAGACAGTCGCCGTCGCCGGACATCTGCCAGACGGTGAGCTCGGGATGGCTTGTCTTTACGCCGGTAGCGATCGCGCCGCCGCGGCCGTGGATGGTATTGAAGCCGTAGGTGTTGAGGTAGTGCGGCATGCGACTCGAACAGCCGATACCGGAAATGACTGCCACTTGGTGGGTCGGGACACCTATCTGCGCCATGGCTTTCTGGAGTGCCATGCAGATAGCGTGGTCGCCGCACCCCGGACAGAAACGTACATATTGGTCGGACTTAAATTCACTTGCGGTCATTTTAATTGATAATTGATAATTGATAATTATTCAGATTTTTTAACAAAGTTAACTATTCTTTCTACCGCGAACGGCTGTCCTTGGATCTCGTTGTATTGCTCGATGTGAAGATCGGGGAACTGCGCACGGAGATAGGCGGCGAACTGTCCTGTATTGAGCTCACATACAATTATTCGTTTGTACTGCGAGAGCACTTCATGCGTGTTCTTCGGCAGCGGGCAAATGTAGTTGAAGTGCGCGAGGTCACATCCCAATTCATTCGCCGCCGCATGCAGATGTCCTTCGGTACTACCCCAGCCCACGAGCAACGTGCCGTTGGTAGTTGATAGTTGACAGTTCTTATCTCGGCAAAGCCTCGAACGATCGGCTGAAGCCGTATGGATAGTTGACAATTGACTCAATGACGGCTTTATCACCTTCAACTCAGGAATGGAGTTGGCAATCTGCTCTATCTTGTGTTTGCGGGCAAGGACCATCTGTTCGTGGTTCTCGGGGTTGGTGGAGATAGTACCCTTCTCGGCGTCGCGCTCGAGACCGATATTCCGGTGCTCGTAGCCCTCCATGCCCGGGTACGCCCAATAACGCACGCCTCGCGCGTCGCGTAACGCGGGATTATAATGTCCTTTCAGTTCCTCGGGAACGGTTTGCGGATTTATTTCCGGCAGTTCGGCTAACTTCGGGATACGCCAGAGCGCCGTACCGTTCGCCAGATAAGTGTCGGTCATCAGAATCACCGGCGTCATGTTCTCCAGCGCTATCTTGCAAGCCTCGTAGGCGTAGTCGAAGCAGTTGGCGGACGAAGAAGCGGCTATGACAACCGCCGGGCACTCCCCGTTGCGGCCGTAAAGGGCTTGGAGGAGGTCGGTCTGCTCGGTCTTGGTCGGCAGGCCTGTCGAAGGACCGCCGCGCTGCACGTCAATCACCACTAATGGCAACTCTGCCATGACAGCCAAACCGATTGCCTCTGATTTCAGCGACAATCCGGGACCGGAAGTGCTCGTGCATGCCAGATCACCGGCAAAAGCGGCTCCGATAGCCGTGCAGACACCCGCTATCTCGTCCTCCGCCTGAATGGCCATGACGTTCATGTCTTTGCGTGCCGCCAGCTCATGCAGTATATCCGTCGCCGGCGTGATCGGGTACGAACCGAGGAAAAGCCGTTTGCCGGCTTTCTGAGCAGCAGCAATCAGTCCCCACGCCGTCGCCTTGTTGCCGGCGATGGAGGTGTACAAAGACCGCTGCGCTGACAGACCGCTATCGCTGACAGACCGCTTCGCTGACAGACCGCTATCGCTGACAGACCGCTTCCAGGTGTGACCCAGACCGCCTTCGCAGGTCTGACCAAGATGAATCTGATTGATGGAGAGGGCGAGGTTCTGACCGTAGTTGTAGCCGTCCACCATGACCTTGGTGTTCGGAGCTACGAGTGCAGGTTTCTTCTTGAATTTCTCTTCGAGAAGATGAATGGCTTTGTCCATCGGTTCGTCAAACAGCCAATAAATCAAGCCCAAGGCGAACATGTTGCGGCATTTGAGTACGGACTTGTTGTCCATGCCGGAGTCTTTGAGCGCCTCTTTGGTGAGCGTTGTCAGGGCTACCGGGACTATCTGCACACTCTCGGGAATGCCTAATTCCGTGAACGGATTGCCGGTGTGGTACTGCGCTTTCTCTAAATCCTTGTCGGCCAGCGAATCCGTATCGACAATGACGATCGCGTGCCTGTGATACAGCGCGAACTCATCATCGAAATGCGCCTGCGGATGGTTGAAATGCGAGCCTAAGGTACAGACCTTCAGCGCGGCGGCGTTCATCGCCACCACTACATCCGCCTTGTCGCCGGAGGTATAGACCTCCCGCCCTAACTCTACCTGGAAAGCACTCACGCCGCCTAAAGTGCCCTGCGGCGCACGTATCTCTGCCGGAAAATCCGGCAGCGTGGAAATCTCATTCCCCATTTCGGCTGCGAGCTGGGCAAACATGTTACCCGTCAGCTGCATGCCGTCGCCGGAATCTCCACAAAATCGAACTGTGATATTTTTCACTTTCTTATGTTGGTATTAAATTTGGTACAAAGGTACAACAAAAATTGCACATACGCAAGAGAAAAGTGAAAAATATTTGCATATGTCAAAAAAAAGCAGTACTTTTGCTCCCTGTTTGGTTTGAAACAAGATATGTAATATGGAAAATTTAATTACTACCATTGAGGATCTGTTGGCAGGTCTGTTCGCCGGAATGTCGGGTATAGCGTTAGGCATGATAGGTGTGTTGTTCGGATTGGCGGCACTGCTGTTAGTGTATTTCATTCGTATCCACATTGCGTACCGCATGGCGGTGAACAGGCACCGTGACCCGTTAGGATGGGCGTTGCTGTCGTTCTTTGTGTCACCGCTGCTGACATGGATTATCCTGCTGATTGCAGGAGACGCGAGGTAAAGAAGGAGTCCGGCAAAACTGAGTCCCGCGCAAAGAGCTCCAACAAAACGTGAGTAACGGAAAAAAAACTGCAGAGAAATTTGCGTATGTCAAAAAAAAGTTGTATCTTTGCAACGAATTTGCGTGCAGAGTTGCGCGATATTTTGAATAACTAAAATATATATGATTATGGCAAATGACAAACAGCAGAGCGGTGCGATGTTCAACGCGCTGACCGCAGGCAGCAAGATTGTAGGAAATATAACGGCGGACAGCGATTACCGCATAGACGGATTGATTGAGGGAGATTTGCAGTGTAGGGGCAAGGTGGTGATCGGAGAGGCCGGTCGTGTGAAAGGCACGATCGTGTGCCAGAACGCAGAGATATTAGGCTTAATGGAGGGCAAGATCACGTGCCGTGAGCAGTTATCGCTCCGTACGAGCGGCAAGATCATGGGCGATGTAATCACCAAGACCTTGATCGTCGAACCGGGAGCGATGTTTAACGGCACGTGCAGCATGGGTGGTGCGACAGTGGCAGAAAAGAAGGCGTAATGTACCATTTGTTCATTTACCATGTACCATTTATGTACCATTTGGCTATTTAGCCATTTAGTCTAAATTGGTTCAATGACTCAATGAACAAATAAATGACCAAATCGTAAATGATTAAATCGTAAATGATTTTATGAAGATCAAACCGTTTAGAGGGATACGTCCACCGAAAGAGTTGGTGGAGCAAGTTAGCAGCCGTCCGTACGATGTGTTGAACTCGGAAGAGGCGCGCGCAGAGGCTGCGGGTAACGAAAAGAGCTTGTACCACATTATCAAACCGGAGATCAATTTTGCACCGGGTACAGACGAGCACGACGAGCGCGTGTATGGCGCCGCCGTGGAGCAGTTCGCCAAGTTCCGCAAAGAGGGATGGCTCGTTCAGGACAAAGAGGAGAAATACTACGTATATGCGCAGACAATTTTAGACCGCGACGGAGTCGCTCAAAGTCGAAAGACCGCGGCAGAGCCGCTCAAAGACAAAAGCCCGTTAGGCGGAAAGACGCAATACGGCTTAGTAGTCGGCGCGTGGGTGGATGATTATCTGGAGGGACGGATCAAGAAACACGAGTTGACACGCCGCGACAAAGAGGAAGACCGCATGAAGCATGTGCGTGCGCTGAACGCCAACATGGAGCCGGTGTTCTTCGCTTACCCGCATCGCGAGGATCTGGACAAGATCGTAGCAGAGGTCTGCAAGGGCGCACCGGAGTACGATTTCGTAGCCGCACCGGAAGGGTTCCGGCACACGTTCTGGGTGATCAACGACCGCGAGACGATTGATACCATTACAAAGATCTTTGCCGAGATTCCCGCCATGTACATTGCGGACGGTCACCACCGCTCGGCAGCCGCAGCCGGGGTGGGCGCAGAGAGGAAAAAGGACACCCCCCACCCCCCTCTCAAAGGGGGAGAAAGGCCGGAGTATGAGTTCTTTCTGGCAGTGTGCTTCCCGGACAATCAGTTGAACATAATCGACTACAACCGCGTGGTGAAAGACCTGAACGGACTGAGCGAGGCAGAGTTCATCGAGGCATTGAAAGCAGATTTCGAAATATCGGAATACCGGAATACCGGGATATCGGATGATTTCTCCGCCGTGAAGCCGAAAGGGCTGCATAATTTCTCGCTGTACCTCGGCGGCAAATGGTATTCGCTGACCGCCAAAGAAGGTCGTTACGACGACTCCGACCCGATAGGCGTACTGGACGTAACGATCTCGAGCAACCTGATTCTCGACAAGATTTTGGGTATCAAAGACCTGCGGAGCGACAAGCGGATTGATTTCGTAGGTGGTATCCGCGGTCTGGGCGAGCTACAGCGCAGAGTGGACAGCGGCGAGATGAAGATGGCGTTGGCCCTCTACCCCGTGACCATGCAGCAGATCATCGACATCGCCGACAGCGGTAATATCATGCCGCCTAAGACGACTTGGTTTGAGCCGAAACTGCGTAGCGGACTGGTGGTACACGAGTTGTAGACCCCACCCGACCTCCCCTTTAGGGGAGGAGATAGAATGAATAAAAAACAATGATTAATGAACATCTCACGGTGAGATTCAGTAAATACATATTTGTCCTTTGTCTATTGTCCATCATCGTGGGCCTTTCTTCTTGCAGTATTCAGCAACGGATCAAACGGGCGGACAAGAAATTCGCCATCGGCGAGTATTACGAAGCGGCAGGTATCTACAAGTCGTGCTATGGACGTTTATCGAGCCAGAAGGACAAGAAGCTGAAAGGTTATGTTGCTTACCGGCAAGCGGAGTGCTACCGGCTGATTAACAACCCTCGTGCCGTGAACTGCTATCAAAACGCCATACGCAACAAGTACCAGCTACAGGATTCGGCCGTTTTTCTGCACGCCGGACAGGCACTGCAGTATCAGGGCAAGTACAAAGATGCGGCAAAGAGCTATGAACTGTATCTGGAAGCACACCCGGACAACTACGTGGCGCAGGCCGGCAAGTACGCGTGCTCGAAGATAGACGAGTGGAAACGCGAGGGCTCGCGGTACAAGGTGCAGGAAGCAAAGGAGTTCAATCAGAAACGCACCGGCAACTTTGCACCGATGTTCATCGGCGACAATAATGATGCGTTAATGTTCACCTCCAACCGGCAGGAGAAGCAGAAAGGCGGCAAGAAAACCCTGAAGCGCCCGAGTAACGTAACGGGACAACAGTTGTTCCAACTCTATCAGACGAGAAAGAACGCCGCAGGAGCCTGGGAAGAGATCGAACCGGCGGAAGGTCTCTACGGCGATACGGATGATGAGAAGCAGGAGAACGACTCTACCGGCGGAAAGAATGCCGCAAGTGCAGAGATGGGTGTCTGCTGCTTCACCCGCGACGGAAGAACAATGTACTTCACCTACTCCAAACCCATCAACGGTCAGGACTTAGGCGCGAAGATCTATAAGAGCGAGCGCGCGAGCGGCGAATGGGGCGAGGCGCAGGAGGTCAAACTCTTTGCGGACAGTTCCATCACCGTAGGTCACCCGGCGCTCAACCCCTCCGGCGACACCCTCTATTTCGCGAGCGACGCTCCCGGAGGCGAAGGAGGTAAGGATATATGGATAGCGGAGTTAGACGGTGATCAATGGGTGAACGCACAGCCATTGGGGAAAGGTATCAACACCTCCGCGGATGAAATGTACCCGTACGTACACGCGGATGGTACGCTCTATTTTGCCTCCAACGGTCAGCCGGGTTACGGCGGGTTGGATATCTTCAAAGCCATTAAGGACACCACCTACCGAGACAGTACTGTCTGGGTGGTTTATAACATGGGGTCTTCGTTCAACGGCGTGGGCGACGATTTCGGTATCACGTTCGAGGGCGAGAGCCAGAACGGTTTTTTCTCCTCCAATAAAGGCGACAAGAAAGGATTTGACAAGATCTACCGTTTTTGGCTGCCGGAAATGGAGTTCTATGTAGAAGGCAAAGTAACGGACGAGGAAGGCAATCCGCTCTCGGACGCCAAGTTGCGCATCGTAGGTTCGGACGGTACAAACAACAAACTGAACGCCCGACGCGACGGAAGCTACAAAGTGAAGATCAACAAAGAGGTTCGGTACGTCATGCTCGCCACCGCCCGCGGTCACCTCAATGCCAAAGAACTCTTTGACACCAAAGGACTGAAGGACAGCAAGACCTACACCATGAACTTCGCGCTCAACCCGATCAGCCGGCCGGTGAAGATGGAAAATATCTTCTATGAGTTCGGTCGGTGGGAGGTCACCAAAGCGAGTGAGAGCGAGTTGGAGAAGCTGGTCAAGCTGCTCAACGACAACCCCAACATAACGATTGAGTTGAGCGCCCACACCGACCTCGTAGGTAACGAGCAGTTCAACCTCGAGCTCTCGCAGAAACGTGCGCAGAGCTGTTGCGACTACTTAGTGAAAAAGGGCATTGAGAAAGAGCGTCTGACGCCGGTGGGTTACGGTAAAAGCAAACCGGTAGTATGCGACAAAGCAATGAACAAACAATACCCGTTCATTCCGGTGGAGCAAGTACTGGACGAAGCGTTCATCCTCGGTCTGCCGGCGGACCAACAGGAGATATGCAACCAGATCAACCGACGGACGGAGTTCAAGGTACTGAAGACAACGTATAAACTTTATTAGTTGATAGTTGATAGTTGATAATTGATAATTGACAATGAATATTTTTCCGATGACGCACCTATTCGCTCCGCGAGATATTCATTATTCATTAATCGTTATTCATTGATATGAAGCAATATTTAGATTTATGCAAGCGGGTGCTGGAGGAAGGCACCATTAAACACGACCGCACGGGCACGGGTACAATCTCGGTTTTCGGTCACCAGATGCGATTCAAGATGGAGGACGGTTTTCCGTTGCTGACTACGAAAAAACTGCACCTCAAGTCCATCATCTACGAGTTGCTATGGTTCCTGCAGGGCGACACGAACGTGAAATACCTTCAGGAGCACGGTGTGCGTATCTGGAACGAATGGGCGGACGAGAACGGCGAGTTGGGTCCGGTGTATGGTCACCAGTGGCGCAGCTGGCCGGACTACAACGGCGGCACAATTGACCAGATAGCAAACGTCATCGAGACCATTAAGAACAACCCCGACAGCCGGCGGATGATGGTCAGCGCGTGGAACGTAGCGGAAGTGGAGAAAATGGCGTTACCGCCGTGCCACTGCCTGTTCCAGTTCTATGTGGCGGACGGCAAACTGAGTCTGCAACTCTACCAGCGCAGCGCGGATATCTTCCTCGGCGTGCCGTTTAACATCGCTTCATACGCCTTATTGCTCCAGATGATGGCACAGGTAACGGGACTGCAATGCGGCGATTTCGTACACACACTCGGCGATGCACATATCTATCTGAACCACCTGGACCAAGTCAAACTACAGCTGACGAGAGATCCTCGGCCGCTACCGACGATGAAGCTCAATCCGGAGGTGAAGGATCTGTTCGGGTTCCAATACGAAGATTTCCAATTAGAAGGATACGACCCGCATCCGCATATTGCCGGAGTGGTGTCGGTGTAATTGATAATTGATAATTGATAATTGATAATTGACAATTGACAATTTATGATTTCTATTATAGTAGCGGTAGCCGAGAACTACGCCATCGGCAAGAAAGGAGACCTGCTGTGCCACATGCCGGCAGACCTCAAGCATTTCAAAGAGATCACGAGCGGTAAGACCGTCATGATGGGTGAGCGGACTTTCTTCTCACTCCCCAAGCACCCTCTGCCCAACCGCCGTAATATCGTTCTGACGGACGTAAAAGGCAAGACCTTTGAGGGGGCAGAAGCGGTGTATTCTATTGAGGAAATGGTTAATGCCGTCAAGGGCGAAGAGGAAGCTTTTGTGATCGGCGGCGGAATGGTGTATAGGCAGGCTATGGAGATTGCCGACAAACTCTATATAACACATATCCATCACAGCTGGGAGGACGCAGATACGTTCTTCCCGGAGATCAAAGAGAGCGAGTGGAAGCTGCTGAGCGCCGAGCGGCACGAAGCAGACGAGAAAAACCCCTACGCCTACACTTACGCAGAATATGGCAGACGATAAGAAGATTATATTTTCCATGGTGGGACTGAGTAAGAATTTCGGTCCCCAGAAACGCGTATTAAACAATATCTACCTGAGTTTCTTCTACGGCGCAAAGATCGGAATCATCGGTTTGAACGGTGCCGGTAAGAGTACGTTGCTCAAGATCATCGCCGGTATTGAGAAAGAGTACCAGGGCGAAGTGGTCTGGAGCCCGGGTTACAGCGTGGGCTACCTGGAGCAGGATCCTAAACTCGATCCGTCCAAGACGGTTCGCGATGTAGTACAGGAAGGTGTACAGCCGATTATGGACATGCTCAAGGAGTACGACGAGATCAACATGGCTTTCGCAGAGCCGGACGCTGATTTCGACAAACTGTTGGCACGGCAGGCAGAGTTGCAAGACAAACTCGATGCCGCAGACGCATGGAACATTGACCAGAAACTCGACCGCGCAATGGACGCTCTCCGCTGTCCGCCGGACGATGCAAGCGTCACTACCCTCTCGGGAGGGGAACGCAGACGCGTAGCGCTGTGCCGTCTGTTGCTGCAACAACCGGACGTGTTGCTGCTCGACGAGCCGACGAACCACTTGGACGCGGAGTCCATCGACTGGCTGGAGCAACACCTGCAACAGTACGCCGGCACGGTGATCTGTATCACCCACGACCGTTATTTCCTGGACAATGTGGCAGGTTGGATTCTTGAACTCGACCGTGGCGAGGGGATTCCATGGAAAGGCAATTACTCCTCTTGGTTGGAGCAGAAGACCACCCGCATGGCGCAGGAGGAGAAGCAGGCGTCCAAACGACGCAAGACCTTGGAGCGCGAATTGGAGTGGATCCACATGGCGCCGAAGGCCCGTCACGCGAAACAGAAAGCCCGTCTGGAGGCATACGACAAAATGCTGAACGAGGAACAGAAAGAGCGTGAGGAGAAATTAGAAATATTCATTCCGAACGGCCCGCGGTTGGGTAACAAGGTGATCAATGCCGAGGGAGTAGCCAAATCCTTTGGCGACAAGCTGCTGTTCGAGGATCTGAACTTCATGTTACCGCCGAACGGTATTGTGGGTGTGATCGGTCCGAACGGCGCAGGCAAGACCACCCTGTTCCGCATGATTATCGGCAGCGAGAAAGCCGACAAAGGTACGTTCAGCGTGGGCGAGACGGTGAAGATCGGTTATGTCGATCAGCAACACGCCGATATTGATCCCAACAAGAGTGTGTTTGAGACCATCAGCGGCGGCACGGAGTTTATCCGCGTTGCAGGCAGAGAGATCAACGCCCGCGCTTATCTGAGCCGCTTCAATTTTACGGGTGCGGACCAAGAGAAAAAATGTGGCGTGCTTTCCGGCGGTGAACGGAACCGGCTGCATCTGGCACTGACGCTGAAGAGCGAAGCAAACGTATTGCTGCTCGACGAGCCTACCAACGACATTGACGTCAATACCCTGCGTGCGCTGGAAGAAGGATTAGAGAACTTCGCCGGCTGCGCTGTTGTGATCAGTCACGACCGATGGTTCCTGGATCGTATCTGTACACACATTCTGGCGTATGAAGGTGACGGCAAGGTGTTCTGGTTTGAAGGCAGTTACTCGGAGTACGAGGAGAACAAGAAGATGCGGTTAGGCGAAGACGCCTGCGAGCCGAAGCGTGCGCGTTACCGGGGATTAATTGATAATTGACAATTGACAATTGACAATTGTTACGCAGAGTAAGCACATATATCAGGCAGCGGGGATTGCTGGAAAAGGGCAAGCCGGTGTTGGTAGCCGTGAGCGGCGGAGCGGACAGCGTAGCGATGCTGGACGTTCTGGTGCGCGCGGGATATAAATGTATAGCCGCCCACTGCAATTTTCACCTCCGCGGCGCAGAGAGCGACCGGGACGAAGCGTTTGTGCGCGGGTTGTGCGACCAGATAGGTGTGGCACTGGAAGTAAAGGGGTTTGACACCTCTTTCTACGCGCGGGCGCATAAAATAAGTATAGAGGTCGCCGCCCGTGAGTTGCGCTACACATGGTTCGAGGAAACGGCAAAGGCTCATGGATGTCAGGCTATCTGCGTGGCGCACCACCAAAACGACCAAGCAGAAACAATCCTGCTGAACCTCAAACGTGGCACAGGAATCCGCGGGCTGGCAGGCATGCGACCGATAAGCGCGAACCCGATGGCGGAAGACGGTGTGCCGGTAGTAAGACCGCTGCTATGTACCACAAGGGACTATATCGAGCACTACCTGCGGGACAAAAGAGGTCTCGAATGGGTAAACGACAGTACGAACAGCAACACCGCCATTACACGCAATGCCATTCGCGAGCAGTTAAAGAGCTACAGCAAAGCCGAGATAGAACACATCGCCAAGACGGCAGAATACATGCAGGGTTATGTGGATATATTAGAAGGCAGGGAGAGCCGCGAGGCAGGAATTGTGAAACTATACGAAGAGATCCGTGAATACGGGTTTGTTGAAACAGATAAGATTTACGACGCGTTGCTCAAGGGCGAAGGAGGCAAAGTATTTACCTCCAAGACCCACCGGGCAACCATAAAAAAAGGACAATTATGCGTCACTTCGGTATAATAGGTTTTCCGCTGATTCATTCGTTTTCAGCGAAGTATTTTAATGAGAAGTTCGGGCGGGAGAAGATCAATGCGGAGTACTCGCTGTACCCAACGGAAGTCGGGAGTTTAAAGGTAAAAGTTGAAAGTCTGCTGAATTCGCTGGACGGCATGAACGTAACCATGCCGTACAAAAAAGCGATTATTCCTTATCTGGAACGACTGGACGAAACAGCCGAAGCCATCGGAGCCGTGAATGTGGTCTATAAGCGCGTAGGATACAACACCGATTGCTTAGGATTTATCGATTCTATCCGTCCGTTGTTGCGCGAGGGGGATCGAAAAGCGCTGGTACTCGGTACAGGCGGTGCGTCAAAGGCAGTCTGCTACGGGCTGAAGAAATTAGGAGTCACTCCCACCCTCGTCAGCCGTACGCCCAAAGAAGGCATGTTAGGCTACGAGGCATTGACGGCAGAAGTGCTGCAGGAATACACCGTTATTGTGAACTGCACGCCGCTCGGCATGGCACCGGAGACAGAGAGTTTTCCGCCTATTCCGTACGAACTGATCACGGCACGACATTTGCTCTTCGACTGCGTGTATAATCCCGAAGAGACCGTCTTTCTGCAGAAAGGTAAAGCACAAGGCGCTACTATC
>ODAI012240056.1_pt1 | contig 19491 bp, 14 predicted proteins | sample 1539321 | NCBI WGS metagenome assembly ODAI01 (sample SAMN02144231, study PRJEB22623) | gut metagenome | biome: sheep rumen | host: Ovis aries | place: New Zealand
TCGAGTGGGAGCGCCCGCACAAAAAACAAACGCCCTCGAAAATCCCACTGGTGATCATCCGATTTTTTTTTTTATGCGTGCGGAGGTTTCAATCCCCCGACGCTCTGCGTCGAAATAAAGGGTATTGACCCCGACTGCAATACCTTATGAGAACACCAACCCTCGACGCTCTGCGTCGAGGGTTGGTGATTGAACTGATACCCTCAATATCACACCCTTCAATTATGCACGGAAAACGGAATAAACGCCACTTTTTTTTTGCTTTTTTTTAATCAAAATTTTTCAGATTCCTGCCGCACGAGTTCCGGGCCTCCGTTGCATCGGCTATAAATCCAGGCCCTCAAATCCGTTCCATACGTTTTTGCCCGTGTATTTGCGCGGACTTATATTTCCTCTGAGAACTTCCAGCGCCGGAAGCGCCAGTGCCTCCTGTTCCATTTCGCCAGGATAGACGGAAATCGGTGCGATAAAACCGCAGCGTTTTTCAATTCCGTCTTTTATATCCGCAAACCGCATAAGGCCACCTGTCAAAAGAATGCCGTCAACCCTTCCGCAAAGAACCGCACTCATAGCACCAATCATTTTGCAGATCTGGTAAATCATCGTGTTCCAGACCAGCGAGGCTTTTTCATCCCCCTTGTCCACCAGTGCATGAACGGTATCCGCATTTGCCGTGCCGAAAAAATCCACAAATCCTCCCGCACGTGAACAGCGCAGACGCACGTCTTCAATTGAATGCCGCTCGATATAATCCAAAAGCTGAAGCACAGGAACAGAACCGATTCTCGTAGGAGTAAAGGCTCCCTCACCGTCGGCACCCATGTTTCCGTCCACCATGCGGCCGTGGTCGTGGGCACAGACTGTAATTCCACCGTCGATGTGCGCAACAATAAAATTGCAGTCCCCGTATTTTCTGCCTATCGTCTTTGCGTGGTACTCGGCAACAGCCTTCTGATTCAAAACGTGGGAATGAGAAACTCGGTAGACGCCCTTGATTCCCGTAAGACGCGCAAGATCCGAATATTCGTCAACGTTCGTGGGATTCAGAGTGTAGGCGGGCTTATTGTATTTTTGAGAGAAAAGCCATGCCAGCATTACGCCGAGTTTCGCAGGATGCTCGGAACCGCCGACACCGGCAGCAGTATCGTCAAACAGTTTTTCATCAATTATTGTGATTCCGCCGGGCTGTGTACATGCGCTTCCGCCGCGTCCCACAAAAGCATCGATTGATTCAGGGGCCGTCTTTTCTTCCCTGAGCATGTCCACAATCACATCATACCGGAACTGAAGCTGGTCGTTTACATGCGGAAATTTCAAAAGCACATCGGCATCGTGAAACAAACTTTTTTCAAACACGGATTTTTCGTCCTTGAAAAGACTGACCTTGGTGGACGTTGAGCCGGGGTTTATGACAAGTATTTTTTTTGCATCAGACATCGTTAAAACCTTCCATTAAACAAGCTGTGCTGACCAAAAAAGTTCGTTGCGCGCCGTCATTCCAGGCTTGCAACCACCGTCATCCCGAACTGCAACCACCGTCATTTCCGGACTGCAACCGCCGTCATCCCGAACTTGATTCGGGATCTCCTCTTCACAAGAGATGCTGAAACAAGTTCAGCATGACATGGCTTCGTTCTGCATGATTTCCCCGTCATCCCGAACTGCAACCGCCGTCATTCTAGGCTTGCAACCGCCGTCATCCCGGACTGCAACCACCGTCATCCCGAACTTGATTCGGGATCTCCTTTGCACAAGAGATGCTGAAATAAATTCAGCATGACAGTACTTTTGGGTCAGCACCAAGATTTTACAATCAACAGGCACTGTAAATCAAGCCGCAGAAACCGCATAAAAGGCTTCCACCGGCGTCATCAACAAACAGAGTGCCCTCGAAAGACGTTCACGTTCCTTTGTCTGCATTTTCCTTGTCAAAAACTTAAAATGCGTTTGTCCTGAAAAAATAATTGAGTCCGGCTGATTGTTGTGATAGAATTGACCGAGATTCCAAAAGCATCTTCGCTTGAACGGATGAAGGAGAATCTTGACGTGTTTGATTTTGAATTGACGGAGGACGAAATCTCCTCTCTCTCCTGCATCCCGCAGGAAGGCTGGTCGGGAGAACACCCGGATTTGATGAATGTCTAGCACGCAATATCGGTTACAGGAGGAAAAGATATGCCGCCGGGAGGAAAGGGTATGCGGAACGGATTTTTGACCGAGGAAGAAAAGGCCAACCGTCCCAAAGTCACAGCCGCACTTTTAAAGAGGATTTTTTCCTGGCTCAAGCCGTACTGGAAACAGCTTCTAATTGTCTTTGCAGCCATTTCCGTTTCATCCTTTTTTTCTCTTCTGCCTTCTGTGATTACAGGAAGGATAATCGATGAAGGTCTTATTGGACGGAACCTTAGGCAGCTTGTCATTTTGACCTGTTTTTCCCTCGCCGTGACCTTGGGCGCGAATCTGATCGGTGTACTGGAAAGCTACATGAACACTTGGATTGCACAGCACATCACCTTTGACATGCGGAACAAGATGTACCGCCATCTTCAGCAGATGAGCCAGAGGTTTTTCACGAGCAGCAATCAGGGAGACGTCATTACCCGCATGACGAGCGACATCGGCGGTGTGCAGCAGATTATCACAGGAACCCTCACGCAGATTTTCTCCAATGTGATTACCCTGATTGTGGCACTGGTTGCAATGTACCAGAAAAACTGGGTGCTTGCGACGCTGGGTGTTCTGATAATACCTCTGTTCGTTCTGCCCACAAGGAGCGCAGGAAAGACAAGATGGTCGCTTACCCGGGACGCACAGGCCTGCAACGATGAGGTGAACGGCATTCTGAACGAGACGCTTTCCGTGAGCGGTCAGCTTTTAGTCAAACTGTTCGGGAAGGAGGAGGTTGAGTACGAGCGCTACAAAAATGTCAATCAGAAGATGATGGGCTTGAACATCAAGGAGGGAATGGCCGGACGCTGGTTCAGAGTGGTGATTTCAACTTTCGCGAGCATCGGCCCCATGCTTTTGTATCTTGTGGGCGGACTCCTGATTATGAAGACCGACAGTTCGGTTACGGTCGGAGACATCACCGTGTTTGTGGCCCTTCTTTCAAAGATGTACGGGCCTGTGAATCAGCTGCTCAACATTCAAGTGGACTGGATACGGTCCATGGCGATGTTTACCCGCATATTCGAATATTTTGATATGCCGGTCGAAATTCAAAATGCACCTGACGCTCTGGTTCCAGACAGTACTCCCGGTTATGTTGTCAACGGCGAGGTTGAGTTCAGAAATGTCCATTTCTCCTACAACCCCGGGCGGAAGATTCTGGATGACGTTTCATTCAAATTGAACAGCGGCGACTGCATTGCCATAGTCGGGCCTTCCGGTTCGGGAAAGAGCACCATAATCAATTTGATTCCGCGTCTGTATGATGTTGAGGGTGGTTCTGTTTTGTTTGACGGCGTGGACGTCAGGAAACTTGACCTTGCATTTCTGCGCAGAAACGTGGGAATCGTAAGTCAGGAAACTTATCTGTTCAATGGAAGCATACGTGAAAATCTTTTATATGCGAAACCGGATGCCGCCGAAGAGGAACTGATTGAAGCATGCAAAAAAGCCAACATCTACGATTTTGTCTCGTCGCAGGAAAAAGGTCTTGATGCGATGGTCGGAAACAGGGGACTTAAACTTTCAGGCGGAGAGAAACAGCGCATTTCAATTGCAAGGATTTTGCTGAAGGATCCGGCTCTGCTGATTTTTGATGAGGCGACTTCCGCACTGGACTCGATTTCCGAAAGGAGAATTCAGGAGGCAATAACTCCGCTGATTGAGTCACACACCAGCATTCTGATTGCACACAGGCTTTCCACGATTCTGGCGGCCGACGAAATCCTCGTTGTGAAAGACGGGAAAATTGCGGAACGCGGAACCCACAGGAATCTTGTGAAGGCAGGCGGCGTCTACACCGAACTGTACAACACGCAATTCAAGATAAATAAGTGATTTTATTTTCATGGAGAATACTTTTATGGAAAACACAGCAGCGATTCAGGCACAGCCGCAGGATTTGAAAAAATACCGCAGGACATCCCGGGCATGCTACCTAGGTTTTGTCACACAGGCAATCTGCGCAAACTTTGTGCCGCTTCTGTTCATCACCTTTCACGACTCTTACGGCATTTCCTTCAGGCAGCTCGCGCTCATTTCCACCGTGTTCTTTTTCACCCAGCTGGTGACGGACGCAGTGTGCGCAAAGTTTTCCGACCGGCTTGGATACCGCATAAGCGTAGTGTTCTCTGCGGTTACATCAGCCCTCGGATTAATCGGACTTTCTTTTCTCCCCGACCTGCTTCCGTCTCCTTTTGCCGGCATCCTCATCTGCGTGATGATTTATGCAATCGGAAGCGGACTTGCGGAAGTTCTTGTCAGCCCGATTATTGAAGCCTGTCCTTTTGAAAACAAAGAAGCGGTGATGAGCCTTACACATTCGTTCTATTGCTGGGGAGTTGTCGCCGTCATCCTTCTTTCCACTGCATTTTTTGTCTTTGTCGGAATTGAGCACTGGAGAATCTTGAGTCTGCTTTGGGCAATAATTCCGCTGTACAACATTTACAATTTTGCCACCTGCCCGATTGAAAAACTTGTCGATGACGGAAGGAGCATGACAATTGCCTCGCTGTTCAAAAATAAATTCTTCTGGATATTCATTGTGCTGATGGTGTGCGCAGGTTCGTCCGAACTTGCAATGGCTCAGTGGGCTTCGGCGTTTGCCGAGTCGGCACTCGCTGTCTCAAAGACTGTGGGAGATCTTGCAGGCCCCTGCGGATTTGCAATTCTGATGGGAGTAAGCCGCACGCTTTACGGAAAGTTCGGGGAAAAAATCGACCTTGCGAAATTCATGATTGTGTCGGGCATACTTTGTCTTGCCTGCTATCTGCTTTCCGGTCTTGTTCCGATTCCAATTTTCGGTTTGGCAGGATGCGCCCTCTGCGGATTTTCGGTTGCAATTATGTGGCCGGGTTCAATCAGCATCTCGTCAAAAGTCCTTCCGACCGGCGGCACTGCGATGTTTGCTCTGCTTGCTCTTGCAGGTGATTTGGGAGGCTCACTGGGGCCTGCGATTGTCGGCGAGGTTTCACAGAGATTCGGGGAAAACCTTCGGGCCGGGGTTCTTGGCGGAATAGGATTTCCGGTTGTGCTTGTATTCTGCGTGCTTTTGGTAAGAAAACAATACAGGACATCACGGGAAAACTCCTTCGGTGAATTTTCAGAAAACTGAGTCGTCAGCAGCAGAGACGGGCAAAGGATTGGAGGAGCGCGGAGCGTTACGGTCTGTGGAACACGGGCCGGAATGGAGGCGAAGGCCGGAACCCCGGAAAGCCTGGTTTTTTGCGGGAGCAAAAAATGCCTCCAGATGAATTCCATTTTCATTCGTATTCCTGAGCAATCCTTCTGTTTGCCAATCGACAGCACTTCCGGGCGGGGATGATTTTCTGAAAAACGGAGAACAACTTTCTTCCATACAGTATGCATTTGTGTTATAATTTCTTCCAAGGAGTTTCATGTGGCGATGGATGAAAACAGAATCAAGCGGAACGGTATGCTTGCACAGAGGGTTATAAAAGGACTGGAATCCCGGGGAATGTCGGGGTATTATGCAAGTTCAAAGGAAGAGGCCCTGCAAATGGCACTTTCGATGATACCTGAAGGGTCGGCGGTTTCAAAGGGCGGCTCGATGAGCGTGAAGGAGATTGGTCTTTCGGCGGCACTGGCAGAAGGAAATTACCGATTTACGGACAGGGACAACCGAGGACCTGATGCGGAGGATCCCCGTGCGGCGGCTCTCAGGGCCTACGATGCCGATGTTTATCTTTGCAGTGCGAATGCGGTTACCGAAGACGGTGTTCTTGTGAACATCGACGGAAATTCGAACAGGGTTTCGGCCTTGGCGTTCGGTCCGAAGAAAGTGATTCTGATTGTCGGGATGAACAAAATCACTCCCGACGTGGACAGTGCGATGAAGCGTGCAAGAAACGAGGCGGCCCCGGTCAATGCGCAGAGATTCGGTTTGAATACACCCTGTTCAAAAACGGGAGCCTGTATGGACTGCAAAAGCCCCGACACAATCTGCTGCCAGTTTATGATTACGCGTTACTCACGCCACCCCGGAAGAATACACGTGATTTTGGTGAACGATTCGCTGGGATTCTGAAAAGCAGGAAATAATTTTAGAAAGCGCGAAAATGATTGCGTTAAAGGATGCAGAGGAAAAATGGACTCACAAAACAATATATCAAAATTCGATTTCAAAAACATACCGGGAATTTTAAGCGTGGTTCAGCCGATGTGGACCGATCCTTCAATGAGGACGGAATATGCACGCCTTTACGCCGAGCTGATTTTGCGCTGCAATATTTTTGAAAATGATTTCAGGTTTCAGATGGAGGATGAACGCGGTTTTTGCAGTGCGGCTTTCGGAACAACCAAAGGTGAAAAGAACACTGCCCGCTCCTGGCTTGACGGTGTGATAAAAAGCGGTGATTTTTCAGACAACGACATTTACTGGTTCAATAACTGCGTGGAGTATATAGAGACCAATGATGCAAGGCTTCAGTCCCACATGACGGAGACCGATATTCAGCTTTCGCTTTTCGTGAGCAGAATCAAAGGCTGCGGGAAAGCCGTTTTGAATGAGTTTTTGCGGCATGCCAAAGACTGCGGATATAAAAGGCTTTTTCTCTGGACGGATGTGGAGTGCGACTGGGAATATTATCCGGCCCACGGTTTTGAGCTGGTGGAGGAAAGCGTTTACGATTTGTACAGCAGACCGGGAGAACCGTACAAAGTGTTTTTTTACAGAAGGGATTTGTGATTTTTTTGCTTTCAAGAGACGGTTTTTCACCCTGAAATTGAAAAATTAAGAAATATTACCTAATACTTTTTTCACTGTTCCGTTATTAACATTTGAAAAAATAGGTGCTATCCTTTAAGTAAGGCTTGGCTTTCATCATATTGATTGTGATGGAATATTTTCTATGCAAAGAAAAAAACTTAAGGGGGAAAAATGAAAAAAAACAGGGTGTTTCTGGGACTCTTCGGTGTGTCCTTGTTGTGTGGAATGACGGGATGCCAGAGTGCTTCCGGGACAAATTCCAAAGACGGTGCGGTTCCTGAGATTGCTTCAAGTCTCATCAGTGAATTCAACGACAATTTTGAAGGTGCCGATGGAAACGGAAATCTTTACTGGTGGAACGATGCATCCTGGTCACCTGCAAAACTGAAACGGATTGCTTACGGTGAATCGGAAAGTCCTTCGTCTTCCTGCGGGGCCTATTACGCAAAGGCCATCTCCAGCGGGGAAGCGTCTCAGATTCAAATCTGCCATTCCAACATTGCGGCGGCACTGAGCAGCGGAACAAAATACGTGTATACATACTGGGCAAAATCAGACACACCCGGAACACTGAAGCTCAATGTAAACGGTGCGGCATCCGACTGGTCCGCGGTATGTTCAACGCAGGGATTCCCGGAATCTCAGCTTGGCTCCGAATGGAAAAAATACACAGGATCATTTGTGCTTGATGATGTGAAGGATCAGGTGCAGTTCCAGTTCGTCGGTACGGAAGGCATGACTTATTATCTTGATGATTTCAGGATTGAAGAGGCTGCCGGACAGAAGAAATCAATAGAGAAAGACATTCCGTCATTCAAGGACATTGTTGCGTCCAGAAACGGAATAGGAAAAAATGTCATTGCAGGTACAGCCGTCACAACCGGCGAGGCAAGCGACCAGCTTTACATGGATTTGATGGGAAAGCATTTCAATGCCGTTACGCTTGGAAACGAACTCAAGCTTGACTGCATGATGGGCTACCACGACGGAAACCGCACAAACCCGGGTCTCACGAAAGCCGTTTTGAACGGTCAGGAAATTGTGGTTCCTGTTCTGGACCATTCACGTGCTGATGCGATTCTCGACAAGATTCTTGAAATGAACAGGCAGAACAGGGGAAATCAGATAAAGGTTCGCGGTCACGTTCTTGTCTGGCATTCCCAGGCTCCTGAATGGTTCTTCCATAAAGATTATGTTGCTTCCAAACCCTATGTCTCAAAGGACGAGATGAATATCCGCCTTGAATGGTACATCAAAGAGATGATGGATTACTACACGAATCCCGCTACGGAGACCGGAAAGAAATACGGAAGCCTTTTCTATGCATGGGATGTCGTGAATGAAGCCATAAGCGACGCAACCGGAACATACCGGACGGACACTGAGGCCGGAAACGACTCTCTTACGGATTCTACGCACGGTTCAAAATCAAGCTGGTGGAGAGTATACAAGAGCAACGAATTCATTATAAACGCATTCAGATTTGCAAACAAATATGCCCCCGCTTCCTTGGAACTGTATTACAATGACTACAACGAATGCAGTCCGAAAAAGTGCCAGGGTATCGTTGAGCTGCTCAAGGCCGTGAAGTCTGCCGAAGGAACAAGAATCAGCGGAATGGGTATGCAGGGACATTACGACATGGTGTCTCCGTCAATTAGTCAGTTCGAGGATGCGGTCCGTGCTTATTGTGCCGTTGTCGGAAAAGTGATGCTTACAGAGCTTGATATGAAGGGCGTGAAGGATGACACGAAATGTGCCTACCGCTACAAGGATTTGTATGAAAAACTCATTGCACTGAACAAGGAACCCGGCATCAACATCGGAGGAATCGTGTTCTGGGGAAGCGTTGACAAATATTCATGGCTTCAGAGTTCATCAAACGTGGGAGGCGGAGCAGACGGAAGCACAAGGCAGCGTCCGCTTTTGTTCGACGACAATTTCAAGGCAAAACCCGCATACTATGCTTTCGTTGATCCGTCAAAACTTGCGCCTTACACTCAGAAGGTTGTGATCCTTCAGTCGGAAGATGGAAGCCTTTCAAATGCCGAATCCTATTCATTCGAAAAAAACGGAACGGCAGTCAGCTTCAAGACGGTATGGAACAACAAGGGAATCACATTCGATGCTGATGTAAAGACGAAAAACAAGGCCGGTATAGATTCCCTGACTTTTGTTGCAGACAAGCAGCAGGTTTCAGTGAGCAAAAATGACTTTACCGAAACAAAGGACGGATACACCGTCAAGGCGACTGTTCCGGCTCAGAATCCCGCCTGCGGACAGGTGAAGATTCTCGACATCAAAGTGAGCGGTTCAAAGGGCTCTTTTGCCATGAGCGACATCTTCACTGCCGAAGGATATGTAAAGCCGTTCATGACAATCCCGAAGGGCACCGTAACTGTTGACGGACAGATGGATTCCGCATGGGGCAAAACGGACTATGTGCCGCTGACGATTCTGCTCAATGCCTCGGTTTCCGCAAAGGCCAAGCTTTTGTGGGATTCTGAAAATCTGTATGTGTACGCCGAAGTGACCGATGCTGTTTTGAATGATGCAAACAAAGAGGAATACCAGCAGGATTCACTCGAAGTGTTCATCGATGAAAATAATGCCAAGACAGAAACCTACGAGGCTGACGACAAACAGTACAGAATCAGCTTCAACAATCGTCTTTCATTCAACGGAACAAAATGCACAGCCTCAAACATGAAGAGTGCCGCCAAGATTACATCAAACGGTTATGCAATAGAAGCGTCATTCAAGTGGACTGACATAAAGCCCGCAGCAGGCACGGCCATCGGTCTTGATTTGCAGATAAACGATGCGGATAAATCAGGCTCACGCAAAGGAACCCTCAACTGGTTTGACGAAACTGGAACGGGTTACATGAAGCCTCAGAGTCTGGGAACTGCACTTCTTTCAAATTAAAAACGAACAACGTTTGACAAAACAAACGCCCCACCGCAGTTTTCATTGAAAAATCAGGCTGCGGCGGGGGGATTTTTTTTCAGATAAGCGAAGAAAAGTTTTATTCGTGCGGAGGGTTCAATACCCCGACGCTCTGCGTCGAAATAAAGGGTATTGAATCCGACTGCAATACCTTATGAGAACACCATACCTCGACGCTCTGCGTCGAGTGTTGGTGATTGCCTCTTATGAAAAATACTTCCCGCTTGAATAAGAGAGGACAAGATTTTCAATAAGTGATACAATCATCATATGAATGACAATCGCTCAGACCGTCCCACTCACATTCAAATCAGAGGGGCGAAAGTTCACAACTTGAAAAATATTGATGTTGATATTCCTCTCCATAAAATCGTTGGAATTGCCGGTGTGTCAGGCTCGGGCAAATCTTCGCTTGCATTGGGAGTTCTTTATGCGGAGGGCTCCAGACGCTATCTTGAATCCCTTTCGACCTACACAAGACGGAGAATGACTCAGGCGGCAAAGGCTTCTGTTGACGAAGTTCTTTATGTCCCGGCATCCCTGGCTCTTCATCAGCGGCCTTCTGTTCCCGGAATCCGCAGCACTTTCGGAACTGGTACCGAATTGCTCAACAGCCTGCGTCTTATGTTTTCACGGCTTGCAAGCCACCGGTGCCCGAACGGTCATTATGTGGAACCGTCTCTTGCGGTTGCGGCGGAACAGGAGCTGGTGTGTCCTGAATGCGGCTCCCGCTTTTTTGCTCCCGGTGCTGAGGATCTTGCCTTTAATTCAAGCGGGGCGTGCAAATACTGCGATGGAACAGGTACGGTGCGCGAAGTTGACGAGTCCACGCTTGTCCCCGATGATTCTCTTACAATAGACGAAGGCGCGGTTGCTCCCTGGCAGACTTTGATGTGGTCGCTTATGAAAGACATTGCCCGGGACAAACTTGGCGTGCGGACAGATGTTCCGTTCAAGAAACTTACGAAAAGAGAAAAGGATTTGGTATTCCATGGCGAGGCGAAAAAATATCATCTTCTTTATCACAATGAAAAAACAAATACCGCGGGTGAAATGGACTTCACTTATTTCAACGCAGTGTACACCGTGGAAAATGCGCTTTCCCATGTGAAAGATGAAAAGGGAATGAAACGCGTGGAAAGATTTTTGAAGACTGCCCCTTGCCGTGAATGTGGTGGAACGCGTCTTTCCGATGCTGCCCGTGCTCCGCGTCTTAGAGGAATTTCTTTGGCGGATGTCTGCAAACTGACTCTTTCCGATGCGGTTGAATGGGTGTGCGGGGTTCCGTCATCTCTTCCAAAAAAAATGAGACCGATGGCAGAAAGCATATGCGAGTCATTCCTTCATTCAGCAAAGCGTCTTATGGATTTGGGGCTTTCGTATATCACGCTCGACCGCGAGGCTTCAACACTTTCAACGGGAGAAAGACAGAGGATGCAGCTTGCACGGGCGGTGCGCAACAGAACAACAGGCGTTCTTTATGTGCTGGACGAGCCGACAATCGGGCTTCATCCTTCGAACATAGAGGGCGTTTCCGGTGTGATGGACGATTTGATTTCCGACGGGAATTCCGTGATTCTTGTTGACCACGACACTCAGATTCTTTCTCATGCGGATTGGATTGTGGAGATGGGACCTGGTGCCGGAGAAAACGGTGGTACGGTAATTGCGGAAGGAACGGTTCCTCAGATAGAAGAAAATCCTGTGAGCAGAATCGGACCTTTTTTGAAGAAGGATTATGTTCATGTGGGTGCAGGAAATTCGGATGAAGGGTTGAAATCCAAGAGAAAAGAAATTCTTTTTTCATCGTCTGACGTCAATTTCCGAAAGGCAGAAAAATCCGACGTTGGGGAAATTGTTTCACTTTTAAAAGCCGCGGTTCAAAAACTGAAAGAAAATAAAATCGATCAGTGGGACGAACTCTATCCAACGGAAAATGATGTTGAACAGGATATTCTTGACGGAACGCTTTTTGCAGGCGAAGTAAATTCCGCGATTGCAGTGATTTTCACCCTGAACAAATATTGCGATGAAGAATACGGCAGGGGAAAATGGAAGTTTAATGAAGGAAAGTTTCTGATACTTCATCGTCTTACAGTTCATCCTGATTTCCAGAATATGGGAATTGCAGGGATCGCTTTGAATCATGCGGAAGCCGAAGCCAGGAAGCTGGGTGCAAAAAACATCCGTCTTGATGTGTTCAGCAAGAATCCGCAGGCCGTCAGACTCTATGAAAAATCTGGTTATGCAAAAAGCGGTGAGGTCCAATGGCGTAAGGGGCTTTTCTATCTCATGGAAAAAAATCTCTGCGACATTCATCTTGAAACTTCCGTAATTCACACGGTGCAGCCATTAAGCGTGGATTTTCCAAAGGGAAAACTTACGGTCGTGACAGGTGTGAGCGGAAGCGGAAAAACAACGATGATTCTCGAAAGCCTGATTCCCGCTCTTGAAGCAATGACTTCAGGGACAAAACTCCCTTCCCACATAAAAAAGATTTCGGCGGAAGGAATCAACCGTGTCAAATTGATTGATGCGACTCCGATTGGAATCAACGTCAGGTCAACGGTTGCGACATACGCAGACATTCACGACGAACTTCGCAAGATTTACGCCCGTACTCCGGATGCAAAAGCACGCGGTAAAAAAGCAGGCGACTTTTCTTACAACACAGGAAATCTCCGATGCCCTGTATGTGACGGAACCGGAGAGATAAGCCTTGACGTTCAGTTTTTGCCTGATGTGGACATTCCATGCCCCGAGTGCCGCGGTTCAAGATATGCAAAAGAAGCCTACCTGATTAAACGTGTTTCAAAAAAATCAGCCGGGGCTTATTCGCTTCCTGAATTGATGGACATGAGCATTGAAAAGGCATTGGATTCATGTGCGGATCTTCCCGTTGTAAAAAAACGCCTTGAAGTGCTCAACGATTTGGGGCTCGGATACCTTACGCTTGGAGAAGAAACGCCGAGTCTTTCCGGTGGAGAAGCGCAAAGGTTGAAGCTTGCAAGTGAAATGGGGAAAGGTCAGGAGGACACCGTTTTTGTTTTCGATGAGCCGACAATCGGACTTCATCCGCTGGATGTGCAGACTTTGCTGAATGTCTTCAGGAGGCTTACCGCAAATGGAGCGACAGTGATTGTGATTGAACACGACCTTGATGTAATCCGTGCTGCCGACTGGATTGTTGACATGGGGCCGGGCGGCGGTGTTCACGGAGGTCGGATAGTCGCAAAGGGAACCGTTGATGAGGTAAGACATAACAAAGAAAGTGTCACGGGAAAATGGATTTGATTTTTGGCGATGCTGGTTGTCTGAAAAAAACTTGAGTTGAATGCAGACAGCGGGGACTGATTTCATACACATATTTTCCTATGTTTTTTTCGCCGAACCCGTGTTATCATGGATGTATGCGTGTCCTTAAAAGACTTTCGCAGAAGGGGGAAAAATGAAGATTTATGTGGACATCAACGCAGGCCGTGACGGAAACGGAAGCAAGGAGATGCCTTTCAAGTCAATCAACAGTGCGGCTCAGATTGCCGTGGCAGGCGATGAGGTGCTTGTCTCTCCGGGAGTGTACAGGGAATACGTGGCTCCCAGAAATGCTGGTACAGACGATGCAAGGATTGTTTACCGCAGCACGGAGCCTTTGGGAGCCGTCATCACAGGTGCGGAACTTCTTACGGGGTGGAAACAGGACGGAAGCATCTGGACCGCAAGCGTTGACAACGGAATCTTCAACGGATACAACCCTTACACAACATACGTTTACGGTGACTGGTATTTTGCGGGAAGGTCGAAACACACAGGTGCTGTTTATCTGAATGACAAAATGCTTTACGAAGCGGCATCAGTCGAAGAATGCAGAAAGGGAGAAGTCTATGCATGCTCGTGGGAACCGGAAGCCTCAAAGCTGAAGTGGTTTGCGGAACAGAAAGACGGACGCACGGTATTCTACTGCAACTTTCAGGGAAAGGATCCGAACAAAGAGAAAGTCGAAATCAACGTAAGACAAAGATGCTTTATGCCTGAGGAGAACGGAATCAGCTATATCACCGTTTCGGGATTCAATATCAACAAGGCCGCAACGAACTGGGCGCCTCCAGCCGCATATCAGGACGGAATGATAGGCCCGCATTGGTCAAAGGGATGGATAATAGAAGACTGTGAAATCAGCAACAGCAAGTGTGCCGGAATCAGCGTGGGAAAATACTGCGATCCTGACAACGACCACTATTTTACATACAAGCACGTGAAGAGCCCCACACAGATGGAGCGTGACGCCGTTTGCAAGGGACAGTACCACGGATGGCTCAAGGAAAAAATCGGAAGCCACATCATAAGGCGCAACAACATCCACAACTGCGAGCAGGGCGGAATCATCGGGCGCATGGGAGGAGTGTTCTCCATAATAGAAGACAATCACATCCACCACATCAACAATATGATGGAACTGGGCGGGGCAGAAGTCGCCGGCATCAAGATGCATGCCGCCATCGACGTTACCATGAGGCGCAACTGGATTCACGATTGTGTCATGGGAATATGGACGGACTGGGAGGCGCAGGGAACAAGAATCACCCAGAACCTCCTTTACAACAACCAAAGACCGGATTACGCACAGCCTCTCAAAGGAGGAATGGGAAGCCAGGATATTTTTGTCGAGGTAAGTCACGGTCCCACTCTCATTGACAACAACATCATGCTTTCAAGAGAAGCACTCCGCATGGCAACTCAGGGCATCGCAATGGTTCACAATATAATCTGCGGCTCACTTACATCCGTAAACTCAGGAGTCGACAGCATTGTTGAAGGAGCTTTAAGACAGAGATACACGCCGTACCACATTCCGCATAGAACAGAGGTCATGGGATTTATGACAATTCTGCATGGGGATAACAGATTCTACAACAATATCTTTGTTCAAAAATGGCCGATTCCCAAAAAAGAGGATGGCAGTAAAGATGAAGGCGAAAACTTTGAGGTCGGAACACACCCGATGGACATCTATCCGGTCTATGAGGATTGGATCAAGCAGTTCCAGATAGAAAGTGAAACACCTGACATGAAGGAGATTGCAAGGGGTCATTTCGGTCCTCTTCCCGTGTGGAGTGAAGGAAACGCATATCTGGCCGGAGCGAAGGCATATAAAAATGAAAAGAACAAGCTTGTGACCGAGGCAAAGGGATTCAGGATTGAGATTGAGGAGAAGGACGGAAGACCGGTGCTGAATACGAACATCTATGACTTCATCAAGGATTTCAACGTGTCTATGGTCAATACGGAGACGCTGGGAAAGGCATTCGAACCAGAGCAGCCGTTTGAAAATCCCGACGGAACTCCGATTCTTTTCAACACGGACTATCTCGGAAACCACCGCGGCGTAGAAGTGATACCGGGACCTTTTGCAAAGGCAGAGGATTCGGTAAAGGCTTTGTGGTGAAATCACCGGCACACGATGCGGATCCGCAAAGAAGGTTCTGGAGGTGCGGGGTAGTGAATCCTGTGCACGAATAAAAACAGGCAGGAATTCAGGAAAGACAAAGATATGGGCATCCCGGGAAAGTTTGTGAAAGCGGGTTTTTCGGGATGTCCTTGACTTTCTCCAGGTTCCTGCCTTTGATGTTATTGAAAAAAAACGGTTCAGCCCAGTTTGATTTTTTCGGCAAAGGTTTTGATCTGCTCTTTGCTTTCCTCCTGATGCGCACCCGGGTTCTTAAGCGAGAGGCCTGCAATCACTTTGGATGCGTTTTTTGCTTTTTCTGAAATGATTTTTATGGAAGACTCCCCGTTTCCTCCGGCACTTGAAACGAACACCGCGATTTTCTTTCCGGGCTGTCGAAAACCGTTCCGTTTACCCACTAGCATAAGATTTTTTTTGTGATATACTATGCACCTAGTATGAAGGCTAGAAACGATGAAAAAACAATTGAACTCGATGTTTGCACACTTGACGTTTTTTCATTTTTTTGTTTACGGACTGATTTTCATTTTGAGAATCAGTCTTTTTTTTGCGCCTGCACGGTCCGCGCTTTGTGAGATGATTTTAGAGATGCCCTTCACACAGGCGTTCCCCTTCGCTGCGCTTCGGGTCGGGCTATCCGCGGTTACGTCTGGTGCTTCGCACCTGCCTCCATTGCTCCACTATGCCTTCGCAACGCAGTTGCTCGGAGACTCACTAAAAACAGTCCACTGGACTGTTTTTGCCCTGCTACGCAGTGCCGTTCCCTATGTTCCGCAACGGCTAACGCCGCCGCTACTATCCCTAACGTACGTTCGCTTCGCTCACTACCGACTTTGCTACGCAAACCCGCATAAATTATTCTCCTGCAAATACAAATAATTTTGTCGCTTAAAACAATCTTTTTCTTTTTCCCGCCCACTCGCCCTTTTAAACTTCCTTTCGAACTTTGCAAATCTTTCTAAATAATTCACAAAAAATCTGATTATGTGGTATAATATAATTATCTTCATAAACGGAGGTAAAATTATGCCAGCAGTAGCATTAAGGCAGAGGGCAATACGGAGCATTGACCTTTTGGACGATGAGCAAACATTGAATGTCATAACATACATCGAAGCTCTTCCAAAAGCTAAGCGACCTATGCAAAATTCAAAGACTCCCGAAGAGCGCGAATTGGCAAGAAAGGCTTTTGATAATATTCTGGCCATGAGTTTTAAAGGCTCAACAGACATAAGCAAGGACGGCTCAAAAGAAGTTGCAAACGCTGTAATGAGGAAATATGAAAGCCTTAATTGATATAAACATCTTGCTTGATGTGATTCTTCGCCGTGAACCTCATTTTTCACAGTCAAAAAGGATTATTGACTGTTGCATTACTTTTATTGACGGATATATCGCATTGCATAGTTTCGCCACATTGTTTTATGTTCTTAAAGAAAGTGAGCATAAAGATGTGGATTATTGTCGAAACACGCTGAACAATCTTCTTTATGTTTTCGATGTCGCAGGGCTTACAAAAGCACAACTTGTTTCTGCCATAAACGACGGTAATTTTAATGACTTGGAAGATTCCATGCAGCACGGTTCGGCTCTTTCTGCCGATGTAGATTACATAATAACCCGAGACACTGACGATTTTAAGAATTGTGCAGTTCCAGCAATAACACCAGAACAGTTTCTTTTGATTGCACATGAAAACTGGAAAGAATAAAAAAACTTGAAAAAACGCTTTGATTTCATTTAAGAAAATTATATTAGACTTTTTCCACTTTTCCTTAATTATTTTTTCAAATTTTCCACCGATTTTTCCCCGAAAGTCAAATTTTTGTGTTATAATATATAATATCTGATATGTGCTGTAATTCATTCAGAAAAAAGCAAATTTTCTCAAAACCACTTGACATAAATTCTCTCTTCGTGCCAAAATCCGCAGACCGCTTAGCGTAACTACGCCCACAATCATTTCGTGGACTACACGCGTATTAAATCAAAAACCATCATATACACATAATTTTCGTACATATGCAACAGACAGTACATGGAATGGCATGACCTTTGACAATACTGCGGATGGCTACCGCCTGCCAACAGTGGCAGAATGGGAGTATATTGCAAGAGAAGCTGCCTCTTCAAGCACAACATATTCAGGAAGCGACACTGTAGATGACGTGGCATGGTACCGGGATAACTCAGATTCTAAAATTCATGAAGTAAAAGGCAGGGCTGCAAACGCTCTTGGCATTTATGACATGAGCGGAAACGTTCGGGAATGGTGCTGGGACTGGTATGGAAGCATTTCGTCTTCTACCGATGCCACCGGCTCGGCTTCTGGCTCTAACCGCATCAAACGCGGCGGTTCTTGGAGCCACGATGCGGACTACTGCACCGTGTCTATCCGGCGCAACGACCCGCGCTACCGTGGTATCAGCCTTGGTTTCCGGGTTGTGCGCAACGCACAGTAGTCTTGTCATTCCCGTGCAGCATGGTGTCATTCCCGCGCTCGACGCGGGAATCCCCCTGTGTGCATGAGATTGCCCGGTCAAGCCGGGCAATGACAGATGTGGCAAGCACGGCAATGACAGATGTGGCATGCACGGCAATGACAGGGGAGTGTCATTATCGGGCTGCATAGTGTCATTCCCGCGTAGCATGGTGTCATTATCGGGCTTGACCCAATAATCTTTTTTCCTTGCCCCTACAGTTTATCTTTAGTATTTTTTATGAGAATGGAAAAGTATTATGTGTACATTCTCGCGAACAAAACAAACTCCACTCTGTATATTGGTGTGACGAACGATTTGAAACGCCGTATTTATGAACATAAAAACAAATTGTATGAAGGCTTTTCTGCCAAGTATAATGTGAATAAACTGGTGCATTTTGAAGAATGTTCGGATATAAAAAGTGCCATTCAAAGAGAAAAGAACTTAAAGAAGTGGAAGCGAGCATGGAAAAACGAACTCATAGAAAAGACAAATCCCGAATACAAAGACTTGAGTGCCGACTGGGAATAACAAGATGTATGAGATTGCCGCATCAAGTGCGGCAATGACATAGTGGGCGCAACTGCAATGACAAGGGAGTGTCATTATCGGGCTTGATCCGATAATCTCGTGCATAAGATTGCCGCATCAAGTGCGGCAATGACAAGGGGGAACGCACGGCAATTACATAGTAGGCGCAACTGCAATGACAGGGGCTGTAATCTGCTTAAACACTGTTTTCATCAAGGAAAAAATCCAGCAGGCCTATTGTTATGATTCCGTTTTCGTCAATTTTGCGTTTGATATTGTCGCCAACGATAATCATTTTTTTGAAGCTGTCGTTTATGCTCAAAAGAGGGCGTTCTTCCTGATTTTTCTTTTCATCGTCAGGCATTCTAAAGGCAGACTGAATGTAAATCTTCTCTGCTCCTTTGTTCACTACAAAGTCTACTTCTGTTCCGTGACGAGAAGATTTTCCCTCGGAGCTTGTAGTCCAGCTTTCTACAAAACCCACATCAACATTAAAGCCCCTGTAACGCAATTCATTGTAGATGATGTTTTCCATGATGTGCGGCTCTTCCTGCTGTCTGAAATTCAATATGGCGTTTCTTATTCCGATGTCCTCAAAGTAGTATTTTGTTTCCGTTCCTATGTATTTTCGCCCCTTCACATCATAGCGCAAGGCTTCCTCTATCAAAAAGGCATCCTTCAAACATTCTATGTAGTTTAAAATCGTTTTATCCGTTACAGGCTTTTTTTCTACCGACTTAAATGTGTCGCTCATTCTTTTTGGATTTGTCGGAGAGCCTATAATTGATGCAAGTACCTGTACAACTTTTTCAAGTCCTTCTGGATTTCGCAGATGATTTCGCTCAATCACATCTTTTATGTAAGTGAGTTCATAAAGATTTTTCAGATAGTCGCTCTTCTTTTTTTCAGAATCAAACTCAAGGATTTGCGGAAGTCCGCCAAAAGTGTAATAGTCTGTCCATGCCTGGTTTTTATCTCCCTGCACGGCTGAATAATACTCAGAAAAAGAAAGAGGCAGCATTCGGATTTCATCTCCCCGTCCTCGGAATTCCGTAACGACATCTTTTGACAGGAATTTTGAATTGCTGCCGGAAACATAGACATCCACATAAGGCGTATGCAGAAGGCTTAAAAGAACTTCCACAAAATCTTCAACAAGCTGAACTTCA
>ODAI011979366.1_pt1 | contig 19488 bp, 20 predicted proteins | sample 1539321 | NCBI WGS metagenome assembly ODAI01 (sample SAMN02144231, study PRJEB22623) | gut metagenome | biome: sheep rumen | host: Ovis aries | place: New Zealand
TGTCGCTTCGTCCCCTGCATCTTCTCTTGGCATATTTGCGGTAAGACCTTCGGCCGAGATAGCTTTCGGAGAGTTTGAAAAGATAGCTCTTGGAGAAAAAGAGAGACTATGCAGAGCCGGAGAAAGCTATGAAGCACTTATGACTGAGGTCAGAAAAGATCTCGGAGACAGCATTTCCAAGGCGTTTGCGGGCATTGATGCGATCGCTTCGGAGCTTGGCCTTGAGATAAATGATGAAACAAGACGTCATATAAAGATACTTTCATATAACACCATGGAGATCACTCCGGAGAATATCGAAAGAGTTGCAGAGGCGGATGCAAAAGTAAGAGGCGTCATCGGTAAAATGAAGCCCGCCGCAGTTCTTGACATGATAAGGAACGGAATCAATCCTCTGGAAAAGAGTTTTGATGAGATCGAAGAATTCCTTGATAACAGGGAATCCGGTAAAGGATATGAAAGACAGTCCGAAAACTACGCAAGATATCTTTACAGCCTTGAAAAAACGGGAGAGATAACCGAAGAGGAAAAAGATGCCTATATCGGCATATACAGACTCATAGACAAGATAGAAGGACTGAGCGGCGCCGCTATCGGAGCGGTGGTCGATTCGGGAATGAAACTTGAGTTTGCCAACCTCTTATCTGCTGTCAGAACAAGACATGCAAAGGGCATGGACGTAAAGATTGATGAAAACACGGGCCTTGCCGAGATCGTCACCACCGGAAAGTCCATTACGGATCAGATAATGAGTGCGTTTTCCGACAGTTCTGCGGATTATTACGAGGATGAAGCAAGGAACATGAGGCAGATGGCGGAATTTTCGGAAAACGCCGCAAACTTTACCCAAAATGCCGGGGCGGAGGAAAACCTTGCAAATCTTAGCGCTGCAGAAAATCTTTTGTCTTCGGACGATGATTTTTATAAGACTCTTACCCGCGATGACAGGAAAGAAGCAAGGGATAAAAAAGAGCCTTCAGCTGTTAAAAAGATAGCTGAGGATGCCATGGACCGGATAGCAGATTCCGATGACATCGTGGAAGAATACCAAAAAGTGCTCGAAGAAATCGGCAAAAATGCACAAAGCATGACCTTTGAGGCAGGTGCGGTGATAGATGTAAAGGCCATGCAGCAGATAAACAGGCAGATATCATTAGCAGTAAGAGCGGCAGAAAGCGGTACGGAAGAGTATTATGTTCCCGTGACGATAGGGGATGAGGTGACAGGGGTCAGAGTATCTTTTGTCAGATCGGAAGGATCATCACAGGCGGACATTTCTTTTAAGACACCTTCGGATAACGTTTGCAAAGCCCGTATCGAGATATGGGAAAATGAAGTAAATATGCTCATAAACGTAAATGCAGACGAGGATGTTAAGAAATTAGGGTCAGCTGCCGATATATTTAGTGCATATATAAAAGAAAAGGGTTTGGAAATAAAGGATATAAAGGTCATAAAGACCGAAAACCCTGATAATACATACGAAGTACAGAGCAGGGAAGCTTCTGAGCGCAGACCGGAGGGAGCCGGTCGAAAGCAGCTGTTTGAGATATCGAGAGATTTTCTCAAGGCAGTTAAGGAGAACTATTTATGAGAATCAATTACAACGTTTCGGCAATGATCGCCAATAACTCCCTTAAAAATAATGACGATCTTCTCAGTTCGTCTCTCCAGAAATTATCATCAGGCTTTAAGATCAACGGAGCCAAGGACAATCCCGCAGGACTTGCAATGGCAAAGAGAATGAACGCCCAGATAGTCGGCACAAAAACTGCCGATGATAATACAATGGACGGAATTTCCGTAATAGAGACTGCGGACGGAGCTCTTTCCGAAGTTACCGACATCCTCCAGAGGATGAATGAACTTGCGGTTCAGGCATCAAACGGCACCATGAACGATGAAGACCGCAAGATCATCAATGATGAGATCAAGCAGTTAAAAGAAGAAGTGGACAGAGTCTCCAAATCGACGGATTTCAACTCACAGCCTCTTCTTAACGGCTTTTACGATTACAAAGCATATACCAATAAATTTGATGTCAAGGTCATGACCTACTCCAAGGAGATTGCCGCTGATACCTATACTTTCAGCAATATCAGCTGGAATACGAACGCAGAAGGCGAGGTTCAGGTCACGGTTGCCGATGAGAACGGCGATACGGATACATACCGCGGTGAAATGATCGATGACATCATAACCATCAAGGGAAGCGATGATTTTGAGATGAAATTAAAAGTTCCCGCCGGAGCATCGGGCAATATTGCTAAGCTTGATGTAGAGTGCACCGGTGTCGGAGCCATGAGACTCCAGGTGGGATCAAATGAGGGCCAGGTGCTTGAAATGGCGATCCCCGCAGTAAACCTCGATAATATGGGTCTTTCCGGTCTTGATCTTACGACCGAGGACGGTGCAAAAGAAGGGATCGACAGGATCAAGAACGCACTGACATTTATCAACAAAGTAAGAGGCCAGCTGGGAGCATATCAGAACAGACTCGAGAATACCGATGCAAGACTTGATATCACAACCGAGAACATGACAAGCGCATATTCAAGGATAATGGATGTGGATATGGCTGAAGAGATGACAAACTATTCAACCTACACCGTCATGACCCAGGCAGGAACATCCGTACTTGCACAGGCAAACGACAGACCTTCAACAGTCCTTCAGCTTCTTCAGTAAATACGAAAATGATTTTTTTATAATAAAGCAAGACAGGAGGAATTGACATGACAGACGAACTCAAGCATGAATTCACAAGAAGGATAAGCTCCGCCAATTCAACAGAGCTTGTTGTGATCCTCTACGATATGGTCCTTTGCTATACCGATGATGCAGAGGAAGCTTTAAAAACAGATAACGATCATGAATTCTTTTCATCCATATCAAGGATAAGAAACTGCATCAATGAGCTTATGTGCTCCCTCCATATGGAATACGAGCCCGCATCGGCACTGCTTTCCCTTTACAGATACTGTATCAGAAAGCTATCAACCGCAGGTATCAGAAAAAGCATTGCAGCTTTGGATGAGATCAGAAAAGTAATGAAACCCCTGAGAGATTCATATGCAGAGCTGGTAAGCCTCAATACATCAGGTCCTGTAATGAACAACTCGGAAACCGTATATGCCGGATTCACCTACGGAAAAAATGCTGTAAACGAAAGCCTTGTAGGAAATACCAACAGAGGAATGCTGGTTTAAGTAAGGTTTTTTGCAGAAAATAACAAAATGCACAATCAAAGGAACCCTTGAAATTCAGGGGTTCCTTTTTGTTTGCGACAGCAGTGTCATAAAATTTATGTAGTTGTTTCACGAAAATAAAAAATATATCAAAATGCTATTGAAATCCTGAAAACGCAAATATATAATCGCTTTAACAATCATATTCCGGATAAGATTTCCGGGATGAAGCAGGAGGCCTGGACATAAAGTCCATGATACTGCAGGGTAAATAAGGCGTTTTCTACATCTGTCTTATACCTTAGGGAAGATCTTCCCGACAATCCATTAACCAATAATCAAAAACGGAGATTGATCATGCTGATAATGATCGCATTTCTTGCGATAGCAGGCATTTATGATCATCTTTTGCACAGGATACCCAACTATCTGACGGGAATAATGTTTGCAGCCTGCGTCATATATAACCTGGCGGTTTTCGGCGCAGCTTCTCTTGTATCCGCAGTGCTTGGAGGGATCGCAACAGTGGCTTTTATGTATCTGTTTTACGCCATCGGTGTACTGGGCGCCGGAGATGTAAAACTGTTTGCGGTCTGCCGGGGCTTCTTTGGATCCGGCAGGTTCTTATACTTTGTTTTTATTTCCTTTCTCATTGCAGCGGTCTTCGGTCTTATGAAAACTGCTATAAAAGGGGATCTGTTCAGAAGATGGCTCACTTTAAAAAAATATATATGTCGCAGCCTGAGAACAGGGAAACTGACACGGTATCACTGCAATAAGGAAGCAGAGGAAAAGGCAGGAGTGCCGATTGCCGGGGCAATGTTTATAAGCGCACTTTTGGGTATCGGGGGTATGTATTAGTGAAGAAGCAGGAAAAAGTTTTGGTTTTATACGATCCGGATGAAGAATATTCGGCTCTGATGTGTGAATATCTTTTGGGATGCAAGGGTCTGCCATGGAAAATAGTATCCTGCACAGACAGAAAGGATCTGGATGTTTTTTGTAAGGGACATATGCCGGATGTGATATTGTCTGCGGCCTCAATGTATGACGGCTCCCTGGACAAACTGTCGAAAAACAAACCGATAATCCTTGATGATACGGGGGATGTAACATGTTCGGATGCCGTTGCAAAATATCAGCCGGCTGAAGATACGTTACGGGGAATACTCAGGATCTATTCTGGATACATGAGTGCGGAATGCATGCCTGAACTTTTGCCGGAGGGAGAAAGATCAAAACTGATCGGGGTATTTTCTCCCATTAGAAGATGTTATCAGACTACATTTTCGGTTTTCATGGGAAGACTTCTTTTAAAAAAAGGAAAGGTTCTGTATCTGAGTTTTGAATTCTGTGAAGGATGTGAAGAACTGACCTCCGGCGGAAAAGACGGAACACTCTCTGATCTGATCTATTTTATCAAAAGCCCCGGTCCGGTTTTTTCCATGAGGTTCAGATCCATGATAAAGACTATAGCAGGACTTGACTACATTCCCTGTGCGGTTTCCGGAACGGATATTGCGGATATACCGGCCACAGAATGGAAAACTTTTCTTGAAAGGATATGCGTTCTTGAAAATTATTCGTATGTGATCCTCGACCTTTCGGAAAGCGTACGGGGTATCTTTGACGTTCTCAGGTTGTGTGACTGCATATTTACCATTACGGGAAATGATCTTATTGCAAAAAGAAAAATTGAAAGCTACGAAAACGTACTGACTCTGTACGACTACGACGATGTCAGGGGGAAAAGCATTAAGTGCAATGTTCCATATGTAAAAAGAGTGCCACCCTTTGACAGCGATTTATGCGGAGGAGAGCTTATTGATTTCATAAGCACTCAGATAGGGGCAATAGTATGAATATTTCAGAAGCAAGAGAGCTGGTGAAAGAGTCGGTAAGAAACACTTTAGGCTACGGAAATGAATATACCGACGAGGAAGTTTCCGAAATAATCGATAATTGCGTTATTTCTACGGAGGAATTAAGGTCTCTTCCTGTTTCTGAAAAACGAAGGATAGGAAAGGAAGTATTTGATTCTTTAAGACGGCTGGATATATTACAGAGCTTTATCGAGAACAGGGACGTTACTGAAATAATGATAAACGGATACAAAAACGTCTTCGTGGAAAAAGCAGGTGCTTTATCGAAGCTCGATGCGGGATTTGATTCGGAAGAAAAGCTGATGGATGTGGTACAGCAGATAGTTGCCGGCTGTAACCGTACGGTAAATGAGGCGTCTCCCATAGTGGATGCAAGGCTTACTGACGGCTCAAGGGTAAACATAGTATTACCTCCGGTGTCTCTTTCCGGCCCCGTTATCACTATCCGAAGATTTCCTGAAAAACCCGTGACAATGGAGGGGCTGTTAAATTACGGATCCATAACAAAAGAAGCAGCTGATTTTCTGAAAAAACTTGTCATATCAGGATACAACATTTTCATAAGCGGAGGAACCGGAAGCGGGAAGACAACATTTCTAAATGTTTTGTCCGGGTTTATCCCTTCGGATGAAAGAGTGATAACCATCGAAGACAGCGCCGAACTGCAGCTGCAGGGAATTGATAATCTGGTCAGGCTTGAAACAAGAAGCAGGACCTCAGGAGCGGAGGAGATAAATATAAGGGATCTTATAAGGTCATCACTGAGAATGAGGCCGGACAGGATCGTTGTAGGTGAAGTCAGGGGCGGAGAGGCATTGGATATGCTGCAGTGCATGAACACCGGACATGACGGATCAATGTCCACGGGACATGCAAATTCATCTAGGGATATGCTTTCAAGACTTGAAAACATGGTTCTTATGGCAGCAGAGCTTCCCCTTCCTGCAATAAGGCAGCAGATAGCATCCGGAGTGGATATCATAGTACATTTGGGAAGACTGAGGGACAGGACAAGAAAAGTTCTTAATATTTCGGAGATAGATGGTTATGAAAACGGAGAGATTAGGATCCATACAATTTATTCCTTTTGTGAAGAAGGTTCTGAAAACGGACGTGTTATCGGAACTCTTGTTAAAACAGGGAATCTTAAGCAGACAGGAAAGCTGTTATCCGCGGGATTACAGATATCCTGAATGGGATATCAGATCACTTTTCATGGCGTTTGCAAAGTCTTTCATTTGTGTTGTTTTGTTGTCTTATTTTTTTTACAGAAGTATCTGGGCAATGATTCCTCTTTCGGTCGTAGGTATATGTGTCTTCATAAAAACAGGTAAAGAAAGATCCAAGGCAGACAGGCGGATCCTTGAATCACAGTTTGAAGATGCGATCAAAGCAGTGGCTGTCGCATTGAAATCAGGATATTCGGTGGAAAACGCATTTATACAAAGCGGCCGGGACATGGGAAGGCAGTACGGGGAAAACTCACTGATATTTAAGGAACTGGAAAGCTTGCGAAGGGGACTTGTGATCAATATAAGTCTTGAAGACATGCTTAATGATCTCGGATCAAGAAGCGGATGTGATCCCATAAGAGACTTTGCGGGAGTTTTTTCCATATCCAAAAGGTGCGGCGGAAATATGGTCAATACCATAGAAGCCTCCACGGAAACCATATCTCTTATGATCGAAACAAGGCAGGAAATCGGGGCGGCTTTATCGGGAAGAAAAATGGAACAGAATGTCATGAAGATAATGCCATTCGGAATACTTACATATGTGGGTATCAGCAGTCCCGGATATTTTGATCCTTTATACGGAAATATCATGGGAATTGTGTTAATGACAGTACTGCTGGCAGTATACATAGCCGCATATGTTATCGGAGACCAAATACTTGAATCACTTGAAGAGGATTAGAAAATGGCTGACAGGATCTCAGAATGGATATTTGAAACTTTTCTAAATAAAACCGGCAGAGCGGCAGATAAGAATCTTACTAAAAAACTGATATTCCTAAACCCCTGTGAGGATACTGAAAAGCTATACCGTGATTTTAGTGTCAAAAGGATCAAGGCGGTTCTTTTGGTGATTTTTTCGGGAGTGATGCTAATCGCATTTACGAAGATCAGTCTTTGCCTGAACCGAAACGTTGAAGGAAACATTATTGAACGAAACGAGTGGGATGGAGAAGGGAAAAAAGTAGAACTTACCGCATCTTACGGTGAAATGTCTGCGGATATAGGAATAAAAGTAGAGAGCAGGACTTTGTCCGAAGAGGAAATCGAAAAATATACGGAGGCATTTGAGGATGATCTTCCGTATCTGATACTTGGAGAAAATGAAGATCTTAACCATGTAAGCTCGGATCTTGAACTGAAAGAAAAATACGACGGGTATCCGTTTCAATGTGAATGGAGATCCTCGGATACGGAACTGATAAGAGCTTATAACGGTAAGATCAGCACGGGGAATGAAGGGGAAGCGGTCCTTACTGTCATTTTTTCTCTTGGGGAATTCGAAAGGAGTAAGGAAATAAACATCAGGGTTTGTAAACCCATTATGTCCGATGAGGAGTTTTTTGGTGAGGAAATAAGAAAAGCAGTGATGCAAAGTGAGCTGGAGGGAAGAAACAATAAAGAGTTTATCCTTCCTGAGAATGTATCCGGTCATAAACTCAGATGGGAATACAGACAGGAGGATAATTCCCTTCTGTTTGGAGTTTTGTTTCTGATAGCCGGAGTTGTTGTGTACGGCGCCTCAGAGAAGGATCTTGAAAGATCCGTTAAAAAAAAGAAGAAAAACATGCTGGGGAGTTATCCCAGGGTGCTCAGGGAAATGTCTCTTTATGTTGGTGCCGGAATGACAGTAAAGGCAGCTTTTAAACGCATCGCAGAAGAAGGAAAACAAAACGGAAACGAGCTGATATTTGAGGAAATGAGACTTGCCTGTAATGAGATGAACAGCGGCATAAGCGAGGGTGAATGTTATGAACGTTTCGGAAACCGTACGGGACTGGGGGAATATATAAAGTTTGCGGGACTGCTGAGCCAGACTCTCAGGAGGGGCAATCCCGGTTTCAAGGAAAGGCTCAGGGATGAAGCGAGATTATCCATGAAAGAAAAAGCGCTGAAGGCAAAGAGGTCCGGAGAGGAAGCCCAGACAAAAATGCTTGCTCCAATGATGATGATGCTTGCCGTTGTTATGGTGATGATAATGATACCGGCCATGACCGGAATGAATATATAGAAGGAGGAAAACATATGCAAAAACTGAAAAACATAAAAGATTTTATGCGTGAAGATGATGGAATGGGAACGGTGGAGGTGATCCTGATCATCGTGGTCCTTGTAGGCCTTGTGATCATTTTCAAGGGAAGGATCACGGAGATCGTTGAAAGACTTTTTGATAAGATCTCAAGACAAACGGATCAGGTATGATGCGGGGCAGAGAATGCGGATATCTGACGGTATATATGACACTTACCCTGGCTGTGCTTCTTTCGCTTTGTCTGACGATGGTGGAGGGGGCGAGGAAAAGCGCGATGAGAATGCAGGCTGAGGTGGTCACTTATACCGCAATGAGAAGTGTCCTTGCAGAATATAACAGGGAACTTGCAAAACAATACAATATTTTTGCCGTGGATTCATCGTATGGAACAACGTTGTCCGGAGCAGATACGGTTTCGGATCATTTTTCAGGATATATGAACAAAAATTACGAATATGAAGTTGTATATCCGTGGGCAAGGAACAGGGATTTTTTGGCAGCTCATCCGGATAACTGTTCAGTCAGCGGCATCCGGTATCTTACAGATGGTGATGGAAGGGTATTCAGAGAATGCGCGATCGATGCGATCAAGGATGATTATGGGATCGTTGCAGCCCGAGAGGTCATTGACTGGGCATCATCTTCGGAGATAAGGGCAGCAGACAGTATGGATGTTTATGCTGACATGAGCGGTAAGGACGGTACAGTATCAAGGGCTGCATCTGCTGAAAGAAGCAGGAGACAGGCTAAAAGAGATCAGGAGGAACGTGACTATGAAGCATCCTGTAAAGCTGCGGAGGAAAAAGGGGAACCTTCGCCCCCGCCTCCGGATTATACGGATGTTCCGGAAGAGTACAGATCCCCTGTATCGGGAATTGCCGAAACTGCAAAGACCGGAATACTCGGACTTATTCTGGATGATCCGGAAAATCTTTCGCGGAGGTATCTTGATACGGAGAAGATCATATCCGGCCGAATGGCAGCAGGAATGATAAATGCCGGAAATCTTGAATATGAAAATCCGGACGAAAGCCTGGCGGATGAAGTGCTTGGCAAGGCGCTTTTTGGAGAGTATCTCATCAGGTACATGGGTTATTACGGAAGCACATCCCCGGATGATGCTCTGTGGTATCAGATCGAATACATTATTTCCGGAGAATCGTCAGATACGGAAAACCTTAACAAGGTTGTCTGCATGATTTTGGCAATAAGGGCAGGAATGGATCTTTTGTATCTGGAGAGCGACAGCGAAAAAAAGAATGAGGCGGAGCTTCTTTCAGCAGCAATCTGTACCTTATGTATGATCCCGTCCATGACAGATACACTTACTCAGGCCATACTCGCAGGATGGGCTGTAGCTGAAGCCAGGTATGACGTAAGAACTCTTTTGGGCGGGGGAAGGATCGATTTTATAAAGTCATCAAGAACATGGCATACAGGCCTTAATATGGCTTTGTCCAACGCTGAGACAGGAAGCGGCGGCAAGTCAGAAACAGGCATGTCATACAAGGATTACTTAAGGATCTTTTTGTTTATGTGTGATACGGACATTATAACGGCGCGTGCAATGGATATTGCCGAATCAGATATCCGTTTGACAGCAGGGAATATGAATTTTCGAATGGATGCCTGTGCTGAGATGATAGAGTGTCAGGCTGATATTTCAAACATTTTCGGAAGCAGGGTAAATATAACAAGAAAACCCAGGTACAGATAAAAGATCCCAAAACAAAATGATATTTTTACTTACTTATGAATAATGAAGGGGAACAGAGCAGAGATGTCTTTTTTATGCCGGGCAGGCCAACACAAACACACCCTGTTTGATCATAAAAAAAAATATAGAATTTCTTCTCCGGGACGACAACTACTACACAGGTCTGCCCGCATAGAGAAGACATCTCTGCTGCAGGGCAGTATGACAGTGGAAGCATCAGTTATTCTGCCATGCTTTCTGTTCTTCTTCATTAATCTCTCCTCCAGTCTTGAGATGATAAGACTTCAGTCGAATGTCCAGTATGCGCTTCACAAAGCCGGAAATGAAGTGTGCCTGTACGGAAGCCTGCTGACGGAGGAATTAAAAGAAATGGGTCCTGCGGGCCATGGAGGATCAAAGCAGGAAAGCGCTCCCGGAGATGCAGGCGATGAAGCTGATCAGATCTCCGAGCTGATTACCGGAATGCTGCTTTCGCAGACCTACGTAAGATCAGCCATGGAAAGTGAACTTACGAAAACATATCTTGAGGAAAGTCCGCTGAAAAAAGGACCGGATAGTTTCGATTTTGCCGGAAGCTTGTTCGATGAAAACGATATCGTGGATATACGTCTTACATATGGGGTGGAAACACCGATAAAATGGATATCTCCTGCGGGTTTCAGTATGCCGGCAAGATTTTACGGACATCTTTGGAACGGATATGAACTGGAGGGCGAAGGGCTTGCTCCGGTGCAGGAGCAGATAGTTTATATTACCGATGACAGTGAAGTATATCATGTTACGACAACATGTACTCATTTAAAGCTGAGTATACGTCCTGTTTCATATGCAGATGTAAGCGGCGAAAGGAATACCGGAGGAGCCAGATACTATCCATGTGAGGTGTGCGCTTCAGGGAGTGCTCCGGGTGTTGTATATGTGGGATCATGGGGAGACAGATATCACTATTTGGATGATTGCTATACCCTTACAAGGTCATATACCGCAGTGCCGTTATCCGAAGTGGAGGACTCCCACAGACCCTGTATGAGGTGCGGAAAATGAGACTGTATATGATCCTGATGTTCTTTATTCTTTTGTTAATGTCCATATGGGATATTAAATGTCAAAAGATACCACGAGGCCTTATCCTGTCAGGATTTTTGGTTTCCGGTATCAGGATGATTTTCCTGTTTATGAGTGAGGGGCCTCTTGCGGAACGGCTGTTTCTTACCTGCAAAGCTCTGTTGGGGGCCCTTCCGGGTTTGATCATGGTCGTGTTGTCATATTATACGGACAAGATTGGCCGTGGTGACGGGATGGTCATTACGATAACCGGTTTGTGTGAAGACTTTCTTTTTTCAATGATACTTGTGTGCATGGCGTGTATTTTTATGGCACTTCCCGGTGCGGTTATGCTTTTTTGCGGAAAGATCGGGAAGAACACAAGATTTCCGTTTGTTCCTTTTGTCATGGCTTCATTTATTATCCTGAAATTATTATCCATAGCAAAGATGGGAGGAATTGTTTAATGAAAAATATTAAGGCAGGCAATGGCGGATATTTTACCGTAGAAGCGGTTCTTATCCTGCCGATAGCCCTTGCGATCATACTTCTTGTGATGCAGATCTGGTTTTTCAGGTATAACAGAGTGTTGCAGGAAACGGATACCTGCGGAGTTTTAGTCAGAAGCTCTCATATGCAGGATCTTGATGCGGAAGAGAGAGCGGAATATGTCACAGCCGAACTGCAAAAAAGATATAAAGATAAATATATTGCCTGGAATTTTGGAGAGATCAATACATCCGTATCCAAAGGAGTCCTTACATGCAATGTGTCAGCAGGAAGCGGTCTCTCACCGGGATCTTTTGCCCCGTGGTCAGGGGGACCTGAGTCTGAAGCTGTTACCGAAAGAAGTACGGGTACGGTGTCTGAGGTTTTTATTATCAGGAGCTATAGAAAACTGCTCGGAATAGATGAGAAGATCAAAGATCTTTCCGAGGGCTGAAAAGGGGAAAACAATGATCGTAAGTGAATATATAAAGGGGCTTAAAAATAATTATGTAAGGATCAGGGAACTCAGTCTTCCGGACGAAAGGAAGTACCAGTACTGCATTATGAAGAGGGGCGGAATATCCGGTTTTCTTCCTTTTGAGATCAGATATATCGATACGGATGCATATATGTATTATGACATTACATCAAAGCAGAACATCAGCACCCTGTACTCAAAAAAGCCTTTGGACAGAAAATGGATCGGGGATTTTTATGCGGCCATGAAAAAGGTGAAAAACGAGGCGGTAAGATTTTTGCTTGATCCGTCAAATATAATCTGGAATCCGTCCAATGTGTACAGGGATCTTACAAGCGGCCAGTTTTCATTTTTGTACGTTCCATATCTTGATGATAATAACGGGATGTCGGAAATGATGGATTTTATACTGGAACATGTGGATTACTCCGATGAGGAACTGGTGAAGTGTATCTACAGCGTAGCGGAACAGTATAAAACATCAGGAGATATATACCTTAGTGAAAAAGTATTTTTGGATATTGAAGGAATAAAAATCGATCCGGAAAATACGGATGTATCAGTAAGTGATGATGTGATGGAAAAAGATCCCGAAATGAAGGATGTTCCTGAAAATACGGATAAAAATGACCGTACATTGGATGATATATATGAAAATGCCGAAAAGATAGGTAACGGCTTTAAGGGAATAGGTGAACGCCCTCTTCATCTGAAACCTACTGCAAAGGATAACGATAAAAAGAAACGGCAGCAAAACGTTGGAAAAAGCATGGGACTTTTCTCATTCATAAAAAGAGCCAAGGAAAGAGATGCATTTTTAAGAGACGAATACGGGTATGGAAACGAATTGGAGGGCATGGGAGCGGTGGCAGAAGAACTCCTGTACAGCGACAGAGAAAATGAGGATAGTCAGGAGGGAACTTTATATCTGGATATATCGGAGGAAGAAAAGAAGATAAGAATGGAAAGCGAAACCGGGGCACTTTTGTATGTATTTGACGGGGATTCCTGCATCATAGGAAAAAAAGAAGCAGAAGCCGATCTTGTGATAGATGATGCCGGAGTGAGCCGGATGCATGCAAGAGTATTTCTTAAGGACGGGGATTATTATCTTGAAGATCTGAACTCAACCAACGGAACATTTAAAAATGGTCTGAAACTGAAACCATATGAACAAAAGAAGCTAGAAAGAGGAGATGAGATAAAGATCGCAACAAGAAGAATATTTTTCAGATAGCCGCAGAAAATGGCATGAACAAACCCGGCACCGGATGTGATCATCCGGTGCTTTATTTGTTGATAATCCTTCAATATGGTATATTAGAATGCGTAGGATTTTAACCAAGGAGAGACTCAGGTGTCCGAAGATAAAGAATTTGATAAAGCACTTGAAAGGATGAAGAGCAGCTTTGCGGGAAAGGATGGGATAATCCACCTTTTTGAGCAGGGATACTCATTTGGTGAGATCCAGTCATCCATGGATTTTCCTTTTTCTATGGAAAAGATAGGAAGGACCGTCTGGGAGTACCTGATTTCCAATGAAACCATACTTTTGAGGGACCCCCTGTCCGGACAGGGCAAGGAAAATGCAACGTATGTCAAAACCGTCGGTGCATACGGAAAGCAGTCTTTCGTAAAGGTTGTCGGAGATGAAACCGATGAGAAGACGATCAGGTTCAGGAAGATGATCCTTAATGTTTCCCATGATATTTTCGACGTCCTTGCAGGCACCGAGATCGGTAAGGTCGAGAAGTTCATAAAAGAGAATTCATCCGGCGGCCCTGATTATGTCAGCGTTGATTTTGGAAGGCTTAAGACAAGGTCAGGAAACGAATGGATCACCATGTTGTCGTCTCTTTCCGGTGAAGAGAGGGATTACGTTGAAAACCTTCCCTGGCAGAACAGCCTCGGCAGTGTTTATCACAAGATAGATGACAGACTTATCAAGGTTTTGTACAGCCTGGAAAGATCAGGATTTCTTCCCGGGGTGTATTATTTTGCCGTAAATGAATAAATGACGAAGATGGGCCCGGACGGAAGGAGCAGATATGGTCATAAACATATATTACGGAGGAAGGGGTTCGGTTGACGATCCTACGATTCCCGTCATAAAGAGAATGAAAAAGGTTTTGGAAGAGCTCCGTGTGGAGACAAATCTTTATAACCTTTACGAGTATAAAAATACGATCCCGACTTTGTCCAGGACTGTTAAGGAAGCCGACGGAATCGTGCTTGCTTCCACTGTTGAATGGTTCGGAATGGGCGGATATATGCTCCAGTTTCTTGATGCGTGCTGGCAGTTCGTTGACAAGGCGAAGATAAGCGAGATCTATATGATGCCTGTGGCCATGGCCAAGACCTATGGGGAAAGACAGGTCCTTGCGGATCTTTCGAATGCATGGGAAACCCTTGGAGGAAGAGTTTTGACAGGGCTTTCCGGTTATGTGGAAAACCATCTTGACCTTGATCTTAACGAAGAGTATATCTCCATTATCGAAACCCAGGCAGAAAAGCTTTATCGCGGGATCAATCAGAAGCAAAAGACATTTCCCTCCAGCAAAAATGCACTTACCGAAAGGATCGGTGCTCCGGATCCGCTTCATCTGTCGGAAGCAGAAGCTGAGCAGCTTTCGGAATATGTGTCCGACGAAGAATATGTCCGCACTCAGAAGGAAGATATCAAAGAGCTTGCGGGATTGTTCCAAAATAAGCTTCAGAGCGAAGATGAAAGCAGTGAGGAGGAGTACATCAGCGAGATCAAAAGGGCATTTAAACCCTCCCCTGATGTTTCCGGCACTTTTGTCATAAAGATAGAAGAAAAGAAAAATGAACTTGTCATAAAAATATCCGGACCCATCATAAATGTTGTTTACGAAAAGTCCGATTCAGGCGACGTGAACATGGTGATGAAGAGAGCGATAATGGAGGATATAGTTGCCGGAAGGATGACATTCCAAAGGGCATTTATGTCAGGCGCAACAACCAGTATGAAGGGGGATTTTTCCCTTCTCGGAGGCCTTGACAAGGTTCTTGTTTTTTCACACTGAACTTAAGGAGAAATGATGATGGAAGATTGTATTTTCTGCAAACTTGCTAACGGAGAATTTCCGACCAACTCGATCTATGAAGACGATCTTTTTAATGTGATCCTGGATGTGGGGCCTGCCACCAAAGGCCATGCCCTTATCCTTCCCAAGGAGCATGCGGAGAATCTTTTTGATCTTCCGGAAGAAACGGCTTCTGCCGCAATGATACTTGCGAAGAAACTGGGAAAACGCATTGTGGACAGACTTGGGGCTGACGGCCTCAACGTGGTCCAGAATAACGGAGAAGCCGCAGGCCAGACCGTAAAACATTTCCATCTTCATCTGATACCAAGATATAAAAATGACGGGCAGAATATTTTGTGGGATCCCACATCTCCGTCTCCCGAAGAATTAAAAGAGATAAAGGACAAACTTGTCTGATACAGGAAAAATGAGAGAAATCAGTTCAGAGATCATAACAGGAAACATCGCCGAAATGTGCATCGAGGCCAATCACTATCTGACTCCCGACATGAAGGATGCGCTTGAGAGGGCAGGGGAAAAAGAAGTCTCGCCTGTCGGAAAAAAGATACTGTCCCAGCTTAAGGAAAACCTTAAGATTGCAGGGGATGATACTATCCCAATCTGTCAGGATACGGGAATGGCAGTTGTTTTTGTAAGCGTGGGTCAGGATGTTCATATTACCGGAGGCTCACTTTCCGATGCCATCAATGAAGGCGTGCGCAAAGGGTATACGGAAGGGTATCTTCGAAAATCGGTGGTTTCAGACCCCCTTGAAAGAGTAAATACCGGGGACAATACCCCTGCTGTCATCCACTATGATATCGTTCCGGGAGACAGGATAAAGATCACAATAGCCCCTAAGGGGTTTGGAAGCGAGAACATGAGCAGGATCTTTATGCTAAAACCCGCAGAGGGAATAGAAGGCGTAAAGAATGCGGTTCTTACGGCAGTAAATGATGCAGGCCCCAATGCATGCCCTCCCATGGTAGTAGGAGTCGGCATAGGGGGAACCTTTGAAAAAGCGGCTCAGCTTTCGAAGGAGGCGCTGTTAAGGCCTGCCGGTTCACACTCTGATCTTCCCCACATAAAAGAACTTGAGGATGAACTCCTTGAGAGGATAAACAAACTGGGTATAGGTCCCGGAGGACTTGGCGGAAGGGTGACGGCGCTTGCAGTCAATGTTCTTACCTATCCTACCCATATAGCTGGGCTTCCGGTGGCGGTCAATATCTGTTGCCATGTCAACAGACACTGCATCAGAGAGATATAGGAGTCATTTATGGACAGAAAAATAAGCATGCCTCTTTCAAAAGAGGATGCCCTCGCACTTGATTACGGTGATTACGTAACCTTAAGCGGAGTGATCTATACGGCAAGAGATGCCGCACACAAAAGGATGTACGAGGCGCTGAATGAAAACAAGCCTCTTCCCGTGGATATAAAGGGGCAGACGATCTATTACATGGGACCCTCTCCTGCAAGAGAAGGCAGACCCATAGGTTCTGCGGGTCCCACGACGGCTTCAAGGATGGATAAGTATGCTCCGCAGCTTTTGGACCTGGGACTTGCCGGAATGATAGGAAAGGGAAAGAGGACCAAAGAGGTAAAGGATGCCATAGTGCGTAACGGAGCGGTTTATTTTGCCGCTGTAGGCGGTGCCGGAGCGCTTCTCAGTAAATGCATCATAAAGTCTGAAGTGGTCGCTTACGACGATCTTGGAACCGAGGCGATACGGAGGCTGGAAGTCAGGGATTTTCCCGTGATAGTTGTAATAGATTCCAAAGGGCGGGATCTTTATGAGGAGTCACAGAAAAAATACAGAGAAGAGTAATACGAAATAGGACAGGAGAAAGCAGTGAAAAAAGGAGTCAATTTTAAGAACTTAAAAAAAGTGATGACGATCATAGTCGTTGTCATTATAGCCGGGATCCTTTTCTGGGGATCTTTCTATTCGATCAGAGAAGAAGAGCAGGCTGTTGTATGTACATTCGGGTCACCCCAGGCAGTGACCACGCCCGGCCTGCATTTTAAGATACCCCTGATACAGACGGTAAAAAAAGTATCCACCACCATTAACGGATTCAGTATCGGATACAACTCGACAGGGGACGGAGACGAGGCGCTTATGATCACCTCGGATTATAATTTCCTCCATGTGGATTTTTATGCCGAGTACAGAGTGACAGATCCGGTCAAAGCCCTGTATGCATCAGAGGATCCTGTTGAGATACTTAAAAATATCGCACAGAACTGTATCAGGACGACCATCGGTTCTTATACCGTAGACAGCGTTCTTACTACCGGAAAGAATGAGATACAGTCAAACATCAAGCAGATGATCATTGACAAGCTTGAAGTCTACGATATAGGAATACAGCTTGTTAATATCACCATACAGGATGCGGAGCCTCCGACCGATGAAGTAAGCATGGCGTTTAAGGAAGTTGAAACGGCTAAGCAGGGAAAAGAAACTTCCGTAAACAACGCTAACAAATACAGAAACGAAGAGATCCCCGCAGCCGAGGCTGAAGCTGACAGGATAATACAGGCTGCCGAGGCTCAGAAGCAGGAGAGGATCAACGAAGCGAACGGACAGGTTGCCAGATTCAACTCTTTGTATGAAGAATATGTCAACTATCCCGAGGTCACGAAACAGAGAATGTTCTATGAGACTATGGAGGATGTTCTTCCGGGTCTTAAGGTAGTGATCCAAAGCTCTGACGGAGAAGTAAACACAATGCTTCCCCTTGACAGCTTCTTCGGAAATATGACAGTTAACCAGACAGCACCCGCAAGTGACGATAATACAGAGGATAAATAAAATGGCAGCTTTTGAAAGTTTTGATTCTAACGGTAATCCCAGGAATAAAAAAGAAAAAAGAGAAAAGTCGGGAAGCAAAGCCTGGATCTTCTGGATCCTTGTGATCTTTGCACTGATCATCGTGAATGCATGTACGGTTGTTACATACGGAAACCAGTACAAGCTTGTAAGACAGTTCGGAAAGGTTGATCGCATAATAACAAATCCGGGCATCTCGTTTAAAGTTCCTTTTATCGAGACTGTGGATGTTGTGCCCAAGGAAATACTTTTGTATGACCTTCCCGCATCCGATGTAATAACGTCCGATAAAAAGACTATGATCGTTGACAGCTATGTGTTATGGAAGGTTACAGATCCTTTGAAGTTCGCACAGACACTGAGCGGATCCGTAATGAATGCGGAAAACAGGATAGATACCATTGTCTATAACGCTACCAAAAATACTATTTCCAATATGACTCAGGATGCAGTCATCTTAAGTCGTGACGGCAAGATGACAATAACCGTAGAGCCCGAAGAATCAGATGTTGTATCAAGAGATATGACTGTTGAAAATGAAACAGAAGTAGTGGACATCACATCCCTTACGGAAGAGATCATGTCCCAGATTGGCGGAATAGAGTCACAGTACGGAATACAGATACTTACGGTTGATGTGAAAAAGCTCGATCTTCCTGATGACAACAAACTTGCGGTCTATACAAGAATGATCTCCGAACGTGAAAACATTGCAGCGCAGTATGAAGCTGAAGGACAGGCACAGGCACAGATCATCATGAATACAACGGATAAAGAGGTCTCTATTACAAAGTCCAACGCTGAAGCGCGCGCAGAGGCCATTATCGCAGAAGGTGAAGCGGAATATATGAGAATACTTTCCGATGCATATTCGGATGCGGGCAAGGCTGATTTCTATTCATATGTAAGGGCTCTGGATGCGCTTAAACTCAGCATGAACAATTCTGACAACACCATCATTCTTTCCGAGGATTCGCCCATAGCCGGTATATTCTACGGAAGGTATTGATAATGGTTTATTGATTTAAGGTTTATTGCGCATCAAATAAAATATTTGTTGACATTGGTCATCTATGTATATAAAATAACTAATGCGTCTTTTGATGCGCATGAATATGTGATACCGATACATATTGATATTGGTAGAGGCATTCGGACCTAAGGAGAAGTACTCAAGTGGCCGAAGAGGCGCCCCTGCTAAGGGTGTAGGTCGGGCAACCGGCGCGAGGGTTCAAATCCCTCCTTCTCCGTTCTTTTCAAACGTCTCGTACGGAAAAGAATTCTCTGATCTTGTTGAGGATTCTTTTTTCTATCTCAGAGATTGAAAAGATATATTAGGAAACAGGACAATATATTGTGGTTATAAAGCCAGAGAAATCCAAGGTTTTGTTGCCAAAAAAAATTGCAAAAATTTTTAAAAAAAGTTGTTGACTTTGAAATTGCCCTGTGATATCTTAATAAAGCTGTCGCCTTGAGAGCGACGAAAGTTCCTTGATAATTCAATACTAATGCATCCCTGAAACAATTCCTAAA